>ENA-OWOC01000030-OWOC01000030.1-gut-metagenome-genome-assembly--contig:-NODE-30-length-120966-cov-18.571111_pt1 | contig 120966 bp, 80 predicted proteins | sample MGYA00248245_ERZ651791 | MGnify/ENA primary metagenome ERZ651791 (study PRJEB26908, sample SAMEA4031703) | gut metagenome | biome: gut; feature: normal infant; material: stool | place: China | collected...
CGGGAAACCACATGGGACACGGCCAGCCACCAAGACCCCGAACCGTTCCCCGGCTTAACAACAAACCCGGCTTAATCACTGTGGATGATCGGCTTCTCTCCGTCCTTGAGCGTGGAGCAGGCGTCGGTGAGCATGCCGTTGGCCAGCTCGGCGTTCGGGCTCGTGCCGATCGTCCAGGCGACCGGCATGCCGTCGTAGCAGTCGATCACGGGCGACAGGTAGGCCTTTCCCGCGGGGATCGAGAATTCCGTGAGGTCCGTGACCCACAGCCGGTTCGGCGCCTCGGCGTGGAAGTCGCGGTTCACCAGGTTCTTCGGCGCCTTGGTGAGCTCGCCCTTGTACGAGCTGTACCGCTTCGCGCTCTTGAACAGGGGCACCAGGCCATGTGAGGTCATCAGCCGCATGATCCGTTTGGCCGATACCCTGACGCCCATGCTTTTCAGCTCCAGGTGGATCCGCTTGTACCCGTAGCGGCGTTCGCTGTTCTCGAACGCCTCGCGCACGAGCTCCAGCAGCGGCGCGTCTTTGTCAGGACGTTTCATGGACTTGAGCTGGTAATGGTACGTGCTGCGCGCGATGCCGACCACGGGCAAGAGGCTCCTGGCCGTCACGCCCAGCGTCTCGCTAACGGTCTTGACGAGGAGTGTCTTCTCTCGGTTGGTCAGGTTTTCCGGGTCTGCGCCCGGCTCTTTTCCCAACAGCTCCAACGCGCCCTTCCGGATCGCGATCTCGATGTCGAGTTCCCTCTTCTCCCGTCGTTGCCGTTCGACATCGGCGTCCAACTCGTCCAGACGGGCCTGGAGCTCCGCCACTTTCCTCTCCATCGACGCCAACGCATCCGCCGGACCGGCCGCGTCCGACGCGTTCGGAGCCACGGTCGGCTTGACGGACGGCTCCTTGGATTCCACGACGGTCCTTCTTTTCCCGGATCCGGACACAGTCGCCTCCTCGGATTTCGCGAGCATCTGCCGTTTCCATTCTCGCACAGTCGCGTCCTGCACGCCCAGTTCGGCTGCCGCCTCACGCGATTTCAGCCGTCCGGACGCGACCGCGACCACCGCCTCGCGTTTCAGCTCCTCGGGGACCGGACCGTGCCTCAACTTGCGTTGGCCGGGCGCGAGCTCGTCGATCCACGCCATGAGCAGTTCCTTGCTTTTCGGATAGCCGAGCATCCGCATGGTGCGGCTGAGCCGTCTGCCGTATTCGAGGTAATGGTCCACCGCGGCCCGTTTCTGCCCGTCCGTGTACCGCCTGTAGCGTTCCCCGCGCCCGGAGGGAACGCCGGTGCGCTCCTCCTCGAGCCGGTCCGCGTACCACGACAGCAACACGCCCTTGCTGGGATAGCCGAGCTCGCGGATCACGTCGGCGGCGCAGCGTTCGTATCTGATGTACAGGTCCACGGCTCTGTCGCGCTGCTCCCTGCTGTACTTCGCCATGAGGGGGTTCTCCTCCCGGTCAGGGAGTCCAAGAAAACGTCACCACCTCGAAACCTCAACTTCCTATTGAACAAAAACAGCATCGCCTGTGCTCGTGGATGATGCACTCGAGGCTCGAGCCCATGAAGGACTTCGCCCGCATGGTCCGACGCCACTTCGCCGAGATCGTCGCCTGCTTCGAGCACCCGTACACCAACGCCGTGCTCGAGGGCGCCGACAGCGTCATCCGGAACGTCAAACGACGGGCGAGAGGCTTCCGCGACATGGACCACTCCGCCACCATGATCTACCTGACCTGCGGCAGACTCGACCTCAAAGCCGTCACCACCACTTGACCATCACCCACCACAAACAGCGAATAGCCTTTGTATTTTCTCAGTTTCCATACGGTTTTTTCGTTTGGTTTCTTGCTTAGTTTTCCGTCTGGCTTTTTGTGCGCTTTTCAAATGCTGTACACTTCGCGCGTCGTTTCGCGCGTTGCTTTGGCAATTTCCGCCAACGAACGGTCGAGATAATCGGCGAGCGCCTGCAGAGTGTAGGGAATCATGTATGGTGCATTAGTGCGGCCGCGGTATGGCATCGGACTTAAGTAGGGGGCGTCGGTCTCGACCATGACATGGCTCATGCCGACGAGTTTCGCGGATTCGCGGATACCGTCGTTGCCTTTGTAGCTGGATGTGCCGGAAAGGCTTAAATACCAACCGTTTTCGCGGGCGATTTCACCCATTTCGACGTCACCGGAGTAACTGTGGAACACAGTACGTTCGGGGGCACCGTCGGCGAGGAGTGTTTCGATGACTTCCTTGTGGGAGTCGCGGTCGTGAATCTGCATGGGCAGATTGAGCTCCTTGGCGAGGGCGATATGCGCACGAAACGCCTCACATTGCAGCTCTTTGGCACCTTCACCAGTGCGGAACAAGTCCATGCCGGTTTCGCCGATGGCCACGACTTGATTAGGGTAGGTAGTGGCGAGACGGTGAACTTCGGCCATGGCATCGTCAAAGGGGATGTCGTGCCAGGGCTTGTATTTGATGGGCAGGCCGTCAGGTCCGGGTACGCCGCGATGACCATGCAATACGGATTCGTTGGGGTGGATGGCGATTGCGGCGTGCACGGTTCCCGGGTGTTCGCGGGCCATGTCGATGGCGGTCATGAGATTGGGCAGCTCGCAACCGCAGTCGATTACGCCTTCGACGCCGACATCCTGGGCTTGTTTCAGCAGTTCGTCAACACTGTAGACAGGCACTTCGCCCTGGCCTTTTTCCATGGCTTCGTGGCTCATGGCTTGCGAGAAAGGCACGACGGATGCGACGTGGGTGTGGTTGTCGATGACGTGCGCGTCTTCGGGAAGTGGCTGTGGGGCCGGCGCCCAGTTGCGATTGCGATGATGCTTGCTCATGGCTTCCAGATTACGCTTCCTGCGATGGCCAGCATTGCTCGTATCCGACTCCGGTGAGTCGTTCGACCACGGCACGGGTTTTGTCGGTGACGTCGGCTTTGCTGCCGCCGTGCTGCAGTCGTGCGATCTCGTCAAGCAGAATGGCGTCGGTTTCCTTGCTGATCGCCATCCGTTGCGATGCGATCCAGCCGACAATCATGGCGACGGCGAACCAGCCGAGCAACATGGCGCCGATGACGATGTGTGCCGCGAATGGCTGCGTGCCGTGTTGGGAGTCGAATCCCGTTGCGGCGAGCACGAGGCCGACGCCGATGGACAGCAGTCCGCTGCACAGCTGGCGTGCGAAGGTCTGCGTGCCGAGGAACGTGGCTGAGCGGTATCGTCCGGTGACGATGTGGTCCACATCCGCCATGTAGGGGAACACTTGCCATGGCAGGTATCCGCAAAGGGATTTGAACGAGAAGAACCACAGCGCGCCGATGACGGTGAACACCGTCCATGCCGGTCGTGGCATGACGCCTGCGCACAGCCAGCTGGCGAGCAGCCAGGCCACGCCAATCAAACAGCCGGCGAAATTGATGGCGTAGAGGCGGCGGGGGCCGATAGCTACGACCGCCCAGCCGAATGCCGGCATCAGTGGTAGGGAGATCACGGCGCAGGTGAGCAGCATCGATCCGAAGGCTGCGGAGGAGCCCCAATCGTAGATGGCGAAGAACAGGAACAGCTGTCCGAACAGGTCCATTGAGACCATTACCATGACGTATACGACCAGGTGGCGGCGGAATTCGGCGATACGCAGCGTGGACAGGTATTCGCGCAGCATGACGGCGGCGCGATGCGTCCACGTCCGGATGACGGAACAGGTCTGTCCGGCGGGCCGGCCGGCGTTCCGATGGACGGAGCCCTGTGCGCCACGGGAGAGCGTCTCGTATACGCCGAATCCGGCCTCCCGCGGCGTCATCTCCCATGTGGAGTGCCAGCAGATGACAATCGCCAGCGAGAACATGGCCGTCACTACGAACGTGAATCCCATGTATCCACCGGGATGGTCCTCCCCCACCGTGGCCAGCACAATGCCGCCGACCAGCGGAATCAGCGTGCCCGAAGCGGTGGCGAGGAACAGCCTCACGGTGGACAGCGTGGTGCGTTCGCTGAAATCGGTTGTCATTTCGCCGGGAAGTGTGCTGTACGATGTGCCGAACAGCTGCGCGAGCATGACCCACACCACGTAGACCAAGCAGTACAGCGCTACCGGAAGCCCCGGAATCCATAGCAGGAAGCCGACCAGCACCGCCGGCGCCACGACGGCGAGCACCAGTCGGCGGCGACCGAACCGACGACCTACACGGAAGCGGTAGAGATTATCGCACAGCACGCCGAAGCCGAGGGCCGCGAACGCGCTCAGAATGGCGCTCATGCCGATCACGCCTTGCGTCAGACCGATGTCCATGCCGCAGAAACGATTCCAGAACAGCGCAAGGTAGGTGGCCACAAGCGCGCCTTGGCCACCGCCGTACAGATCGCCCATGCCGTATCCGATGGCCGACATGAACGTGACCTTGCGCCGTGTTCCAGATTGTTTCACAGCGCGTTTCACGATGATTCACCCCGTGTGATTTCGCTATTTGAGCGCGATGACGGTGAACGACCACGCCGGCGCCGCATAGGTGCCGTCCATCAGATCGAGCGGAGTATTGACCGGCTTGGTCGGCGATTCCTCGCCGACCTGTCCGGCATACGGATCGTTGCCGGCCAGGATGGTGGCCGTTGCCGTCGCTGCGGATTGCGCGGAGACGTCGAGTCCGGCGAGGATCTGACTCAGGTCTACATCCACCGGTTCGTCCATGGCGTTGACCACGCGCACGTATGTTTCTCCTGCCTTGGCGTTGCGCGATACGGTGACAGTGCGCCTCGGCTCGTCCTTGACCTCCGTGCCGTCCGCGATCAGCGTTCCATCGATGTACAGCTTCATGGCCTGGCCGCGGCCGGTAACATCGGCGTGCACCTGCCAGGTGGTGCCCGGCAACACTTCGTTCATGGAGACTTCGGTGCCGGCGAGCGCGTAGGCTGTGCCGTCGCGGACCACGCGGACGCTGTGGCCTCGGCCGAATGAGACGATGTTGTGGTTTTTGCCGTCGATGTCGCCGCAGATGAGATCCATGCCCCATTTGCCTTCGTAGTAGACGACGGTGGCATCGATGCTGTAGGCGTCCGTGTGCAGGTCGAGCGGGGTGTCGATGGTTCTGCCGTCGTAGGACACGTCACCGAGGTTGACCGTTTCTCCGGACGCGGTGGTGACGGTGAGGTTGTTGAAGTCGGCTTTGGCGTTGCCTGCGATGCGCAGTCTCACTGTGTCGGGCAGGGTGCGGCGCAGCGTGGATGGGCCTTCGACGGCGACGGGCCAGGCGGTGTCGGCCGTGGTGGTGGCATACATTTGCTGTACCCAGTAGCTGTAGGGATGGTAGGCGCGTTCGTTGTCGAAGTAGATAAGGTCCGGGTTCCAGCTGTGGTGGCTGTTCTTGGCGAACAGCGGGGCATAGGAGGCCATGGCCACCACGTCGCCGTTGAGTTCCATGCGTCCCATGAAGGCCGCTTCGGATAGGCCGTTGATCAGTTGGGTGTTCCAGGAGCCGTATTCGCCGAGGTAAACCTTCGGGCCCTTGCGGTCCGTGTGGTCGTAGTGGTCAAGGTTGTGGAACCACCAGCTGGATGACTGGTAGGAGTGTTCGTCGACGATCGGCAGGCCCGCTTCGCGCGCGTGTTTCCAACCTTCCTCATAGTCCTTGCCGCTGGGGGATGGTCCGACGGTGCCGACGACGACGATGTCCGGGTATGCGGCTTTGACGGCATCGAAGATCTGTTGGAAGCGGTTTTTGAACACGTCGTCGATGAGGTCTTCATTGCCGATGCCGAGGTATTCGAGGCCGAACGGTTCAGGGTGGCCCATGGCGGCGCGCTTGGCGCCCCATTCGGTGTCGGTGCCGCCGTTGCAGAATTCGATGAGGTGCAGCACTTCATCGATGTAGGCGGGCATGTCCTCCTGAGCCACTGGCACCGGGCCTTGGCTGGTGTTCTGGCAGCTCACACCGGCAGGTAGCACCGGCAGCGGCTTGGCACCGATGGTTTCGCACAGGCACAGGTATTCGTAGTAGCCGATGCGGAACGACTGGTGGTATCCCCAGAGGTTGAAGTTGTGCGGACGGTGTTCGACTGGTCCGATGGTGCGGTCCCAGTGGTACATGTTGTCCATGCCGAGGCCGTGGGTGATGCAGCCGCCGGGGAATCGCATGAATCGTGGTTTAAGGTCGGCGAGCGCCTTCACCAGGTCCGGACGGAAGTGTTTGAGCCCGTGGTAGGTGGTGCGCGGCTCCAAGGTGATGAAATCGAGATCGATGACGCCTTCTCCTCCGAAGGTCAGACGCAACGTGCCCTGCGTGGACACGCTCGCACCGGCTTTGCCATCTTCTTCGCCGCTTTCCGGAACGGTCAGAGATGCCTGGTATGTCGTCCATGCCGAGGCCGTGACGGTGATGGTGGTTTCGCTGATGATGCTGCCGTCGTCGCCGTGTAGCGAGACCGTCACTGGCATCGCGCTTCCTGATCGTACGCGCATCCATGCGGTGAAATCGTAGGTTTCTCCGGCATGGAATACCATGCCGTCCCAGCCGGTGTTGTCCAGTGCGGCCGGAGCCTGTTCGATTTCCACCGTCGCGTAATGCGGGTTTTCGACGGCGACCGGGTCGATGTCATGGATGCAGAACGCGGCGAACGAGCCGTCCGGCACGATTTTGCGCCAGAAACTGTAGTTGCTCCATTCTGCGGAATCGGCGCGATTGTATTCGAAGGCGCCGTTCTGCACGAGGTCGGCGTTGAGACCGCCGTCGCCGGAATAGCTGATGTCTTCGAAGAAGATGCCCCACAGGTCGGTGCTGATGGCGCGCACGCCCGCTTTGTCGAGCGTTGCGATGAGTTTGTCGGTCATTGATGTTCCTTTGTGGATGGTTGTTGTTGGATGTGCCGCCGTTCGCCAGATTGGCTCAGTCTGGCTCAGTCGAGCGCGAACCAGAGGCAGCCGTGCGCGGGGATGATGCCGCGGATGACGCGGTCCTCGCCTTCGCCTTCGATGCGGATGTCTGGTTGGATGTCGTCGGGCGCTTGCGGGACGTCGGCCCACAGGTCGGTGAGTGTCCAGTCCTTGTTGCGTTGGTCGATGCCGACGAAGCTTTGCAGTTGGATGTTGCCTTTGAGCTCGTATGGCTCGCTGCCTGTCCAGAAGATCGCGCCGTAGTGTCCGTGCTTGTGCGCCGATGTGGTGCCGTCGGCCCAGTCGGCCGCGTCGGCGGTCCATACGGCAAGGTCGCCGAGATAGCTGTCTTCCTCCCACCAGCGTCCGAAGATCCGCTCGTAGACGATTTCGCGGTTGTTCACCGATCCTGCGGTCACTTCGCGCAGGGCCGGGTTGGCGAGCAGTGCGATGGTGTCGGCGCTGCTGGTGGGCAGGTCGCCGCCAACCATCAGCGGGGACCGGCCCATGCTCCACAGGGTGAGCAGCGTTTTCTGCTCGTCGCGGGTCAGTTTCGATTGGCGGTCGTCGCCGCGTTCGGCGCGCAGGCCGATGTGTCCGAGCGGCAGCATGTCGGCGTCGGCCCAGTGGCCGGTGCGTTGCATCGGCGCCCATCGAGCGAGCCGGGGGAACTGCTGGTAGATGTCTTCCCAACGGTCCCAGAGGTCGTCGGAGATGCGCCACATCTGTGAGACGCCGCGTAGGAAATCGACGTGGGTGCTGGCCACCCAGCCGCCCGGGGACAGCGATAGCGTAATCGGCCGGCCGTAGGCGGCTTCCGCACGTTCGATGGCGTGGTGGTATGCCTCGATCTCCTCCGGGAAGAACGGCGTCTGCATGTCGTCGACCTTGAGGAAATCGAGGCCCCAGGAGGCGAACAGGTCGACCTGCGCGTTATACCAAGCCTGCGCGCCGGCGTCGCCGCGCTTGAGACCGTAGTTGTCGTGGTTCCATACGCAGGTGTGCTCGGTGTCGGCCACGTCCCTCGCGTGCAGCGTGGTGCCTTTGACCGGCAGGTTCTCATGCACGGCCTGCCGTGGGATGCCGCGCATCACGTGCACGCCGAGCTTGAGGCCAAGCCTGTGCACCGCTTCGGCGAGCGGGCCGAATCCCTTGCCGTCGGCCGCGCTTGGGAAGCGCTGCTCGTCGGGAATCTGGCGGCCGTAGGCGTCGATGCACAGTGGCGTGCCGTCGGAGTAGCCGTGCGCGTGGGCGTTGGGATCGAACCAGCCGGCATCGATGACCAAGGTGTCCCAGCCGGCGTCTTTGAGATGCCCGGCCATAAAGCGTGCGTTGGCCAGGACCTCTTCTTCGGTGATGGTGGTGCCGTAGGAGTCCCAGCTGTTCCAGCCCATCGGCGGGCGCCAGGCTTTGACCGGCGCGGACGTGTCCATTGGGCGGTTGTCGGTTGAGTCGACGGAAACGGTGGTCGGGATCGTCATCGAACCTCTCTTCGTTCAGGGCCGCTATGGCGCTGCCTCAGCAAGAGCCGAACGCCATCACGCGGACCACATATATGTATCGTTACATATTCTAACGCAAATCCAACCGGACGCAATCGGCACAACATGTCGGTGAGTCTCTGTGTTTTCAACGATTTTCCAGAATCAGAAAGTATGATATCGTTACATATTAATCGTGTTTTTCAAGGAGCGGCATATGACCAGCAGCACACCGACGCTACGCAACGTGGCCGCGGAAGCGGGCGTCTCCCCCATGACCGCGTCGAACGCGCTGCGCGGCAAGCCGGGCGTCAGGGAATCGACCCGCGCCAAAGTGCTCGCCGCGGCTAAGAAACTCAATTACCGTATCAATCTGACGGCCAGCATGCTCAAGTCGGGCCGCAGCAACATCATCCACGTCATCGTCAACGAATTCGATTCGCCGTTCTATTCGAAGCTCACGCAGGCGTTAAGCAACGAGATCGTGTCCCGCGGGCTCATCCCGTTCATCGAGCAGACGCAGTATTCGCCGGACGCCGCCGAGCATGCACTAAGCAGCAACCCGTTCTCCGGACAGCTGTTCGATGGCGAGATCCTGCACGCCACGGGCTTGGGCACGAACGTGCCGCTGGCCAAACTCAACGGCGGCAGGCCGTTCGTGCTGCTGGACGCCTGCGAGGAGATGCCGACCGTCGACGCCGTGAACTTCCCCAACGAGGAGGCCGAACGCGCGGCGATGCAGCATCTCATCGACCGCGGATGCCGCAATATCGCGATCGTCGGCCACCGGTTCGCCCCCCGCGCCGATCTGGCGCATGCCCAGAACGCGTTCGCTCTGCGATTGCGCGGCGCATGCGGAGCGCTGTCCGACGCCGGACTGCCCTATGACGAGTCGATGGTGTTCGAAGCCGGGGATGTGGCCAATGGCATCATCGCCGGGCATGCGATTGCGGAACGTATTCTCGCCGCACGGAGCGGACATGGTGGCACCGAGTTCGACGGCGCGTGCTGCGCCAACGATTTCGCGGCGTTCGGCGTGATACGCGGGCTCGCGGACCGCGGACTGCGCGTGCCGCAGGACGTGAAGGTGATCGGATTCGACGGCGTGACCTCCGGCTCGTACACGACGCCGGCGTTGAGCACCATCCAGGTCGATTTCACGCAGCTTGCGAAATTCTCGGTCGATATGCTGTCCGAACGTATCGACCATGGAACAGACGAGGCGTTGCCGCCAAGACGGGCCATCATCGGCTACCAGCTGGTGGACCGGGAATCTACCGCGGTCTGAGCGGCGCCCGGCAGCGGCGATCCGCCCCGGCAGGCGGCGGCCGCGACGAATCCCCCTCAATCGGAATCAATCATCATCATCATTCATCAAGGAATCTCTAGGAGCATCATGAGCATCGACACCCAGGCCTATCTGTTCGTGCATTTCATCGGCGAGGAGCGCATCCCCACCGACGAGCAGCTGTACTTCGCGCTGAGCCGCGACGGCGTGCATTGGAAGGATCTGCGTCCGGCCGGCAGTCCGGCGCTGACGTGGCTGGGCGGCGAGAAGGGCGTGCGCGACCCGCATATCGTGCGCGACCCGCGCGGCGGATTCCACATTGTGGCCACCGATTTGAGCATCCATTACCGTGGCGGCTGGGGGCCAGACGACGGCGCGGACACGAACGGTTCGACCGGCCTGGTGATCTGGGATTCCCCCGACTTGGTCCATTGGAGCGAGCCTCGCCTCGTGGACGTGGCCTCGAAGATTCCAGGCGCGGGCATGGCCTGGGCTCCGGAGGCGAATTGGGATCCGGATCGCGGGCAGTGGATCGTGTTCTGGTCCACGAAGAGCAACGCGGACGGCTCCGCGGATCCGTTGGCCAACGAGCTCGGCGACCCGACGAACGTGTATTATGCGACGACCGTTGATTTCAAGACGTTCTCCGATCCGGTCAAGTGGATCGACCGCAGGAACGTGATCATCGATTCGACCATGCTGCGCGACGACGACGGCTGGTGGTACCGCGCGTCCAAGGATTCGGAGATCACCATCGAACGCACCCGCAACCCGTATGCGGTGACCTACGAGGTGCTGCGCACCGACGATCCGAACGCATGGTCGTATGTGGGCACGCTCACTGACATCTTCGGCAACGGCCGATATTCCATGCATTATCTGGAGGGACCGGAACTGTTCCGTTACAACGAGGCGGACGTAAAGGACGTCAACGGGCGGCCGATGCCGTTCGGCCTCATGTGCGACCAGTACGCGGAATCCAAGGGCTACCTGTCGTTCCGCTCCGCCTCGCTGGCCTCGCGCGATCCGGCCGATTGGCAGCGCGCCGACGATATCGATTTCGGCGCGCTGAAGAAGCGCCACGGCGCGATTCTGCCGATTACAGCCGCCGAATACGACGCCGTCGAAACCGCTTTCGCCCTGTAGGCGTCGCGATCGTACGGTTATCGCGACGTCCACGTCGCACTGCCGGTTCCCTTACGTCATTCTTTTGACTCGTCATGCATATTCCGCCGTTCCAGAGCGATGGAATGGCGGAATGCCAACGAAAATCTCTTTTGCCTGCCATTTGCTTTTCTTTTGATTCTAGAATCAAAAGAAAAGCGAGACGCCAAGCCGACGGGGAATCGCACGCGTCTACTCGAAGCGAAGGTAGGCGATGAACGAGGCCGGCACGTCCTTGTTCTTGGTGACGTTGCCGAAACCGAGGATAACCCCTTTATCAGGTAGACCCTTCGTCGAGGTCCACGTGGCCGATCGCGACAAATCGAAGCCGACGGCCTTGTCGATGTCCGACACCGGCTCTCCCTTGGCGTTGACCAAGGAATCCTTGATACGTTCGAGCTCGGCGGCATCCATGACTTCGGAGGGCTTGGTGATTTCGCCGCGCCGATTGACCTCGGCAAAGGTCTTGGCGTCGGATGCGATCATGTTGACCTGCCCCGCGGACACCATGGCGAGCAGCTTGGTGGAGTCATCCTGCGCGTTCCCACCTGCCGCATCACCCAAGGAGATTGAGGCATCCATGCTGACCAAGCGGCCGTCCGTAATACCTTCCGATTGGGCGAAACCGGCGCCGAGCGAATCCAGTTGGTCCGAGCAACGGCTCATGTTGACGCCTTCGAAAGACAGCACCGGGTCTGGCGCCTTGATGGCGTACGAAATGCCGAACGAGGCGGCGATGCCGACGGCCAGAACCGCAACGATGGCATATGTCAGGAAATTATCCTTGAAATACGGCCATTTTTCGCTCGCTGGCAGTTCTCGGAATGTCTTGAGCTTCGACTGCTTCGCATAGACGTTGGTCTCGGACAGTTCGGAGACCGCCGCCTTCTGCTCGTCAGACAGCACGAAATCGTCCCTGCGTTGGTTGTCGGTCATAGGTTCCCGCCTTCGTCACTCGTCGTACTCACCCGCGTAGGAACACCGTCATCTCGTTCTCGCCACGGTTGGCCCATGCGAAGTATGGGATCAGCGTGGCCTTCGTCGCCTTGCGTTCGGCGGGACGCCAATCATGGTACAACGTGGAGGTCTGCGCGTCGTCTTCCATTTCGCGCCAGGCGGGAATCGTCAGCGTGGTCATCGGCATATCGACGGCGTCCACTTCGCCGAGCCCCCGCTCGTCCTGTGCGGCGGCGCCGGCATGGAAGACGATGCGATCGACGGCCACGCAGGACGGATCGGACGCGATGCGCGCGGTGTCGGCGTGCAGCAGATGCAGGTTCGCACCATTGTCAACGCCTTCCGCGCAGTAGGCCAGCGGCCCGCGCACGAACGCCACCTTGCCGGCGTCCTCGCGCACGAGCGGATTCGCGCCGACCATGCGGACCGGCATCGGGAAATCGAAATCGACGATGTCTCCGTCATGCCATGTGCCGGTCAGGTACAGGTATCCGTTCCTGACGGCACGGGAGATGTCGTCGCGGCCGCGCACGATGACCGCATCGGAAGCGCTTTCGCCACCGGCCCAGGCTGGCAGGCGGAAGGCGATCGTGAAAACCGCGTCCTTGGATGCGTCGGAAGCAGAATCGCCTGCATCAAAGCCCACCGCGACGGATCCCTTGCCGGACCAAGGCATATCGGACGTGACGTCAAGGCGCACATCGGCGCCGGAAAGCCTGGCATGGACGCCGCCGCCCATATACAGATGCATATACAGGGTGGATGAGTCGTCGCCGATCGTGTAGGCGTACTGCTGCACGTCCTCCACGATGCGTGCGATGTTCGGCGGGCAGCAGGCGCAGCCGAACCACTTCTGGCGCACCGGCTTTACGTGCGCCTTGCGTTCATCGCGATGGCATGCCTCGGGCACCACTTCGAGCGGGTTCACGTAGAAGAAGCTTTTGCCATCGAGTGCCATGCCGGCGAGCGTGGTGTTGTACAGCGCCGATTCCATGACGTCCGCATATTCGGATTTCGGCTGGATCTCCAGCATGCGGCGCGCGAAGAACGCGAGCGCGATGGCGGCGCAGCTTTCCGAGTAGGCGGTGTCGTTCGGCAGGTCGTAGTCGAAGGAGAAGGACTCCCCCATGTGGGTGGCGCCGATGCCGCCGGTGATGTAGAGCTTCCGGTCGATGATGTTGCGCCATAGTCGTTCGCAGGATGCCAGTAGGTCGGGGTCGCCGGTCAGTCGTGCCACGTCGGCGGATCCGGCGTAGAAGTAGGCGGCGCGGACGGCGTGGCCGAGGGCCTCTGTTTGTTCCGTGATCGGTTTGTCGGCTTGGTAGTAGGCGTAGTTCTGTTCGCGTGGCTCGTAGTTGCGGCCGTCCTCTTGGGCGCGGCGTCGGTCTTCGAGTTCGAAGTAGAGCGGTTGCCGGCCGCGTTGGCGTACGAAGTATTCGGCGAGGTCGGCATAGCGTTGTTCGCCGGTGGTTTCGGCGAGTTTGACGAGTGCCATTTCGGCGATTTCGTGACCGGGATAACCGTGCAGTTTGCCGTCGGTGGCGCCGAATCGGGAATCGATGTAGTCGGCGAAACGGCAAGCCGCGTCGAGCAGTTTGCGTTTGCCGGTGGCTTGGTAGTAGGCGATCGCGCCTTCGGTCAGGTGGCCGAAGCAGTACAGTTCGTGATGGTCCTTCAGGTTGGTGAAGTGCCGGTCCATGCCGTTGAGGATGTAGTAGGTGTCCAGGTAGCCGTTGTCGAGTTGCGCCGCGCAGACGATGTCGATGGCGGCGTCGGCGGTTGCCTCGAGTTCGGCGTCCGGATGGTGGGTCAGGGAGTATCCGACCGCTTCGATCCATTTGGAGAAGTCGGTGTCCTGGAATACGAAGCCGTAGAACTTGTCGGGATCGGAGTGTGCCGGATCGTCCGGCAGGGCTTCGAAGCCTCGAAACGTGTATTTCGGCGGCACGAAGGCCTTACCTTCCCTGCGGTGCTCGGCGTTCTGCGCAGCGGCGGCTTTGAAGTTGTGCATGCAGTAGCTGGGTGCGGCGCCGGGCACGTTGTCGTTGAGGGCGTTCCACTGGAACGGGATCACCTGTGTGCGTACGAGTTCCTGCCGCGATGCCCAGAATGGGTCGGTGATCGTCGCGTCCTTCAACGCGATGGGATGACTATGTTGCGTCATGCTCATTCCCTTCCTGATTGTCTATTTCGATTTTCGGCGGTGCGTTTCAGTAATGGATCGGAGCGACTTCTTCCGGACATGCGTCGTATGGTGGCTTTCGTCCCATTGCCACGTCGTACATTCCGACATGGCACCGGCGCATCGCCTGAGCCATTTCCGGATATTCCTGGGAACATACATCCACGAGTCCGATTTGATAGTTTTCGCCATCAAAACGTCCCAAGGCGCTTTGGTCGTTGTACTGGAAGTAATGCGCGCCGACAAAATACCGGCTTCGCAAAGCCTGCTCGACGTAGTATCGGTAAGCTTTCCCGCGATCCTCCTGCGTGCGCACACCACGAATGCCATGCGCGTTCAATCCCCGGTCGAGGGCACCGTGGTGGAATTCGCCGACCATGACCGGCATATTCAGCGTTTTTCCCAGCTCATCGACCTGATGATAACAGGTCATCTGATAGCTGTTGATGGAGAACACGTCGTAGCAATCGGATCCCGCGAGCAATGTGGGATCGGTGATGTACGCGTATCGCATGCCAAGATTCAGATGGTGCGGGTCGACTCGGCGCAAAGCTTCTGCGGGAATCCTGACATATCTGTCGATCATGAGGATACTGAAGTCACGCAAATCGTGCATGCTGCCAGACATCTGCCGCACGCAACGGTATCGGGGGCACGCGATTAGGTCTTCGAAACACTCGATGCCGGAATCGTCGGGAATCCGCCATGCCTGTTTCCATGCCTGCGCATCGCCATGGTACCGATCCACCAACCATGCGACCAAGGCCTCTTTGGAGGCCAGACGCTCGGGATTGGCGAGCATTTCCTCGGCAAGGTTCAGATCATATACGAACGCCCAATTGGGTTCGTTACGCATGAAGTAGCCGATCATATTGCGATCGTCACGCCAATCTTTCAGGCCCTGTGCGTATACGTCGGCATTGCGTTCGTATTCCGTCGAGAACACATCGGGGAAATCACGGAACACCATGGTTTTGGTGCGGGGATATTCCCGCAGCGTATCGGCGGGCAGCACATAGGGGATGCCCGCAGTGCGCATCAGCTCGTGGTCCGACCAATTGCCGATGGTGTTCATGCCCCAGTCGTGGAAATGCCGCAGTACGATCCGTTTCCATGCGTCCCATGCCGAAGCGCCGAATGCGTGACGTAGATTGGCCATGGCGTAATCGTATGAGCATTCGAAACCGCAATACGTGTTCGGAGCGCTGCGGATTGAGAAATCCGGATCGCCAATCCGTTCATTCCGACGCGCCGCATCCACCAGTTCCCGTACATGCCGGTCAACCCAAGGCAATACCGGATCGACTCTGGTGTCGATGCCGGGATTGACACAGTCGGCGCCGACGGAGATGAATGCGTTGCCGTCAGGGTCGAGCAGCCAGAATCGTCCGTCATCCCCCGGTTCACGCCATACACGGAACCATCCGGTCGCCTCGGCATGCACATCTTGACATCCGCCATAGGAATCCCGGTTTAGCAATGCTGGCAGGCCGGCCATACCGCCCGCACCGGATGGCATCGGTTCGGCCAATCGATGCAACGCCTCATCGCAGGCGGCACGGTTGGTGGTCTTTCCCGGCCATTGGCGTGGCTTCCATTGTCCCATCTCATCGATAAGCGCATGCACGGGCGGATCCGCGTGCGCGATGACGTCCGCCCATTGCACCGGCCACACCTTCAAACGTCTGCCATCGCAACTCGCATCAGACGATAGGACAATGCTCGAGACATCCGCTTTGCGTAGAGGTTTGCCGAAAATCGTCATCTTCAGACGGCCAGGGGTGCGCGGAGCGAACAACGTCTGGCCGTCCAGCCACCGCAAATCGAAATACACGGTGGTCTCCACGCCCGGCAACAGTCCGAACAGCGCGTACATCGTCGGATCCGCGCCACGTTCGCGCTGCCCCGCCTCGTAGAATTCCAACCGCAAGCACATGGAGTACTCGTCGCATCCCCGCAACCGCAATGCGAGAAACTCCGCTTGCCGAAACAGTTCGGCGGCCGGCATGGTCTTGCGATCGAAGATCTCCGCCAGCGCCTTGCCTGCGGAGCATGTCAATGTCCGCCCGCCATCAACCATATTGTCGTTCATAAGTGCCCTTGCCCGTCCCGTCTCAGCCGATGTTTCCGTCCGCCTTGGACAGCCGTTCATATTCGGCACGCGTCAGGGAAAGAACCCCGCCATGCTTGGTGTGCGGCGCCATGAAGAAATCGGTGGAACGAAGGTAGTCAAAGCCGCGGTCGGGATCGGAACTGACCATAGGTCTGTAGCCGATGGATGGGATCACATCCACATACAGATACCACTTGTCTTCGCTGTGCGAGGCGAACAGGGCCGGACCCTCCACTCCACCGGGATGGCCGTTCTCCGTCCAATCGACGCCAATGTTCTCCTGCAGCACCGTCCATTCGGTTTCCGGCTTCCACCATTGCACGGCATCCGTCGCATCCAGCCAGATATTGGCCTGAGGACCGTTGCCTTTGGTGGCGCGGTATGTGCGCACGGTGCCGTCCGGCAAGGTTCTTTGCAGCATGGTGGTGTCGATGGTCGGGTGCCCCCTGTCGATGAACACTCCACCGAATGAGAAGGTCTCGTTTGTGAAGTCTGTGGTCACGCCCCACATGACCCTGTCGTACACGTCGGGATTCGTGTGGTCGACATCATCATCGGAGAACAGGGTGCTTGACCAATACACCACGAAAGCTCCACGACCGCCCGCATGGCCTTCCGGATAATAGTCGGGCACCCACAATGCCTCAGGGGCCCACGCCATGCCCAGCTGCGCGTGCGTGCCATCCGCACGTTTGCTCATGTCAAGCATGCGCGGAGCGCTCCAATGCACCAGATCGTCGGATTCCCAGATGATCAGGTTCGTGCTGCCGTGATGCGAGAACTTGTACCAATCGGCTCCGGAATCGGAACCGTGTCCATCGGAGAACACCATCAGATCCGTGGCGAGGATGTACACCTTGCCGGTTTGCGGGTTACGCACCAAGTATGGGTCGCGCACGCCCCTCGTGCCCAACGGCGATGTCAGTATCGGCTTGCCGCCGTTCAAAGGATTCCAATGCTCGGGATTATCCCCATCGGACAAATCGAGGTAGATTCGTTCCGCATACGCATTCGGGTCCTCGATAAAGTGGACCAGCAGATAGCCGAATGGCTGGCTTTCTTTAGATTCCATGGATTCTCCCAATGTCCAGATTCTTTCTACATCGTTGTATAGTTGCTTCACAAAGTATTATCCCACGAATCCCGCCACTGCAGGACGGCCCGTCGATCGTCGATGTCGATCGGCAGGGTGACCAACGGGGAATTGCCCAGATCATCCGGATTCCAACGATCGCCGATGTACAGGAAACGACCGGCGTGCCATTGGTCCGCGCCATCGAGTGGCACGATGATGTCGCATTGCGACTGGTAGGTGTGTGAGCCTTCCGGGGTGAACGGGGTGAAATCGCTCCATGGACCATGCAGATCCGTCGCCGTCGCGAACATATTGTCGTTGCAATCCCAACCCGTCAGACAGGAACCGAACCAGTAGTAGACGCCGTCTTTTTTAATCAGGATCGGGCTTTCATAGCCGGCCCAGTAATTCGTGCCCCGCAGGCAAATCACATCTTCGACGATGGACAGGTAATCATCGGAAAGACGATAGATGTGCGTGCCGTGAGGCCGATCCTCGCTCAAAATGTACCCGACTCCATCCTCATCTTGGAAAACACCGATGTCGCGCGATTCATAACCGCGGAACTGCATCGTGTTCAGAAACTCGAATGGTCCGGTCGGCGCGTCCGAGATCGCGGTGCCGATATGCGCATAAGCGTAATCGCCTTTGCCGTCGACATGCAGATACATCACATACTTTCCCGTCTGTGGGCATCGCATGACCTTCGGACGCTCGATGATACGCTCCGGACCGGTGATGGAACCGTCTTCCCCGACTTCCAGCACCGTCCCCTCATTGCGCCACGTCACGAAATCCGTGGTTGAATAGCAGGCCACGCCCTGGAACAGGTTGCCGTTGTTTTTGATCTCGCCATACGCATACCAACGATCGCCGAACCGCTGCACGCCAATGCCGTGCAGCTGCGCGACCTCGCCATTGGTGTCGCGGAACAGCTGAGCTCCTTGCATGATTGCCATAATCCGATTCCCTTCTTATCTGTGTGTTTATTTCGGGCTGGTCGATCGTCAACGATCGACCGAGCCTCCAAGCATGATTCCGCGCAACGTGCCTCCGCGTTCCCGCGTCGATTCGGCGTACAGCATCAGGTCGCCTTCGCCATGGGGCACCACGAACAGATCGCCGCGCCCTCCAGCGAAAACCGTACCCGGCAACGGTCCCAACACGACGCGTCCCAAGCAATACTCATCAGTGAACGCCGTCAGCTGCAGACCCTCGCCATCAAAACGCACGATGGTGTTATTTGAGTACTCACTACCCCGAATGGACGCGCCGGGAACACGTATCCACCGCCCTTCGCCACCGGGAACAAGCACCGGAAGCGATGCACGGACATACGTCGCCCGCGCGCATGATGCGCGCAGTTCCTTCAGTCCTTGGGATTCGCAGGTCCAACCGGTCAATTCATCGCCTACCAGCAATGCAATGCGTCCGGCATCCTCACCCCACATGCGATTCACGACGATGGACAGCTCACTGCCGTCAGGCACTTCTCCCAGCCACAGCGTCGGAGCCAGCGGCGTGATGATGCCGATGGTCCGACCGCCCACACGCACTTCGCAACGCGTCTGCCCATGCTCGATATGAAGGCAGGCGGAGGCCCCGCCCAGCGACAGCGTACGCGTATACACCAAAGCATGAGGCCAGGCCGTCGTGCTACGCGAACCGAAACCGCAGCGCGGCACTGGAGCGTCGCCAAGCACCAAACCGTTTTCACGCAACCGTTCGGCGTTGTCCGGATCCGTACGGTTATAGCCGACGCGCCATCCCGAACCAATATCCAATACCCGTTCAATGCTCATTGCGCCGCACATGCCGCGCTTGCCATTCAACCGCAAGGCGTTCAATCTGGTGTCATCGAAATTCGAATGACCCCAGATACGTGTGGTGACGACGATATCTTTGGTATCGTCGGCAACGGGCTCATTGAAAGGAATCCACGCATCGACGCCGCCGCAGGCCTGCCAATCAGTGCCTGAATTCCCGCATCGCACGTTCACGGTATCGGCGGCATTATGGAGCACCACTCCCAAAGCGCCGCGCATGTTCGTCGCCGCGCGGTACCGGCCGGCACCGGAATACACGCCCATGTCCTCCAATGGCAGCGCGTCGTGCAAGACGTCGCCGTCGCAGAGGGTCCACGACGGCCAATCTAAGGAAATGGCCACGCTACGGACGCTGCTGTGTGGAGCGCAGCCGAGCACCACATGATGTTCGGGCTGGGTGAAAGTGATGCGCCATGACGATTGCCCCTGGCCGATCGTCGCCGTGCCATGATCCCCTTGAACCACAATATCGCCGTTCACCATATGCGCAGTCAACGCATCAGTATGGATATGGATATCGTCCGCCTTGATGCCATGCGCGGGACGGATAATCGCTCCAAAACGCCCTGGTGCCATAGTCGGTGCCGACAACGTAAGCGTGTGGCCGCTTTCATCCAACTCAATCAATTCACCGGAAGTCGCACGAAGCATCATGCCGTCGCCCAATGGCAGACCCGCAACGACCATCGCTCCGGCACCGGCCGGCAAGGTCAGAGCTGGATATCCACCATCAGACAGGGCATCGTCGGGCGCATCGCCGATGCGAATATCCGCAGCGTCATCGGACACGTTGGTGAATGTCAGCAGACGTCCGCCACCATGCAGATCCAATGATCCGACGGCAACGCCGACGCGCGTCTCGTCAAATCGGTCGCCTTCAGCCGAATCAAGATGGATTCCCGTCAATCGGTCATCGGATATCGTCGCCGAAGCCAGCCGCTCGCCCAATGCGTCGATGATGGAGCAAAGCCGACGCGCGTCATCGGCATCGGGACGCTCCTGCCCCGTAGGGTCGATCACACCGCCAAAATCATAATCATGGGTCATGTACGCTTCGACGCGACCCCAATTATTCACCGAAGTACCGTAATCGAAATCCCATCCGGAAACCTGCAGGAACGGTCCGACGAAACGCGCTCCATTGCCTACCAGACGACGCAGCGTACGGTGCCAACGATTGGTTTCGGTAACCACCAACGGCACGTCATAGGTATCCGCCGCCCGGCGGTAGTACCGGACCTGTGCGTCGACGTCCACATCGTTATCGCCCGGATACAGATTCACGGCTGGAGACACGTCTTCAGCCGTGCCGCCGGCCCGAAGCATATCACCTTGGCCGGCACAGGCGATTATAGGAACGTCCACACCGTATGAACGCATCATCGAAGCGAGCGCACCAATATATTTCCCCGGCTCATGGCAGGCGTAAAAGTCGAGTTCGTTATCCGCCTGGACAAGAATGACGACGCCGCCATCATCGGCATCGGCACCGCGATACTGCTGGCGCGCGATGATCGGCATGATTTTGCCATACCATTTTCTGACTTCGCCAAGGAACGCATCATCATATTGACGAACATGCGTTTTCCCATTCGTAGACACCCACGCGGGGATGGCACCGCCATCCCATTCCGAGCAGATGTACGGGCCCGGGCGAACCAGCGCGTAGAGCCCCACCTCGTGCGTCAATCTGAGGAATTCCTCAATATCATGCTGACCTTCAAAATTCCATATATCCGGTTCGGTTTCATGAAAATTCCAAGGGATATACACATCGATGGCGTGATATCCGATGCTCTTGACGGCTTGGAGCCTTTGTTTCCACTGTTCCCGCGGCACACGGAACGGGAACAGGGAAGCGCACATCAACACACGAGGCCGGCCGTCGATCAGCAGACGGTTATGGTCGAAAGCCACGAATCGAGACATCATTTTTCCTTAAAAATGCATCGATAAAGGTCATAGAGATCCATTGGTATAAGGAAGGCCCGTGCAGGCATTGACAGAAGTTTGCACAGGCCTCCCAATCATGCGGGGAACAGTAGAAGAACCGTCCCGCATCCATTCGCAGGCGATCAGCCCTTGACGGCACCGATCATGACGCCCTTGTTGAAGTACTTCTGCAGGAACGGGTAGATGACGAGCAGAGGCAGGGTGGAGACGATGATCACGCCATATTTGATCTGATCGGCAAGTTGCTGCTGCTGCATGGCGTTCTGCCCGCCGGAACTCGAACCAAGCTGGTTGGTCTGGTTCGCGAGCAAGATGTCACGAAGCACGTTTTGCAACGGCTGCAGACCACTTTCACGGATATAGATAAGGCCGGTGAAGTAGTCGTTCCAGTGGCCAACAAAGTAATACAGACCAATAACCGCGATGATGGCGGAGCTCAGCGGAATAACCACTTTGAAAAAATATCCGAAGTAGCTAAGACCGTCGATCTGGGCCGCATCATGCAGATCCTCTGGAATGGATGTTTCGAAGAACGACCGAGCGATTATCAGGTTCCACACGCTCACCGCCCCCGGCAGGATGAACACGAGCGGGTTGTCCAGCAGGCCAAGGGCCTTGAACAGCAGGTAGTTCGGTACCAGACCGCCGGCGAAATACATGGTGAAGGTGAGCAGGAATAGAATCACACGGCGCGGCTTGAACTCGATGCGAGCCAGAGCAAATGCTGCCGGCAATGTGACGATGAGGTTCAGCGCTGTACCAAACACGGTGTAGAGAATCGTGTTTGTGTAGCCGGTCCAGATACGCGAATCCTGGAAAACCCTGATGTAGCCGGCAACGGTGAAGCCTTTTGGCCAAATGGTGACGTTGCCCGCGGAAACCTGCATCTGGTCCGAGAACGAAGCGACGACGATGAACCACAGCGGGTAAATCACCACCGCTACGGTTGCCGCGATGAGCACCCAGATGACGATATCGACAATCCAATCACCGACACTTTTCTGCTGATGCATGTGCTTGTTCCACGGAATCTCATCGGCGCTCGTTTTAGGCGCAACAGATGGGGAAACGCTTGCATTAGTCATAATCAATTCCTCCTTGCGATTCCCTGATTAGAAGATGCTCGTATCGGATACGCGCTTCGAAATCCAGTTGGCGATAATCAGGAACGCGAAGTTGATAACCGTGTTGAACAGGCCGATTGCCGTGCCATAACTGAACTGGAACGATTGAATACCGATTTTGTAGGTGTACGTCGAGATGACTTCAGATCCCGGCATGTTCATGGCATTCTGCATCAGCCATACCTTTTCAAAGCCGACGTTCAGAACGGAACCCATGTTCATGATGAGCAGAATCACACAGGTCGGCATGATGGTAGGAATATCGACATAACGAATCAGCTGCAGACGTCCGGCACCATCCATCTTCGCGGCCTCATAGAGACTCAGGTCAACAGAAGAGAGCGCCGCCAGATAGATGATGGCGTTCCAGCCGACGTGCTGCCAGACTTCGGAAATCCAGTAAATAGGAGCAATGGCGTTTGCATTGTCGAGAATGCTCTGGCTTCCCAGGAAACGCCCCAGCAGACCGGTCTTCGGAGTAAGGAAGATGTTCAGCATGGCCACAATCACCACGGTGGAAATGAAGTGGGGCATGTAGGTGATGGTCTGCACGAAGCCCTTGATCTTCTGCGAGCCGATCTGGTTGATGAGCAGTGCCAGTACGATAGGGGCCAAAAAACCGAGGACCAAAGTTCCTAGGCTGATCTTGAAGGTGTTGATCATGGTCGATGCGAACATCGGCGACTTGAAGAACTGCTCGAAATACTGGAACCCGACGAATTTGCCGCCGGTCAGGCCCTTCGCCGGAACGAATTCGCGAAACGCGAGCTGGATGCCGTACATAGGCACATAGGCGAACAGTCCGACGAAAATCATCGCGGGCAAAGCCATCACCCAAAGCTGCCAATAATGCTTGAAATGCCAGCCGATGCGCTTGGGAAGCGGCCAAGATTTGCGGACGGCGTTATTGTCGATCACACCGTTTTCATCAACTACAGAAATGGACTTGCTGGACACCATTATCCTCCTTACACCATAGCGGAAGCCCGATGTGGACGGGGACGAATCCCCGCCCACATGGCCCTCTGGCTTACTTGACGTACTTGTTGTACGCCTTCTGCCAGATTTCGGTGTTCTGGTCGATGTTGTACTTCTTCAGGTTCTCCTGGAAGGCGTTCCACTGGGAATCGTCCTCAACACCACCTTGGCTCAGCCACTTGGACACAACCGGGATGGCGTAGTTGAACAGCGTAGTGTTGTTGTTCGCCACGGTGTTCTGGTCGGATTCGCCGATGCGGACGTAAATCGGCATCAGATCCTTGGTGTGGTCGTAGTGGGAGTACTGCTCCTTGTACGGCTTATCAGCGTTAGCAACATGGTCCATGCCGCGGTCGCCTTCGACGGTGACGTCATCGGAAACCCAGCCGGCCAGACGATCTTCGAGAGCCGGAATCTTGGACGCATCCTGGGCCTTGTGGAACTTCTCGGTCACCTTGTAGGAGTGGGCTCCGGTCTTCTTCACATAGCCATCGGAGAACGAGCCGAAGAGCTGCTGAATCGAATACTTCTCGGAGTAGAGCAGGTTGATCACCTTCAGGCAGGCATCTTTGTTGGCGGCGTTCGCGGACATCGACATGTGGTAGTCCTCGTAACGGTTGGCCTCGCTGGAGCCATCCCAGACGGTGTCTTCGGCGGACACGCCATCCGCAGACGGAATCGGAATGGAAATGTACTGATTCGCAAGATCGGAACCGTAGGAACCGAAAGCGGATTCATCCCAGCCGAACACCATACCGACCTTGGCGGTCTTGCCATCGGACTGGTTGCGCGCGTTGTACTTGTCGTCCTTGACGGTCACCCAGTCAGACGGCGCCCAGCCGTTCTTGACCATCTCGTGGTAGAACTCGATGACCTGACGGAACTGCTTGGTCTGCATCCAGTTGGCGACCTTGCCGTTCTTCACGTAGATGCCCTGCTGGGACGGACCGGAGTTGAAGTGGGTGGCAATGCCAGTGGAATTCATCATCAGGAACGGGCTCCACCAATCACCGATCTTACCGGTATTCATCTCGCGCGGGTTGAAGGCGATCTCATCGGCCTGGCCATTGCCGTTCGGATCCTGGGTCTTGAATGCCTGCATGACCTTGCGCAGGTCATCCCAGGTCTTCGGCACCGAGAGGCCCAGCTTGTCAAGCCAGGTCTTGTTGATCATGAAATGCTGGCCGGAGGCAAGGAAGCCCTTGGTACGACTGGATGGCAACACAGTCACTTTTCCGTCGACGGTGACGAGCTTCTTAGCGGTAGGCTGTTCCTTGAAGAACTTCTTGACATTCGGCAGCTTGTCCAGATCGTTGCCAAGCTGCTCAAAAGCTGAAGAGTTTCGAGCGGCATCATCCGGGTTGAAAGCGCGAATATTCAAATCGGAAATCTCACCAGCGGCAAGGGATGCGTTCTTCTGCTGACCCCACTGATCGTCGGAGACTTCCTTCCATTGAATGGAGCAATCACAATCCGCCTCGAGATCCTTGGTCCACGACATATCGGCCATCTTGGTTTGGTTAGAGTTCTTTACAACCAGAATGGTAACGATCGGCTTGCCATTGGAATCGGTGGTGGCCTTGCTGCTTCCGCAAGCTGCCAACGAGCCAAGCATCGCCAATGCACTGATAGCGGCACCCACCTTGACTGCCGTCTTTCTACTTAGCATTAGTCCAGTCCTTTCCCTGGTCCTTTCCGATAAAGAGCGCCAGTTGCCCTTCCACGGCATTCCCTTTAATGCCATTGCTTATCGGGTTGCTACCTCCCTTCCGAGAAATCGCAACGATTCGATTATCTATCAGAACTCCTTGTAAGGCAAATCCACCCGACACACGTGTAAAACCCAGAAAATACCTGTAGTTTAACGTTTTACTTTGCACAAAAGCCGAAAAAAAAATATCGCAACGATTCGATTTTCCCAAATTTGTGGCTATAGTAGGATGGTAAATGATATTGCAACGCAGCAAGGAGAACAACCCGTGGTCACGCTTAAAGATGTGGCAAACAAGGCAGGCGTTTCCATGTCAACAGCGTCGGCAGCAATACGCGGGAAAGACATCGTCAAGCCGGAAACCACGCAGCGCGTGCTCGAAGCCGCGAATCGGCTCAGCTACCGCACCAATCTTTCCGCGCGGGCCTTGCGATCCGGCAAGTCCGACATCTTCACCATGATCGTTCCCGATCTGGAAACCCAGTACTATGCCAAACTGGCGAACTCCATGGCTAAAGCTCTGGCGTCCGAACAAAAGCGCCTTATCGTGCAGATATCACAATACGACAAAGACAAGGAACGCGAGCTCGTCCGCCAGATCACGCCATCGACCTGCGATGGCGTGTTCATTTGCTCCACGCAAAGCAGCGGCGCGGACATTCATGCCGTGGCAGGCAGCATTCCCGTGCTCATGTTCGATGATATGAGCAACGACATCGAAGCGTATTATGATTCCATCGAGACACCCAGCCAGACCGGCATGTATGCAATCATCAAACACCTGGTGGAATGCGGACGACGCAAAATCGGCATCGTCGGCACCACAACGTCGAATATCCGTAAAATATCATTGTCGACTACGCTACGACAAAATCGTTGCATCTATGCGTATCAAGCGATGCAATCATATGGACTCGATACTCCGAAGGCATACATCCAATCGGATTGGGGCGTGGGAGCCGGCATCCAAATCGCACACGACCTCGTCAGGCAAGGCATGTGCTATGACGCGCTCTGCTGCATGAATGACGAACTTGCCTTAGGCGTGCTTCGCGGATTGGCCGAATGCGGCGTGCATGTTCCCGATGACGTCGCGGTGACGGGATTCGATGGAGTGCTCACCGGATCGTATACCATGCCGACATTGTCAACGGTAGCAGTGGATTTCAATAGCATGGCACGCACCGCGGTCGCCATGATGCAGGATCAGATAGAACGGGACGATGCCGATCACGTTGAGTCCATGCCACGCCACGTGATTGTCGGATTCCAATTGCTCAAACGTGAATCCACACTGGGACGAAACATTTCGACGGCATCCATCAATAAGAATCCTTCCGCAAAAACTTCCGCTGATAGAACATCCACCACCAAGGAAGCATGATTTCATGAAACGCGTTGCTGTGACCTATGAATATTTCTGCCGCATCATCCTCATGATTCTCGTGGCACACGTGGCCTTCATAGCACACACGCTGCTCGGGCTCGTCATCGGCGGATTCTTCCCATCCGTCGCGGCGACCTACGCCACATACCGCACATGGCTCATCGATGTGAAAGACCGGTCCTGGACCATCAAACAGACATGGACGACCTTCCATAAGGCGTGGAAGGCGGAGCTCAAGAGTGCGAACGCCTTCGGCTGGCCGCAATTCGCGGTCTGGGCACTGCTGATCTGGGAGTACTGGCTCGTGCAGAACAACGACATGGGCGTCGCCGGCCTTGTGGTCTCCGGAGTTCTGCTTCTACTGAATCTCTTCTACGGCCTTTTCGTTTTCATCAGCTGGGCGGTACACGCCAACTTCGACGAATCGCCGTATTGGACGCTACGCACGTCAATCGCCATGGTCATCGCCAGACCGATGTGCAGTCTCATGGTCTTCCTGCTATTCCTCGTCACCGTATGGGCATACGCCGCATGGCCGGGACTGCTTATGGCATTCGGCGTGGCCGTTCCGATTTACGCCACTATGATGGCCGTGTATTCATGGGGACGTTTGCCCGGCATGGATGTGCATGTGCTTGAGCCGAACGAAAAGGACGCGGCAGCCGCCATACACAAACAGTGAAATTCAATCTGAATGAAATTGGGCTTGGATCGATGAATTCGATCCAAGCCCAATTTCATTCAACACCAAATCGGCACTCACACCTTGATTATCGCGTACTGCGATTCGTAGAGCCGATAGTAGGCACCATGGCGGGCGAGCAGTGCGGCATGACTGCCCTGCTCCACGATCTGTCCGTGATCGATGTAGCAGATCTCGTCCGCATTCTCGATGGTGGACAGGCGGTGCGCGATGATGAAGCTCGTGCGCCCCTTGAGCAGATGCTGCAGGCCGGCCTGCAGCGCCTCCTCGGTGCGCGTGTCGATGTTGCTCGTCGCCTCGTCCAGGATCAGGATACGCGGGTCGGCGAGCAGCACGCGCGCGAAGGCGATGAGCTGGCGCTGGCCGGCCGACAGGGTCGATCCGCGCTCCTCCACCACCGTGTCGTACCCGTCGGGCAGTTCCATGATGAACTCGTGCGCGTGCACGGCCTTCGCCGCCGCCTCGATTTCCTCGTCGGTGGCGTCGAGCTTGCCATAGCGGATGTTCTCGCGCACGTTGCCGGAGAAGATGAAGGTGTCCTGCAGCATCACGCCCATCTGCCGGCGCAGCGATGCGAGCGTCACGTCGCGCACGTCGTGGCCGTCGATCGTCACCGAGCCCTCGGACACGTCGTAGAAGCGCGACAGCAGGTTGATGATCGTCGTCTTGCCGGCGCCCGTCGGGCCGACCAGCGCGATCGTGCGCCCCGGTTCGACGTGGAAGTCCACGAGGTTGAGGATGTTGCGGCTGTCCTTCTCGTAGCGGAACACCACGTCGTTGAAGTCGACGCGCCCGCGGATCTGCGGCAGGTCCGCCGCGTCGGGCTTGTTGCGGATCTCCGGTGTGACGTCGAGCGTCTCGAAGATGCGCTCGAGGTACGCCGAGCAGGTGATGAGCTGGTTGTAGAAGTTGCCGATGTTGATCACCGGATTCCAGAAGTTGTTCGCGTAGCCGACGAACGCGATGAGCACGCCGGTGGTCACGTTCACGCCCCCGAAGCCCATCACGCCGACGAAGTAGATGAACGAGATGGTCATCACGGAGATGGTCTGCACGCCCGGCCACATGAGGAACTGGATGTGCACGGCGTGCATCCACGCGGAACGCACCTCGCCCTGCTGCTCCTGGAAGGTCCTGAACTGGGCCTGCTCCTGCGCGAAGGTCTGCGTGGTCTTCACGCCGGCGATCGACTCGTGGATGTAGGCGTTCAGGTTGCTCTGCTTGTTGGAGAGCTTCTGGAAGGCGCGCCGCTGGAAGATCTGCAGCACGCGCACCCAGATGATGAGCACCGGGAACAGGATCAGGCTCCACAGGGCCAGCTGCCAGTCGATCACGAACATCACGATCAGCGTGATCACGAAGGTGAACACGTCGGAGATCACGTTGATCAGACCGGAGCTCAGCGTGTCCGAAAGCGTGTTCACATAGTTGACCACGCGGATCAGGATCTTGCCGTGCGGGCGCGAATCGAAGTAGCTGAAGGGCAGCGTCTGGATATGCGTGAAGATATCGCGGCGCATGTCCTTGAGCATGAGCTGGCCGACGCGCGTGATCGCCACCGTGCGGTAGCGCAGCCCGAACTCGTACAGCACGATCAGCGCGGCGAGGATCACAGCGAGGATGCCGAGCTTGCCGAGGTCCTTGTTCGGGATCGCCTCGTCGATCATGATCTTGGTCAGGTACGGCACGGCGACGTCGATGCAGCTCATCGAGATGACGACGACGAGAATGCGCGCCACCTGTGCCATATACGGTTTGAGATATTTGCCGACGCGAGCGATGTCGTGGAGGTTGATGGACTCCTCCAGCTCCTCATCCTCGCGGAATGTATTGCGTTGTGCCATAAGTCCTCTTCTAAAACCCCTGTGCAGCGCCGGACTGGAGTCCGAGCTGCTTGTGGTAGATGTCCCAGTAGCGGCCGTGTGCGGCCACGAGTTCGGCGTGGGTGCCGCGTTCGACGATACGTCCGTGCTCGAGCACCAGAATCAGGTCGGCATCCTTGACCGACGAGATGCGGTGGGCGATGGTGACGATGGTCTTGCCGCCGTCCATCTCCTTGAGGTGCTTCTGGATCTCCGCCTCGGTCTCCATATCGACGGCCGAGGTCGTATCGTCCATAATCAGGATCGACGGATCATCCGCGAGCGCGCGGGCCAGCGACAGGCGCTGCTTCTGCCCGCCGGACAGGCCCACGCCGCGTTCGCCCACGACGGTGTCATAACCCTGCGGCATCGACCTGATGAAATTGTCCGCGCCGGCGATCCGGGCCATTTTCTGGATATATCGGTCGTCGCTATCATCGCTGGCACCAAAGCCGATGTTGCCGCCGATGGTGTCGGAGAACAGGAAGGTATCCTGTGCCACGATGCACACCTGCGAGCGCAAGGTGGCCAGCGGCCAGTCGCGTGCGTCGATGCCGTCGATGAGCACATGGCCCACGGTTGGGTCGTAGAAGCGGGAGATAAGGCTGACGAGCGTGGACTTGCCCGCGCCGGTTTCGCCGAGGATGCCGAGCTTGGAGCCGGCGGGCACGGTGAAGCCGAGGTCCTTGAGGATCGGGGTCTCCGGGTCGTCCGGGAAGGCGAAGCTGACGTGGTCGAAGCGGATGTCGCCCTTGATGTGCAGCGGGCAGAACTTGCGTTCGGCGGACTGCTGGGCACCGGATGTTCCGGAAGCCCCGGGCGCTCCGGTAGCCCCGGTAGCCTCATCATCGTGCTTGACTTGCTCGACGATCGTGACCGCCTGCTTGACGGCTTCGACCGCGTCGGGCTTCTCCACGATGCGCGGCTGTTCGTTGAGCAGCTTGCGGATCTTGATGCAGCTGGCGTTGAATCGCTGCCAGTCGTTGATGAGCCAGCCGGACTGGCGCACCGGGCCGTCGATCATCCACAGGAAGGAGTTGAAACTCACCAGATTGCCGAGGGTCATGTAGCCCTTGATGACCAGAAAGCCGCCGAGGCCGAGCGTGATGAGCTCCAGCGAGAAGCCGAGGCCGTCCAGCCAGGGCATGTACCTGCGCGAGTTGTAGGCCAGGGCCATGTTGCGCTGCATGTAGTCGTCGTTGTGCTCGTCGAACTTTTCGGTCTCGTACGGTTCGCGCACGAATGCCTTGACCACACGGTTGCCCTCGATGTTCTCTTCGACCATGGAGTTGAGGGAGGCCAGCGAGTTGCGGATGGCGAAGAACAGCGGGTGGGCGTGCGTGGACAGGCCGCGCGTGAGCACAAAAATGAACGGCGTGACGCAGGCCAGGACGAGCGCGAGTCGCCAATCGATGGCGAACATCACACACAGGGCACCGATGAACATGACCACGCAGTCGGCGATCTGATAGCTCACCCAACTCAGGCAGTGGCGGATCGCGTCGGTGTCGGAGGTCAGGCGGCTCATGATGTCGCCGGTGCGTGTGTGGTTGAAGTACGTGAAGTCGAGCTCGTGCAGCTTCTCGTATTCGTCGGAGACGAGGCGGTAGACCGAGTTCTGGCCGAAACGCTCCATCCACATCTGGTAGCCGTATCGCGCGCCCACGCGGATGATGGTCATGAGGATCATCAGTCCACACAGACGTGGCAGTTCGTCGGCATGTCCGCCGACGATGACGCGGTCCACGATGATACCGGACAGAATCGGAATGGTCAGGGCCATCGTGTTATTTGCGATGAACAGTAGGAGCGCGCCTGCCACGCGGGGCAGGTCTGGTTTGCAGTATGGCAGCACCCATTTGAGGTTGCTTGCGCTGGTATTGATTCCCGGATCGACGTACATGTGAGGGGATCACCGTTTCTTGGGGATTGTTTGCTTATGGTATGGTGCGGCATGCTCCTGCGCCGCACGCGGCAATCGCTGCCGCCACGATTCACGATCAGCCGTGCTTCGCACTGCGCCTGTCATTGGCCGCACGACCGGAGCTCTCCTTCATCGGTCGAAGCACGTTCGACTTTCGCAAACGCGTACTAGTCTAGACGGCCTGCGCCCAATCGCAATAGCCCACAACTCTGCGTGTTCCCCGCATTAACAACGCGGCACGGCCCGCTAAGCGCAACATTCCCCGGAATGTGTCGCGCGAAACGTTGCGCATGCGGCAATGCACGCTCGAGACCTGTTGCATACCAGTCGACCAAATTATAGAATCATAATTAAGTAAATTACGATTCTATAATTTGCGCGTGTGCACCAGGCAGACAGCAAAGCAAGGAGACAAGGGCCATGTTCGTCGGGCGAGATAAGGAGCTTTCGGCACTGGAACGCCGCTGGAGCTCACAGCAGTTCGAGTGCGTCGTGGTCTACGGCCGTCGCCGCGTGGGCAAGACCACACTCATCAACCGCTTCCTCGAAGATCTCCCCACGATTTTCTTTTCGGCAATCGAATCCAGCGCTTCCAAGAATCTCGAATCGTTAAGCCGCAGCATTGCTCTGTATGAAAAGGGCTCAGAGGCGTTCGAGACAGCGCCCGTATACCGCAGCTTTGAATCCGCACTGGAAGCGGTGTTCGCGCTGGCCGCAAAGCAACGCATCGCCTTCGTCATCGACGAGTACCCATATCTGGCCAAAGCAGACCGGACCATCAATTCGGTCCTGCAGCATGCCATCGACCGCCATAAGGATGACAGTCAGCTCATGATGGTGTTATGCGGCTCTTCCATGTCGTTCATGGAGCGCCAGGTGCTTGGGTATGAGAGCCCTCTATACGGCAGACGCACCGTTCAAATCAAAGTGGAGCCATTCGGCTACGCCGATGTCCGCAAGTTCTTGCCAAGATACAGCAACGAGGACGCCGCCATTGCTTACGGACTTACCGACGGTATCCCGCAGTATCTTCGGCAACTGGACGACGGCATCAGCATCCGAGACAACATCCGTTGGAACATCCTCGACCCAAGCTGCTATCTGTTTGAGGAGCCAGACAACTTGCTGAAGCAGGAGCTGCGCAGTCCGGCCGAGTACAACGCCGTAATCCAGGCCATTGCCTCCGGGGCATCTCGGTCGAACACCATCGCCACCGCATGCCATATGGAATCGTCCTCATGCGCCACCTATTTGCGCAATCTCATCGATCTGGGAATCGTTCGCAAGGAGACACCTTTCGGCGAGGACGCTCCTCGCAAGACGATCTACCGTATCGAGGACTCGTTCTTCCGATTCTGGTACCGATATGTGCCGAACAACATGTCCCTCATTCAATCCGGTCATGCCGATCTCGCCGCCGACCGTGTTATGCGCACTATCTCCGACTTTATGGGGCAGGTGTTCGAAGACATCTGCGTTCAGTGGATATGGTCCCATAACGGTACCGAGGCATTGCCTTTCCTCATGCTTGATGCCGGACGTTGGTGGGGCGCCAATCCGACCACCCGCAGTCAGGAGGAAATTGACATCGTGGCTTCAGGAGAAAAACCGAAAACTCTCTTATTCTGCGAATGCAAATGGCGCAGCGTGCCATCCGGTCTGCAGCAGTTGGAAGTGCTGCGCAATCGCGCCAGACTGCTGCACCCCGAAACCAGCCATTACATGCTGTTCTCCAAATCAGGCTTCGACGAGCATGTCGCCGCCCGCGCGGCGCAAGACGGTACAGTGACGCTTGTCGATTTTGCGGATATGGATTAGTCGGTTCACTCCATTGCGGACGGTAAGGGTGAAGTAACAGGCTGGGTCAATGGACCGAACCGCTAGACCGGGCAACAGACCCAATCCGTGACACATTCCCGGGAAAGTGGTGCGCGTTACATCACGCTCAAACAACCCAGCATGTATATGGGCAGGTATTCGGTTCGGCCTACAGTCTCCACGTTGCCATCGTGGAACACGTAGGCATGTCCTCACACGCTTGTATCTCGTCAAGAAACAGCAGAGTCTTGCCCGGCGTAATTTCCGCGCCGGAAAGTACCGATAACCGCAGTATCAGGTCTTCGGTGTCCTTGGCCTTGCTTACCGTTTCGACCGCCTGAGGCATTTCGATGAAATTCACCTCAGCCACATGCTCATAATGGTCTGCACCGAACTGCTCAATCAGCGTGGTCTTGCCCACCTGCCGGGCACCCGTGACCAATAAGCCCTACTTGGTTTTACGGTTCTTCCAATTCAGCAACTGGTCATATGCATGGCGCTTGAGCATATTCCCCTCCTCTTTTGTGGAGAATGACTGAAAACACGCAGGTCATCACACAATCACATACCGATATCATCTTAGCATCCACGTTTTTACATATGCAAAACGCACTTTGAGTCACAAAAAACACAAGAATAGTGAATGGTTCATTCACGTTTTACGTATTGTGCGACGGAATCGGCATCTCCCGCAACACGTGAGATATGCAAAAGTGCCGCAGCTGAATGGTGATCAGCGTACGGCACTGCGCGAAACGCGTGAAATCCGCAGAACGCACGAAACTCACGAAACAGATAAAACGTACAAAAACGCAAGCAAGGCGAAGACAACGAACAGACAGAGACAGACAGCTTACAGGTCAGAACGTCAGCGAACGCACGTAGGAACCAACTTGCGGGCGGACGGGAACCAGCGAGCCGTCAGGATTGTAGTCAAGCGGCGCGAATACCACTTCGCGATGACAGCCATCGCCTCCAGCCCAGCGACCGGCCGGATTGTAGGCGAACCGGTGATACGCGATAATCCATTCGTCGGTGCCGGGAATATTCACGATGTTATGGTGACCGGTGGCATACAGCTTGCGCGCCGGGTCTTGTTCGATCAGCACGCGCGGTTCGCTCCAGGGCCCATGCAGCGATTCGGCCATCGCGTACTTGACGCAGTATTCCGGCTCTCGGGCGTCGTTCTCCGACCAGCTAGCGTAGTAGATGCCGTTGCGCTTGTGAATCCAGATGGCTTCACGGAAATCGCCCGGCACCCAGCTGAAAGCGCGCGATTCGTCGAACGACAGACAGTCCTCATTGAGCGGCGCGGCCCAAGCTATGCCGTTGCCCCACAGGAAGTACCGGGTGCCATCATCCTCCACGTATACGCCGGGATCAATGGTGTGGCAATCGAACGTACCTTCGCGCACGATTGGTTCGGGCTCAGGCACGAACGGCCCGCACGGGGATTCGCCCACAGCGGCGCCGATCTGGGAACCGGCCACGAAGTAGAACACGTATTTGCCGTCCGCGCGCTGTACCACGGAAGGCGCCCAAGCACCATCCGAGCCATCCCACCACGGCACATCGCGCAAGTCGAGCGCCGGATATCGCTCCCATGTGGCCAAGTCGTCGGACACATACACACTGAACGCGGTGGTGTCCCAATTATCCACACCGTCATCGGTGCAGTACAGGAAATATCGGCCATCGAAAATGGCAAGATTCGGGTCGGCGCAATACCTGCGCAGCGGATTAGTGGTCAGTACCGCGTTATTCACGCGATGAGGAAGGCCATCACGAGGCACGGCTCTCGGTTTTGGCGATGTTTGTAGCACAGTGCCAACAGTACCCATGGGAAATTCTTATCTGGTGAAGAACATGGCTCCCCACACGCCGCAGAAGGAGATGATATGAGCGTAGTGGGGAGCCGGAATTAATACCATGATCAGCCAGCCGACTAGTCGATCAGCCGATCAGCCCTTGACCGAACCGGCGACGAGGCCGGAGACGATCCACTTCTGGCAGAAGATGAAGAACACGAACACGGGCAGCAGGGCGAGCACGGTGATGGTCATGAAGCTCGGCCAATCGGTCGAGAACTGGCCCACCGCGTTATACACCTGCAGCACGATTGTGCGCAGTTCCGAGCTGGAGAGGAACACATTCGCGTTCATGAAGTCGTTCCACGTGCCCATCGTCTGGAACACGACCACGGTCGTCAGGATCGGGCGGATCAGCGGCATCACGATCGACCAGAAGATGCGCAGCGGGCCGGCGCCGTCGATGCGTGCCGCCTCGATCAGTTCGAACGGCAGGCTGCGCATGTACCCGACGATCAGGAAGTAGCAGAACACCGCTCCGCCCAGGTAGATAATCACCAGTCCGGCCAAAGTGTTGACCAGGTGCGCGTTCGCCTCCATGCGGTACAGGGGGATCAGCGTCGTCTGCGCCGGCACGACGAACGCGACCATCAGGATCGCGCCGACCGCGGCGGTGAACGTGGACTTGCGCAGGATCATGCCGTATGCGGCCAGGGCGCCGACGAGCACCTGGATCACGACCGCGAAGAACGTGACGATCAACGTGTTCAGCAGGGAGCGGAACACCGGGACCGTCTCGAACGCGTTGATGTAGTTCTTGATCGTCCATTCCTTCGGCAGGCCGAGCGGGTTGGCGGACATGTCCGGAATCGTCTTGAACGTGTTGATCAGGATGTACCACAGCGGAACCGCGCATACCAGCGCGATCAGGATCATCACCACGCTGGTGACCGCCGAACCGATCCTCTTGCGCGTCGTGAAGTTCATGCCCTTCGGCGCGGCCGTGACGGAAGAAGCCTTGTTGCCCATGATTTACTCGAACCTCCTCGAGATCAGGTTGGAAATGCCCATCTGAAGGAACACCACGACGCCCGTGGCGATGAAGAACAGGACCGCCAGCGCGGAACCGATGCCGTACTGCGACTGACCGATGCCCTGCTGGATGATCGACTGCGTGACCGTGTACGTCGAATAGCCCGGGCCGCCCTTGGTCATCGTGAACGGCAGGTCGTACACCTTCAGGCCGCCCGACATGAGCAGGAACGTCGAGGTCACGATGCCCGGCATCAGCTGCGGCAGGGTGATATGCGCGAACTGCTGCCACTTGTTCGCACCGTCCACGGTCGCCTGCTCGTACAGGTCCGCGGGGATCGCCTGCAGGAACGCCAAGTAAAGGGTCGCATGCCAGCCGATCTGCGCCCAGATCGCGATGAAGATCACGCAGAACTTCGCCAGAGAGTTGTTCGACAGCCACGGCACCGGTCCCAAACCGAACGCCGCGAGCACGCTGTTGACCACGCCGGTCTTCATCGGGGAGAAGATGTACTTCCACACCATGCCCATGATGGCCAGCGACGGCACCGAGAAGAAGAAGAACACAGAGCGCACGAAATCACGGCCGACGAACTTGCGGTTGAGGATGACCGCCAGCGGAATGGCGATCACGGTCACCCCGACCATCACCACGATCGCGTACAGGATCGTGAAACCCAGGCCCTGCAGGGTGGACGGATCCGTAAACACCTTCTTGTAATTGTCCAGACCGACCCAGTTCATGTCCATGCTGTAACCGTTGAAGTCGGTGAACGAGAAGTACGCGGTCTGTGCCAACGGCACCAGGAACAGAACCACGAACACCGCCAGGATCGGCAGCAGGAACCAGAACGACGTCACGTCCTCATGCAGGCCACGCGCACGACGACGCCGACGATACAGGTCTTCGTCCAACGGCGGCAGGTTGCCGACCGCCGAGCCTTGCATTGTTGCGCTCATATGCCATCCTCCTTTGACATTGGCTTATGACCGAAATCCGATTGCGGACATGCGAAGGGCGACCAGCCGCAGCCGACAGGCCGCCCCATTACCATGCGCACGGTTCATGACGAACCGGAGATTGTAGTTATCTATGTGTGATTATGTGCGATCCGTTGCGGGTCACTGCGCGGCCGCGACCTTGGCGTCGATGTTCTTGGCATACTGGTCGGGCGTGATCTGCCCCTGCACCAGCTGCTGGTTCTGCGCCTTGAGTTCGCTCTTGAGAATGTCCGGCTTCGAATAGAAGTTGGTGTGCAGGTAGTACTTGCCGGTCTTGATGTCCTGATCGTAGACCTTCTGGTACTGCGTCATCACCGTAGCGTCGAACCCGTCGACAGTGACAGCGTCGCCGGCGTCGCTATGCTTCTGCAGCGCCCACTTGCTTGACAGGAAGGTGAGGAACTTCTCGGCGGCCTTGAGCTTGTCGCCGTCGAGCTTCGCGTAGATCGCCCACGCCGGGGAGGCGGAGCCCTGCGCGTACTGCGTGTAGTCGTCGCCGAGCTTGGGCATCGGGGCGAAGTCCCAGTTCATGCCGGCCTGTTCGAAGGTGGCAAAGTCCCACGCGCCGTCGACGATCATCGCGACCTGTCCGTTGGTGAACTGCGTCTTCATGTCGTCGCCGCTGATGCCGACCGTGTCACGGGTCACGCCACCCTCATCGTACAGGCGGATGTATTCCTTGACGGCCTCGAGCTCGTCGGTGCCCGGCGTCTGGTTGTCCTGCGTGGACAGCGTGGTCGGGTCGACGCCCTTCTTCTCGAGGATGGATCCCTGGAAGGCGTCGATGAAGCGGCTCGGCTCGTCGGCGTTCGGCTCGAGGAACGGCTCGATGCCGGCGTTCTTGAGCTTCTTGCACAGCTTGAGGAAGTCGTCCCAGTTCGCCGGCGGCTCGTCGTAGCCGACCTGCTTGAGCAGATCCTTATTGTAGGCGATGCCGGAGACCCACGAGGTGATCGACATGCCGTAGGTCTTGCCGTCGCGGCCGACGAAGTCCTTGTTGGCCTGGGAGATGTTCTTCATGAACGACTCGTCGGTCAGGTCCTTGGCGTAGCCGTTGTCGATGAGGTCGTCGCGATTCTCGGAGGTGATGATGAACACGTCCGGGGCCTGGTTGCCGACGAGGCGGGTCTGCAGCGTGGAGATGTACTCGCTGGTCGGCGGCGCGTAGCTGAAGTCGATCTTGATGTCCGGGTTTTCCTTCTCGAACTCGTCGATGTACGGCTTGGACGTCTGCTCGTTGTCCCAGCTCAGGTAGCTGAGCCGGATCTTGCCGGCGTCGGCGTCCGAGCCGCAGGCGGCCAGCGGGACCAGCATCGCTCCCGCGCAGGCCAGAGCGAGCATTCGTTTGCCCCAGATCTTCATTGACATTGCAACTCTCCTTTGTGTCGGTGGCATACGCCATGTTGTATGCCGAAAGAAACCACATTGTTTTCCGTGCAAGAGCCCGGTTTTAAACCGATTTAATCTTGTAGTTGTATTTATAGCACTCCGTTCAAACGGCGTCAACTCGTTACAAAACCTTTTAAACACAAGGGCTGTGGAACGCGCGGAATCGCACCGGACAACGAAAAATAATTAAACAAAAAACGCCGCGAGTTGTCCCACCGATCGGCGATCCACCGCGAACAACCACCGGACGACCGGTCAGCGCGTGCGGTTGGACGACTCGCGCACCAGCACCTCATAACCCACCGTGACATGCTTGGGCATGGCCGGCGCGCCGTAACGCCCCTCCTCGATGCGCTCGCACAGGATGTCGACGGCCTCGCGGGCAAGCTTGTCGATGTCCACCGCGATCGTGCTCAGCGTCGGCGCGCTGTACGATCCCTCGCGCACGCCGTCGAAGCCGATCACCGCCACGTCGTCCGGCACGCCGATGCCATGCTCGCGCAACGCGCGCAACGCGCCGAAAGCGATCGCGTCGGTCATGCAGAACAGCCCGTCGAACGGGAAGTCCCCCTCCTCGATGCGCCGCGAAACCGCGCGGTACGCGTCGTCGGTGTCCCAGTCGAACAGCTGGATCGTGTCGGCCTTGGTCAGTGTGCGCTCATGCCGCTCGAACGCGCGATGGCAGCCGATCAGACGTCGGTCGCCCACGTGCATCGACCGGCACGCCTGGTCGGCCGGCATGAAGTCCGTACCGACCAGCCCGACGCGCTCGCACCCTATCTCGAACAGGTGCGTCACCGCGGCCTCGGCGCCGTTCTCGCACGGCGTGAACACCGAGTCGAACGGCCCTTGGTACGACTGGTCATCGAGCAGCACCACCGGCTTGCCCCTGCTTAGCTCAATGATCTCGGCGTCGCTCAGGCCGCCCGCGCTCAGGATCACGCCGTCGCAGAACTTGTTGGCGACCTTCTCGAGGATGCTTTTCTCATGGCCGACCTTGCCGGTCGAGATCTGCTGCGCCACGGCCTGGATGCCGCGGTCGAACGCCGCATTCGACACGCCGGCGAGCAGCTGCGCGTAGAACGGCCGGTCAAGCTGGAAAACGGCGGCCTCGATCACGCCGGTTCGCCCCGAACGCAGGCTCTTGGCAGTGATGTTGACCGAATAGTTCATCCGATTGGCCACGTCGATGATATGCCGTGCCGTTTCTTGTTTAATTCTGGGATCGCCGCGCAGGGCGAACGACACGGACGCAGGAGAGACACCCGCCGCCTTCGCGACATCACGCATCGTCACCGCCATGGCGTCCTCCTTAGGTATTTATGGGCTTTTCGGCATCTCACCGAGCAGCTGCCGACACCTTCAATCATCCATTTGACGAAGACAACCTCGACGTACATAATGGTCACCAGGAATTAAATCGGTTTAACACTGAAGGGGCAACGTCACCCCACACGGGGACCGCCGCTCCCGACGGCGCGACGCCGAACCACCCCAACGCGAGCCCCCCGCACGCCGGCCACAACGCCGAGACCGGCCGCAGGCCGCATCATCGTCATCGCAAAGGAGTACGCATCATGACCGACACCATGGCACACACCCAACCCGCATCACCCGCATCACCCGCACCGACCATCACCGCACCGGGCGGCCGCTTCGTCTTCGGCGGCGACTGGAACCCCGAGCAGTGGGACGAATCCACCTGGGTGGATGACATCGCCAAACTCGAACGCGCCGGCATCAACGAGGCCACCATCAACGTGTTCTCCTGGGCGCTGATCCAGCCGGACGAGAGCCGCTACGACTTCGCCATGCTCGACCGCATCGTCGACCTGCTGGTCGCGCACAACTTCGGCTTCGTCCTGGCCACGTCCACCGGCGCGCTACCCGCATGGATCGCGCAACGCTACCCCGACGCCACGCGCACCGACTACGAAGGCCGTCGCCACCGCTTCGGCGTGCGGCACAACGCCTGCCCGAATTCGCCGAACTTCCTGCGCCTGGCCGGCGCGCTGGCCGGCAAGCTCGCCGAACGCTACGGCGCCAACGACCATCTGATCGCCTGGCACATCTCCAACGAGCTCGGCGGCCGCTGCTACTGCGACAACTGCGCCGCCGCCTTCCGCGTCTGGCTCGAACGCAAGTACGGTTCGATCGAGGCGTTGAACCGCGCGTGGAACGCGAACTTCTGGAGCCACACCTACGCCGATTTCGCCCAGATCCTACCGCCGAACGCGATCAGCGACGGACTGGACGGCGAGCGCGCCACTCTGTCCGCCTGCAGCATCGACTACAAGCGGTTCCAGTCCGACTCGCTGCTGGGCACCTACGTCACCGAGCGCGACGCGATCCGCGCGTTCGACGCGATGCATCCGATCACCACGAACCTCATGGACACCTACGAGGGTGCCGATTATTTCCGTTGGGGGCGCGAGATGGACGTGATCAGCTGGGACGATTATCCGTTCCCGCACACCACGCCTTCCGACAATGCGTTCAAGCACGATCTGATGCGCGGCGTGGGCGACGGCAGGCCGTTCATGCTCATGGAGTCGACGCCGAACCAGATGAACTGGCAGGAGTGCAACGTACTGCGCGCGCCCGGGCGGATGCGTGCGGAAAGCTATCAGGCGGTCGCGCATGGCGCGGATACCGTGCAGTATTTCCAGCTCAAGCAGTCGCGCGGCGGGTTCGAGAAGTACCATGGCGCGGTGATCTCGCACGGCGGGCGCGAGGACGAGCGCGTGTACGGCGAGGTGCGTGCGCTCGGCGGCGAGCTGGCGGCGCACGGCGCGCGGTTCGTGGGCGGTCTGACCGAGGCGCCGGTCGCGCTGATGTTCGACTGGGATTCGTATTGGTCGACCGAAAACATCTCGTTGCTGCCGAAGGGCTTCGACTATCCGGATCAGGTGCGGCGCTGGTATGCGCCGTTCCACCACCGCAACATCGCGGTGGATGTGGTGCCGGAAGACATTGACGCCGGGCGGCTGGCGGGCTATCGCGTGCTGGTCGCGCCGGCGCTCATGATGGCCAAGCCGGGCGTTCGTGAGCTGGTCGAGGGGTTCGTGCGCGCCGGCGGCACATTCCTGGCGACGGTGATGGCAGGCATGCACGACGAGCATGACAACGTGATCCTCGGCGGATACCCGGGCGCGTTCCGTGAGGTGTGCGGCATGCGCATGGAGGAGATGGACATGATCCCGGACGGCCGCGACGTGCGTGTCGTGTTCGGTTCGGGCGAGGGCGAGGACGCGGACACGGACGGGTCCCGGGTCTCGCTGGTTGCCGGGCTGATCAAGCTCGACGGCGGGGCGCGCCCGCTGGCGGCCTACGCCGGCGACGTGTTCTACCGGGGTACGCCGGCGGTGACGGTGAACGATTTCGGCGCGGGCACGGCGTATTTCGCCGGTGCGGTGCTGGACGAGGCCGGCATGGACGCCGTGGTCGGCGACGTGGTGCGCCGGGCCTGCGTTACCGGCATCGTCTCGCCGGAGCCGGTGGAGGTGGTTACGCGGCGGTACCCGTCACGCGGGGAGTCGTTGACGTTCGTGATCAACCATGCGGATACGGCCACGGCGTGGCAGGATACGCCGTTCGCCGGATGCGAGTCGGTGCTTGATGGCACGGTACTGGGCAGGGATCTGGTGCTGGAGCCGTACGGCGTGACGGTGGTGCGCACCGCGGCATGACGGATTCGACCGCCGACCGGTCGCGGACCATATCCCAAGTCAGCAACCGGTCGAACCATATCTCGCGGCTTCAGTCATCCTTCATCATCAGTATTCGGTAGCGGCCCTAAATCAGCTCCGCCATCCGGCTCATAATCACTCGCCAACCACGGGCGGAAGTAGCTCCCGACTATCCACAGTGGGACATTGGTCAGCCAATCCTGCTCCTTGTAATTCCGCATCGACGTACGGTAACCGCAAATCCCGTATTTGTCGCACAGCCACTTCAAGCTACGCTTATGACGCTCGGTACCAGCTTTGGCCTCCAACGGAATGATTGCGCCATTACCTGCAAAGACAAAATCAACTTCTCCCGTACTGTTCGCATTCGACCAGTACATCGGTGTGATGCCGGCGGCCACTAATTGCTGGCAAACATACTGTTCCGTTAACGCACCACGGAATTCGGTCAGCCCGCCATCACCAAGGACCACGCTTGCAGGAGTCAGATCCAGGGCCGCAGCCAGCAGCCCAACATCATGGAGATACAGTTTGAACGCGGAATCATCACGGTATGACGGCAATGGTGCCGCAGGTTTTTCGACGCGATACACCCGCAACGCAAGACCAGAATCGACAATCTGCTGAATCGCGGATTCATATTGCGCCGCCCGAGCGCCACGAGCGATGTGGCCGAAAATAAATTTATGATTCTCACGCGCCAGATGGGACGGAATCGAGGAAAACACCAAACGCATTTTCTCACTATCCACACCGGTTCTGGGATGTTTGGAAAAGTCCATGTCGTAATTGGATAACAATTCTTTCTGCACGGCACGCGCATGCTGATAGCCATCTTCTACAAATGTCTCAACGACTTCGGGCATGCCGCCAACAAAACAGTACTGACGAACCCTTCGCTCTAAACGTTCCGCAAATCCCCCAAGTGTCTCAATACGCTGGTTCCGGATGCGTTCGGCTATCACTCCATCACCGACCGCTTCCAAGAACTCCACAAACGTCATCGGATACATATCGATGGAGGTGACACTGCCAACCGGGAATGACAGGTCTTCGTGCTGAGCCATGCCCAGATAGGAGCCCGCTACAGCGACATGGAGATCCGGCATTTCCTCATGGAGCGCTTTCAACAGAGTCAGTAAATCAGGGATTTCCTGTATCTCGTCGATGCACAGCAGCGTCTTGCCGGGCCGAACGCGAACCCCATTAAACGCCTCCATGGAATCAAGCAACATGTGCACCGAATCCACACCTGTCAACGCAACCTTTGCACCGCCATCGAACAAATTGACATAAGAAAATGACTCGAACTTGTCCCGACCCAGCACCTTAAGCACATGAGTCTTGCCTACCTGTCTCGCGCCGCACAGCACTATCGGCTTGTGCTCCGTCGCTTCAGCCCATGCCGACAACCTGGTATATATATCTCGCCTGAACTCCGCCATGCCGCCCTCCCTATCGCATAGGACCGTACATCACAAATCACTGTCCTGTCGCTCCATCATACCGCAATACACACTTTTCCTAGGGTTGCAATTCGCGTATTCTACATTTTTCCTAGGGTTGCGATTGTCCAAAATTACATTTTTCCTAGGGTTAATAATGCAGAATACTGCACTTTTCCCAGGGTTAGTACCCTGACCTTCCCTAATCACACGGTGTTGTAAAGGCGTCGCGGTATTGGCCGGGGGTGAGTCCGGTGCGGCGCTTGAAGACGAGCATAATAGAATATCTCAAGCATCGATGAATACGAGGAGATGATCACAATGGCTGATTCCATCGGAACAGTCAACAACCAATCTTCAACACAGCCCAACGGTCACAGTTCACATAGCAACACCACCGAGTCGCTATGGCGCGGCACGGATTATGGCAAATGGTTCGTAGCGGATTCATGCACGTCGCTGTCATCAAGTATCCAAGGTTTCGCACTGCCACTCATCGCGCAGACCGTCACGGGCTCACCGGCACAGGCGACGCTGCTGGATTCAATCATGACCATAATATCGTCGGTATTGCGGCTGCCAGGTGGCGTGGTACAAGATAAGTACGACCGCAAAAAACTTATGATTGCGTTTGGCCTGATTGGTTTCGCACTGTTCGGCATATGCGCGGCCCTAGGATGGGCGGGATTACTCATATACCCGGTGCTGATGGTACTTGCGATATGCCTCGGCATACGCTCAGGCCTCCTAGGAACCACGAGCAACACGATGCTACGAGGCATCGTTCCCGATCAATTGCTGCCCAAGGCGTCAAGCCTCAATGATGGCCGCGATGCCGCCCTCGAACTCGCCGGCGCACCAGTAGGTGGAGTATTGATCGGCGGCGGTCTATGGCTGCCATTCGCAGTCAGCGCGCTGCTGAATCTATTGGAAACCGCGGCGGCGATGCGGATCACAAAATACTGGCATCGTGGCGGGCGGACCAATACGGAGGGCCGCGCCCTTGCCGACGATGAGGCCGATGAGAATGGCGATGCGGCCAACATCACTCAGGCCGCTGACGAGCAGGCAACGACCACGACATCATCCGCGTCACAGTATTGGCGTGAGATGTTTTCCGGATTCCGCTGGCTTCTTAGCGAGCGATTCGAACGTCGCCTGATTTTGTCGAGCGCGCTGGCGTTCGCGTGCTTCAACTCGTTCCTGCTGATTACGGTGCTCTCGATCGGCTCCGACCCATCACATGTGGTGTCAGCCAGTTTCATGAACGTTTCTGTGTCTGTGGGCGTCATCGTTGGCTCGCTCATCTCTTCCGTGCTGGTTCAGCATGTGCGCGGCGGCATAGTCGCCGTATCGTTCTACGTGCTGATGAGCATCGGCGCGCTCGGCGCGGCGCTGGCTCCGTGGATTCTTGCGCGTATGGCGTTTCTGGCAATTTCGCTGCTGGCCCTACCGGCCGGCAATGCGGTAATCAACGGATTCCAATCATTGCTCATCAACAAGGAGCATATGGGCCGCGTATTCGCCGGCATGGGCATGATTGAGACGATTGCTGCCCCGGTGATCACATTTCTGTCCGGCATCGCCATGCAACACTGGGGTTACTCAGTCACGTCCGTGGCTTTGGGCTTGTGCATCGTGGCGGCCGCGATCCCTGCCGTGACAATGAGAGAACTGGTCGCACTGCCTAAGCCGGATGGCTGGGAGGACCATATCCGCAAATCCGGGCTCACCAAGTTCTGACAACAAGTAAGGGCGACTATCTCCCGGATTTGTGACGCTCGGCAACCGTCAGCGTCACAAATCCGGGAAGAGGAAGGTGGATACGGTTTCAGCCGCGCGGGCAGCAAGGTGGACAAATCGTTGCCGGGGTGGAATCGCGGCAAGTATGCAAAAGCCTCCCGTTCGCGCGCGACGCATAAGCGCGCAAACGGGAGGCTTCCCAACCGCAGCATCATATGCAGAAATAAGGAGAGTAAGGCATATGCTGCCGCGGTCACACCCCGCCGGGAACCTGCCGCAGGCCGCGTCCGGCATCGAAAGCCTTGCAGTCGATGCGTGCGGCCGGCCGTTCCCGGCGCGGTGGCCATGTCAGACGTCAGTCAGACGTCATCACTTCTGCCAGCCGATGTCCTGCGGCAGGTTGCCGGCGAAGCCGGACGGGCCGTAGTTGGCCAGGCCCTTCTTCGCACCGAGGTACGAAGCCGGGTTGGAGACCGGGATGGTGCCGTACAGCTTGAGGGCTTCCTTCTCGGCGGCGTTGACGGCCTTGGTCTGCTCGTCGTAGTCGGAGAGGCCACCGGCCACCTTGACGAGCTTGTCGATCTTTTCGTTGCCCACGTAGGTGAAGTTGGACGGACCGTCGGAGGTGTACAGCTGCGGGGCGGACACCACGAAGGTCATGGCGCTCGGAGCCTGCCAAGCCATCGGCAGCACCTGGTAGTTGCCGGAAGACACGGTGTCGGAGAACTTGGACTCGGCCACGTTCACGACCTTGACCTTGATGCCGGCCTTCTTCATCATCGCCTGGTAGGCGTTGGCGAGGGCCTGCTGGGTGGCGTCGTCACCGAAGAAAGTGAAGGAGATCTCAAGGGTCTTGCCGCCCTTGGCGTAGTAGCCGTCCTTACCCATCTTGTAGCCGTCGGCCTCAAGGGTCTTCTTGGCGTTATCCACGTTGTACTTGGCTTCGGCGGGCAGGTTGTTCTCGTAACCCTTCTGGAACGGCAGCAGCAGCTCGGAGCCCGGCTGCTCGGCCTTCCAGTTCAGGCCCTGGAACTGCACGTTGTTGTAGGTGTTCACGTCGAAGGCCTGGGTGATGGCCTTGCGCACCTGCAGGTCGTCGAGCGGCTTGGACTTGCCGTTGTACTGGAGCACGCGGGTCTTGGTGCTGTAGCCGATGCGCAGCTGGGCGTCCTTGACGGAACGGATGGCCTTGATGTCGTCCTTGGTGGAGGCCTCCACGGCGTCGATCTCACCGTTCTGGAAGGCGTTGAGGGAGGCGGTGGCGGCCATCTGCTTGTAGACGATCTTGTCCAGCTTCGGCTTGTTGCCCCACCACTTCTCGTTCGGCACGAAGGTGACCTGGGAGTCGGAGAAGGAGTCGACCTTGTACGGACCGGCGGCCCACTCGTTGTGCGGGTTCTTCACCCAGCCCTGGGTGAAGGTCTTCGGGTCGGCGGCCTTCGGGTTTACCAGAGTGCCGAAGACTTCCTGCCACGGGTAGTACGGGGTCTTGTAGGTCACCTTGACCTGCTTCGGGGTGTCGCCCTGCTCAACGCTGGCGATACGGTCGAAGCCGTCGGTGCTCGGCGGGTTGTAGTCCGGGTTGGAGCCGTTGTTGGCTTCCCACATGGCCTTGAAGGCGGTCCAGTCGATGTCGGAGCCGTCGTTCCACTTGGCCTTCGGGTTGATGTCGTACTGCACGACCATCGGGTCCTTGCTCACGAGCTTCATGTCGGTCAGGAAGTCCGGGTTCACCTTAATCGGGGAGCCATTGACCTGGTCGGTCATGAGCAAGCTGGGCTGGTACCAGCTCCACAGCTCGTTCATGTAGCCGGTGTTGCCGTCGGAAGACAGGTAGTTCCAGTTCGGGCCGATTTCGACGATGGACAGGGTCAGCGTGCCGCCGTCCTTGACGTTGTCACGGCTCTGGTGGTTGTCGTAACGCTCGGTGACCTTCGGCATGGGCAGGTCGCCGGTGTATGACGAATCGATGCCGGCCAGCGGTTCGGTGGCGCTCGAGGCGTTGCTGGAACCGTTGCCATTGCCCGCGCCGCAGCCGGCAAGCAGCATGGCAAGCGCCGCAGTGGCCGCGGCGAGCGCGGTCAGCTTACGTGTCTTGTTCATTGTTATTTCCTCCTCTATATGGTTCCGACCGTCATGCGAAATGGCATGCAACCTGATGGCCGCTCGGTCGGGAAGTGTCATACGGCCGCAGCGCCGGGCGTTCGCCGCGGCAGCGGGCCTGTTGTTCGGCGCTCAGCTTGGGCATGAGCGGGCAGCGGCCCATGAACGGGCAGCCTTCGAACGTCTCGGTGGGGCTGGGCACCTCGCCTTCGAGCACGATGCGCTGACGGGTGCGTTCCGCCTTCGGGTCCGGCACCGGCACGGCGCTGATGAGCGCCTGGGTGTACGGGTGCAACGGGTGCTCGAACACGTCTTCGGTGTCGCCGGATTCCACGATGCGGCCCAGGTACATCACCGCCACGCGGCTGGAGATATGGCGTACCACCGACAGGTTATGGGCCACGAACAGGTAGGCCACGCCCAGCTTGTTCTGCAGGTCCTCAAGCAGGTTGATCACGCCGGCCTGGATGGACACGTCCAGTGCGGAGACCGGCTCGTCGAGCAGCACGAGCTTCGGGTTGACCGACAGCGCACGCGCGATGGCGATGCGCTGGCGCTGACCGCCGGAGAACTGCGTGGGGAAGCGGTCCACCTGGTCGGGGTTCAGTTCCACCAGACGCATGAGTTCACCGATGCGTTCGCGAATCTGCTCTTTGGAGTAGTGCTGGACCTTCATCGGCTCGGCCAGGATGTCGTAGATCGGCAGGCGCGGGTCGAGCGAACTCATCGGGTCCTGGAAGACATACTGCACGGCCGAACGCAGCTCGCGGCGCTTCTCGCGCGGAATCTTGTGTTCGAGCTTGGTGCCGAACATCTCGATCTCGCCGTCCTGCGGCTGCTTGAACGCCATGATCTCCATGAGCGTGGTGGACTTGCCGGAGCCGGACTCGCCCACGAGCGCCACGGTCTCGCCCTCGCGCACGTCCAGCGTCACGTCGTCCACGGCCTTGACCTCGCCGATCTTGCGGCGCAGGAATCCGCCGGCGGTCAGCGGGAAGGTCTTGCGCATGTGCTTGACGTCGAGCACCATCTTGCGTTCGTCGCGCGGGATGCCGGCGAACTTCGACTTGGCGGCCTCGGCCACCGTGTACACGTCGTGGAAGGTCAGGCCCTTGCTCACGATCTCCTGGGTGCGATGGCAGGCCACGAACTGGTCCGGGCGGCCGGACACCGGCTCCATGGCCGGCTCGGTGGTGTGGCAGATGTCGGTGGCCAGCGGGCAACGCGGCGCGAACGGGCACCCCTTGGGCATGTTGACCAGGTTCATCGGGGAGCCCGGAATCGGCACCAGGCGGCTGTTGCGTTCGCGGTCGGAACGCGGGACGGCACCCAGCAGGCCCATGGTGTACGGCATGGCCGGGCGGTCGAAGATGGAGTCGACGTCCGCCTTCTCGACCGGGCGGCCGGCGTACATGACGACGATGTCGTCGGCCACGCCGGCGATCACGCCCAGATCGTGGGTGATGAAGATGACGGCCGCGCCGGTCTCGCGCTGGGCCTTGCGCAGCACTTCGAGCACCTGGGCCTGAATCGTCACGTCCAGTGCGGTGGTCGGCTCGTCGGCGATGATCACGTCCGGGTCGTTGGCGATGGCCATGGCGATCATCACGCGCTGGCGCATGCCGCCGGAGAACTCGTGCGGGAAGGACTTCAGGCGGCCCTCCGGGTCCGGGATGCCGACCAGGTTCATGAGCTCGATGGAGCGGTCGTGAATCTGCTGTTCGGTCATCTTCGGATTGTGGGTGACCAGCGCTTCCTTGATCTGGTCGCCGATGGAGAACACCGGGGTCAGCGCGGAGAGCGGGTCCTGGAAGACCATGGCGATGCCCTTGCCGCGGATCTCGCTCATCTCAAAATCGGACTTGTTGAGCAGCTCCTCGCCGTGGTAGGTGATGGAGCCCTTGACGCTGGCGTTCTTGTCCAGCAGGCCCATGATGGCCATGGAGGTCACGGACTTGCCGGAGCCGGACTCGCCCACGATGCCGAGGGTCTTGCCGGGGTACAGGTCGAAGTTCATGCCGCGCACCGCGTGCACGGTGCCGGCTTCGGAGGCGAAGCTGACGGTGAGGTCGCGTACTGAAATCACCGGTTCGGATGCCATGCCTTGCGCTCCTGTGGTGTTGGGATTGGTGGTGTTTGCGTTGCGCTCGTTGCGCTGTTCGTTGCTCATGATGTTCGCTCCCCCTCTCACTCGGCCTTGCCGCCGGAACGGGAGTACGGGTCGATGGCGTCACGCAGTCCGTCGCCGATCAGCTGCACGGAGAAGGTCAGGACGATCAGCACCACGGACGGGAAGATCAGCACCCATGGCGAGGTCTGCACCACGGACTGGCCGGCGTTGAGCAGCGTACCGAGCGAGGTGTCGGGCGCCTTGATGCCCAGGCCCAGGAAGCTCAGCGAGGTTTCGCTGTTGACCGCACCGATCACGCCGAGCACGGTGTTGATGACCAGCACCGAACCCAGGTTCGGCACCAGATGACGCACGATGATGGTGAAGGACGGCACACCCATGAACTTCGCCGCGCGGATGTATTCGCGATCGCGCAGGCTCAGGGTCAGCGTGCGCAGCGTACGGGCGTAGCCGATCCAACCGAATGCGGTCAGGCCGATGGCCAGCCACAGCCAGTCGCTGCCGCCGGCCGCCATGCCGACGATCAGGGCGATGAGCAGGAAGGACGGCACGACGAGCAGCATATCCAGCAGCCACATGCCGACCTTCTCGAACCAGCCTTCGAAGAACGCCACGGCCGTGCCCACCAGGGCGGCGATGATCGTGGTGCCGATGGAGCTGAAGATACCGATGGTCAGCGAGCGGCCGAGGCCGCGGATGATCATCGCGTACATATCCGAGCCACCGACCGTGGTGCCCAGCCAGTGCTGGGCGGACGGCGGCGAGGCGAGGGCGGCGAAATCGGGCTCATCGTAGCTCCACTGGGAGAATTTCGAGCCGAAAATCGCCAAAAGAATCAGCAGAATCAGCACCACCAGACCCACCACGGCCGAGGGGCGGCGCATGAAGCGGCGCACGTACAGCTGCATGCGGCCGGTGCGGTGGAAGTCGTCGGCGCTGGAAGCCTCCTGGGCATTCCTGGCGTCGGCGGACTGCGGTTCGCTACCCTGCGGATCGGTGAGTTCCATATCCTGGGCGGCGGCGTCGGAGACCATGTTCTCGTTGTCGTTCATCATGTTTGATCGTCCTTTGCGCGGGGCTCAGCTCAGTCGGATGCGCGGGTCAAGCCAGGCGGAGAAGATATCCGCCAGCAGCGCGCCGGTCAGCGTGCACACGCCACCGAACGCGGCCACGGCCACGGCACCGTTGATGTCGTTGTTGGCGATGGTCTGGGTGAAGTACATGCCCAAGCCGTTGATGGCGAACACGTTTTCGGTGATCACCGCGCCGGTGAACACACCGGCGATGGAGAAGGCCACATCCACGGCGGTCGGGATCAGCGAGGTGCGCAGTGCGTGGCGGCGAATGGCCGCGTTGAGCGTCAGGCCCTTGGCGCGGGCGGTGCGTACGTAGTCGGCGTTCATGGTGTCGAGCAGGTACGTGCGCTGGGTGAGGTGGTAGCCCACCATGCCCGGAATCGTCATCACGATGGTGGGCAGGATCAGGTGCTGCAGATAGTCAAACACCCAAAGCACCGGGTTGGAGCCTTGGTAGGAGTGCAGGCCGGTCACGTAGAACGCGCGGCTGCCCACGATGTTGTTGAAGTTGATGGCCAGCAGCACCACCATCAGGCCCATGACGGCGGCCGGGACCACCAGGAAGAACGTTGCGGTGGTGTTGAGCACGCGGTCCTGCCACTTGTACTGGCGGATGGCCGTGTACACGCCGATGCTCACGCCGAAGAGGATGGAGAGCACGGTGGCGAGCGTCACCAGCTGCAGCGAAGCGGAGATACGGGAGGCGATGGCCGGCGCCACCGGCGACTGGTCCGGGCTCAGGCCCCAGTTCCACTGGGTGAGGATGCCCTTGAGCCAGCGGAAATAGCGGATGACGACCGGCGTCTGGTCGTTGATGTTGGCCAGATCGAGCGACCGGTTAATCGACGCGATCGGCGGATGCGGATTGCGCGACATGTAGTTCGAACGCGGATCCATGAATGCGCTGGCCAGGAAATACGTCATCGATACTGCCACGAACAGCATGATCACGTAGTTCACAATGCGCTTGATGATGTACTTGAACACCCAACCACCTCCCAAATAACTGGAAAAGTGATACCCCCCCCCGCTCAAAACCACAAATTAAGTTCAATATATGGAATATGGGTATTGACTTTTCCGACTTTTTCCTGTACGGAAAACCGCGAAAACACTTACTGCATATTGGGCAAACATCCGTTTGTTAATTTTGTATTTCCTGAGCCTTTGCTGGACATGCCTTATACTTTCGTGTCAGCAGTCCGCCGGCCCGGATGGTGACAGTCCCCGCCGCCGGCAACGGATTATCCATCAGCATCATCAGCATCAGACAGGGGCATCATGACGACAGACGCCAGCGCACGGGCCATCAAACCCGAACTTCTGCATACGTACACCGAAGACTTCAACAAGGACCGCGCCAACCTGATCGCGGCGGACGCGGCGGTTTCAGCCGGCGTGCTCAAGGCGGCCACCGACTATCGCGGCGTACGTGCGCTGCCGCGCGACTTCTCCATCGAACTCAAGCAGGGTTCGATCACCAATCAGGAGCGTTCCGGCCGCTGCTGGATGTTCGCCTCCCTGAACACGCTGCGCTACGAGCTTATGCATCGCTGGAACCTTGAGGACTTCGAGTTCTCCGAGACCTACCTGTTCTTCTGGGATGCGATGGAGAAGTCGAACACCTACCTGGAGAACGTGCTGCGCACGCTCGACGAGCCCACCGACTCGCGCCTGTTCGAGGCCATCAACTGGGGCCCGTCCGATGACGGCGGCTGGTGGCAGATGTTCGCCGCGCTGGTGAACAAGTACGGTCTGGTGCCCAAGAGCGCCTACCCGGAGTCCGAGAACTCCCGTAATTCCGACGATTTCAAGCAGTACCTCAACTCCAAGCTGCGCGAGTTCGCGGCCGAGCTGCGCCGCCGTTCGGCTGCGGGCGCTGGCGAGGACGAGCTGCGCACGCTGAAGGACGAGTACATGGGCACCGTGTACCGCATCTGCGCCGTGTCGCTTGGCGAGCCGCCGGAGAAGTTCGACTTCTTCGCGCGCACCAAGGATGACGCCGAGGACGATAAGAAGTGCGTCGGCAAGGCCTGCAAGTGCAAGGCCGACGCAGACGGCAAGGCCGAATCCTGCAAGTGCGGCGACTCCTGCAAATGCGAGGGCAAATCCGACGCCAAGGCCTGCAAGTGCGATAAGGACAAGTCCGACAAGCCGAAAACCGGTAAGGACGAGCGCCCGCAGATTCGCGAGATCGGCATCACCCCGCTTGAGTTCTACAAGAAGTACGTGCCGGTGGACGTCAACGATTTCGCGACGCTGGCCAACGCCCCACTCAAGAACCGCCCGTTCAACCGGCGCTACCGCATCCGCTTCAGCGCGAACGTGGTCGAGGCTGGCGATATGGAGTTCGTCAACGTGCCGCTGGACGTGTTCAAGAAGGCCGCGCTTGACCAGCTCACCGCCGGCCACCCGATCTGGTTCGCCTGCGACTGCACGCAGTTCGCGCTGCGCAAGGACGGCTTCTTCGACCAGTCCGTGGTGCGCGTCGACCAGCTGTTCGGCACCGAGTTCACCGGCGACAAGGCCCACGGCCTCGAATACGGCGACAGCCCGAGCAACCACGCCATGACCTTCACCGGCGTGAACCTCGGCGAGGACGGCAAGCCGAACCGCTGGAAGGTGGAGAACAGCTGGGGCAAGGACGCCGGCAAGGACGGCTACTACGTCATGTCCGACGCCTGGTTCGACCGCTACGTTACCGAGCTCATCATCCGCAAGGAATACCTCGACGACGCCACCCGCGCCCTGCTCACCACCGAACCGGTCGAAATCGACCCCTGGCAGCCTCTCACCCGCCGCTGCCGCTGACGTTCCGCTGGCGGGAGCATATATTCGAATGCCCCTTCTCTCTGTTCAGAGAGAAGGGGCATTACGTTATGCGAGTACGCCCGGCCGCACCTATTCGAGACTATCGCGGCTGAGCTGAGAAAAAGTGCCGTCATCATCGGCCAATTGCCGGTAGGTTCCGGCCTCGCTAATTGTTCCGAACTAGTTATCCACAGAGTTATCCACATCTCCCGCAAGCTAGAGCCACATACCCCGGTTTTCATAGCGAGCATGTGACCGCTGCGCTACGGTGGCGTCATGAACGACATATTGCCCACTCCACCGCCCGGCGTATTCGACGACGAACCGTCCGGCTGGACCCGGCCCCACGCACCGGGCGTTGCGTCTGCGCGCACCATCAATCCTGAGCTACGTTCATCACCACGTATGGCGAGTTCCGCGCCAACTGTGATTACAGGCCCTGTGTCGCCAGCAATGAGCGAAACCCTCACCCAACGTAAGCGGGAAATGCTTAAACGATGCACGGACGCCGCACAACAGCTCGGGCAACCGGTGCTCTTCGGCATGGCCACATCGCTGATACTGCAATCCGTGCCGCTTCCCAAGGATTGCGATATCAACCCCGCCGAGCTCCATACCGTCTCCGACTCACACCGCACACGAATACGTGCCATCGTGCCGCCAACGACACCACACATCTGGAAGCCGCTGAGCGATGCGCACAATGTGCGTATCAACAAACATGTGTACGCACTGGATCTGATACACACTTGGGCACAACTCGCCACTCATATATCGCTCGAATCGCTGGTCATACTTGGCGACGCAATCCTTACGGCAATCGCCCGCAAGCCGGGTCTGGCGAACGGCCGCACTGCTGACGGCATTTATCAGGACTTCGTGCGGCAAGTCACCGAACTCCCGAAATTCAACGCAAAATCCAAGTGCATGATCGCTCTTGCATTCATTACGCCCCGCGTGGACTCTCCGATGGAATCAAAGACCCGCATCGCGACGACGAAATACGGGCTTCCGCCAGCCGTGACAAATTACACGGTGCCCGGCGCGACATTCAGCAACGGTGCGCCGATAACGCTCGATCTCGCTTGGCCCGAATTTCGCGTCGCCATCGAATATGACGGCGATCATCATCGCACCGACAAAAACCAGTGGCGGCGGGACAACGACAAGCGCGAACTGCTGCGACATCATCATTGGATCGTCATCATCGCCACTGCCGCGAACATGGCCGATGAGCCATCCCAAGCCGAACTCGCCTACCGGGTCGGGCGGCAGTTGGCATTGCGAGGTGCCGTATTCGATTTCACTTTGACGGCAACGCCACTCGATGAGCTCGCCCGGCGGAGGCGACGAAGAGTATAACATTTATCGCGAAAGTCGTACAGTATCCCTGTTGCGCCGACGCTGCGCGACTCGGTGTCCGTGTCCGATGTCCCAGTAGCGATGTCAATCGATTTATGTGTGGACCGGGCCAGATTTCGCTGTCCCGGTTCTCCATTTCGCCCCTTTTTGAGCAACCAAGACAAAATTTCATTCACCTATCACCCCACCGTGCAATATTCGCCATCGTACATCGGCGGAATTCCGGGGTTTTGGGATTACGGATAATGGGCGTTTACAAGGGGGGGGCTGTCCCGGTTCCCAAAAAGAAGCCGAAATCACGAACCGGGACAGCGAAATCTGTCCCGGTAATCGCGTCAATCGGTTGCCGTCATCACCGGAACATCAACTGCGCATAGGTCGAACGCTTCAATGCGCAACAGGCATGCGACCATATCGCGATAGCGATATTCCGACGGAAGTATGGGACTCACCACGCGACCAATATTATTTGCCGAGCTTTGGAGCCTCGTGCTTGGCGTGGCGGATCACGGCATCGGGGAAACCGGCGTGGATGTAGTCGGACAGCATCCGCAATAGCCTCTCGTCAAAGGTGTGCCGCTCATCGCTGCTGGCATCGATCAGGATGAAATCCCATGAGTATTCGGTGTCACCGTCGTTGATGATGAGTCCGCGGCCAGTGATTTTTGCGGCCAGCAACGCGGCGATCTGTATGGCGCCTCGCTTGACCAAGGCCGATTCCGCTTGAGTCAGGTTGCCCGAAAATGTGACGGTATACATCATTAGTCCCCCCTTCTTTGTTATTTTCTAGAACAGCAATGCCTTATTGTAAACAGACAGCACTCTGCCATAATCCTTTTTCAATATGCGGCCCATGGCATTCCCAGCATTAAAAAAGAAACCCGGCGGAGGGGGGCCGCCGGGTGAGAGAGAAGAGAGAAGAAGGGTTCAGTTATGGGGTTCGAAGAACCTCGCCACCGGTATGAACTTCATTCCGTTGACATCTTCTATATAACCGCTCCATGCTTGGCGAATTGATGTGCTTGTCTGGGAAAAGTCTTGGCGGAGTGTGACGAATTTGTGACGCCCGCCGACAACCGGCCTCGCATTGTCGGGGCTTGACCGCACATACGGCAACGGGCCACCTCGCAACACTTCATGTGCGAGGTGGCCCGTCAGCTACGAGCTAGCAATGCCGAATCACTCGGCGGCGAGTTTGGCCTTCTCGACGGCCAGACGCTCGGCTTCGGCGGCACGGCGAGCAGCCAGCGCTTCATCGAAGCGAGCCAGCTCCTCTTCCACGGCCTCGGTCGGAATCTTGGCGAAGATCGGTGCGGGCTTAGGCACCACGGCGCCGACCTCGATTGCCTCGCTCTTCCACGGGTGCACGTTCACACCGAGCTCGTAATCGCCGGTGATGATCGGGTACGTGAAGCCGGGCTTGTCGAGATCCTCGACTTCCTTGAGCTCGGGCAGCGGCGAGAACGTGCCGGTGCCGCCGAGCGCCTCCCACACCTTCTGTGCGGAGTGCGGCAGGAACGGTGCGAGCAGATGGTTCGCGTCGGCCACGGCCTGGGCGGCCACGTGCAGCACGGTGCTGAGACGGGCCTGGTCGTCCTTGATCTTCCACGGTTCGGTGGCGGAAATGTACTTGTTGATGTCGCCGACCACGCGCATCGCCTCGGATAGGGCGTGCTTCTGGTGGTGGGTTTCGATGGAGGAGCCGACCACGTCGAACGCGGCGGAAGTCTCTTCCAGAAGGCCACGGTCTTCGTTGGTCATCGAATCCTCGTCCAGCGGCGGAATCTCGCCGAAGTTCTTGTTGATGAGGTTGGCCACGCGGTTGACCAGGTTGCCCCAGGAGGAGGCGAGCTCCTCGTTGTTGTGGCGCACGAACTCGGCCCAGGTGAAGTCGGAATCAGAGGATTCGGGGCCGGCCACGGAAATGTAGTAGCGCACGGCGTCCACGGGGTAGCGGGCGAGGATGTCCTTGACGTAGATCACGATGCCACGGGAGGAGCTGAACTTCTTGCCTTCCATGGTCATGAACTCGCTGGCCACCACCTGCTCAGGCAGGTTGAGCGGACCCATCGGGCCGGTTTCGCCGCCCTTGGAGCCCTTGCCGTTGTATGCGAGCATTTCGGACGGCCAGATCTGGGAGTGGAAGGTGATGTTGTCCTTGCCCATGAAGTAGTAGGCCGGGCACTTCGGATCATTCCACCATTCGCGCCACTTCTCCGGGTCGCCCTGGCGGCGGGCCCATTCGATGGAGGCCGACAGGTAGCCGATCACGGCGTCGAACCACACGTACAGCTTCTTGTTCGGGTTGTCAATCCAGCCCTTCACCGGCACCGGGATACCCCAGTCGATGTCACGGGTGATGGCGCGCGGCTTGACTTCCTTGAACAGGCCGAGCGAGAAGTTGATGACGTTGGTACGCCAGCCCTTGCGGGTCTCCAGCCATGCCTTGTTGGCTTCGGCGAGCGCCGGCAGGTCGAGGAAGTAGTGCTCGGTCTGCTCGAAGCGCGGGGTTTCGCCGTTGATCTTGGAGACGGGGTTGATGAGCTCGTCCGGGTCGAGCTCGTTGCCGCAGGCGTCGCACTGGTCGCCACGCGCACCTTCGGCGTGGCAAATCGGGCACTCGCCCTCGATGTAGCGGTCGGGCAGGGTACGGCCGGTGGACGGGCTAATCGCCACCTGCTGGGTGCCCTTGTAGATGTAGCCGTTCTCCAAGCACTGCTTGAACATCTCCTGCACCACGTGCTCGTGATTGCCGGTGGTGGTGCGGGTGAACAGGTCGTAGCTCAGGCCGAGGTCGCACAGGTCCTTGGCGATCACACGGTTGTAGCGGTTGGCCAGCTCCTGGGCCGTGAGACCTTCCTTCTCCGCCTCAACGAGAATCGGGGTACCGTGCTCATCGGTGCCGGACACCATGAGCACGTCATTGCCCTTCATGCGCTCGTAGCGCGCGTAGACGTCGGAGGGCACACCAAATCCTGCAACGTGACCGATATGACGGGGGCCGTTTGCATACGGCCAAGCAACATTCACCAAAACATGACTCATAAGGCTTGATTATCCGGCGCGGCGGGGACACGCCCGGATAGCTGCCGCGCCGCCATCCTCATCCCACTCACCTATCCACCCGTAACTTCCCCCACATACTTATCCGTACACCGCTTGCGCGCTTATCCGCATACGCATTCGCACACGTATCCGTACGTGCATCCGTACACACGTCCACGCACCCATCCGTACGCACGTCCACGCACCCATCCGTACGCACGTCCACGCACATCCGCACACACTTCCGCCTGTCGATATCCACCGAGTTATCCACATCATTCGCGCACCTAGTGAAGTTATGCACTTATCCACCGTTTTCGCTTATCCGGTGGCGCGCAAGCCGTACTTCTGCATATTGTTCGGTCATGGATATCACAGCAGGTCCGATGACGGACATCACAACAGTCACCTCGCCGGCAACCGCGCAGCCCGCGGTGCCGCCGATACTGTTTACCAAGGATCTGCCGGGACCGCTCAGCCTTAACCGTCTGGCCGCCTTCGGCGCGTTACGTAAGCTCGACGATTCCGCCGGCTACTGGATCGAGCATTCGGGCACACTGTATGGTCGCGCAAAAATCGTCGCGGAGGTCGCCCCGTTTGGCACTGTGGTGTGTTCGATGACCGCCGCTTGGGTATGGCTGGGAGGCCCCGACTTTCCGAGCACCATAGACGTGATCTCCACATCGCACTTCCGCTCGGCATCCGTCAGCCGCCGCATCCGCGTATTCAAAAGATTGACGTTGCCGGAGCAAATCATCAAGCTCGGCGGGCTGCCTGTCACCACGCCAGCCCGTACGGCTTGCGACCTGGTGATGAGTCCTGAAGACATCCCCGATCCTTCCACCGTCAACGCGCTGGTGTGCCAACTGATGTCCGCGTACCAGTTTCGGCCAAACGACTGTCTGCAAATCGTCAAGGAGCATCGGCATCACAAGTATGCCGGACGCGCACGCATGTTTTTTGAATCGGTGCAGAAGGAGATTGACGAACCGGCTTTGGAGCAATGCGCATGACGAGGGGATTCATCGCCAAAGGACATCGCAGAGGCCGCCATGCCGCTCACCGTTTACGGCATTTGCGGCAGGCGCAACGGTTGCCTCGCCACGCGGCGGCGGCACACTCATCCGAATCCGCATCGCGCGCAATCTCGGATATGACCGCGCCGCCTGAACCGCCCATCAGACTTACGCCCGCGGTGGCATGTTCGCCCGATACGGATGTTGCCGTGCTCTGGCACATCGCATATCACGTGCCCGAACTGCGTAAATGGCTGGTTGCCAATCCCAAAGCCGACGCGCCTTTGCTGGAATTGGTCTCGCAGCGTGGTGGGCCCGGGGTCCGGCAGGCGTTGGAAATATTGTTCGAGTCGATGGAAGCGTAACGGGGAGATAATCGCCGGCTGCTGCGCTATCCCTTGATTTTCAGCACAGCCGCATACACCTGCTTGCGATTGGCCAACGATCCGTCAGCCAGTGGATGCTCCTGCACCACTTGCGCGATGGCGTCCTTGATACGCAGGCCGTCCTCCAAAGCACGGTCGATGGCCAGCACGGCCATGTCATCCACGCTCAACGTACTAGGCGCGGCCGCTTCGGCCTCCTCGTTGGACGCGCCGCCGATGACCAGCACCATCTCGCCACGGGGCGGATCATCAATCACACTTTGGCGAATCTCGCCAATCGGGCCGCGACGAATCTGCTCATAATCCTTGGTGAGTTCGCGGCACAGGGCCATCGGGCGATTCGGGCCGAACGCGTCCAGCAGATCGTCCATCGAATCGGCAATGCGATGAGGCGTCTCGTAGAACACGATGGTGCGGCGTTCGGGCAACAGCGTGCGCAGATACTGCACGCGCTCGGAATGCTTTCGCGGTAGGAAGCCTTCGTAGCAGAAGCGGTCGGTGGGCAGGCCGGAGAGGGCGAGCGCGTCGAGCACAGCGGAGGGGCCGGGCGCGCAGGTGACGGGCAGGCCGCGTTCGATGGCACGGCGCACGATGGCCAAGCCGGGGTCGTTGATGGTGGGCATGCCGGCATCGGACACGACGAGCACGGTGGCGCCGGTTTCGACCTGGTCGAGCAGGCCGTCGGCCTTGTCGCGCTCGTTGTGGTCGTGATAGGCGATGACGCGACCGTTCACATAGACGCCGAGGCGACGGGCGAGATCGTAGAGGCGGCGCGTGTCTTCGGCGGCCACGATATCGGCCCGTTCCAAGAGGACCACCAGACGGGCTGAAGCGTCGCCGACATTGCCGATCGGGGTGGCGGCGAGCACCACGGTGCCGGCGGGGATGGTCACAGCCGATTCGCGGGATTGGGCGACGGCGGATTCGCCGGCATGAACTTCATCATTGCGTTCAGGCACTTGCGTCACGCTACCGTCAGCGTCATACTGCTCATTCAACTCATCTACGCTTGTCATACTCCCAGTATTGCCCATACCACAGAGCAATCCACGACAATCCATGGCGGAATCGAGGCATTCTCCCTTTGCAGGGGCTGATTTCACATGTTCCGGAAGTCTACTTCCGTTTCAAGGGGCTCCTCATCCGGTGAAGCACCAGTACAAACGGCTTTGACGCAACGCTATTCCGCCATTTTGGCGGCATATCTACTTGACCATCAGCCCCTCGAAACGCAAGTAGACCTCCGGCAAACCCCAAATCAGCCCCTTGAAACGCGAGATGGCAGAATTACAACGAAGACAAATAAAAAGACCCTCTGCGGTGGAATGAATGCAGAGGGTCTCGTGGAGCTGACGGTAGTCGAAACCGCGACCTCTTCGATGCGAACGAAGCGCTCTACCAACTGAGCTACAGCCCCTTGGATGTTACTTTGCTCCGCAAAGCAACTCGCAACAATATAGTACGGAGTGCGGTCAAACGCAATTTGACGCCGAAGTGTCGCAGACGGGGTAAATCACCCACACCGCTCCGCATGGATACCGCGGTGGCACCCGGCAACGTCATCATGCTTCCAGCACATGCAGCACTTTCTTTTCGTTGTAGAACGCGAATACGATGCCGCCCAAGCCGCACAGCACGGCCGCGCACACGGCGGCGATGCGATAGCCCGCGCCGGACGCCATGCCGATGGTGGAGACGCCGGTGAACAGCAGCATGGCCACGGACTGCCCCATCTTCATCGCAAAGGTGCGGGCCGCGTAGAACATGCCCTGACGGTCCTGGCCGGTGGTCTTGGAGCTGGCGTCGGCGATATTCGCCACGATGGCTTGCGGCAGAATGCCGAACGCAGCCATCGGAATCGCGCCGACCACCGAGAGCGCCAAACCCTGGGCCATCGCCGGAATGAAGCCGAGCGCGGCCGAACCAAGGGCGCCGGCAAATGCGAACGCACAGGTGAAGATCACGAAGGCAACCAGCAGCAGGCGCTTCTTGCCGACCTTATTGGCCAAGATATTGACCGGCAGATAGAACAGCACGGAGACGCCGGTCATGAGCACGAAGTAGATGGTCGTGGTGGTTTCCGGCAGCTTGAGCAGACTGGTCACAAAGAACGGCAGACCGGTCTGGAAGGTGGTGATGGCCACCCAGTAGACCACGTCGGAACACACGAACTTGCGGAATTCGCCGTCGCCGAACGTCTGCTTCAGGGATTCAATGGCCGATTCGGAGGTGGGCTGGGAGTTGACGTAGTCCTTCTCGCGGATGGCCAGCGGCGGCACCAGCATGCACACGAACGCCACGGCGGCCATGATGGTGAAGGTCACGCGGATGGCGGTGATACGGCCCATCATCGGCACGAACGCGCCCCAAATCACCGGCGCCACGTACGCGATGGCCGTGCCGGCCACCCAAGTGAAGGAAATGGCGGTGGAGATGGTGAGTTGCTGCTTGGAGTCGTGGCCGAGTTCGGCGATGAGCGCGTTGTACGGCGTGCAGTAGAACGTGAGGACGATGTAGTAGCCGATCACGGTGACGAACAGGAACGCCGCGTTGACCCAACTGGTGCCGTTGATCGGACTCCAGAACACGAGTACGGTGACCACGGCGAGCGGCAGGGCGGCGAATTTCAGGAACGGCATACGGCGGCCGGATTTGGCGTCGCAACGGTCGGAGAGGGACGCCACGGCCGGGTCCACGAAAGCATCAAAGAACCGGGCGAAGGCGGTGATGCCGCCCACCACGGTCACGATGCCGAGAACGACCAGACCCTGCGGCACGAACACGGTCTGGCCTTGGGAGACGGTCTCCTGGTCAGGTTGGTAGAAATACACGAGCCAGTTGGAGATGATGCCGGAAAGCAGCGCCCACCCGAACTGGCCGACCGCAAACGCCCACACTTTGGCGATGGGGAGATCTTTGATGGCTGATTTCGCCGGTGCAACTTGCGCGCCCGTTACACTTGCTGTAGTCGTATTGCCCATTCCCCATAACCTCCGAATCAACATTGACACAGTGTCAAAAAACAGTATACACCGGGGTTTTACACTCAATTCCCTGCAGGGCAAAACCGCACACCACAATCCACACCCCGAGCCGCCTTCCCCTCAGCCATCCGCAGGCTCTACGATGAGAGCCATGACTGGTCTGGCCGAACGACTACCGCGCGTCGCCGCTTTCCCCGAAGCGCTGGGCACCGGGTTGCTGCTGCATACCGATGTCGCGCTGGACGACGGGCTCAGTAACTGCATCGATATGTTCATCAGCACCTATGAAGCCGCATTGTCCCGGTTCAAGGATGATTCGACGGTCGGCCGGATGCGCACGGCCACGCATGGCGGCACGTTCGATTTTCCTGACTGGGCATTGGGTTTATTTGGCCTGTACGACCAGCTGTTTGCGTCGACTAATGGGACCATCGACCCATGCGTGGGCGAGGATTTGATTCGGCTTGGCTATGACGAGTCGTATTCGTTTACGCCTGCGCCAGATGCCGCTGAACATGCAGGCGCGATCCACGGACGAGCCATTTGGTCAGCCGACGTTGAGCGGCATGGCACAACACTGGTGACGCGCGGACCGGTCGCGCTCGATTTCGGCGCGTGCGGTAAGGGGTATTTGGTGGATTTGCTTGCGGGGATGTTGGGTGATGGCGCGGGTCACCCTCAACCCATTCAATACGTCATCGACGCCGGGGGTGATTTGCTAGTGCACACGGACGAACCAATCACCATCGCCCTTGAAGATCCTGCCGATCCGGCCAACGCCGTAGGTACGGTCGAAATCAGCCACGGCGCATTCTGCGCGAGCTCCCCCAGCCGCCGCCACTGGTCTGACGCCGCAGGTCACCAACTTCACCATCTGCTCAACGCCATCGACGGACTACCGGTTGACGATGTAGCCGCCACATGGGTGGCCGTCACGCCGCCATCGAGCGCCATAACCACGAAGACATCGACGCACGGCAGCAATGCCTCGACAACGGCAAACCGCGATACCGACGATTCGTCGAACACCGTTGCGGCACACGTCCCTGTCACACTGGCCGACGGCCTCGCCACCGCCCTGTTCACCACCCCGGCCACCCAGCTGCGCGCTCACTTCCCCTTCGAATGCGCCATTCTCAACGCCAACCGCACCGCCGCCCAATCCCCCAATTTTCCCGGCGGCTTTTTCACACACTAATGTACGAAATCATCAGTATCACATCCCTCGGGTGGACCGATGGGCTGCTCCCCTCAGTCAGCTACGCTGACAGCTCCCCTCGGAGAGGGGAGCCGAGTATAGCTAATCCGCTAATCCGCTAACGCAGGAAACAATCCGTCAGTCAGCGAGTGCGAACTGGCTGTTGTAGAGGTCGGCGTAAAAACCGCCCGCCGCCAGCAGCTCGTCGTGCGTGCCGCGCTCGATCACGTCGCCGTGGTTCATGACGAGAATCATGTCGGCGTCGCGAATCGTGGAGAGGCGGTGCGCGATCACAAAGCTCGTACGCCCCACGGTCAGCGCGTCCATGGCCTTCTGGATCAGCTCTTCGGTGCGGGTATCGACCGAGGAGGTGGCCTCGTCGAGAATCAGAATCGGCGCGTCCTGCACCATCGCACGGGCGATGGTCAGCAGCTGCTTCTGGCCCTGGGAGAGCGACGACTTGTCGTCGAGCACGGTGTCATAGCCGTCCGGCAGCGAGCGGATGAAGTGGTCGAGGCCCACGGCCTTGCACGCATCCTCGATCTGCTTGTTGGTCACGCCGGGCTTGGAGTAGGCGATGTTCTCGCGCACAGTGCCGCGGAACACCCACGTATCCTGCAGCACCATGGAGAACTGGTCGTGCACGTTCCAGCGCGGCACGGACTTGGTGTCCACGCCGTCAATCGAAATCGAACCGCCGGAAATCTCGTAGAAGCGCATCAGCAGGTTGACCATGGTGGTCTTGCCGGCACCGGTCGGGCCGACGATGGCGACCTTCTGACCGGCCGAGACTGAAGCGGAGAAGTCGTTGATAATCGGCTTGCCCGGCTCGTAGCCGAACTGCACGTGGCTGAATTCCACGTCGCCCTTCACTTCGTGGCCGTTGGTCCCAAGCAAAGCGGACTTGTCGGATTCGTCCTCCATCTCCGGCTCTTCAAGGAAACCGAACACGCGCTCGGCGGCGGCCGCGCAGCGCTGCAGGTTCTGGAAGGCCTGCGCAAACTGCGAAAGCGGCTGAGTGAACAGGCGGACATACATCATGAACGCCACGATCACGCCGAACTCGATCTGCCCGTCGAGCGCGAGCGCCGCGCCCACCACGCACACCACCACGTAGCCGAAGTTGCCCACGAAATTCATGAGCGGCATCATCAGGCCGGAGAGGAACTGCGACTTCCAGCCGGACTCGTAGAGGTCCGAGTTGTACTTCTCGAAGCGGCGGATCGAATCGGCCTCGCCGTTGTATGCCTTGACGATGAGGTGACCGGCGTACATCTCCTCCACGTGGCCGTTGACGTCACCCAGCGCCATCTGCTGCCGGGCGAAGTACTTCTGGGAGGACTTCATGATGGCCATCATGATGATCAGGCCGATGAGGCTGGCACCGATGGCGCACAGGGTCATGATCACGTTGTTGTAGAACATCATCACCAGCGCGCCCACGAACAGCGTCACCGAGGTAATCAGCGAGCCGAGCGACTGGCCCAGCGTCTGGCCGATGGCGTCCACATCGTTGGTGATGCGCGACAGCACGTCGCCGTAGCTAACCTTGTCGAAGTATTTGAGCGGCAGTTTGTTGATTTTGACCGAGATGGACTCGCGCAGTCGCTGGGCGGTGCGCTGGGTGACGTTGGCCATCATCCAGCTTTGCACGTAGCCGAGCACGGCGTAGCCCACGTACAGGGCCACCAAAGTCCAGGCGATGTGGCCCACCGTGCCGAAATCTACCGAGTTCATCACCGGTCTGCCGTTAACGATGGCGGGCAGACCTTTGACGATCTCGTTGGTCATGTCCTTGAGCTTGTCCGGGCCGACGATCTGGCAGACGGTGCCGGCCGCGCCCAGGATGAGCGCGATGATGATGACGGGAAGATAGTTGCGGCAGTAGTTCACGAGTTTGCCCATGACTTTGCCGAAATCATGGGGCTTTTCGACGGCACGCCTGCCGCCCATTGGTCCTCTTGGCATTTGTTTTACTCCTTAAAAGTCCGTATTGACCTCCCTCTGATGAGGGAGGTGGCGCGAAGCGCCGGAGGGAGAGAAGCCGTACGCGACTACCCCTCAGTCAGCTGTGCTGTTTTATTCACTCGCTTATCAGCTCGTCTTCGCCTGGGAACAGCCCACTGGGCTGTTCCCTTTACGGCTCAGCCCCTGACATGGGGAGCTACCGCTGCCGCCCCCCCTACGCCGTAAGCTCCGACTGGCTGAGCTGGGATTCGGCGATCTGGCGGTATACGTCGCAGTTGTCGAGCAGTTCCTTGTGCGTGCCCTGACCCACGACCTTGCCGTCGTCGAGCACGACGATGCGGTCGGCGTTCATGATGGTGCCGATGCGCTGGGCCACGATGAGCTTGGTGGAATCCTTGGCCTCGCGGGCGAGCGCGTCGCGCACTTCGCGGTCGGTCTTGAAGTCGAGCGCGGAGAACGAGTCGTCGAAAATCAGGATTTCCGGGTGACGGTACACCGCGCGCGCAATCGACAGGCGCTGCTTCTGGCCGCCGGACACGTTCGATCCGCCTTGGGCGATCGCGGCGGAATACCCGCCGTCCATGCGCGCCACGAACTCGCTGGCCTGCGCCACGTCGGCGGCGGCCTTGACGCGATTCAGCTGCTCGGCCGGTATATCGGCACCTTCCGCGGCCTCGCCAGCGGCGATCAACGCGGCCTCGCGCTTGCGCCCGGCCGGGGTGGAGGTATCGGCCATCTCGACCTCCGCCGGGTCGCCCGGCTGATCGCCGTAGCTCACGTTGGAGGCCACGGTGCCCTTGAACAGCACGGACTGCTGCGGCACGTAGCCGATCTTGTCGCGCAGGGCCTTCAGGTCGTAGTCGCGCACGTCCACGCCGTCGACCAACACCTGGCCTTGGCTGGTGTCATAGAAGCGCGGCACGAGATTGATAAGAGACGACTTGCCGGAGCCGGTGGAGCCGATGAACGCCACCGTCTGGCCCTGCTCGGCGGTGAAGTTGATGCCTTCCAGCATCGCCTCGCGCGAATCCGGGTAGGTGAAGCTGACGTTGCGGAATTCCACGGTGCCCCTCTGGCCGGTTTTGGCCACGTCGGCGGCGGTTTTGGTGCCGTTCTTGACGATCGGCTCGGTGTCGAGCACCTCCATGATGCGCTGCGCGGACACGTCGGCGCGCGGCCAGAGCACGAACACCATGCTCATGAGCAGGAAGCTCATGATGACCTGCACGGAGTAGTTGGAGAACACGACCATGTTGGAGAACACGGTGAGCTTGTCCTTGAGCCCGGCGGCGTCGATGAGGTAAGCGCCGATCCAGTAGACGGCGAGCATCAGGCCGTTCAGGACGGTGTTCATCAACGGCATCATGAACGCCATGACGCGGTTGGTGAACAGCTGGGTCTCGGTGAGGTCCTTGTTGGCCTTGGTGAATTTGGCGTCCTGGTAGTCCTCGGCATTGTAGGCGCGCACCACGCGCAGGCCGGTGAGGTTCTCGCGGGCCACGAGGTTGATGTTGTCGGTCAGGGCCTGCATCGCCTTGAACTTCGGCATGACCATGGCCATCATGACGGTGATGGACACCAGCAGGACCGCCACGGCGATGCCGGTGGCGAGCGTCCATTCGAAGCCTTCGCCGGCGATCTTGCACACGGCCCATACGGCCATGATCGGCGACTTGACGATGAGCTGCAGGCCCATGGTGATGAACATCTGCACCTGCGTGACGTCGTTGGTGGAACGGGTGATGAGGCTGGCGGTGGAGAACTTGCTCATCTCGGCCGGGCCGAAGGACTCGACCTTGCGGAATTCGAGCGAGCGCAGACGCTGGGTGAACGAGGCGGCCACGCGCGCAGCGATGTAGCCGGTGATGATGGCACACGCCACGGATCCGAGCGAGATGAGCAGCATCTTGCCGCCCGCGATCCAGATGTCCTTCATGTCGCTGCCCGGCGTCTCGACCAGCGTGGTGATGTCTGACATATAGTCGGGCAGTTTCAGGTCGAAGTAGACCTGCCCGACGATGGTCACCAGGGCGATGAGCATCTGACCGATCTCCGCTTTGGAGAGGTATTTCATGATGCGAAACATTGGTTTCCCCTTGTGTTGGTTGGGTTGGTTATTGGTTATTGGCGATTGGTTCTTAAGTTGGCTGGGTTATCGGTGATTATCGGTTCACGATGTCTTAATAGTTTCCATTGTTTGATTACTTACACTGTGAGATATTATACGCACTTCTGTATGTTCGCTGTGAGCGTCCTCAATTAGCCTTGCCGATTAGTTCTCCGCGCGCTTAGCTGCCATGTGTTCAGCCACGCGCTTGTCCCGCTCCACGAATGCCTCACGCACTTGTTCAGCCGTCGGCCGAGGCCGCCCCGGATGGCAAATCGACATATATGTGGTGAACTCAGACACCAGGTCAACGAATTCGCGCGTGCGCCGCTCCCCCATTTGCGAGAAAATCCAGCAAATTGCGGAACGCATTTCCTCTATCATCCGATGAGACTGCTCGCGCCCGGAATCAGTGAGATTCACGCGAATAATGCGCCGATCCTTGGAATCAATGTCACGCGTGACCCAGCCTTTTTTCTCCAGAGACGACAGCACAGTGGAGATGCGGCCGGAACTGGCCTGCAGCGCCGATGCCAATTGCGATGGCGTTTGCGTCCCCTTCATGGACAGCTCCCGGAGCACGAACTGCTCACCATGGGCTCCACGAGTGAATTCCCTCTGCATTGTCGAACGATTGCCCCACACGCTGGCATACAGTTCACTAACTGCTTCCTGCTCAAATCCCATAAGAGCACCATCCATTCCCATTCGCCACACGGCAGAGCGCCGCAAACATCCCAAGAATATCTCACACCGTAAACAATTCATTACTAGAAACTATTTTTGGAACGCATAATGCACACACTCCACGCTCTTTGATATTCTGAAAGCCGCATAGATATTCACTTCGGGGCGTCGTCTAAGAATATTTGCTGGGCCAACGGTAGCGACGTTGGCATTGTGCTCCATGAGGTATCTGGTCGAAAAGGCGGACGAAGACAGACCAGTTGGGCGGAGCGCGCCCATACTTCAAAACCATTGCAATTATTGGCTTTGACCATTTTCGTGGAGTCACGAAAATGGTCATGAAAAACATAAGGACACACCCATGAACCGCGACGAAATCACACGCAAAACCAGCGAACTCAGCACTATCGCACACACCACCGAGGACTCCAAAGTTGAGTATTGGTATGCACGCGAGCTAATGACCTATATGGGGTACGACAGATGGGAAAACTTCAGCAAAGCTATTACACGAGCCAAGCAAGCTTGCGACAATTCCGGCGTATCCGTTGAATCCCATTTCCGTGACACTACGCGAGACGTGACTCTCGGCAGCGGTGCCACCCGCTCCATCGCGGACGTCAAGCTCACCCGATACGCCTGCTATCTCATTGCTCAAAACGGTGATCCAAAGAAAGAAGAAGTGGCACTTCTCCAGAGCTATTTTGCCGTTCAGACTCGCAAAACGGAAATCATTGAGCAACGCATGGGAGAAATCAGCCGGCTCGCCGGCCGAGAGGCCCTTGCCACTGCAGAGAAGAAACTCTATCCGTATACCCAAATCACACACAACAAAACCGCACAAGAGCACATGTACACGCCCAACCACGCCGCAGAACGCCGGCAAGGATGTGATACAGGCCACAGAAAGCGTTGTACCGCCTAGGCAATGCAACAATTGTCCGCTATGCTCTGAAGGCAGATGGCGGCACGGATGCCATCCCAAAGAGGGGGTATGACCATGATTCGGGGTATGAACCTATGCAGCATCGCCGGCTGCACGCACGAAGCAGAAGAAGCGGGCATGTGCAACATGCATTTCACATCGGCGCTGGTTCACGGAGCGCTGCACTACACTGCGGGCGGACGTCCGTCGCACTGCTGAGCGCAACAACAAAGCAAAACAACCAGTAACGCTCAACGGCTTCCACATGTTCATGCTCTAATTGCATGTACTTGCAGACACAATGGCCGGTCTGAGCCAGCTGCCCTCGCATGGAGCAGCTGGCTCAGACCGGCCATTATTGTTGCTTTGTACTGTTTGCACTGTATTGCGCCTGCATTGCGCAAGCTCGGGCGCACTCGGGTGCACTCGCTGAGTGGCGTGAATCGCAGATTGCTCAATAGCAACGCAATCCACGCTACTCAGCAGTTGCCATGGTTATGCGCGGCGTTTGCGGATGACGAGCAAGGCACCAGCCGCAGCTGCCAGCACCACAACCACGACCGCAATGGCAGCCACGGCAACACCCGTATTCGAAAGGGGCGCAGCGCCATTAGCAGCCGGCTTATTCGTGGCAGTGTTACCGGGCTTAGCAGTGTTGCCAGGATTGTTGGTATCGCCGGGCTTCTGCTCTCCAGGGCCGGGAGTGACCTCCGTGGCCGTGACCGTGACTTCGAACGTCGCGTTCACGCCACGATAAGAGACGGTGATGGTCTTCGTGCCTGCGGTGGCAGAATCAAAGCCAGTGAACTTCAAATCACCATCAGTTGGATCAATCAGCTTGCGCAGCGTTTCGGTATCGCCGACTTTGTAAATGGCGGATACCTTCACATCGGCAGCGTTGAACTTATCGCCTACCTGATAGGAATCCTTGGTCACTTCCACAGCAAGCTCGGCCAACTGAGGCAGTTCGCCGAATGTCACTGTGTAGGTTTCCGCCGTGCCATCCTCAGCAGTTACAGTCACCGTGGCCACGCCGCTGTTCTCGGTCGAAGCCTGCTCCACCTGCACCGTAGCCTTCGCGTCAGCAGCAGTCGCCTCCACCGTCGGGTAAGAAGCAGCGTCTCCGGCCAGCGCACCGGCATATTCGGTGATATCCGCGGAGAATCCGTCAACCGTCTTGCCATCCACAGTCAGATCAGCAAGATTGGCGTTACTAGACGGCTGCGGCTTTGGCGTTGCTTCACCTTCGGCGATGCGTACTTCAGCGATCTTGGCATAGTCATTGCCATCGGCGTAGGTGAAGTTGAGGCGAATGCCCTTGGTGGCGGGCAGAGCGCTCACATCGGCTTCCGTCACGGCTCCAGCAGCACCATTCACAGTGACTGCCGGCAGCGTGGCATCAGTCCACGTGGCGTTGTCTTCAGCTAGGTACGATACAGTGAAGCTCTTCGGAGCGGCCTCGCCCTTGGCCTTATCCACCGCAACGCTGAGCTTGCCCAGCTGATATGCCTTATCGAAGGTGTAGCTGAGCCACGGCGAGGTGTCGCCGGTGCCCCAGTTCGACCAGTTGGTGCTCAGATTGTTGTCGCAAGTCAGGTCGGCCGTAGAAGCGGAGGCCCAGCTGCTGGCCGGCTCATACTTCGAGGCTGCGGCGGACGAGCAGAACAACCGGGCAAGGTTGCTTTCCACAGTCACGGTGAGCGTGGCAGTTACTGAAGAATCAGTGACAAGGCGTACCGTCACGGTTTGCTCGCCCAATTTGGTGGTGTCGAAGCCTTCCAACGTGTATTCATCTGGCTCCAGTACACGCGTCTTGCCATTGGTGAGCGTAGCGGTAACCGTCACGTCCTTATGCGCGAGCGTCTGCCTCTTGGCGATAGTGGCTTCAGGGCCCTTGGCCGCGATGGACTCCACAGCAGCAGTCTGCGAACCGAACGCAGTGCCGTTGAAGGCCACGGTGAATGCGCCGGCATTGCTGTTCGACGTGGCGAAAGCACCGGCATCGAGCCCGGTTACGTCCGCACCGGTCAGCGTTACCGTAGCGACATCCTGCCATTCATCGTTCGCGGAAGCACGCCAGTAGCCTTTCAGAGTATCGGTTGAGGTGCGCTCCAGCTTGAGCTGCACTTGGTCGCCGAAGCCGGTACCAACATGCGATGTTTCCTTATCGATGTAGCCATCGGCATTGGAATCGTACTGCATGTAAACGCCGCTTGGGCTGGCAAGTAACGTGGCATATCCCTTGCCGCCGTTAGCGCCAGTAAGACCGTTACGGACCACCAGACCGGCGCGCGGATCGCCATTACCGCCCAAGTCGAGCGGCTTGACCGTGGTTGCCAGCGTTTCGTTCACGTCCAGAGCATCAGGCTGGTACACCGCACTGCCCTCGTTGCGATCCGTCCAGACGCCACGATTGGCGTTGTCCGTAATCGTGAAGTCATAAGCACCGCCGGACGCAGAAACCTGGCACGCGCTGCCGCCCTTCCAATGAGCTTCCTTCCAACTTCCGGAAATCGGGTTGGAGCAGGAAACATCGATGGTTCTACGGAATGTACGGCCCGGATTGAAGTTACTGCTCTCGGCAAGAGTGCCCGTAATGGTGTAGGTTCCCGGCACATTGAATGCGTAGGTGTTACCAGCAGCCTTGGTCGACTTGCTGACTGCCGTACCGCCTTCCACATTCCATGTCACCTTGGTAGCAATGGTATCGTCGCCTTCCTTGACGTTGACGGTGTCCGGCAGAGTAACGGTTCCGCCCGTGTTCACGGTCTTCGGGAGATCATCGCCGGTTTCCACAGTCCAATTGACCAGCTTGCCCTTGGCGCTACCATGGTTGCCCCAATAGCTCAGATCCCAACCGTCGGGCTCGCCTTCTTGAGCAGGATTGTGCATTTCGATGGTGCCGTTCTCACCGATGGTCAGCGGCAGCCAAACATAGGTGGAATCGGCTTTACCGGAATCCCAACGGTCACCAAGGTAGATGAAGTGACCTTTCTCCTGGTCTACTGCGAGCACACTAGCCGACTGCGAACCGAATGTGGTGCCGCGGATATCGCCCACGGACAACAGACCATCCGCGCCTTCCGGCATGTTGTTGTACCACGTGTTCTCGTTGACATCGTCCTTTTCCACGCCACGGGTCCAGCTTCCCAGCATGGAGTCGGCGGTGTAGTAGGTCTGCTTGTTCGGGGCCCAGCCGGTTGCACCAGATGCGATGATGTTGTAACGCCCGTCATATTGGAATACGGCAGGAGCTTCCAGCGAACCATTTTGTTTGACGATTTGGAAATCTTCGCCACGCACCGGGGCATCCGTAGTAGCGTCTGCAAGAATGTATGGGTACTGCCCGTCAGCAGAGTACTGCTTTTGTCCCTCGGACTGGTCCACATTCGTGGTCTTGACTACATTGGTGTAATCATCGTTGAGCTTGGCGATGTACAGCGTGGCATTGGCTTCGGAAGAATACAGTACATAGGCACTGTCGTCCTTCGGGTCCACGAACACAGTCATATCGCGGCTGTCACCGTTCTCACCCCAGCTGGGGTTACCTGCGGCTTCTTTCCAATTGTTCTGGTTAGGCAAACGATAGGCACCCACCATAGTGAACGGGCCCGCCGGATTGTCGGAAACAGCCACGCCCGCAAGTGCACGTGCATAGTTGGAACCGCCCGGCGTGGTGCTTCCATCGGAATGCCACCACAGCACGTATTGCTTGTTCTTCTTGTTGTAGATGATCTTCGGACGCTCGAAAATGCCCTGTACGGAATCAACCGCGCCATCACCATCCTGATCGGGGTTGGTGTTGAGGTACGGGAAGATTGCGTCGGCCTTGGCAGCGTCCACACTGCCGTCGGACTTGGTCAGGTTGTAGGCCTTGTCGAAGTAGGCGTAATCGGCATTGCTCTTATCCGTCAACTGAGATTTGCTGGTCACCGCACGCAGCGCCACACCAAGATCGGTCCAGTTGTATAGATCTGTCGACATATAAGCATGAACACCGGGGCTGTTGTCGTAACCGTTAGAACGGTCTTCGCCATACCAGTAGTAGGCGTCGCCAACCTTGACCACTTGGCCACCGTGCGCTTGGATGTGTGTGCCGCCATTATCATTGGCGTTCTTGGCATACCAATATGGCTGGAAGTAATCGCTAGCGTTCTTGCCCGGATCGGCTGTGGGCTGGAACTTGGTGTATGTCGGCACTTGGCCGATGGTAGGCAGGTAATCCACACCTGCCGCACTGGCACTTGCAGCGGCCAGCCCGCATGACAATAGCGTTGCCGCGGCGGTAATTGCCGCGATAAGAGCGCCCTTGCCCTTATTGTTTATCTTCATTGATTTGGTTCCTTGATTGATGATAACGGTTTTTTGAACAAACAGTTATGTCGCTATCCGCGAAGTCAGAAAAGGGCCGACAAATCAATATACCGATACTGAAAACTCAGTATTCAACTTGTCGGACCAATTATGCTCAAAGAGCGGAGGAACCGGCCGGCAATAGTCAATATTGCCGGCTTGTTCCTTCCCCCATTACTGTGCGAGGGTGCTATGCACGCTTGCGCAGCATGAACAATGCACCCGCGGCAGCGGCCAGCAGAGCGACAGCGCCAGCGATGGCGGCAACATTGGAACCGGTGTTGGCCACCGTGTTCTTGTTGCCGTTGCCGGTGGCACCGGGCTTGTTGGTGCTGCCGGGCTTCTGTTCTTCAGGGCCAGGGGCGACTGCGTTGGCCTTGACCGTGACGTTGAAGGTCGCGGTCACACCACGGTAGGAGACGGTAATCGCCTTCTTGCCTGCGGTGGTGGAGTCGAACGAGCCAATCGCAAGCTGCGGGTCGTCAAGAGCGACCGGCACTTCCTTGGTCTTGTCGCCACTCTGATAGACGGCAGTAACCTTCAGACCGGCGGTATCGAGCTTGTCGCCGATGGCGTACTCGATCTTCGTGGGTCCAGTCACCTTGAGCGAAGCCAAAGTGAAGGCTTTGAAGGTCACCGTGTAGGTCTTCGTCTCAGACTCGTCGGCTGAGGTCACCGTAATGGTGGCCTTGCCGCCAAGCTTGCCATTCTCAACCGCGTCGCCAGTCACCTTGACGGTGGCGGCATTGTCGGCGGCGAAGGCCTGCAGCACCGGGTTTGCCTCAGCACCGAACGGAAGATCAACTGTGTAGTCGGTCTTATCAGCAGCGAAGCCCTTGATGGTCTCGCCGTCAAGACGCAGGTCGCCCAGCGTGGCATCGGATGCCGGCTGCGGGGTAATCACCTTGTTGTCTTGTGCGAACACCTGAATTTCGGCCACGTTGATGTACACCTTGGTGTCCTGCAACGTGTTGGTCAGGCGGATGGCCTTGGCCTTTACCGGGGTGTCGAGCACGAAGTCAACGGTCGGGGTGTCGGCGGCGGTGATGCCGTCGGAGCCAGAGCCGGCATCGCCGGCCTGTGTCTTCCAGCCATCCTTGGTACCGACTTCATGCCATTCGCCAGCCTCATCCTGGTATTCCAGCGTCTGGCTCTTCGGCCAAGACGCACGACCATCGTAGTAGAAGAAGGTCTTCACTTCGGTGATGGTCTGAGCTTCGTCGAAGGTGAACGTGGCGACCGGGTCCACCGTCGAGGCGGTGGAAGCCCAAGTGGACCAACCCTTTGACGTAGTGTCACCATCGATGGCCTTGGAAGCGGAGGCACCCTCCTGGAAGTTCACCGAGAAGTTCGTGCCAGAGGCCGCGGCGATGTTCTTCGCAGCACCCTGAACCGGCGTCACGAATGCCTGAATTTCGGTGGCGTTCATGTAGTCGTTGTTCACGGTGTTCACAATGCGCACCTTCGTGGCATTCACTGTGCCCTTATCGGCCTTGAACGTCACCGTCTGGCCTGCGGCAGGCTTAACATCGCTACCGAATTGCATCCACGTCTCGCCATCAGTGGTGTACTCGGCCTTGGCGGAAGCCGGAGCCTTGTCACCATACGTAATGGTCACTCTGCTAAGCTCACACTCAGAGCCGAAGTCAATCGTGGCGGTCGGGCTGGCGGAATAGTCACCAGCAGAGTTCCACGTCACCCAGGCTTCAGCTGACGTGTCACCATCGGTGAGCTTCTTCCACTGATCGCCCTTGCTGTATTCCGTCTGCTGGTTGGTCACGGTCAGGCTGGAAGCAGTGTCGGCCACATTCTCAGGCGTGGCGGCGGTGACATAGATCGCGCCCTTCAGCGCAATCGTGGTCGCGTCGTCCAGCTGGTAAGTACCGGTCACGGCAATGTTGTCGCCAGCCTTGGCATCGGCGAGCTTGGTATCAAGCCCATCGAAGTTCCACGTAACCTTAGCCGCATCGCCCTCGAATGCAGGCGATGCCTTGACGTGCAGATACACCGGCGCAGCCTCAAGCGCGGCCTTCGCCTCGCTCGCACTGGTGCCGGCCAGCACTGTAGCCGATACCGGATCGGAAACGGTGAGCGCGCCAACGTAGACCGTAGCGGCGACATTGAACTCGTTGCCGTACACATCGGTGGCGGTAGCGGTGGCTTCGTAGGTGCCTTCCTTGGCCACATCGACCTTGGAAGTATCCCAGTTGGCAACCGTGGCCTTGCCTTCGCCCCAGGTGTAGTAGAGCGTGACTTCGGTCGGCAGCGCGGCCTTCTCGTTAACGGCGGTCTGCACGTTCACGGTCTTCTGGCTGGTCGGCGTTACATTGCGTAGAGTCCATGTCTGGTTGGCGGACGGCGAAGTGCCGCTCGGTGACTGCCACAAGCCAACCTTCGTGCCGACTGTGGTACCAGAGTTATCCACATCGAGGTTCGTCTTAGTCGCGGCATTGAGCAGCTGGTAGGTCGAACCATCGGAAGTGTTGAGAATCCACTTGGCAGCCGGGTCGGACTTAGCGGCCTCAACCGTTTCGTTGGAAAGCGCGTTCGTGCCATCCTTGGACACCAGCACCTTGCCTTCGGCGTTAGTAATCACATAAGCCTTGAGATCAGGGCGCTCGGAGTCGGCGGGCTGCTCGATCTGGGTAAAGGTCCAAGTCTGCTTCTTGGCGTTCTCGGCATCGGAAGCGACGTTGGCCAGGGACAGCGCGGAATCACCAGAAGTGGTATCAGCCACGGCCTTGCCGGACTGCTTACCAACGAGCTGGTAAGTGTCGCCGGTCTCGACGGCAGCATCCTTAGCGTAGCCGGTCACGCCAGTGAGCTGGATGGAGGCGATAGAACGGGCGGGCACAGTGACCGTAGCGGTCTTGGCAGCCTTGTCAATCATCACAGAGCCTTCAGCTTGCTTGACGTTGCTGGTCTTGGCGAAGACTTCCGGAGTGGCGGAATCGACACCCGCGTTCTTGTCTTCGGCAGAGGTTTCGGTGGTCAGGTAGAGCTCACCGTAAGCGTTGTCGGCAATCTCGCCGTACTTCGACAGGTCGATGACGAAGGTCTGGTCAGAGGTGCCGGAGTTGCGGTGGATGACGGTCTGTGTCTTGCCATCGTCGGAGGTGGCAGTCATGTTGTTGTCCTCATCGTTGTTGGCGATGACCTTGTCGCCCGCGTGGATGAAGTGGGTGATGGCCTTGACGCCGTTGTACTTGGCGTTTGCAATAACCGTGCACGGTTCAAGTCCATCGGTGGTACCGCCGTTGTTGTTCACGCGGCGCTCGGAGTAGAGCTTGCCGTCCATGCCAGCCACGGTGCAGTCGAAGTCGATGAGCACGGTGCCCCAGTTGGTGTTCTCACCGGCCGGATTCACATTCGAGCCCATCTGCATGTTGTAGAGGTCCTCGACCACCTGCCAGAAGGTGAAGTCCTTGGACTGCAGGCGGGTGACGTTGGAGCTGATCTTGCTCATCATGCCCAGCGCGTTGTCGAAACCGTACGGGTTGTAGGAGCCAGACTGCCAGGAGCCGTCCACCTCGCTCATCGACAGCTTCTTGCCGTCTGCCTGAGCGATATCGCGCGACTGCATCTGGTTGCTGTCGGAGTAGGCGTGAACGTTGTACTGGCCGATAAGGTCCTTGATCGCCTGCGGGTACTGGTTGTACGACTTGACGAAGTCGGCGGAGTTCGTGGCATCGGTGGCTGCGATGATGGTGTCATCATTGTCCTTGAGCGCCTCAGCGAGTGCGGTAATCGTCTGCTGCTGCTGGGCGTTGCTGACATGCATACCCTCCTGCGGCTTCTTCAGCGCGTTGGAGTATGGGGTGACGGACCTATCTTTGTCGGAGTAGTACTTATCCCAGTAGTTGTTAATGAGCTTGGTGTTGTCATCGCTCTCATCGGTGTACTTCGAAGCCATGTCGCCCGGAGTGCCCCAGTAACTGGTCTCGGACTCGTTGAACGGCTCGACCGTGTCAACGTTTGCGCCAAGGCTTTCGAGGTGCTCGACGTTCTTGGCCATGTACTGAGCGAATTTCTCAGGGTTTGCAAGATTATTGCTACCAGAGTTGTATCCACCAGTGGCGTAACCGCTGTTGGTCAGGAACCACGGAGCGGAGTTGGCGAAGGCCTCTACATCGGTGATGTCGGGGTTATCGCCGGTGGCACCGCGCTCAATCCACCAGTCTTGGGCGGCGGACTTGGAGAAGTCATACTGGTTGTCGTCAGTCGGGTCGAATGCCGCAGCCAGCTTGTCTTTGTCGGCCTGCTTGGTGGTTACGCCATTGCCATACGTGCCGGAGCCGGTGGCGTCATCTTTCCACGTGCCAGGCACGGCAGCGCCTTGGCGCATGAATGGGTAGCCGTAGGCAACATCGGAGGCATTGCCGCCGCCCACGTTGTAGCGGGCCATGTTCAGGTCCAGTCCTTCATCACCGAAGATGGACTGGTAGAACTGTTCGCGCAGCTGCTTGCCGTATTCCACAGCCTTAGCCTTGGAAGCGTCATCGCCGAGATTGGTGGTGATGGCCGATTCCTCGCCGAGGCTGCCGGTGGCGTTGGCGAACCAAGCCAGCGAGGTGCCCCAGCCATCGAAACTGTTGGCATACCACGGGTTCGGGGTCACGGTAATGGCATCGTTATCAGCCGCATACGCAGTGCCGGCAACCGCAAACGCCCCTCCTCCCACTAGTGTTGCCGCCGCAACCATTGCAGCAAGCGATTTGCTCAGTACCCTCATTGGTCTCCTTAGTGTTCCTGCTGTCCGCCTTATACCGGAAAAATCGGCCTTTGCTTCACTGAGCCGGCCTCTTTGCCTGATACATGACCTACGTCGACTCCTTCTTTCGGCGCAGCCAAAATGTTTACGCAAACATTTTGATATGAGCGATTTTATCACAAAACCGTCACCCAGCAAACAACTTCAGAGACCACAAACGACGCACAAAGTCATGAGCCATTCGAATTGCGCTGGCCCAATCGCTACGAATCATATTTGCCGTAGCCCTTAAGTGAATCCCACTGCATCGAGATATCGCGCCCGCTATCCCTTCCGATAACGCCGACCACGCGTGTTGCCTTCAGCAATCAGCTTTCCTTGCGCAACTAAACCGTTTAGGAATTTGCGGACTGTTCTGTTATCGAGCTCTGTTATCTTGGCGAGTTCAGGTACAGTCACATAGTCAACCTCTGTCAAGCGTCGATTCATCGCCGACAGCATCGCTGCCCGCGAATCAATTTCACCCGATGCGGTTGCATCTGCTTTCTTACCATCCACACGTTCCCCGCCAATGAGCCTCGCACCCTCTTCGGCATCTTTCTCAACTACAGATCTCACGCTAGCAAAACCAGAACCATCCACGGTCTTCAGCGCAGGAACAATAGGAATCGTCGCCTCGAATATGTCACCATCGCGGAACTCAGGCTCTCGCTCAGTATATTGCCGGGACGCTCTTATCAGATTCCGCAGTCCGCTACCCAGCTGCTCGGCTATGCCGGTCTGCACAAACACATTAGCGATAATCGGATTCTTTGGCATTGGCGTGAACTCGCCCAGCTTCATTCGACCTTCAAAGAATGAGCGCGAAGCATTAACCGTCCGGATGGATTCATTATCAATGGTGACACGCGCCACCACCGGACTGGAATACTCCCGATGCATGAGGCTGTTTGCCACCAATTCACGGGCGATCATCGTACGCGGGCTCACTCGCTTATCGCCCTTTAACACAAAGCGGTCAGGCAGATTCCGCTCAGTAAATTCACGGAGTTGCTCGTACGAATCGAACAAGTTGGTCCGCACCATAAGTCGGTCATCGTATCGGTCAATATTGTCTCGCCGAACCACGGCATCAGTAATATACGCTGGGCAAACCGAGGAAATGACTTCATCCTTGCCCAAGAGCAGCACTGCAGCAAGATTAAAGCCCTCTTCGCCGGTCGTGTAATCACGATCGTATAGCTTGGCGCTGCGGAACAGTTCTTCGTCAGACATAGTTCCCCAAGGGTGCCCAGCTCGCTGAGCGACCGCCAGCTGCCGCATTCGCGCAATCAGCTCAGGACGCAAATCAAACGGAGTCACGTAACGGAAAATTCGCCGTTCGGAATAGTAGTTCTGCTTGCGAATATACATTTGACTAATCTGGATATCGCTTTCGATGTGTGTATCCACATCAGCAATGCGATCAAACACTGCGCCCTTGAACCGCACAACCGAAGAACTCGGAGCTACCCAAATACGAACAATAATCCGTTCGTCGTACTCGATATGTTCCGTTTCCACCATTGGAGCCGGTTCGAACATCTTACGATTAGACACTACGTTGACAACGTTGCGCTCTATCTCACTAACGCGCTTAGAATCGACGCCGAGCACTTGACCGTCATCGTCAACGCCAAGATAAATGCTGCCACCAGAACGATTGGCGAATGAGCATACAGTCTCAAAAGTATCCGTATGAGGCAATTCGCTGCAGCGCTTGAACTCGACCATAGATGATTCACCGGCCTGCAGCACTTGCATGAGTTCATTCTGCGTCATCGCATTCCGCCCTTCATAGCGATAATTCATACATTAGGACATGGCACTTATCGTATTTTAGCATCTAATTAGTACATTAGGACATTGTTTTATGTCCTAATGTACTAATTAGGCGGCTAATTGTACTAATAATTGCACACTGATGTACTAATCCGATGATCGAATGCACTAATTGTCCGCGCAAATGCACTAATCGGATGACCGAATGTATCAATGAGACCTATAGGCAGCCGATTGGCTGACGATCAGCCCAGTCATTGGCTATCGGCCGCTAGCCAGTCAGCCGCCAGCCGCCAACAGCCACCCAACTAATAACCGCCAGCCAATCAGCCCGTCCAATCACTCCTTGTGTTCCAGTGCGGCCTTCAAATCGCGGCTACGGTAGCGTTCGCGCAGCATAGAGAATCCACCGAAGCCCACAAGCCACACCAGGCCGGCAATCGCGGAATTGCGCGTATCGTCCGCAAGGAACAACGTCAGGTAGATGAACACGAAGAACACGATTGCCACCGTATTGAGCACCTTCCAAGCGGGCATGACGAACCCGTCCGGAATGAAATCAGCGGAGCGACGGTACTTGCGGTGTGCCATCAGCGTCAGGATGTAGATGAACAGGAACACCGCGGAGCTGGCGGACGAGAACAGCACGAACGCTCCGGACACGCCGGGGATGGCGTTGACGATCGGCGACAGCAGTATCAGCGCCGCGGACACCAGGATGGCGCGGGCCGGCACCTTGCGATCGGACACCTTGCCGAGCTTGTTGAGCGTCGGGTTCGGCGACACCTCGGACAGCTGGTACAGGTGGCGGCCAGCCGAGTACAGCAGCGAGTTCAGCGCGGAAGATGCGGCGGTAATCACCACGAAGAACACCAGCGCAGACGCCCAATTCAGCCCGGCATACTGGAACATCATAATGAACGGGGATGCGAAGGAGCCGTCCTTGTTCGGCTTGAACGAGGTCCACGGCACAATGCACATGATGGCCACCAGTGCGCCCACATAGAAGATGAGCACGCGCACGATAATCTCGTTGATGGCCTTGGGCAGCACCTTGCGCGGATTCTTGGTCTCGGAGACGGTGACGCCCACGAATTCAATCATCTCGTAGGCGAAGAACACCATCTGGAAGCTCATGAGGAAGGCCATCCAACCGTTCGGCGCGAACGAGAAGTTGGCGAACAGGTTGTCGAATCCGGCGTGGCCGGCCGGGCTCACGTGGTCCACGCCGTGAATCTGCACGGCTGGGTAATGGTAGCCGATCACGATCATGACCACGGCGGTGGCGATCATCGCGCAAATCAGCGTGATCTTGATCATCGAGAACCAGAATTCCACCTCGCCGAACACCTTGACGGCAATCAGGTTGATGGAGACCAGCGACACCAGGAAACACAGCTCGATCAGCCATTTCCAATGGGTCAGGTCGATGCCGAACGTGTCGAAGAAGGTGATGAAGTACGTGGAGACGGCCGTGATCTCGGTCATGCCCAGCAGCACGAGCGCGGCCCAATACGTCCAGCCGGCGAAATGCCCCCATCCGTTGCCCAGGTAGCGGGTGATGAAATTGATGAAGGTGTGCTGGCTGGGGTCGCGGTACATCATCTCGCCGATGGCGCGCATCAGGAAGAACATGATGACGCCGACCAGGATGTACACGAAGACGATCGAGGGGCCGGTCAGCGCCAGCGACTTGCCCGAACCCAGGAACAAGCCGGTGCCGATGGTGCCGCCAATGGCGATGAACTGCACGTGGCGATTGCTCAGGCCACGCTCCATCTCGTTGGTCTGGTCCAGGCTTTCGACAGACTTGAGTTTGCCCGTAGCCTGCCGTGTACCACCATTCACATTCGTATCGGCCATACTGATTTCATTTCTCTTCTCTGCCGCCCGATTGTTACGTACCGGACGCGATACTCGTTCAAAACAAGTTCAGACTGTATCACCGAAATATGTCGCGAAAACGCTCAGCTCAAGAATACATGCGATGATGCTGTAAGCATTCCGCCAAAAAGTTCAATTCACCAACACCAAATTGAACTTCGTGCGAATTACCTCCCTCTGATGAGGGAGGCGGCACGCGAAGCGTGACGGAGGGAGAGACTAATTATTGCCCAGATACCGGAGGCGAAAGCACTCTGATGCTTCATCTTTGCGACCCCACACCACTGACCATCTCCTGCAACTTTTAAGCGAATCGCAACGGAGCCGCCTTCGGGCTAAGCTGCCGATCAAGTACAGAAACTGCAGCTCCAAGCGCTGCAACATCATCACCTACAGCAGTGGGAGATACCTTAAACTCATGGACCCGCCGCATCACTGTCTTAGTCTCTAACATAGGCGGAATTTCGGCGAGCAACGGCTCTTCGAGTTGTTTCCAATTCGGCCCGCCGAGGACTATATGGTCTATATCGAATAGATCAGAGAGAATAACAGCCGCACGACCAATTTTTCGACTAGTCTCACGGAGCACATCTCTGCACACGGAATCCCCACACTGAGCTTTTAAGCAAATATCGTTAAAACGGTCATTAATAACGAACATGTCGGTCAGGTCGAAGCCATCTGCGTCATCATAGACGCCACGCTGCATGGCATCTAGCACGATGGCCGTTGGATCGCAGGAATTTGACACGCATCCGCGTTGTCCGCACCAACACTCCCGCCCACCTGTGTCCACGACAATGTGCCCAATTTCACCCTCATTACCGGTATATCCGCGGTATACATTTCCTTGCCCAGACACACCGAACGCTATGCCAAATCCCAGATAAAAGAATAAAAAACTACGATCGGCGGCACCTCCTCCGACCCATGATTCTCCATGACATGCAGCAGTAACATCCTTTTCTAGCATTACTGGCATACCAGTAAGTTTTGCCAGTTCATTAGTGACAGGAACCTTATGCCAGCCATTTAAATTCGGAGGATCAAGTACCATATTAGTCCGCAAATCCAACGGTCCGGGCATAGCAATGCCTATACCGACGATAAGATCGCGATCCACCTTGCTGAGGTCAATTAACTGTTCGCAAGAATGCGCAAGATCACATAGCGCATCAGTAGCATTTGCAGATACAACAGGATACGAACGAGCAATGACCTCACCCGCAAGATTGACCAATACGATAGTCGTGATAATCGGATCAATATGAATTCCTATGGCATAGCGACCATTTTCATTCAGACAAAGTAAAGTACGAGGCTTTCCCCGCTGCCCGGCTGCAGTACCGGTCTCCGATATAAGCTGCTCTTCCAATAATCGTCGAACAATATTCGAAACAGTCTGCGCAGTTAGACCAGTGTGTTTTGCAATATCACTACGGCTCAGCCCTTCATGCTTGCGCACTGTCTCAAGCACAACACGGCTGTTGTAGCCTGCGACAGCCGGCATATTTGTTCCTTTACGGAACGACGGACGCACACTATGCATGAGGAGGACCACCTTCCTTGTAAAAATTCTTGCAACACTGCAGTTCATTGATTATACGGCCACATTACCAATAGTCACAGCACCCGACGTTTGTCGTAATGTTTGAGCGCGAAATCTTGGTTTGTTGGGGATGCGGACGTTTTCTTGGATGGTCATGCGACCAGTCCAAGGCTTTTGCGGTATTGCACGGGGCTTTGCCAGCCCAGTGATCTCTTGATGCGCGTCTCATCGTAGCGGGCCAGGTAGGCGGCGAGCCGTTCGCGGAATTCCCGGTACCCCACGCCCCTCCAGTCGCGGCAGCGGAAGAACTCGTTCTTCAATCGTCCGAAGAATCCCTCGGCGGCCGCATTGTCCGGACTGCAGCCCTTGGCGCCCATGGACCGGGTCAGACCGTGCTCCTCGCAGATGCGGATCCACCCGGGCCACCGGCAGCGGCACCCGCGGCCGGAACGGACCGTGGGACGCTCCCCGTCGCGAAGCGCGGCGGCCGCGTCGAGCGGCATGCCCTCGCTCATGGCCGCGTCGGGGCTTCGCGACAGCCGCCAGGCCACGACCATGCCGTCGAAGCAGTCGACCACCGGTGACGGCCGGCACTTGCAGCCGTCCATGGTGAACCGGGCGACGTCCGTGAGCCACGGCGTGTTCGGCCGCTCGGCGTGGAAGCCGCGCTCCACGAGGCTGGCCGGCGCCTCGGACGGCTCGCCCCCGTAGGAGCTCCACCGCCTTGGGTTTCCGCAGGTGCACGGGACGAAGCCCCTCCTCGCCCATGATACGGCGCACGACCTTCTCCGAAATGGCCAACGGCTCGGCGTCATCCATGCGCAGCAGCCGGTGGATGGTACGCATGGCCCCGCACGCGGCCGCCTTGCTCGAACAGACCGCGTATCCGTTCGCGCAGAACGGCGTGCTCGTCCCCGGCCCGCATGGCCGCGCACTGGTAGTAGCAGGTGCCGCGACCGAGCGTCACGGCATCGAGCACGGCCTCGAGGCCGAACCCGCCCCCGATCCGTTCCACGACCCGCGTCTTCTCCCGGTTCGCCGGCCCGCACGGGTCGAGGCTCGGGCCGCCGGCTTTTACAACCGCGACCGCCCCCGTCACCGCGTTCTCCAGACGCAGCGCGGCGATCTGCCGTTCCAGCCCCATCGGATCGTCGCGCCCGTCGTGTATTGATTCAATAGGATTTTGAGGTTTTAGTCACGAAGTTTTTTCGGGTTTAGGCGTGGAGCATGCCGACCACCCGCGTGCCTTATCTTGATGGTGCTTAGTCATGTATCAAGGAGGGCTGGAAAGGCAAATGATCAGCATGCCCGAAGTTCAGTCTATTCGTCAGTTGCGAAGGAACGGGGATTCCATCGCCTCGATCGCCAGGAAGGTCGGGGTGAGCGAGCCCACGGTCCGCAAGTACCTGAAAATGGAGGACCTGTCGCCAAGGCCGCCGGTGACCAGGACGGTGGCCAGGCTGCGCGACGAGCATGGCGCGGAGGAACGCTCCTCGGGGTTCATGGACCTCGTGTGGCATCCGGGCGAGGCGCAGGCCGATTTCGGCGAGGTCGACGTTCAATGGCGGGGCGCGCTGGCGCGCATGCACCACTTCGTGCTGGATTTCCCGCATTCGAACGTCGCGCCCTCGCAGCTGATGCCCGGGGAGAACGCGGAGTGCACGTGCCAGGCGTTGGAGAACCTGTTCGAATGGCTCGGCGGGGTGCCGGAGCGCATCGTGTTCGACAACGCTGCCGGCGTGGGCCGCAAGCAACGGTTCGAGAAGGTGCGTCCGGCCCGCCTGTTCCAGGCGTTCCAGGCGCACTACGGATTCTCCTTCGCGTTCTGCAACCCGCATTCCGGCCATGAGAAGGGCGCGGTCGAGGCGAACGTCGGCAGGGTGAGGCGCAAGCTGTTCGTTCCCAGGCCCAGCGTATGGAACCTGGAGGGATTCAACGAGAAACTGCCCGACAGGTGCCTGGGGCTTGGCGACAAGGCGCATTGGAGGAAGGGCGAACGCGAGGCCGACCTGTTCGAGCGGGATCGCGGGGCGCTTCTGCCCCTGCCGGCGAAGCCGTTCGACGTGGTGCGCTGGGAGCGGATGAAGGCCGACAAATACGGTTGCGTCACGCTCGAGGGGTGCCACCGCTATTCCGCCGACCCCGGCAGCGCGGGCCGCGAGGTCATCATCGGCATACGCGCCCTGGAGATCGAGATCCTCGATTCATCGGGCCGGCGCCTTGCCTCGCATCCGCGCGCCTACGGCGATATGCCGACTGACAGCTTCGACCCGTCGCGCCAATTGGAGCTGCTTTGCAACAGGCCCAACGCGTGGCCCAACAGCCGCGTGCGCGAAGCGCTGCCCGACCCGCTTCGCGGATGGCTGGACCTGCAGGAGGAAACGGTGCGGCGCGAGGGCCTGCAGACCCTCAAGAAAACCGACAGGGACAACGGGTGGGCCAACGCCGTCGGGGCGATGCTCCAGGTGCTCGAGGCCACCGGCGGCGTCGACAGGGCCAGCGTCCAGCTCGCCGCGGCCAGGATCGCCGACGGCGGCGCCGGCGTCTCGTACGACGAGCCGGTCGACCTGAGCGAATACGACCGGGCGTTCGCCGACACCGGGAAGGAGTCGTGATGACGGACGACGCGAAACAAGCCAGAAGAACCGATCCCGCCGTCCTGCGCGCCCACGCGCGCGGCCTGTTCATATCCAACGCCACCATGGACGACTTCCTCTCCTGGGCAACGCCCCGGCAGATCGACGCCGCCGACCGCCTGCTCGCCGCGGAACTCGCCAACCGCGAGGACGCCAAACGCACCAGGCTCCTGAGGCGCGCCCGGTTCCCCGTGCCCAAAAGCCTGGAGGGCTACGACTTCGCGAACGTGAAACTGCCCGACGGGTACACGCGCGAGGAACTCCTCTCATTGGACTTCGTCCCCAAGGCCCAGGACCTCGTGTTCCACGGCAGGACCGGGCGCGGCAAGACCCATCTGGCCACCGCCCTGGGCATGAAGGCCATCGAACGGGACATGAGCGTCAGGTTCCTGCCCACCGCCGAGCTCGTGCTCCAGCTCGGCAAGGCCAAACGCGACGGCAGCCTCGACGCCATGCTCCGCGACATCGACAAAGCCGACCTGCTCATCCTCGACGAGTTCGGCTACGTGCCCTTCGACGTCGACGGGGCCAGGCTGCTCTACCGGATCATCACCAACTCGTACGAAAGGAGGAGCATCATCTTCACCACGAACATCGAGTTCGGCAAATGGGGCACGATCTTCGCGGACGACAAACTCGCCGCCGCGATCATCGACCGCATCGTCCACCACGGACGGCTCATAGAATTCACTGGACAGAGCCACCGCATCAGCCAGGCCCTCATGTTCGGCAAACCACAAAACCAATAACCAACCACCGGCCGGCACGCCCCGCGCCCAAACCCGAAAAAAAATACCTGACTAAAAAAGAAACGCCGACTTGACTAAAGACACCGTCGTCCACCGCCGGAACCCGTATGCCGTCGCCCATGTTCATGAGTCCGCCGATTCCTTCCCGTCCGTACGCACCGGCCCGCTTCCGCACGCTCGTCGCCGAGCGGCCAACGTCCTTGGCGACGTCGACGCAACGCTCCCCGGCGATGACGCGTCCGGCGGCCCTGGCCCTGACGTCAAGCGTATACGAGGGGGGGGGGACGGCGACCATGCCGCGGATCCCGGGCCATCCAGTTCGTCAGGCACCCCTCGGACGGGTACCCCAGCTCGGCGATCACCTTCTTCAGCGTCACGCATCCCCGGAAGCACACGTCGACGGCTTTCCGCCTTTGCGCCTCGCCGAACACAGCGGACTCCAATCCGGACACTCACGCGTCCAACTTTTCGTCCGCATCCCCAACCTCGCACCAAAGATGCGCCGCCCATCACAGATAGAACGGCGCATCACTAATCTCAGGTAAAGCAGAAATCAATTTAGGGCAAACCGAAGAGTTACAATTTGGAACGGATGTAGCTCCAGTTCTACATTGGATTGAACCCTGCTTTCATCCACTACTGCGGGACGAACTGCGTCGCATGCACGCTCCAACAATCCAGTCTCCGTCACGCTCTTCCAACCAAATCCGGTATGCAGCACAACCCTGCTTTGAGAACCATACGCCTCATACAGTCGGACAATTACATCACCGGAGCGGTCCTCAGCCATCTTTACTGCTTCGACAAGCACGCCATCTCCTTCCACCGACACAAATGGCGCTAGCGCATGCTCTCCATGGACTGCGCGCGCAGGGACATTAAGACGGTACCCTTGGGAAATCGCACGATCAACGCTGCTTCCTATGGTGAAAGACACTGCAAAATCATGACTTCCCACATCAGCTCGAGGGGCCGGGAAGTGCGGCGCACGCAACAACGATAGGCGGATTCTAGTTCCGGGACGTCCATCACTCATAATGATTTGTCGGATATCGTTGCCGTAATTAGTCATATTAGCGATGCCAACACCGAATCCTCCTTCGCCAACATACACCCACCGATGAGCCAAGGTCTCGAACCTTGCCTCGTCCCAAGTAGTGTTGCGATGAATAGGTCGCGTAATATGACCATACTGAATCTCAGACTTGGCTTCAGTCGCATATACCTTAACAGGGAACGCCTGCTTAAGGAGCCTATCGCTCTCCTTCCATTCAATATGGGTACGAATAGTCAAAGCATCCACATCATCATCGAGAGCAATGGTCTGGCTGTATGGGGAAGAACCAATGACACCATTGACCACCATCGTTCCATCTGCTCCAAGATCAACCTTAGACACCACGGTCTCGTCAAGAAGACAACGCTCGTAATTCTTCTCAATGTCCCAGGCGTCCCACTCGGCCGGAGAGTCCACGAACAATTGCAACTCATTGCCAGGTTGCATCGGATCAATCGTCTCTCGTCCAGTTTTGAGATCGACCGCAGAGATTATATGGCCCTTGCCATCAAGAACGAACGAGACACGTTCATTCGCCATGCGAATACTGCCATCATCCAACATGCAAACCTTTGACGCGATAGGTTCAACGGCAACATCGATGCCGCCTGCAGGCACACCACATTGTATAAGAGGGGCAGCATTAGCAAACATCAATTTGTCACCGTCACCGCTAATTGCATGAATGGACTCACTGATAACCGATTCGAGTCGATGCTCCAGCTCACGGTAGTTGCGTTCAACTTCGCTATATACCCAAGCAATTGCCGATCCAGGAAGAATATCATGGAATTGGTAAAGAAGAACTTTCTGCCATATTTCCGATATCTCTTCATATGGGTACGCCTTCCTCTTCAGCACAGTTGCGGCGGTCGCCCATAGCTCTGCCTCGCGCAGCAAAGATTCGCAACGACGATTACCGTACTTGGTATGAGACTGAGATGTGAGAGTTCCTCGATGCAATTCAAGATATAGCTCTCCATGCCAACGGGCCGGATCTCTTAATTCGCGCTCTGCCTGCTCGAAGAATTCCATCGGCGTAGCAATTCGCACCTTCGGAGATCCCTCTAGATTCTTTTGCAGACGCGCCGCCTCAAGCATCTCACGGGTAGGACCGCCACCACCGTCTCCCCACCCAAACAGCATCAGGCTCGACGATCCTTTCCCTTTTTCAGAATATTGAATCTCCGTTTTCGCCACATCCGCAGCAGACATGTTGGAATTGTAGGTATCCGATGGAGGGAAATGCGTGAAAATTTCAGTCCCATCGATGCCTTGCCATAAGAATGTATGATGTGGGAATGTATTGGTGTCATTCCAAGAAATCTTTTGCGTAAGGAAGTACTTGAAACCTGCAAGACGCGCAATCTGCGGGAACGCACCCGAGTAGCCAAAGCTGTCAGGTAGCCATACTACTGGCGAACATCCACCAAGGTTCTCCTCGAAGAATCGAACACCTTGCAAAAACTGGCGGGTCAGCGATTCGCCAGATGGCATATTGGCATCGCATTCAACCCACATACCACCTACGGGAATGAACTTGCCCTCGGCAACCTTCCTCTTCACCTCGACAAATACCTCGGGATAATTCTCCTTGAGCCACTTGTACTGCTGCGCGGAAGATGCGGCGAACACCAAATCCTTATCTTCATCGGACAATTCCACAACGTTGCTGAATGTACGAGCCACCTTCCTTTTTGTTTCACGCAACGGCCATAACCAAGCAGTGTCAATATGTGCGTGTCCCACGGCAAATGCAGTGTGCCCTTTTTCTGGAGCTGTGGCAGAAAGCACCTTAACAAGAGCATGCCGAACCTTAGGCGCACTTCCATGTACGTCGTTCGGATCAATAAGATCTGTAGCTTGCTCAAGAGCATGCATAATATCCGCATGCCTAGTGCGTTTTGGATCCACCTCTTTAGCCAACCCAGACAGAATTCGTAGTTCTTGGGTGAGATGCCACACCCCAAGGTCCAATAATGACGCATCAAGACGTTGCATCCGGTAAAGTTCCGGACCATCTTTGACACCTTCATCGCCCAAATCAGTTGGCAAATACGGGAAACCTGGAGTAATTTGCGGGTTGGCGGCCGCTTCAATATAGAAGTCAAAATTTTCACCAGGCTCCGGGAGCGGAACCCATGCATTATACGGTTCCAAAGCCTTGACTACTTGTCCGTCCGAGGTACGTACTAAAGCTTCCGCTTGGAAACCTGGGCCCAAACCAATACGGCCAAGATCTACAACTAGTTCGGGCCTAGTACCTTCAATCCCCGCCCAAGACTCAGGTACATTACCTGTAACGTGGAACCACCAAGTGTCCCAAGCCGCACCCCAAGACTCGCCCACATTAAAGTTCCGGTACTCAGCCGTTCTGGCAATTGCGAACGGCACCGGCTCACCCCCAACTTTCCAGCAGGTTATGGATACGGGAACACTATGCAAGTACATAGCATCAGCAAGGTGCTGACTAATTGCACGCTCTATGCGCATCGTCACTTTTTCATCATATGTCATCTTTGCCATGATTTTCCTTTCGAGAATATAGTCGCTATACAAATAATGCGAAATCCTGGAATGCCTTATCCCTTAACACCACCAGCCAGAGAGTATGTTCCCAAGAATCTGTTAGAGATGATGTACATAACGACAACAGGGATGGAGTAGATAAGGGAAAATGCAGCTAATTGGCCATAAGCGACAGTGCCATACAATCCAAAGAACGAGTAAATGGTGACTGCGGCAGGTTGCTTACTCGAAGACATCAGCAACATATAGGGAACGAAGAAATTGCCCCAAGCTCCAGTAAACACATAAATACTGACTACTGCGAGTCCTGGTCGCATGAGCGGCACAACGACACTACTAATCGATTTAAGCAAGCTGGCACCATCCACCCATGCGGCTTCCTCGAGCTCAATGGGGACAGAGTCCATAAAGTTCTTAGTCATCCAGATAGCCATAGGCAAAGATGACGCCGACATGAATAGTATCGTACCGATAGTGGAATCCAACATGTTCATAGAAACAAACAGTGCATACACCGGCACCATAAGGCATGAAATCGGAAGGCAAGTGCCAAACAGTACTGAATACAGGAATGGCTTATTGAACCTAGACTGATAACGAGATATCGGATATGCAGTCAATACCGCACAGAACAACACGATGATTGTAGTGGAAGCCGATAAAACAAAACTATTCCACAGAGGAAGGAAAGTCAGATCCTTCGTCATAATGGCCGAGAAATTCGCCCCAGTCCAGTGAGTTGGCAGTTTCGTCTCAAATGTTGCACTAGTATCAAATGCCGCAAACAATAGCCACAGTAATGGCAATAAGAATAAAACAAATACAATGCCCATAGCAAAGTAGGCGAAAAATGCAGAGACACCACGCCTTGGTGAATTGGGCGTTTGCAGCCGTGGCCTATGTTCGGAGGTCTTCGATATAGCGATTGCATTACTCATTGGTGACTCCCTTCTCATCCTTCAGAGCGCGGATATAAATCACACCGAAGATTGCGCCAATAACCAGCATGACAACGGCAATGGCACTGCCATATCCGATATCGCCGAACTTAAAAGCAGCTTTATACGCGTAAATGGGCAACGTACTGCTCTTCACGCCCGGGCCACCGGCAGTCATCACGAAGATTAAAGTGAATGCAGACATAGTCTGAAGGGTGATCAGCATCAAGTTGGTCATAATGGTTTGCTTAATAACGGGAACCGTCACATGAATAAATGTCTGCCACGCATTAGCTCCATCCACCACAGATGCCTCAATCAAAGACTTATCAACTTCGCCAATGGCTGCTTGATAATTCATCATTGAGAACGCCGTCCCTCGCCAAATATTCGCAAGAATAACCGCAAACATTGGGAAGGCATACAACCAATCGCGCTGCCCAAGTCCAATCACACCAAGAATTTGGTTAAGAGTACCTTCACGAGAAAAGAAGGCATAGCACGCAAAACCGGCCACCATCTCTGGCAGGACCCAAGCCGCTATGACACTAATACTGACAAATTGGCTCACAACTTTGTTGGCGCGCGACATAAGAACGGCAACCGCCATACCCAATAAATTCTGAGCGATAATAGCACTGACAAGCACAAAAATAATGGTCAGCCATACAGAATTCGGGAAGTCTCTATCAGTGAACATATGCGTGTAATTCTTCATACCGACGAATTGCGCATTGACTGCATTAACCCCCGTAAGTGACGTATTGGTCAGCGACCCATAAAAAGCCCATAATATTGGCCCTACCATGAAAACACACAACAGAATCATTGAGGGCAATACTGTCCAATACCGTTTGGCGAATTTCATTTTCGTTCCTTTGCCTATAAAAGCACCGTAAACATGGACCGCGGCGGCATCAGAATCATCGGCTCAATCTGCCGCCGCGTCGCACGCCTACCGCATCATCACTTAGTTACGACATTGTCTTTGCCGACAATGTTGATAACCGCATCGTCATATGCCTTTGCGGCCTCATCAACACTCATCTGCCCAGTGATGACATTCTCAGTGGCTTTCTGAACCTCAGAGGAAATTTTGGTGTATTCAGTAACGCTAGGACGGAAGTGCGTGTAATTCACGGCTTCAGTGGTGATCTCCTGATAAGGGCTTGCCTCAAGGTAGCTAGGATCTTCAGCGACATCGGTGCGAACAGCAGTAAGCACCATATCTTTCGCATAGGTCAGAGAGTTGTCCTTATTAGTAGCTTCCTTAACAAAATCAAAAGCCAATTGAGCATTCTTAGTCTTGGCACCAACAGCCATCGTCCAGCCACCAGACATAGACACATATCCAGGCTTTTCGCCCTTCTGAGTCGGGAAGAGTGCCGCCCCAATAACATCGGTATAGTCTGGCCATTCGTAGGAGCCTCCGATCGTCCAAGTGGACGGCATCCAACTTCCATCGACAGCAAATCCCATTTTATCCTTGGGAAGATAATCGCTGCCGACTTTAGCTCCATAGTTTGCATCAAGTACTTCAGATGCACTCGGCGTATATCCCTTGTCATAAATCGTTTTCATGAATTTCAGGGAATCTTTCATACCTTGTGAGCCAATGACCCATTTCTCACTTTTTTGATCCTGAAGGGCGTCATCACCAGCGGACGTCCCGAACAACAATTCGTAGAAACTCTGCATGACTGTACCTTCACCGGAAGGAGTACCGGCAAGCATGCTCATTGGAGTGACATCGGGTAGTTTTTTCTTGATTGTAGCCGCCGTGTCAAGGATATCTTGCCAACTTTTAGGCTGCCAAGGAACAACAATACCAGCTTTTTGGAACACACGCTTGTTGTACCAAATCACACGTGTATCGGTGCTCAGAGGCACCGCATAGGTACCATCTTTACCTTTGCCAACTTTCTTAGCAGCATCGGAAAAATCATTCTGCCAGTCATCCCACTTGGCCAAATAAGAATCAAGATTCAACAGATAACCTGCATCAGCATCAGCACGAATTTGTGATGAATCTTCATAGAACACATCTGGGGCTGTTTCCGCAGAACGTTGCGCTAATGCAAGTTTTGTTTTGTAATCGTTATCGTTCGCGGTTACAGGTTGTAGCTCAACCGTCGTACCAGGATTCTCTTTTTCGATTTTCGCCTTCACCGTCTTCATCAGAGCATCAAAACGGACAAACGAATCCGTCTTGTAATACATCACTTTGATGGTATTGGCATCGGCAGAGGCACTACTCATTCCACAGCCGGATAATGCGACCATGGCCGCAACGGCTACAGCCGCCGCTTTGAAGAGTTTTCCTGTAATCATATCCTTGCTCCTTCGCTCGGTTGCGTCTCCTATTGGATCCGTGTCTCCATCGACAAATTTATTAAATCATATTGATTTAATAATGTCAAGGAAATGAATGTTGACGTATAAATTTTGGCTCTTCGGGCGTTTGTGTGGGTGTGGGTCACTGGTCTGGCTTACGGGTTATTGGCGTCCGGGGAGTTGGAGGTTGAGGCCGCCGCATTTGAGCATGACCGGGGCGATGAGGTTGCCGAGGTTCCTGTAGCCGCAGCCCATCTTGATGGTGGTCTTGATCTTGTTGTTGACGGCCTCGAGCCTGGCGTTGGATAGGCCGGATCGGATGGTGCGCAGGATGTCGAAGCGGCGGCGGTCGATCTTCTCGCCGAGTTTCGAGAACTCCTCGATGTGGATTGGCAACGGTGTGTTGGACGGTTTCTTAGAGGACGAGTCCTTGTTCGGTGAATCCCTTCGGGCTCCGGTATCCGGGGGTGGAGTGGAGCCGCTGGTTGCCGGACCGCCACACGTAGTCGTTGAGGTCGCGCCTCAGCTGCTCGATCGTGGTGCAGTGGTTCCGGTACGCGAGCTCCTTCTTCGGCGGCCTGTTCGTGTTCGCGCATGATGCCGCCGACGCGCCTCCTGGACGCGGTGACGCCCCTCCTTTCCGGGGCGGCCTTGACCTTCCCGGCGCCGCAGCGCTCATGGCCGTCGCGCCAGACCGCGCGCACGTCGCCGGCGATCGGGTCCACCCGCCCGGCTTCGGGATGTTCGATCATCCAGTAGCAGGTGGAGCATGGGACGCCCGGCATCCCGCATCGCGCCGATACCGGATAACGGGAGGCGTTGGCCCGTATCACGCCTGCCTTCGCGCGAATACCGGCGCCGCTTGTTCTGAAACGTCCACCTCCATCTCCAACCGCCGGTCGCGCCTCCCCGGCCCGACCGGCTCGTTCTGCTCGGGTGTGCGGTTGTCGGCGGCTTTCGTGGAGCCGCGGTTGCGGATGCCCTGGACCCAACGGTGCAGCGTGGAATGCGGGATGTCGTACTCGTCCTTGATCTCGCGCGCCGGCTTGCCGTTCTCGTAAAGCTGCACGATCTGCCGCTTGAACGACTCCTCGTAGTGGCGGGGATGCTTCGGGCCGGCCATCGTCGGCCTCCAACCTCATGTCAATCGTCCCCCATCGGACTGTCTAATACATTGCAGCCAATCCATCAGCGCCGGCACGGCGCTCCTGGGCGCGTGCTCCAACAGGAGCCTGGCGCAGCCGATGTCGAGATGCCGCCAGCGGCACACGCCCAGACGGTCGTACGGCCGGCCATGCTCCCCGCATCTGGCGGCACCGGCCCATGTCCTTCGCGTACGGGCGCACCGGGACGATGACGACGCCTCCTCCGCGCGGGTCCTTCTCGATGCGCGGCACGCCGGCCACGACGTTGGCGGGCAGGCCCGGACACTACGGACATAGCCGAGACGCTACCCAGCTATACTCCGCAGCCGTGAATAGTAATCGTTGAGCACGAAAGCCCGATCGTTGATTCCAGTTGAAAATCGGGTCTTCGCACGCTTGGAACGAAATGCACACTTTACTTACAGACCCACAAGATAAACCCCCCAACGCCTTGGCCTAACGGGCTGGACAATACTTCGACTCTCCTATGTCAATTCTGGTTTAACAGAGACTTTTATTACGCCTGCCTCACCCCAGACATAATCAACAACAATGAGACTTATTCCACGGACTTGAGCGAGCTGACCGGGTCTACGCGATCGAGCACTGGGTTGGTGAACAGCTGCACCAGCAGCGCGAACGCCAGCGTCGCCACCACGGCAATCGCATAGCTGTACCAGTGCACTTCCACTTCGAAATACAGCGACGGCATATTCAACGCAGCAGTCAGTAATCCGCCTATCCACCTGCCAAGCGGCAGACCAACCACCACACCCATACCGGTCAATATCATCATCTCGCGGTTCACGTAGTTGTGCACCTCGCGGTCATAGAAGCCCAGCACCTTCAGTGTGGCCATCTCGCGGATGCGTTCGGACACGTTCGTATTGGCCAACGTAAACAGCACCACCAGCGCCAGGCCGCCGGCGAGCCCCACAATCAGCGCCACCACGGCACCCATCAAATCGAACTTAAACGTGGCGGCCAGATGCGCACAGCTCACGGCCTTGAGCACCGACGATTCCTCGCCCAACCGATCCGCATATTCGGCCTGTTCGGTCTCGGAACCTTTCAGCTTGGCGAGCATCGCGTTCCACGTCAAGGTCGAGGCAGTGCCATCCCCCGAAGCCGAAGACGTCACACCGCCGGCCGCAAACTTCTGGTCGTACAGTCGCTCACTGATGTACACATCAGAGCCAACAAGATTGCGCGTCACGGCCGTGACCTGCACCTTGGCCCGGCTGCTACCGCCATTGCCCAGCGTGACGGTGTCGCCGGCATGAATATTCAGCGAGTTGGCGGCGGACTGCGATACAATCACGCCACTATCGTCCAGCGCTACAGTGCCGCCACCCGCTTTGCCGAAGATATTGGGCAGCCCAAACCATCCATCATCGCCAGCTTGTTCCAGCGTGACCATATCGTTCAAGATATTCAGCGAATCGTTGGGCACGGTCATCAGCTGCACGGTTTCGCTTTCCTGCGCCGCATTGCTCATCTCGCCACTATCCACGCGCAGATTCAGCGTTTCGGTGGTTTGGCCATCTTGTGCCACCTGCTTGCGCATCGCGGTGGCGTCATCGTCATTGGCCACGACCATCAGGTCGTACTGGTAGATCTGCTCGTATTGTTTGACGCCAATCGTGTCGACGGTGTCATTAATCGCAAATCCGCAGATAATCAACGCTGTGCAACCGGCCACGCCGCCCACGGTCATAATCAAGCGCGACTTGAATCGGAAGATATTGCGCGCGGTGACTTTGCCGAGGAAGTTCAGCCGGCTCCATACCGGGCGAATTCGCTCCAACAATATGCGAGCGCCCGTCTTCGGCGCCTTCGGCCGCATCAGCGCGGCGGGCGTGTGCCGTATCTCCTCGCGACAGGCGAGCGCGGTGGCCACGCCCACGCCGACCACGAACAGCACGATGCCGGCCGAACCGTACAGCCAGTCGTATTCGAGTCGCACACCGGGCAATATATACAGTCCCTCAATCACCACCAGCAGGAATGCCGGGATGCCAAGGAATCCGACCAGCAGACCGATGCCGCCGCCGACCAAGCAGGCGAGCAACGCGAACAGCAGATACCGGCTGGACACGGCGAGTCCGCCATAGCCGAGTCCAAGGTAGGTGCCGATAAGTCCGCGGTCTTCCTCGACCATGCGGGTCATGGTGGTCAGGCTCATGAGCACGGCGACCAGCAGGAACACAATCGGGAATGCGCGGCCGATGGATTCGATGGAACTGACATCTGATTTGAGCGAGCTGAATCCGTCGATCGAAGCGCGCGTCTGCACATACCAACGTGCGTTGGCCACATCGTCGATGCGCCGTTGCTGCTTGGCGAATTCGCTTTCCGCTTCGCTTCGCTTCGCATCGAGTTCAGACTGCGCATCATCCAGTTTCGCCTTGCCGTCCGCGAGCTGTTGTTCGCCTTCTTCCAGCCGCCGCTCGCCTTCTTCGAGCTGCTGCTTGCCGCTGGCCAGTTGGGCGGCCTGCGCTTCAAGTTGCGCCGACTGGGTTTCGAGGGTTGCGGCATTCGCTTCGAGTTCCGCGGATTTGGTATTGAGCTGTGCCTCTCCTGCAGCCGCTTCCTGTTCCTTGGCGGTCAGTTGCGCGTTCTGCTGGTCCAAGGTGGATTGTGCGGGGGCAATGGTTTCGTTTAATGTGCGCTGCAAATCGGCTTTCTGCTGGGTCAGACTGTCTCGCTGCGTTTGCAGTTCCGTTTGCTTGGCGGCCAGCTGTTGCCGCAGCTCACTGATTGACGGCACTTCAGGCAGGGTAATGCCAAGGCGCGCGAGCAGTTGCTTGATGGCCTGCCATGTGGGTGAGTTGAAGTCGATATTCGGGTCAAGTTGCGCCAGTAGATTGTCGGCCTGTTGAATCATGGACAGCATCTGATCAATTTGTGCCACGCCTTGGTCGATTTGGGTAATGCCCTGTTCGATTTTCGTGCGATTGGCGGTCAGTTCCGTTTGCGCCGCATCGAGCTGTTTGCGAGCCGAGGTGAGCTGCGCTTTGCCCGATTCGAGCTGGGTGCGCGCTTCGGCTATCTGCTGGCGACCTTGCGCGATCTGTTGACGGGCCGATGCAATCTGCGCACGTCCATCGGCGAGCTGCCGTTCGCCATCGGTAATGGTTGTCCTGTTGTTCTCCAATTCGGTACGGCTATCTTGCAATGTCGTTTTGTTGGCTTCCAGCTCGGCCCAGTTGTCGTCGATCTGCTTCTGGGCTTCGTCCAGCTGCTCGTTGGCCTCGTCTTTGGCATCATCCAGTTTGCGCTGCGCGCTGGAGACGATCTGTTGACGACGGGCTTTCTGGCGTGTGGCCTGTATCTGATGTTCGATACGGTCGGCCACGGTTTTGATGGCTTCATCGTAGGCATCGGAAAACGTGTCAAAATCGGACGCACCAGTGACGGCAACCGATATCGCAGTGTATATATTGCCGGTCACGCCGTCGCTGGGTGCAAAGAACGTATAGTCCTCGGATGAGGTGGACCGGAAGGAGGTCATGCCCGAATAGCCGTCTGGATTGTTGAGGTCGCGCGGGTCGAGTACGACGCCGGTGATGGTGAGTTTCGTGGGGAACTGCGGGGATTGCTCGGCGTCGGCGTCCGTATTGGCGTCGGACTTCGCATCGGATGCCGAGGCATTGGCGGCGGCACCTACTGTGTCGGCATCATCGGAATCGTCAGTCTCCGTGGCCGCTACCGATATGACGGATGAAGAGGTGTCTTGTGGCGTCACAGTAATGGTGCCGCCAATCTTGAGTCCGCTATCGTTCAGGAATTGCTGCGTAACCGCCACTTCGCCGGCCTTGTTCGGCAGTTTGCCCTGCCGTATGTACGGCTGATCAAGTCCTTCGGTACCGATTTCCTGCATGGTCACGGTTTTCTTGGTGCCGTCCACCAACGTGGTCACCGTCTGAGAACGTTCGGGCTGCACGGTTTGCACACCGTCGATTCGGCGCAGTGCCGTTGCATCATCATCGGTCAGGCCGTATGTGGATAGCACCTGCAGGTCATGCAGTCCCTGCTGATCGTAAAAACGACCGGCCGCCAGAAAAGCATCGCGGCATCCGGCGTAGATGCCGGTCAGCACGGCCACGCCAAGCAGCGTGATGACGGCGATCGAGACGAACCTCTTCCAGCTGCGCAGCCAGCAACGCAACGTATCTTTGGCAAATACCGCAGAAACGCCCGCTCCTCGACCGCCGCTATCGTCGAGGTTCCGCCGTTTCACAGAATGTTTCACAGGTTGTTTCACGAATCGCCTCGCTTGTTTCACGGGGCGTTTCACAGAGTGTCTTGCAGTGAGCATCGCCAATCACCTACCATTCGATATCGGCGATGGGCCGCGGCGTTGCGTTGACCTCCTCGCTGGTCACCTTGCCGGAGCGGAAGCGAATCACTTTGTGAGCCATCGGTGCAAGCGCGGAATTATGCGTGATGATCATTACGGTCATGCCTTGTGTTTGGCAAATATCCTGCAGCAACTGCAGCACTTCCTTGCCGGTCTCGTAATCGAGCGCACCGGTCGGCTCATCGCACAACAACAGCTTCGGCTTTTTGGCAATCGCGCGGGCGATGGATACACGCTGTTGTTCGCCGCCGGACAGTTGCGCGGGGAAGTTGTCCATCCTCTCCCCCAGTCCGACTTTGCGCAGCGTTTCCTCTGGATCGAAATGGTCAGGGCAGATTTGCGAGGCGAGCTCCACGTTTTCGAGCGCGGTAAGGTTAGGCACCAGATTGTAGAACTGGAAGACGAAGCCGATATCGTTGCGCCGGTAGGTCACCAGTTCCTTTTTCCGCAGACCCGTAATATCGCGTCCGCCGACCACTACGCGGCCGGTTGTGGCGGTATCCATGCCGCCCAGAATGTTCAATGCCGTGGTTTTGCCGGCACCGGACTGCCCCAGAATCACGCTTAATTCGCCTTGTTCGGCGGTGAAGCTGGCCTCGTCGAGCGCGCGAATCACACTGCTGCCAGAAGGATATTCCTTGACCACATGGTCGAATTCGATATACGCCATCGCACACCTCCAACGCGCTCGTGGCAGCCACCTAGCCCCATAGGCCCCGCCAGAACTTCCTGCTATACTCAAGTAAAACAACACTGTGTCGGTTCTGCAACCAACAGTTGGATTGTGAGTTGTCGGAACTTGGGGAGAAGGCCATGGCCAAAGAATTGACGGAAAGCCGCCGCACCCGCTACACGAGACGTGCCATGCAGGACGCGCTTATCGAGTTGCTGCGCGATCAGCCGCTCGGCTCCATCACCGTTAAAGCGTTGTGCGAGCGGGCCGATGTGAATCGTTCCACGTTTTACGCGCATTATGCGAGCATCGAGGAACTGCTGCACGACATTGAAGACGAAACCATGGCCTGGGTCACCACCGCACTCGAACAGCTACTCGCCCAGCCAGATCCTGCCGGCATCGAGCATGTTATTGAGCGCATCTGCCAGTACATTGCCGACAATCGCAATCATCTCCAAGTGCTGATGAGCCCGAAAGCGGATATCGGTTTCCAGCAGCAGCTGCTGGGATTGATTTACAGCCAGCGCGGTGTAGGCGAACAGTTGCAATCTTCGGCGGGTTACCCAGCCGAGGCGCAGATGCGTATGCGATTCGCCGTGTCCGGCAGCATTGGGCTTTTGCAATATTGGCTCGCCACCGATCTCGCGGCCTCTCCCGAATCGGTGTCCCACACCATCTTCACCATGTGTATGCCTGCCACGCAGTGAGCACAGTGAATTCAGTGAACTCAGTGAACTCAGTGAACTCAGTGAAGCGTGCGGTTTCATAAGCATCGCTCGCTATAGCTTCGCCTGCTCACCGGCCGCGCCCACGCCCGCGCTTGCAATAGCGCACAAATAGACGATTGACCATTTCTGAGACGATACGGCGGCATAGAATAACGAACGTTGCGCATCACGGCAAGCCCCGCGTGCGCCAAACCCAAGAAATGTGAGAGAAGAGCACAATGAGTACTACTGATGCGCCTAAGAAGCCGCGCGAAACCGACGACGTGCCGGTGCCGGCCACGCTGCGCAAGTCATTGAAAAACCGCCACATCCAGCTGATTGCGCTGGGCGGCGCCATCGGAACCGGCCTGTTCTATGGTTCCAGTGAATCCATCGCGCTGGCCGGACCCTCGATTCTGCTCGCCTACTTGGTTGGCGGCCTCGCGATTTTCGCGATTGTGCGTGCACTGTCTGAAATGTCCGTTGAGGATCCGAAGGCGGGCGCGTTCAGCTACTATGCCACCCGCTACTGGTCCAAGCGCGCCGGCTTTATTTCCGGCTGGAACTACTGGTTCAACTACATCCTCGTCTCGATGGTGGAGCTATCAGTGGTGGGTTCGTTTGTGAACTACTGGTTCCCGGCGATTCCGACATGGGTGTCGGCGGCCGTGTTCTTGGTGATCATCTGCGCCGCCAACCTGCTGGGCGTCTCTAAATTCGGTGAGTTCGAGTTCTGGTTCGCCATCATCAAGATTGTGGCCGTGATCGCCATGATTATCGGCGGCCTGGCCGTCATCATCTTTGTCCTGCCCACCGCATCCGGCGTGCGCGCAAGCTTCGCGAACTGGTTCACCGTGGGTAACGGCTTCTTCCCGAACGGCCTGATGGGGCAGAATTCCGACGGTTCCTGGACCGGCCTGCTGATGGCACTGGTTGTGGTGATGTTCAGCTTCGGCGGCACCGAGCTCATCGGCATCACCGCCGGCGAAACCGAGGATCCGAAGACCACGATTCCGCGCGCCACCAATGATATTATTTGGCGAATCCTCGTGTTCTACATCGGCGCTCTGGGTGTGATCATGGCCGTAGTGCCGTGGAACACCATCGATGGCAAGTCCAGCCCGTTCGTGCAGATCTTCGATTCCGTGGGCATTCACGCGGCTGCCGGTATTTTGAACTTCGTGTGCCTGACCGCTGTGATGAGCGTCTACAACTCCGGCCTGTACGCCAACTCCCGCATGTTGTACTCGCTGGCCAAGCAGGGCAATGCGCCCGCTTACTTGGGCAAGCTCAACTCGCGCGGCGTGCCAGTGGCCGGCGTGCTGACGTCCGCCGCGATCACCGCCATCGCCGTGGTCGTGGTGTTCGTGTGGCCTGAGTTCGCGTTCAACTACCTGATGTCGATTGCCACCATTGCCGGCATCATCAACTGGACGATGATCATGCTCACCGAAATGAAGTTCCGTAAGGTGGTCGCCGCGGGCGGCGCTCCCGAGGATTCCGAGCTGGCCGGTCTGAGCGGCCAGGAGGCACTGGACGCGATTCACTTCAAACTGCCGTTTGCCAAGGTGACCCCGTGGGTGGTGCTGGCGTTCCTGGCGCTGGTCGTGGTGCTGATGTGCTTCTCCACCAGCTACCGCATCGCCGTCATCGCCGGCGTGATCTGGCTGGCCATCCTCTTCGCCGCCTACCAGCTCACTCAGGCGAAGAAGTAAGGCTCCATTTGCGAATAGCTCTCACTGATGAGCACTCAGTGAGAGCTATTCGCAAATGGGATTTATTCATGAAACAGCTCATCGATGCCGACGAGCTGAACGTCGGATTGAGACGCCGCAGCATCGTCGACCAGTGATTGATCGAAACCGCCGAGCGAAAACAGCAGGTATGTTCGCTGGCCGATACCGGTTCGCGCAGCACGGTCTCGCAGTAGATTCAGCACGGAACGGTCCACCGGCGCATTGCGGAATTTGCACTCGCCCACAATGGCAGCATCAGACGCATTGTCAACGGCCATCACGTCTATCTCATCCTGACGATCCCACCAACGGCCAACCGCACGCGCACGGAAGGGCAACCGTCCAGCAGCACTCTCACGCCACATCCATTCACGGCACAGACCCTCGAACGGTTTGCCGGCAAAATCATGTAATACCGGCTTGATATGACGCTCGTATACGCCTTCCACATCGCCCCGCTCCAATTCCGAACGATACGGAAAGACAAACGAATACCAGAATCGGAAGAAATTGTCGCTCAGCTGATACAGCCCACGCGAACCTTTCGCCCGCTCCTTAGGCTTCGCCGTGACTGGGAACTCACGTTCCACAATCCCCAGTTCCATAAGATTGGCGAGATACGACGATACTGTTGCGTTTGCCATCATCGTGTGTGTCGCGATCTCATTCAGCGAAGTTGCGCCGAGCGCGATCGCCCGTATCACGCTGTTATATTTCGCAGTTTCCCGCAGTTCTTCGTGCAACAAAAATTCAACCTCGCTGTATAGCGGAGCAATGCGTCTCAGAATATGCCGCTTGACATTTGCGTCTATGGTCTCATCTGGGTCAAATTCCTCTAGGTAACGCGGGATACCGCCCAGTATTGCGTAGGCCAGCGCCTTATCCTCGCTACTATAGTTGGGGAAGAATTGCGCTGCATCCCAATATGGCATCGGCAGCATCTTCAGGATGCCGGTCGCACGACCATATAGCGGCGATTTTTCTCCCAACAGCTCCTTTTCGATGAAGCTCATGGCACTGCCGCAAATCACAATCATCAGATTTGCATGACGCAACGTGTGGTCCCAAAGATTCTGTAGCACTGACGGCAATGACGGATCAGATTTGACCAGATAAGGAAACTCATCGAATATCACAAGCCTGCGACCGCCATCGCTCGGCTCTGGCAGCCGGGTTAACTCGGTTAACGCCCTTTCCCAAGAAGGATATTGACTCAGATAATCCTTGCCCGGGGCACCCGCCTCGAACATGAGACGGGAGAACGATGCCAGCTGTTCATCTTTAGTGGCATTCTGCGCCGCGAAGAATAAGGTTTCCTTGTCTTTTGCGAGTTGAATAAGCGTCTCTGTTTTTCCCACGCGCCTGCGGCCGTAGACGAACACAAGCTGTGCCCTACGCTCAGTGAAACATTCCTGCAGTTGCTTGAGGTCATCGTCTCGTCCGATGAATGCCATGCTGCCCGCCTCCTTTATGCCATACGCCGGCGTATTTCTATCGCATCACGATTTATTGTATCACGATTAGTATAATCGTGATTATACAAGCTGTGACAAGGTGCGGGTACGGGCCAATTTGCAAAAAACTCTCACTGAGGGGAAGGTGGTGACGGCTTTGAGGTCGAGCTTGCCGCAGGTCAGGTAGACTCGACCTCAAAGCCGTCACCACCACTTGACCATCACCCACCACAAACAGCGAATAGCCAAAAAAATGACGCATGTGCTGTTATACATTAAAACGCACAGAAAATCACACATATACTGTGCGATTTTCTGTGCGTTGCAGTGAGCAGCTACTCAGTTATGCGCGGCGCTTGCGCCAGATGGACAGCGCAGTGCCGGCAGCGGCGAGCAGCACCATGGCATCGCTCACGCCATATACGGCGGCACCGGTGGCCGGCAACTTGCCGTCAGACTTGGTGTCATCGGTCTTGTTGTCGGTCTTGTCGCCTGCGTTATCGCCCTTGTTGTCACCATCGCCGGTATCCGGCTTGGTGGGCGTTTCCGCCTTCTGCAATGCTGCGATGGCGGCGCTCAGATCAGCGGCGGCCTTGTCAACCACAGCCTGGTCGGAGGAAGCGAGCGCAGCCTTGGCGGCCTGCAGTGCCTTGGCGAGCGCAGCCCAGGAATCAGCCGTGTAATCGGATTCCTTGAGCGCTTCGGCAGCGGCGATCTGCTTGTTGAGCTCAGCCAAATCGACCTTGCCCTGCTCGATGCCGGCCACCTCGGTCGAGGAGGGGTTTACCAAGCCATCGGTGTAGCCGTCGTAGGCGACCGCAACAGTGCCAGAGATGGTGACCGGGAGAGTCACCGTGGCCTTGCCTTCGGCGTCGAGCTTCACGGTCTTGGACCAGTCGCCAGCAGAGAATTTCACCGAGCCGGCGAGCGTGCCCTTGTCAGCGGCGGTCACCGTGGCGGTGAGTTCGCGGGTTTCGGCGTTGTACTCGGCCTTGGTAGCGGAGTCAACAGCGGGCAGCGTGGTCGGGGTGGAGGTATTCCACTTGTGCATGTTCTCCGCGATGGCAGCGGACACGTTCACGAACGCGCCGTGGCGGGTCGGGGTCGGCATGTTGGTCGGGGTCACCTTACCCGTGACATTCGGCCCCCACTGCTTCTCGGTACCCCAGCCGTCGGTGGAGGACAGACGGTTGGTCCAGCTGGACGCCGCGATGGCGGACTCGGAGGTCATGTACGGCTTGTATCCGCCGGAGTCGGCCATGATGATCATCGCATCGCCAGCCTCATTCTGGTTCGGGTCGCCAGCATTGAGTTTGATGGACTCCGGGCCTTCGAACGGCAGGATGTTCTGGTCAACGAGCTGCCAGGTCTTGGTCGTATCGGCGTTCGGATCAGCGGCGGCGGTGGTGCAAGTCAGGCACTGGGAACGCTCAAGGAACGTGGACTTGCCGTTGGTGATGTAATCGCCGGCCTTGCCGCTTTCCTCGTTCTTGGTCAGGCGATAGTACATATCGCCAATCTTGAACACGGTGGAATCAATGCGGGAGTACTGGGTATCCTGCCACTTCTCGGCCGGAGTGAACGTCTTGAAGTCGCGGGTGGTGGCCATCACAAGGATGTTGTATGCGCCGTTGGTCTTCGAGCTCTTCACTGCGGTGGCACGGGTGTCATCGGTGTATTCACGCGAGGACCAGAACACCACATAGGAGTTCAGCGCGTCATCCCAGAAAGCTTCCGGTGCCCAAGTCATGCCCATGTTGTCGGCGTTGACCTTGATACCGGTGTCGCCGTCCTCGGCGTTGGTGCGAGTCCAGTTCACCATATCGGTGGACTCCCATGCTTCAAGCTTCAGAGAGCCATACTGCTGGTTCTGGCCCCAGCCCTGCGAGGAGACCTTGAGGTCGGTGGCGATCATGTAGAACTTGTCGCCATCCTTGGACTTGAGCACATACGGGTCACGCAGGCCCTTGGTATCGGTGTTGGAGACGATAACCGGGTTGCCGCTGTTAATCTCGCTGAACGAGAAGAAGTTGTTGCCGTCGGTGGCGGACTCGTACAGCGCCTCACCGATCTTGCCGTTGGTGGTGGCCTCATCGGAAAGGAAGGTCACGGCCGCATAAGCGCCGTCCGGAACGGAGCGGGTTTGCTCCTTGACAGTGACTTCCACGGTCTTGGTCACGACCTCGCCACCGTTGTAGGAGGCAGTGGCGGTCAGTGTGACAGGCTTGGAATCACCGTCGCCGTAAGCCGGGCGAGTCACCACGCCGGCACCCTTATACGGATCGGCCATACCGTTCTTCGGAGCCTCGTACTTGGCGTCAGTGCCGGTAATGAGCTTTTCATCAGAGGACTTCCACGTAATCGCCGAGCCGTTCTTGGTGCCCTTGGCGACTAGCGGCAGATTCTCGGCCGCCGGAACTTTCAGCGCAGCAATCGCGGCATCGAGGTCGGCTGCGGCGGCGTTCTGGGCGTTCATCGGCTCAACGGTGACGGGCAGTTCGGCCTTCACACCACCCAGCTCAGTGGTGGCGGTGATGGTGGCAGTACCAGCCTTGACGCCGGTTACAGTACCGTCTGCGGCGACCTTGGCCACGGACTCATCGGAGGAGGACCAGGTGACGTTCTTGCTCACGGCGTCGTCCGGGGTGACGGTGGCGGTGAGCTTGGTGGAGTCCTTCTCAATCAGGGTGAGCTTGTTGTTCACCACACCGGTGCCGGAAATCGCAACGGCGGTCGGCATGGTCAGGTCAGCGCCCCTGTAGACCTTGATGTCATCCATTGCACCATTCCAGTACTCATCGACGGAGTAGAACGACTTGCCGATGTAGGCGGTGGTCGCGCCGAGATCGCTCATCTTGATGCCGGTGTTGGCCTTGAAAATAATCAGGGCATTGTTGCGGAACACGGCAAGGTTGGTGCCGTCCACGACAATCTTGTAATCGGCCCAGCTGTTGTCGTTGCCGGAAACGGTGACCTTGGATCCCTGTTCGTTACCCCAGTTGTTGTTGGAGATAACGCTCTTGATGGCGGTCTTGCTGTTGTAGAACATCAGGTACTTGTTGGCGTTGGACTGATCGGTGGTGTTGGCGTCGTTCGAGCCGTCCTTGCCGACGATGAACGAGAAGAACTTGCCGCTGTCGTCGTGACGAGTCTTGGACGCGAACTCCAGAGTGAAGGAGTCGCCGGCGTCCTTGAACAGCTGGTCATCGATCTGGGCGTACTGGCCATCGCCGCGCAGTGAGAGCGCCTCGTTGTTGCTGCGGTCACCGTACTGTTCGATCTTGGCGTTGTCTTTCAGCGTCAGGTTGTACTTGCCGGTCGAATCGGCAATCGCGCTGTTCGTGGTGCCGTTTTTGCCCGTGAAGTCCCAGCTGGCGAGCAGCGTCGGTTCAGCAGCCTTAGCAGTCTGCACTGTCGCGGTATCGGTTGTCTGTGGTTGGGAATCTTCCGATTCCATGGCATACGTCGTCGGAACTACTGCCACCATCGTTGATATTGCAATCAACGATGCTGCCATCTTCTTCCAATGCTTCACCGCATCTCTCCTTGCCCTTTGCCTCGACCCACTTGTCGGGTGTCTCGTTCGCCTCTACGTGAACGCAAACATTATTTGCGATGATACCATTACGGCACTGAGACTCAGTGTGCCAGATTCCTTATGTATATAAGCACTTACAGGGGGCAACCGCCCAGCCCGAACACTCCCCGTATGCCAAAAGCCCCCTTCCAAGCCAATCACTAATACCCCTCAATCGGCACCCCGCTCCGCCAGCCGCCCCAAACTGTTATCAATTTGTTATCTTTACCGCGCTTGCGTGGACAGAGAACGCTCAGACCTCGAAGATCGCCGCATATTCGCGAGAGAACCCGCCTAGTCAATGAGATATGGATTGAAAACACGCTCGGTGACGGGGATATGGAGCATCAGCATGGTGCCGTAACCAAGAATCACCAGCAGGAACAGTCCACCGGGCATGTAGAACCAGCTGGCCACCAGCAGCGCCACGAACACGGCATCCACGATGACCAGGGCCACGGTCATCGCGATGTGGGAGATGCCGAAGATGAAGGCGTTCTTCAAGGTGCCGGCCACGGTGTTCTCGAAGCGTGCCTGAAGCGCGAACACCCATTCGAAGCCGATAAGCCAGAGGATGGTCAGCGCGAATTTGATGATGAGCAGCGGCGTGATCTGCAGGACGATCCATGACCAGACCAGTGCAATCAGCACCACCAAGAACGGCAGCCACAGCAGTGTGGCTTTGATGAAGTTGGCTTTGAATGACTTGAAGTAGTTGGCGGTTACGCCTTTGCCCTCGCCCTCGATGGAGCGGCGGCAAGCATCATGGCCGGCGGTCAGGGCCGCACCGATGGTGATGAGCGGAATCGAAGTGACCAGCATCAGAATGTTGATCCATACGCCGTCAACAAGATTGCTCCACGCGCGCATGAATTTCGAGTCCGGTGCCAGCCAGTTCATCAACTACTCCTTGTGTCGCCTGTGGCTCCCCTCTCTGAGGGGAGCTGTCATCGCAGATGACTGAGGGGAGACTTGATGGAGCTCAGGATACTCCCCTCAGTCGGCTTCCGCCGACGGCTCCCCTCAAAGAGGGGAGCCGGATTGGTGGAGCTCAGCCCTTGACCGCTCCGCCTTCGGCCCTGCAATTACGGACTCGCCTACGACGAGGCTCATCATTAGCTTCGCCGCTGTCGCGGCTCAGCCTGGAGCCTGCTGGAAGCCCACTGGGCTTCCAGCCATGGGCTGACGACGCGAGTCGTCAGCCCTTGACGGCTCCCGCCATGACACCAGAGACTATATACTTCTGGCATACCAAGTAGAAGACGATGATGGGGATGATTGCCAGCACCAGGCAGGCCATCATGGCGCCCATATCCACGGAACCGTAGCCGCCCTTGAGGTATTGCACGGCGACCGAGATGGTCTTGTATTTGCCGAGGTCGAGCGTCAGGTACGGCAGCAGGTAGTCGTTCCAGATCCACATGGCTTCGAGGATGCCCACCGAGACGATCGACGGCTTCATAATCGGCACCACGATCTGGAAGAAGATGCGCGGCACTGACGCGCCGTCGATCATGGCGGATTCCTCAAGTTCCTGCGGGATGCCCTTGATCACGCCGGTGAAGATGAACACGGCCAGACCGGCACCGAAACCGAGGTACACGATGCACAGGCCCCACGGGGTATTGAGCTTCAGCATGTCGGCGATCTTGGAGAGGGTGAACATCACCATCTGGAACGGCACGATCATATTGAACAGGAACAGGGTGTAGAGCAGCTTCGCGGCCCAGTTGTTCACGCGCACGATCCACCATGCGCACATCGAGGTGCACACCAGAATCAGCACCACCGAGCCGACGGTGATAAGCAACGTCCAGCCGAAGGAGGCGAAGAACTGCGTGGTCTCGATGCCGCGCACATAGTTCTCAAGTCCCACGAACGCCTTGCCGGCAGGCAGGGAGAACGCGTTCTTGGAGATGTACGCCTTCTGCTTGAAGGAGTTGATCAGCACCAGGACGATCGGGAAAATCCAGAACAGGGAGACAACGGCAAACAGCACGGTCCATAATGCGCCATGCTTCACAGGCTTGTTCTCGTTCATCAGGCTGCCACCTCCTTGCTCGTGGTGAGCTTGTTCTGAATCAGGGCGATGACCGCGACCAGGATGAAGAACAGCACGGCCTTCGCCTGGCCGACGCCTTCCCAGCCCATACGGCCGTAGAAGGTGCGGGTGATGTTCAGCGCCAGACCTTCAGACATGTTGCTCGGCGCACCGTTGGTCAATGCGAGGTTCTGATCGTAGAGCTTGAAACCGTTGGTCACGGTCAGGAAGGAGCACACGGTGATGGACGGCATCATCAGCGGGATGATGATGCGGAACATGGTCTGCCGTCCGTTGGCGCCGTCCACGGCCGCGGCCTCCAGCACATCGGTGGGCAGGGCTTGCAGGCCGGCGATGTAGATGATCATCATGTAGCCGATCTGCTGCCAGCACACCAGGATGACCAAGCCCCAGAACCCGTAGGACGCCTTATAGGTCAGGGCGCGGCCCCAGTGGGCTAGTACGCCGTTCAGGAGCAGCAGCCAGATGTAGCCCAGGATGATGCCGCCGATAAGGTTCGGCATGAAGAATACCGAGCGGAACAGCGTGGAGCCCTTGATCGCCTTGGTCAGCATGTAGGCGATGGCGAAGGCGATCACGTTGATCACGATGGTGGTCACGATGGTAAACGCGGTGGAGAAGCCGAGCGCGTGCAGGAATTCCTTGTCTTTCAACGCTTTGCCATAGTTCTTAAGCCCCACCCATTCACCGTCGGTAACGGTGGTGAATTCGCAAAAGCTTAAGTAGACGCCCATGATGAAGGGCACCAGGAACCCGATGATGAATGCGGCGAATGTGGGGAGCGCGAACAGCGCCCACCATCTGCGTATCGCCTTGCCAGCCATGCTGATCATGACTTTTCCTCCTCCTTGAGTCCGCTGCGTTGCGACACTGCATCGTGCGCCGGCTGCGGAGTTCAACTCAATGCGAGCCTGCCGATCGAGAACCGCATGCACGGCCTGTTCTCGTTCAAGCCTATGTTCATAGTAAACGTCGAATCATTATATGTCAAACGTTGTCATTTTAGGCGTTTCAAGTTCGAGCACACTCCGGCTCCAGCAATCTTCTTTCACCTAAGATAATGGCTATATAAAGCCAATCTAACGCCGTCATAGACACTTTGCAAACGTTTGTAATACAATCGTTGTCATCGTCGCAGATCAATCAATCAGCATGTACACTGGAGTCAGTTGTGCATATGTATTGCGATTTTCCATTCAACGCAAGGGGGCTGCAATGGCTACGAGCATTCAGGATGTCGCCCGCGAGGCCGGCGTCTCCATCTCCACCGTCTCACGTTCCTTCACCAGGCCGGATCTGGTGTCGGCCAAGACCCGCGAGCGCGTGCTCGCCATCGCCGACAAACTCAATTTCTCACTCTCCCGCTCGGCTGCGGCCCTGAAATCCGGCCGCTCCCTGCGCATCGCAGTACTGATGAGCGGCCATATCCGCCTGTGGTTCACCGCCTCGGTCATCGAGGGGCTCAACGAGGTGCTGCACACGCAGGGCTACGATATTTCGGTATTCCAGATTTCCAGCATCGAGGAGCGCAAGGAATTCTTCGAGATGTTGCCGGTACGCCGTAACGCCGATGCCGTGATTGTGGCGTCTTTCGATATCGACAACAACGAAATCGCGCAACTGGCTTCGGTCGGCGTGCCGATCGTCGGCATCAATTCAGTCGAGCCCGAAGCCCGCGGCTTTACCGCCGCCGTCAATATCGACGATGTGCAGGGCTCCACGCTGGCCGCCCGCCATCTTATCAATCTCGGACATCGCCGCATCACCTACATCAGCACCAATCGCGAGGTGTCGCTGAGCTTCTCCGTGCAAAGCCGATTCGACTCATTCACCGCCTGCTGCCGCAGGGAAGGCATCGAGCCGCAGGTCATCGTCTGCAAGGTCGATGACGATGGACGCTATGAAATCAGCGACGTGGTCAACCAACTCATGAGCCAAGACGAGATGCCCACCGCCATCGCATGCCAGGAGGATGGCATCGCTTTGCCGCTTATGTTCCAGCTGGAGCGCAATGGATTCTCCGTGCCCGGCGACGTCTCGTTGATCGGCTACGACGATAGTTTCTACACCGGCGATATCGGCCTGACCACCATCCGCCAGGATCCGGTGGAAATGGCCCGCGTGGCAGCCCGCATGACGCTCGATCTCATTGACGAAAAGCCGATTGAGCAACCCTACATCGTGTTCCCGGCCCAGCTGAAGGTCCGCTCCTCCACCTCCCGCGTTAAGTAGGCCCACACAACAAAGCCCACCATAGAAAAAGCGTGAGGCAACCGCACAATAACACTCAATCGCACATTGTGGAGAATGGCGAAAAATCGCCGATTCATGGCCCCACAGCGTGCGATTGAGCGGGTGCGTGCCTCACACTTTTCTGCGGCGGACGATTTTGTGCGAGACTCAGCAATACAAAGCGGCGCCCCTGGAGAAGGAAAGGCAGGGGCGCCGCGGATTGTTGCTTATCGGCTATGGGACTCTATGAGACTCAGTGCGAGGCCTCGTATTCGGAAGCCCAACCGTCCACGAAGGCGGTCTTGACGGCATCCCACTTGCCGGTGCCCTGCGCGTACTCGAGCAGCGCCTGGCCGACCTTGTTCTTCCATTCCTCGGACGGCATCATGGTGAAGTTCCAAGAAACCTGGGTCTTGCCGGACTCCTGGTCTTCCACGGCGGCCTCGGTCAGCGGGTTGTCGCTTTTGACGTCATCGAAGGTCTTGAACGGGGCGGTGAAGCCCATGTCCTGAGAGAGGGACTTCTTGCCGGTATCAGAGGTGATCACCCAAGACAGGAAGTCCTCGGTGGCCTTCTTGTCGGCGTCGGAGGCCCTGTCATTGATGCACCAGTAGTTCTCGGAACCGGTGGTCAGACCCTGCTTCTCCTCGCCCTTGACGCCGATGTAGATCGGCATCATGCCTACCTGATCGGCGGTCATGCCGGCCTTCTGCAGGTCGGTCCAGGCCCAGGTACCGTTCTGGTAGAAGGCGGCCTCGCCGAGCGCGAACTCGGAGTTCGCATCATCTCCGGTCTTGGCGCTCAGCTGGGTGGGTTCGGTGGTGGAGTCGGTGATGTACAGGTCGAAGATCTTCTTGTAGTTCGGCAGGTAGGTGCCCTTGATCTTGGCCGGCTGCTCGGTGACGTTGTCATCCTTGAACTCGTAGTAAAGCGGCAGATTGGCCAGGTGGGTCTTGAAGCGCCAGTCGGAGCTGGAGTCGAAGCCGGCGGAGGTGAACGCGCCCTTGATGCCGAGCTCGTCCTTGCGGGCCTGCATGTCGTCGGCCACGGCCTTCAGGGTGTCGAAGTTGTCGATTTCGTCCATGGACGTGGCCTTGGCGCCATCCAGCGCGAAGTACTTGTTGAGGATATCCTTGTTGTAGATCAGGCCGTAGGTTTCCATCACGTACGGCACGCCGACCACCTTGTCGCCATCCTTCAGGGCCACATCCTGGTTGGCGAGCTCCTTGTACACATCCGTATTGGACATATCGGCGGTGTACTTCTTCCAGTTCTGGTAGCCGACCGGGCCGTTGACCTGGAACAAGGTCGGGGCTTCGGTTTTGGCGATTTCGGACTTCAGGGTCTGCTCGTAGGTACCGGAGGCCGCGGTCTGCACCTTGACCTCAACGCCCTTTTCCTTGGTGTATTCCTTGGCCAGAGCGGTCCACTGATCAGCCGCTTCCGGCTTGAAGTTCAGGTAGTAGACCTTGCCCTTGGCGTCATCGCCGGAGGTCGAGCTTCCGCAGGCCGCCAAAGCGCCGAGGGACATCGCAGCGACAGCCGCCATCGCGACTGCTGACTTGACTGTACGATTCATCATCGAACCTTTCTCTTTCATCGTCGACCCGGCCGTCCCCGGTCAGGACAGGTACGCTAGCACGCACCTTTACGACTATCGACATGCACTATTGTGCAACGGTTTGCTTCTTTTTGCAAACGATAGCAATATCGGCGCGTCATAAATCATCATTTTCAGGCCATTGTCAACAAATATCCCATTAATTCAGTCATTTTTGCCTCATTATCGCAATGCAAGCGTTCGCAATCATGAGAGCGCTAACATATCTTTCATGGCAATCGATTGCCACTTATACCCATCAAAAAACAACACGGCGACGCTATCGTTTGCAAATCATTTATCGACATACCGCAATTCCCACCACAAACAATAAAGGCCCGCCCGCAGCAGCGGGCAGGCCAGCGTAATCACAGCGCAACCGGGGCTAGGCGTTCCACCGTTCGATGACGTTATCTCCCTTATAGACGCTGAGCACCGAGTAGTGCGCCGTATCCAAACGCAGCAACCGCGCGAAATGCGGGTCCACGCCCAGCCATTGCGAGGTGAGGATGCGCAGGATGTGCGCATGAGCCACCAACAGCACATTATGGCCGTCTTTCAGCAGCGGCGTAATCTCATCGATGGCGCTCTTGGCGCGTACCGCTGCTTCTTCCAGCGTCTCGCCAGGCCCGGCATGGACCGGCACCTGCTCGCCCGAAGGTAAGGTCTCGACCCAATCGCCCTCCAGCGTGGGCGTCAGCGAGCGCGGCCCGTCACGCCACACATCCCATTCAAAACCGCTGGCCTCACTCACCTGCTGGCGCGTACGCCCCTCGGCTCGGCCATAATCCCATTCAGCGACGCCGTCCAACACACCGTGGTCCGCAAAACCGGCCAGTTCAGCGGTTTGGCACGCCCGCTTCAGCGGACTGGAAAACACACAGCCCTGACTGAATCCTTCGGGGAAAGCTTCGCGCAGGCGCCTTCCGGCATCCGCTGCCTGCTGCTCGCCGACCGCGGTCAACGGGATGTTCGTGCGCCCGGTATGCTGCCCGGATTCGCTCCACACGGTCTGGCCGTGGCGCAGCAACACCAAAAATCCGTTGCCGCCACGAGAGTTCTCGACGGCAACGGTGCCGTTCACGTTCTGTTCGCTCATGCCTCCACTCTAGTCTGCGCTCGTTCATGACTCCACCATTAACGCCCATCTTTTGCGCTGAGATGATTGAGATGCTATTAGACTGAGAGTCATGAGCGACGAAACGAACACCGACTTCCCCTCCAGCGCCGACCGTGCGGTCGACAGCCTGCACCGCATCGACGAGAAGGTCAACAGGCTGCGCGAGGACCGGCTCAACGACCCTGATTCTCTGGGCGACAAGCTCATCAAGTCGGCAGTCCCAGCGCTGGCAGGCTTGGTTGCCGGCAAAGCATTCCAGATGATATGGGACAAGGGCACGAGCAAACGCAATCTGCGCAAGGGACTGGCGGCAGACGCGCCGCAAGGTCTGGCAATGAGTCTGGCATTCGCCGCCGTTTCGGCCGCACTCGGCGCAGTGGTTTCGCAGCTGTCGGATCGGGGCTCCAAGGCGTTCGTCGACCACCGCCATCGCAAGTCCAGCCGCTAATCCCCCGGTTGGATGATGGTTTCTGTTGGTTGACTGATGGCTCATCGCTGGAATTTCGTCAAGGAACCATCAGCCAATCGACAGGAACCATCAGTCCAGCACAGTTCCGCCACACAATATCGGCATTTCACTGTGAGGTAATCCACCGTGGCGTCCGGCGTCTGCCGTGCGACAATAAAACCATGGTTACCAACGCAACAATCGAGGCTCTTCTGGGCCGCCGCTCCATCCGTAAGTTCAAGGACGAGGCCATCGACGACGATACCCGCGCCACGCTCGAAACCGTCGCCCAGCATGCCGCGTCCAGCCAGTTCCTTAACGACTGGTCCGCCATCCGCATCACCGATCCGGCCATCAAAGCCAAGCTCGCCGAATTCGGCCATCAGCCGTATATTGCCACTGCGCCGCTGCTGTACGTGTTCGTCATCGACGAGCACCGCAACGCACGCATCGCCGAACGCAAGGGTATCGATCCCGCTTCCGACGAATTCCATCTCAAGTACAGCTATCGCTTCACCCAAGCTCAGAACGACGCAGTGCTGGCCCTGCACGCCATGGAGACCGCCGCCTATTCGCTGGGACTGGGCTGCGTGATTCTCGGCTCTCTGCTCAACAACATCCCCGGCCTTATCGACGTGCTGAATCTGCCGGAATACACGTATCCGGTGCTGGGTCTGGCCATCGGCAAGCCCGATCAGAACCCGACCGTCAAGCCGCGCATGCCGCGCACGATGCAGTTCTTCGAGAACACCTACCCGGCTGACGCCGATGGCGTACTCGACCAGCTGCCCGCCTTCGACGAGGAAGTTCACCGGTACTACGATCTGCGCCAAGCCGACCGTCCGGTGGACGCTTTCAGCGATCAGGTCGCCACGATCAGTCGGCAGGATGTCAGCCATCAGACACTGCTCGACAAGGCCGCCGCTCAGGGCTTCCGTCTGGATCAGTGAGACCAGAACCAACGAGATAGCCTCGGATAGGCTCGTCACTGAGTCGTCTCGGTCTCAGCACTGCGACGACTCAGTTCCAACACCTCAACATTTCATCACCGGATACCGGCAAAATTGCACAACCATCCCGCCGGTGTCGCACCATCAACAAACGTTCACATATCAGTCCCATTATGCGGACAACCAACGGCCAGTTTTGCAAGAAAACCCGCCAAACCAGCAGTATTCGCACCAGTGGTGGGAATAGACTGCATGTGGCCGCAATGATTACGAACCGGAAAAGAGGGACTGGATGCGGACGGTTTGGCAAGTCTTTCTACGCGATTGCAGACGTATCTTACGCAATCCCGTTGCCGTTGTGGTGACGCTCGGCGTAGCAATGCTGCCCTCGCTGTACGCATGGTTCAACATTCTCGCCAACTGGGATCCCTATTCAGCCACCGGCAATCTGCAAGTGGCCGTAGCCAATGAAGACCAAGGCACCACCAACGATCTGGTCGGCCATCTCGATGCGGGCCGGCAGGTCGTCAAGAAACTCAAGCAGAACGACGAACTCGGCTGGCGCTTCGTAGACAATGAGGAACAGGCCGTCCACGGCGTGGAGACCGGCGGATACTATGCAGCCATCGTGCTGCCCAAGGATTTCAGCGCCAGCTTGGTCGAATCGGTGACCGGAACCTCCAAACAGCCGAAAATCAAGTATTACGTCAATGAGAAGAAGAACGCGATCGCGCCGAAAATCACCGACACCGGCGCCACCACCATCGATGAGCAGATCAACTCCGCCTTCGTCACCACGGTAGCCACCACCGTTGCCTCGGCCATTTCCGAAACCGGAGACGATCTCGGCCAAGCCACTGGCAAAGTCCAGCACGATACGATCGATGATCTCAATACGGTGATGTCCACGCTGAACACCGTTCAGGATTCACTCACCGACTTACAGGACACGCTGGCCCAATCAGACACGATTCTCGCCGACGCCAAACAGGCCACCGCCTCACTCAAGCAGACCGTCGCGGCCGCGCAGAATGCCTCCCGCCAGTCCGGCACACTGTTGGCGGAAACACAGGCCGGGTCACAAGCCTTCTCCACCACACTGGTCGGCGCGCTCGACAGCAGTTCAGCACAACTCTCCGGACTGGCCGTCCACGTCAACAACGCCGCCGGCAGCATCACCGGCTCCTTCAACAGCGCGCAGAACTCCGTCGACACCATCACCAACACACTTTCGGCCCCACTGAACGCCACCCAAACGTCAATCAGCGATCTGAAAGACGCGCTGACCAAAGCCGGCATCGGCAAAGACACCACCGACCCGGTCGGCCAGAACATCTGGAAACAAATCGATGCGCTCGACTCATTGATCAGCAAACAGCAGACACAGCTCAACACCTTCCATACCGACACCACACAGTTCATCAACTCCGGCAAAGACGCCACCACGAACCTTTCCGGAGCCATGACCAACACCACCACCGGCGGCATCGCGGCGCTGAATACCGCGCGCGGCTCGCTGACCGGCACCGTGATGCCGTCGCTCACCTCATCATTGAACAGTTTCGCCGCCCTGAACGGCACGCTGGATGGCACGTTGACTTCGTTGTCCGGCACCTTGGATCAGGCCGACGGGCTGTTCGACCAGCTTGTCGATACCCTGAACCAAACAAAAACCACCATCAGCAGCACGCAGGATTCGCTGCGCCAGGTGGCCAGCGATGTCGCCACCGTACGCACCGATATCGCCACGCTCGATAGTTCCGCCGCTTACCAGAAAATCCGGGATACGCTGCATCTGGATGACAAGGGATTCGGCGACTTCATGGGCAATCCCGTCACCCTGACCACGAAAGTCGTGTATGCCACCGACAATTACGGGTCCGCAGTCACCCCGTTCTACACGAATCTGGCACTGTGGGTAGGCGGTTTCGTGCTAATCGCCATCTACAAGCTTGAGGTCGACCGCGAGGGCATTCGCCGTATCACCGCTACGCAAGCATATCTTGGCCGCTGGCTGCTGCTGGTCACCATCGGATTCCTGCAAGCCGTCATCGCCACCATCGGCGATCTGGTGCTTGGCATCCAATGCGAGCATCCGCTGCTGTTCATCTTGGCCGGGATCTTCTGTTCGTTCGTATACATCAACATTATTTACGCACTGGCCGTGGCGTTCCGCCATATCGGCAAAGCCATCGCCGTAATTCTGGTCATTGTGCAGATACCCGGCGCCTCCGGCCTGTATCCGATTGAAATGATGCCGAACTTCTTCCGCGAACTGCACCCGTGGCTGCCCTTTACCTACGGCATCAACGCGATGCGCGGCCCGATTGCCGGCCTGTACGCGAACCATTACTGGCTCGACATGCTGCACCTGTTCTGGTATCTGCCGGCGGCACTCTTCGTGGGACTTGTCATACGCCGGTATGCGATGAACCTGAACGCGCTGTTCGACCGTCGTTTGGGAGATACCGACCTGATGATCACCGAGCACAACAGCATGGTGAACGAACAGGTGAGCTTGAACTCCGTATTCCGCACGGTGTCCGACAGCAAGGAACTGCGCGATATCATCGCCCATCGCGCGCACCGGTTCTTCGCACGGTATCCAAAGATGATCGTTGCCGGTCTGGCATTGCTGACCGTACTCCCGTTCGTATTCCTGGTGCTGCTGTTCGTCACCCAAGAGAAAATCGCCATGCTGACCTCTTGGATTCTGTCGATTATTTTTATCGACGCCTATCTCATTGTGGTTGAATACGCACGCGAAGCCTACGCCATGCAGCTTGGCGTCAGCGCCATGAGTGCCGACGAGTTCCGCAATGTGATGCTCAACGGATATGTGTGGCGGCGTTTCCACGGCCACGGACGTCACGAAGCGGCGATGGACAGCAATCCGAATATCGGCGAAACCACTGAACGACTCACACCGTTCAGTGATCAGGCCACCGAGCCGACTGCGCACACCGCACAGTCCGGTCAGTCCGGGCAGCCTGGGCAGGGAGGCGCACGATGAAGCTTATCTGGAAAATATTCGTACGTGACGTGCGCCAAGCCACCCGCAATGTGATCGCCGTAATCGTGGCTATGGGATTGGCGATTGTGCCGGCACTGTACGCCTGGTACAACATCGCCGCCAGCTGGGACCCGTACGGCAACACCAAGGCCTTGAAGGTCGCTGTGGCGAACGTGGATAAGGGCTATAAGTCCGATCTGATGCCGATCACCATCAACGTCGGCGAAACCGTGACCAATACGCTCAGGGCCAATCATGACCTTGACTGGCAGTTTGTGGATCGTGCTAAGGCCATCGATGGCGTGAACTCAGGCGAATACTATGCCGCGCTGATTATTCCAAAGAGCTTCAGCTCCGATATGATGACGCTGTTTTCACCGAAGATCAAGCACGCCAAGCTCGAATACTATCTCAATGAGAAAATCAATCCGATCGCTCCGCATATCACCGACCAGGGTGCTACCACCGTGGCCACGACCATCGACCAGACATTCGTGAAGACCTTGGCGAGCGTGGCGCTGGATTTGGTTTCCAACGTGGCCGATTACGCGCAAAGCCCGCAAATGGAGCAGTACGTCAACAACGCCACCAGTCATATTGCCACCATGTCGTCTCGTTTGACCGGCACTGCGTCGCAGATGGATTCCTATGCCAATCTGCTCGGGGCCGCCAACAGCATCATTGATTCCACCGATAAGCTGCTGGGGTCAACAGGCTCAGCTGCGGCCACAACCAAAAAGGCGTTGAAACAGACCCGCAACGGCGTCTCCAGCCTCGACAAGGCATTGTCCGGAGCCACCGATGGCGTCGGTACGGCATTGCAGCAGGCCGGTTCATCCTACGACACCATTGCCAAGCAAATCGATGCCGCTTTTGCCGATGTGGGCTCACAATCCTCACAGATATCAAACAAGCTAACCGATATGCAATCCAAAGTGGAGGCTCAGGCCGACAGCTTTGGAAAGTATGCCGCCGCTTTACGAGATCTCGCCAAACAAGCGGCTTCACTGCCCGTGGGCGGAGATACCGTTGCCGCTCAACTGAACGCGGCTGCAGACCAAGCCACAAAGGCGCAGCAGAGCATGCAGCAAGCCGCCACCGCGTTGGGCGATGCGGCCACGCACATAGCAAACGGTACTGCCGATGCCGATACAGCGCGTCGAGATCTGAAATCACAAATCGCTGCCGCCAAACAATCGATTACTCAGGCTTCAGACACGTACAAGAGCACGCTGAAACCGCAACTGAACAATCTGACCTCGTCCATGGACGAAGTGGCCACGCAGGCAAGTTCCGTAATCGACGGGCTTGCATCGACCGTCAGCAGCGTGTCAGGCCTTTCTGGCGGCGTTTCAGACAGCCTGACGGACATCCAGTCGGCCTTGACTGACGCAGCTAGCGCTTTGACCCGTTCGGCGAAGAAACTCGACAACTTGTCTTCCCAACTCGCCTCTATCACCAATGGCGGCACCATCGACCTGTCTGTGATTTCCTCTGCGAAACCCGATGTCATTGCTTCCATGCTGGCGGCACCCGTAGCGGTCGACCGCATCGCGCTCTATCCCGTTGCCAACTATGGTTCCGCGATGGCTCCGTTCTACACGATTTTGTCTATTTGGGTCGGTGCGATCATTCTGGTCGCCATGTTGAAAGTATCGATTTCCGACCATGAGAAGGCTCGTATCTTAGGGTTGGGCAATGATCTGCCGCTCGGTTCGGAAGTGGGTCTTCGCGAGGCCATGATTGCCGGGCGGATTGCCGGACCGGCCGCCGCGTTGGATGTGCTGAAGAAGCCGCGTGCCGAGGCTCCCGGCAATGCGCGGCAGTTCGGTTTACGCTTGCACCACGAATATTTCGGCCGATACATGATTTTCGGTTTCCTTGCTTTGCTGCAAGGTACGCTGGTGTGCCTGGGCGATATGTTCTATCTCGGCGTGCAGTGTGAGCATCCGATTCAGTTCTTGATGGTCGGGTGGTTGTCTGCACTGGTGTTCTCGAATATTGTGTATACGCTGACCCTGTCGTTCGGTGATATCGGCAAAGCCATTGCCGTAGTACTGCTGGTTATGCAGGTAGCCGGTTCCGGCGGCACATTCCCCATTGAAACACTGCCGACGTTCTTCCAGGTCGTTTCTAAATGGCTACTGTTCCCCTATGCGGTGGATGCGATGCATTCGGCCATGGCAGGCTCATTCGGCATGGAATACTGGGTTTCCATGGGCAAACTGGCACTGTTCCTTGTCCCCTCATTGCTGTTGGGACTTATGTTGCGCAAGCCGGTAATTCGCTTCAACGATTGGGTTATCCGCAACCTTGAAAACACCAAGGTGATGTAAGTGTTGGACGAAGTGTGTCCGAGCGCCCTGAACGCTTAGCAGCCTACGACCTGACGTGTTTGGACCGTAACCTGTCTCAGACACGGCGTTGGCGAGGCCTGTGGAGCTTCTGACGCTAACGTCTACGTGGCTTGTAGCCCTTTTTACGACTGTGTGGCTTGAGTTGCTGGTTCAGCGGTACATGCCGGTAACTGGATTGTGGATCGCGATGTGTGAGGTGCCAGCATCCGCAATATTCGCAACGGTACACCCATAGCTCGGCTCCACGCTCGATCAGGCTTTGATCAGCGGCACGCTGAGCCTGCGCCTTATCGTGGTACATGATTTTATTCGACGTGGCGCAACGTTTAGGGGTGAAGTAATGCATAGCAGAAGCCAGTGTAGAGCGACCCCATAACCAAGCCAGTTTCTGGCTCCCCTCTGGAGGGGAGCTGTCTGCGCGGCGGACCGTGGGGGCCGGGGCGTCGGGCTTCCACGGTCGCGGACGCGCCGCGCCGGTTCGGCCTCGCCGTCGGGGCTGGCCGGGAATGGTCCCGGGCGTGGGTCTCATGGGTATGCGGGGAGGTCCCGGTGCCCGTGCGGGTTCGGGCCGGGGCCGGTTTCGGATATAGGGAAAGCCCCTTGGGGCGTGTGCTCCGAGGGGCTTCCTGTACGTGTGGTGCGGCGGCGTGCTA
>ENA-OWOC01000032-OWOC01000032.1-gut-metagenome-genome-assembly--contig:-NODE-32-length-119392-cov-15.287734_pt1 | contig 119392 bp, 92 predicted proteins | sample MGYA00248245_ERZ651791 | MGnify/ENA primary metagenome ERZ651791 (study PRJEB26908, sample SAMEA4031703) | gut metagenome | biome: gut; feature: normal infant; material: stool | place: China | collected...
TAATCTTTCATAATAAGCCTGCGCCAAGAATACCCTTCGCCTCTTTAGGCAATGGGAGGAATTGGTGTCTTTGCAGGCGCTCCTTTCTTGGTATTAGATTTTGAGGTTATACATAACAAGCTCTGTGTTCTGTTTTATCATTTTTTTCGTCGAGAATACACTCACCTCTTTAGGTAATGGGATGAATCGGTAATTTACCTTGGGGCCAGGAGCAAATGGTTTCCGGCTCACCCGGTTTGGCTGTAAGCCCGCAATTTCCCGTAATTTTTAATGTATTGTATAAGAAATATCTGCATGTATTATATATTACCATATTATTACATTTCTATCTATCTATTTTTTTGATGTATTACTGTCCCTGACTATGTGTTATTAGCGTTTTGAATGATGTTGTTCATGCAATGCGGCAGGAATCAACCTCCGCCACATTTTGGCGTTGTATCAGTGGGAGTATCCCACCAAATATAAAGGTAAAAATGAATCCTTGCATGGTTGATAAAATCAAGAAGTTACAAATGCATTAGGTTAGAATTTAAACACGAGGCGAGAATTCTCGTGGCTTCAACCATGAGAGGAATCGCCCTATGCTGTCTTCGTGATCCAGTTTCCGCAGTGCCCGATGCATGCTAAATTCTTCAGCGGGATCTGTTTGTAGGTCCTTCCCGGGAGTTGGATATATTTTCCGTCCCAGGATTTTATATAGGCTACCCTGCCGGACTCCAGTAGGATACGGGTTTTCCTTGAGGTGGTCAGCAGCGCCCTGCACTCCCTAAAGGGAGTAATCGCCCTTCGCCAATGTCAGGCCGCTTGGAGCGACGTGTCGCTGTCGTAGCACCAGATGTTCCAGCACTGAGGCTAGTCAATATTCCTCATCCATCTACATCATAAATATCAGAAATTGGGATATTTAACCCGTCTTCCATAATCATATTTCGCTCATAAGATTCAATTTTTTTTAGGCGCCCAGTTATAGTAAGATATCTACCGCCGGATTTATGCTCATCCGCCTGAAAATAAGTCACCCGTAGCTGTGGATGGTCCGAAAGTCTGGACTGGATTATTTTTAGTTTTTCATCTAAAACAGCCTTTTCTTCTTCATCGAGTTCAATGCGTCGTTCCGTGATACGCGCCGTTTCTTTGATTGCAGCGTCATGCCCGGTGAGTGCTGCAAAAGGAGAGAACTGAGCGGCACGGTCCCTGCGGGACATTTGCGGATGATTTAAAGAAACTGGGTGTGAAAGGTACATAATATCATCATAAAGTCCTTTTTGATCCATTTTTTCAGTCCTCCTATCATCAAGCTTTATGGCCTCCGATTTGGTTATTTCGCTCCTGGGTCATAGCACCATCTTCCAGATTAAATCCCTTTAATATTGCGTTTTTTCCATATTTTTTCTTAATTGCAAGCATGGCACGCTGTATCTGTTTTTCTTTTTGAAGCTTCGCCGCATCTTTCTGCTGTTTATCTTCAAGCGCTTTATAATCTGTAAATAAATCGAGCTGTTCAAAGACCTGAGAGTCTTGCGAAAAGACGTCATCTTCAGCCACATGATTGGCTGCAATGGCGACCCGCCTAACCAGAAGCCCCGGGTCTACAATTCTGGAATATAATTCCAGCACCGCGTCCATAATCAGCATAGTTGAAGACGTCTTCTTTTTGAGGTTTGCGGTGCCATGCGCATGTTTGGGGACTTTACGTCCATAATGGTCCGTAACGATCTCCCCATGATAGGATTTTCGGATCTCCGGGTCTATCAGGTTTTCTATATCATAGCCTATCGTCAGAACAATCTGATCCGTGACAAGTCCTTTATCCACCAAGTCAAGGGCAAGCAGGTCAGTCATTTCCCGCACGATTAACCTTGCTTTCTCATAACTGTACGGACACTGCAGCACTTGCCCGGAACCGATGCTGTTTGAAGAAGGTTTATAGGATTTTATATCAGTTATAGTGCAGGGCTCCCAGCCCCAGGCATGATCAATCAAAAGTTCTGCGTTCACGCCGAAAAGTTTATAGAGTAGATCCTCATTATAATATTCATTCGGTTTCCCGATGGAGCACCGGGCAATGTCGCCCATGGTATAAAGCCCGACAGATTCCAGTTTTTTTGCGTATCCCTTTCCAACGCGCCAGAAATCCGTGATGGGGCGGTGTCCCCAAAGCAGTTTGCGGTAGGACATTTCATCAAGCTCTGCGATGCGGACGCCGTTCTCACTCGGTGTGGCTCGCTTCGCCATGATATCCATGGCAATCTTACACAGGTACATATTGCTTCCAATGCCAGCTGTCGCAGTAATTCCAGTGGATTCAAGGACATCCCGTATCATTTTCGTCGCCAGTTCACGTGGAGTCAGCTGATAGGTGTCCAGATAATCCGTCACATCCATGATAACTTCATCAATGGAGTATACATGAATGTCCTCTGGGGCGATGTATTTTAAATAGATATCATATATACGTGTACTGTAATCCATGTAATAAGCCATCCGTGGGGGAGCGGCAATATAGGAAATTTCTTTTTCAGGAGAGGAATCCAGCTCTGCCGCATCGAATGAAGCTCCCTGGAAGGCACAACCAGGTGCACACATCCGGCGCATAGCATTTGCTTCCCGGACTTTCTGAACCACTTCAAACAGCCTTGGCCGGCCAGGAATGCCATAAGACTTCAAGGCTGGTGAGACCGCAAGACAGATTGTTTTTTCTGTCCGGCTGGCATCAGCAACCACCAGGTTGGTTGTCAGCGGATTCAGCCCGCGTTTAATACATTCAACTGAGGCATAAAAGGATTTCAGATCAATCGCGACATAAGTTTTCTCTGGCATATTTCCACCTCCAAAAGCGAACATACTTTCGCACAGCTATTATAACACGTAGCCAGCATGCCTGAAAGAGCTATATATAAAATATTTAAGGAATATTTTAGGTGAACTCAATATTTTTCCGCTCATTTCTGGCGTCAAGAGGAATCTGGGGAATTTATGAAGTATGACACAACCACATAATTACTATATAAGACAAAAGGAATGGAGGAAAAATCGCGGAATCAGTCAATAATGCTACTATTTAATGAGTGATATATGTAAAGGAGAGCAATAATGTATATGAATTACGGAGATAAGGATTTTTTTGAGCACGGCATTTTGGTGGATGCAGAGCACAGCGATACGGAATTCCCGATCCTGCACTGTATGCCATATCCGGGCGAGGAGGATTTATTCCAGTTCGGTGACTGCAGGGTCGATATCACGGACTCATGGATTGAAAAACAAGCAGTCATGGACTATATCGGTATGAAAAAAGCAGAGTTTGACCCAGTTCAGTTCGCCATCGGCTGTATCATGTATTATGGCGCTGAAAATTTCGGTGCATTAAGTTATGCCTATGACTGGCGCCAGATGAAGCGGCGGGACATTGAGGAGATATTAAAATATCGTATAATTGCAAGCGATAATCTGGATATCACTTGGTAGGGAGGTGGCTGCTATAAATACGATACATAATAAATGGAAGCCATTTCTGGATAATCAAGTAGTTGCGGGTGAGATATGTAAGTTTCCTTTTTGACCTAAAGGAGCATATCCGCAATACACCGGAACAGGTATTTCAACGTGCCAGGCTATTTGACGAATCCGTTATTAAAGAAAGGGCTGCTATATAGTAGTCCTTTTTTTGTGTGTAAAAACACTGAAATTCCTTATCCGCGATTTTATGAGCTGAATCGATACAAAATATGAGACAGAAATGACAGGTTTCCCAACCATAATTAGAAAGGAACATATAGGGATTCATGCGGACTAGAATATGTCCCGATGCATGGAAAGGAGGAGCGATGGAAAAAGAAAAACAGACAAAATATGACAGCAGGAAATTTGCTGAATTAACCAGCATTGCGATGGCGCACCGAAAGCCATCCCAATTTGCGAAGAATCTCCAGATTCCGCCAAGGTATCTGGCTGTATTGTTAAAAGGTAAGAACGAGGCACCGCCGAAGCTTAGTTTAATCAAAAAAATCGCCAAAGAATCATTGGGCAGGGTGACCTTTGAAGAATTGGCTGATACAGCGGGGTACGAAGCCGCGGATGCGGTCCCTAAAAAAGAACGGCTGTCCGAAAACATGGGCGAATGGGAAACCAGACAGGGCCGTTTAATGAACGAGGAAGCGCTTCAGGGCTACCTAAAACGAATGATGCGGCAGATGACGGCAGATGACATGGGCAATCTGTTTGAAAAATTCGGTACGGACAGTTTGGATTATGAAGACTTCATGACAGCCGCAGGTTATCAGCCATGCCAGTACCGTATTCTTCGGAAAAAAGACTTAAAACCAGATAATATTAAAATACCGGAGGAATTTTTGAAAAAGAAAGCAGAAATCCAAGAAGATAAGGTGCATATGCAGGAGCCGGCGGCGCAGGAAATACCATCGGATGAAAAAGCAGAGGCGACGCCATATGATTTGGCGGAGCTGGCAATCCTGCGACATATCAGGAGACAAGGAAAGCCTTTTTCAATAGAAGGCGGTTCTCCTGATGAGTTGGTCATTAAGCTGGAGGATGGAGACAGGCTCCTTTTTAATCTGAGTCTGGCCTGGGAAAGCCCGTCCGAATCCAAAATTCTTGCAGTGTACAAGGAATGCGCCACCCTTCTGCCCGAGATTTACAGGAAATATTATCTCGTTTTCATAAATGAGGATGTGCTTCAGCCGTTCAAGGCTACTTCCATGACAAACTTAAAGGCCCGCCCATCAGCGCTCCTTGTATCAGGAGCCAAGATCATCAGGGAGGAGGAATTATAACCATGACTAGACGCTGCCCAGTTACGAACGAGTTGGTTCTGTATTTAGATTGCATGGAATGTGAGCTAAAGGAACTCTGCAAGGATCTGGCCGAACATTTGGACTCTAAAAAAGAACCGGAAGAAGGCTAAAAATCAACTAAATCCATGCGGATTTCCTCGCATCATGAGGCGGTGTGATAATCGTAAAAAATAAGTTTAACGGCAGTGATGGACAGAGAAATCGATATCCCCATTGACACAAAGTTACAGAGATTTTGTCGTACTCCGTTAAAATATCGAGCATATGTTAAAACAAAAAAAAGGAGGAAAAAATGAAACAGAAAACAATGATTATTTTATCAGTAGTATTGAGCCTTTTTCTCAGTATCACCGCTTTTGCCGGAGAAAAAATCTCAAATGTCAGCATTTCCGTGAATGAAACAAAAACAGAACCAGGAACCGTGTGGACCGCACAGGTGGAGTCCGATTCCAGCAGCTATGAGATCGAGGACTACGAGTGGTCCACTGATTATGAATTTTGGGAACCAGGCAAAAAAGTCACGCTTAAAGTCACGCTGGTTACCGATGAGAATACATTCGACCGTGAACCGTATGTGTACGGATATAATTGTGAAAAGGTAAGTGTTTCCAGAAGCGGCAGCAAAAAAATGATTCTTAAGATGAATTATACCCCGAGAGTCACATTGGAAACCCCTTCCGGCGTTCATTATGACAGCGATTACATCCTTGTCTGGGATAAGGTTAATTACGCAGGAGGATATGAAGTGCAGTTGTCAAAGGACGGAAACTATGATCAAATCATCTATTTGGAAGGGCGTTCAACGACAGAAGTGGATTTATCCGAGTATGCGACGGATGACTACCTGGTAACGGCAAAAATCAAGGCCGTGGCGCCTTCGGGTAAAAGTAATTATATCGAAAGTTCAGACTGGAATGATTTCGATGATGACGGTGTCTCCGTAGATGGGGATTCCACCACAACCGGCAAATTCAGCGGCTCAGGGCAGTCTAAACAATTCTATGACGAGGAAAACCCAGACGTCTACAAAACCGGATGGCAGTACATCAACGGATACTGGTACTATTTCAACCCGGAAACCGGATATGCAGTCGTCGATTCCTGGCTCAGCAGCACGGGACTTTGGTATCTGTTTGATGCTGACGGCAAGATGTTGACGGGCTGGCGCAAGGTGGGAGATTATTGGTACTATTTAAATGCTTCCGTGTCCGACGGCACAGGAACCCCATACGGCGCCATGAAGACGGGATGGATACAGACTGCGCCAGCAAGCCCTTATTATTATTTAAATCCCGGAACTGTAAATATGCTCCCTTATGGAGCCATGCTTTCCGACACGGTCACTCCAGACGGATATGCAGTCAATGCATCCGGGGAATGGCATAACTGACACCATCGAGAGGCGCCCTTTTTTGGGAGGCCTCTTTTTTTTGCTTAAAAAATTGTAATCTGAAACCAATTCGAGAAAAAAAGGCCGCATAATTTCCATAAAGGAGAAACAGAAAGGAATGATTATGCGGTTTAAATATAGAAAGATAGCGATTACCTTCTTCAGCCTGATAGCTTTTTCGGCTTTTGCAGCTTCTGGAATGACACCGGAGATAAAAGCGGATGGCGTACTGCCGGCAACAGTCAGTGAAGCTACTGTTTCGGAAGCGCAGATGGAACCGCCGCCGAAAATAAAGGAAATTTTCTTGCCAGATGGTTTTTTTGAGGATTCGGAGAATTGGTATTACAGGGAAAGCGGGAATGTCGTCGAGGACTCCTTCGTGGTATCAGAAGGCGAACTCTACCGTACTGGTCCGGATGGAATCCTGGTGCATGGATGGTATCAGGAAAATAAGGACTGGTATTATTTCGACGAAAAGGGTAAAGCAGTAACCGGCTGGGTTTTGGATGGAAACGTCTGGTATTATCTGGAAGGTACATCTTATCTGTGTGGATGGAATCAGCTTATGTTTGATGATGAACAGGAGTGGTTCTGTTTTTCTCCGGCTGGAATTCTTTATCAGAATTGTAAGACACCAGATGGATATCTGGTAGATGAAAACGGCATGTATCAGGAAATACCTGAAGCGTATGAAGGGGAGGGCTTCGAGTGGGATAAAGAGCGCCAGAATGGGGTTATGAGCGGACTCGTGGTGGCCGGCCAGCCGGCTGAACTTTATATGCTGTCCATGGCTGGAGAGGCATCAGGAGGCGGAAACCTTAACGCCATTCGGAATGGGGACCGGGGATGCGCCTATGGCCTATGCCAGTTTGATTACCGTTACGACCTGGTTGGATTCATGAATTACGCATACCAGTCCCATCCCAAATTGTGGCTGGGATTTGCGCCGTTCCTAGACAACCAGGACGGCAGTCCACAGCTTAAGAGCAATCCTGCCATTGGCGATGCGTTCCTCTCTGCCATGACAACCGACTATGAAACCGCGGTATCAGACCAGCTTTCTTATATTGAACAGATTTACTGGAACCCGTTTTATCGTCAGATGAACCAGGCTGGGTATCGCTTGGATAGCAGAAGCATAGCTGTTTCGGCCGCCTTCCTATCAGTGAATATAAACTGCGGGTCACAGGCGTCGCTGTTCATAGAGAACCTATCCCCAGAAATGACGGATGAAGATCTGATAAAGGGAATCTATAAGCTCCGGAATACTACACTGGCGAACCAGAAGGTCGGGAAAACAAGAAAAGGCACAACAAAACGGTATCTGGAGGCAGAGCCTCAGATGGCGCTGGATCTTCTTTACGGCTATGTGACCATTGATTCTGTCATCAATTATGGCGGCGGAGTAGAATGGCATGGGAACCCGTTTATTTCAGATATAACAACTCAGCCACGCACTGGCCATGCCGTTTATGATGTTCTGGCAATATCCACACAAGAAGATGCTGAAAGAGCGACTCCGTCAGAAGTGGAGCCGGATATACCAGAAGCTCAGTTATCTGAATCGTAATGCCACGAGTTTACTAAACACAGGAGGATTTTCTTCCAAGCATATGTTGGATAAGCAGAAAGTGAGGAAGTCAACCACCCGTGACTTTAATCAACCAAGTTGACTAGCCCAAGCACCGGAACATCCGGTGCTGCGTCAGAAGCGTAAACACCCAACCCGGTAGTACCCTAGCCAGCACAAGGTTCGTGCAACGCATGGAAGGTTTGGGCACCCGACAGCGACACGATGGCAGAAGCGGCCTGACATTGGTGAAGGGTGAACACTCCATTTTGGGAGCGCGGGGCTTTACGGCCTCCGCAGAAAGGAATTCCATATGAGTTTATTATTACAGGAACAGGAAACAACCATAAATTTTTACCGGGACAGCGACCTCGCCTCTATCTACACATCAGACCGGACTGTCATGACAAAGCTGGACAAACTGGCAGACAGCGATGAATACCCGGATTGGAAACTGATTAAGGTAAACCGGTCCATAGAAGATAAGGAAATCGTATCGAAAATCTATGAAACCAAAAAGAAATTGATTTCGTTCCGCTCAGTCATCGTCCAAAGGGAGCTGACAGAAGAACAGAGGGAACTGTACCGGGAGCGTGCGAAATATATGCAGGAATGCAGACGGGGAAAGAAAGATTGCAAAAACTCTGAATGAAGATCCGGAAGGCCTGCGGTCAGCGAACTGAGAGCCCCTGGATTTATTCGCGGGGAGTATCAAAAGAAAGGGAGAAATCTGCGTGAAAAGGATAGAAAACGGGTCAGTAAGACCCACAAGGCATAGATTTTGGCCAACTTTAACAGTACTATTCCTGGTATGTATTGTTTTTGGCGCCGTAGCGGCATGCAGTCTGCATTTCATAAAGGGAAAAGTAGAAAAAAGTATCAACCTGATGCAGACCATTGATAAAGAGGAAGTAAAACAGATGACCAATGAAAACCTGAGCGAGGAAACAGCCGTAAGGCTGCGTGACAGTTGGACCATTGCCGCATTTGGACTCGATTCAAGGGACGGTGACGGCCTTTCTGGGGCGAATTCTGATGTGATCATGATTATTTCCATGAACGGAAGAACTGGGGAGATAAAACTGGTGAGTGTATATCGGGACACATGCTTAAAGATAGGGGAAACAAACTACAGGAAGGCAAATTCCGCTTACGCATCCGGAGGACCAAAACGTGCCGTTGCCATGCTGAATGAAAATCTGGACTTAAAGATAGACGATTACATCGCGGTGAACTGGAAGGCGGTGGCGGATGCCATTAATCTTCTGGGCGGTGTGGACCTGGAAATAACAAAGAAGGAGTTTAAATACATTAATTCCTTCATCACGGAAACGGTTAAGTCCACTGGAATCGCCTCCGTCCATCTGACTCAGGCGGGACCCAACCATCTGGATGGGGTACAAGCAGTGGCATACTGCCGGCTCCGATTTATGGATGACGATTTTAAGCGCACGCAGAGGCAGCAAAAGGTAATTGGTCTTCTGTTGGAAAAGGCATCCCGTGCAGATTATGCGACTCTGAACCAGTTAATTGAGGTGGTTCTGCCGCAGACTGCCTCATCCATTGATGCAGAGGATTTATATGCGATTGCAAAGAACATTATGAAGTTTAAGAAACCGGAAACCACTGGATTTCCAGCGGTGAATTACTGCAGGACCGTAGATGGAGCATCGTTTGTATTTGCAGATTCCCTGGAAGAAAATGTGGAATCCCTGCATGAATTCTTATATGGAACGCACCAGTATATTCCTTCCAAAACCGTGAAGGAAATTTCACTTGCGATCCGCCGTAAATCGGAAGAAAACCAGAAGGAACGGGTCAATATCGAGGAAACGCCGCCATCTGCTCCCATAATTGAAGAAACCGCAGCGGAGACGACCATCCCGACCGAAGCAAAAGCAGCAACCCCGGCCGAGGCTGAAGCAGATATGACGGCTGAGAGTGAAATTGGTATCCAACAGAGCAAGCAGAAGTAGCCAGAAAAATCCGAGAAGTTTTTGTGGTGATCGTACCTGCGAAAAAAACAGATGGGATAAACGAACTGGAATCAACAGTGCCGGGAAGCCAGAATGGCTTTGTCGAGAAAAACCCGGAATATGATATGCCGCTGCCAGCGGATGAAGAAAGTAGGAGGAAAAAAAATCATGTTCATATGGACTAAATCCGGAGAAAAACTGATAAATACAAAAGACATCAAAATAATCTGCATGGAAGACGGGACGAAGCAGGCTCGGGAACTGCATCCAGCCACACAAGGGGAGATATACGTCCTGCGCGCCTATTATTCACTTGATGATAAGAAGAATTCCGTTATATTGGCAACTTACAATAACGCCGAAACAGCGAGGGAGCAGTTTGCTCAGATGATCTGTGCAATTGGGGAAGGGGCCGTTGTATTTTCTTTCTGTGAAGATACCTCACTGTCCGATGGCGGAAAGGTAGAGCCTGAGGAAGTGATTGACTTAGAGCCATAAGGAGGACAGCATGATGAGACTGGAAGATTATTACCGCACACTATTTAAATTTCTTAAGGAAAATACGCTTCTTTGCTGTGTGGATGAAGATAAAACTGAGTCCGGGCCAAGGGGACTGGACCCTGTGCTCATGCCCCTTACCGCCTTTCTTCTGGCGTCAAAACGGTGCATATATGATAGGGTGGACCAGTTCTATATGGACACTTTGAGGAAACCAGTGGCTTTCGCGGACATTGATGAGGCATATGAGGGCGTATCCGTGCCGGAGTTAGAGGGGTGTCTAACGCTACCTGGCCGTGTTATTTATCAGAAACTTCTATTGTTGTTTCTCATATGGAAAGGGGAGCGGCAAGTATTAAAACTCATAAAGATGGCGTATCCCCTTTCTTATACAGAGGAAGAAGGAGAGAATCTCGAAGCAACGCTTTTGGTCGGTGATTACGACGTAAGGAATGCGGTCATTACGTATCTTGTCCTGTATTTAAGAGGAATCACAATACTATCAGTAAAAGGAAAAGACCCGGTCAGCCTCGTCTACCACCAATTTGAACAAGCCTACCTTCTAAATGTGCCACTGCCATTCTGGCTGCCACAGGAAAATGTGGAGCAGCAAAGCGCGGCATTCCAGCTGTTGGACATTGTAAATACCGGGTATATTTCCGTTTCCGAACCATGGTATGTGAATACATACCAGTCTATCTTGAAATTAAAGGACGGGTCAGAGAGGGATGAGAGGAACAGACTCTGTCCTCTACAGGCGTCGGTTCCAACGGTTCAAGAATTCCTTAAAGGATACGGAAATACTCCTGCCGTTATGTCCGTCATCTCCAAGAAGCAGGATAACCCGAATGTAGGAAACCGCCTGAAAAAAGCAGGCACAGACAAAAGTGGGATACTGCCTTTTCTATATGAAATCCTTTCAAACGCCTACTTAAGTCGCGAGGAACTGCTGGATTCCTGCATTTCTGAGGATGTAAACGACTGGGTGAACCAGGCGATTTTTAAGGCAAAGGCTGCCGGGGTAGATTTGCCACTTGAAGAATGCCAAATTCTTGCGGGGGTCATTTATGCGCTTTTAACCCGGACAAGGCATGCAGAAGAACTTGCAGGCATTCTGTTGATAAAGGACAGCGCCTCCGAAGTTCGGGACCAGCAAGAGGAAAATAAAAAAAAGAAGAAAGAACAGGAGGCTTTAAAACGAGAACTTTTAACTTCCACAAAGAAAAATGAGGAATTAGAAAAATCACTTGAGAATTTAAAAAGGAAAACAGATAAGGATCTGGCCCGGTGGTCTTGCGACTACGAAAGTTTAACCCGTAAATATGAGAATTTAAAACATGATTTTGAACAACTAATCATGACAAAAGATGAGGATGAGGACATCGCGCCAAGCACGGATAACATTTCGCTGGAGGAAATGAAAAAGGAAATCAGGAAAGAAAAACTACTGTTTGTGGGCGGCCATCCAAACTGGCAGAATGCGATGAAAACAGAGTTTCCCGAGTTTCGATTTCTGGACTCAAGGGAATATAGCGCGGCTGCGCCGGCGGTATTTAGAGGAATCGACTTCATCGTTTACAATGTCAACTGGAATAATCACGGAATGTATTATAAATGCCTGAAACAAAAAGATAATAGCAGCCGGTTTATATTCATCCGGTCAAATAATGTGACGCGTACAGTTTTGAACATATATCAAAAGATAGAGGCAGGTGATGAGACGGATGTGGTGGAATAAGAATGCAAGGCTGTGTGAGCGGGCTTCTTATAATTGCGTTGATTTGACTGGATATCTCCACTACCCAAACGATATAGTGGAGCAAATCCTTTTTTCGATGGAAGAAGGCTGCACGCGGAATCAGATAGATAAAGCCCTGCGCAGGGGCACCCGCCAGGAAATCATCCATGAGTTAATGAGCATGCGGACCAAACCAGATGTAGGCTCATTTACTCAAAAGCTATCGGAGCTAATTAAAAACACACCTGGAAAGGATATCCGCGAAGATATCAAATCTCTGGAGCTTCTTTTGCCAGACGATAAGGTGCATGGATGGAGTTCTGCCAGTTCTCGTATAACCCTGCATGAAATCCAAAAGCATACGGAAGAAGAACCGGAAATCACAGCCCTGTTTTTGTATTTCCTTGCGGCGGACCGTCTGGTTTCAAGCAAGACGGCGGTTGATTACAATAAGGAACTTGATATTGTCATCAACTCTTTTTTTACCGGCGGGGCAGTAGATGAAAACGAAGGCATCCCTCCGAGGACTGATTATATGGAACTGCTTTCCCTGTATTATGCAGTTTCAGGAACAGAGCCGGAGCACGCAGTAAAGGCCTGCGGGAGAACTGCGGCGGCGTTAGGATTTTCCCCGCGCCGTACCTATCACCTCATGCTGGAAACGGCTTCCATGATTTTAATGTTCCAGAAAGGGATCACAGCTGGCTGTTCTTTTTTAAGAAACAATAAGCTGCCGGCCAGATACGAGATCAGCCAGATCGGTCTCCAAAAAAAAATACACGCGGCCTTTTGTCCGGAGCCTCCATTCCTTCTGGAAACCTGTACTGCCATCTGCCATCATCCAGAAAAACTGTCAGAAGTACTGTTTTCGGAGCATCCGGATCGTATCCTAATTTTGGCGTGCCAGATATTCGCAGAAGCAATTGCATATACAGAAGGGATATGGAAAGACATAACCATCCCGATGGGAACGCAGCAGTATATAAACGAAATATTATCTTACTGCAGAGAGGAGGTAACTAAAAATGTTTGGAACTACAAGTGAAAGTATTCTTTCGCAGGCGCGAATCCTGTTGGTGCTTGCCATTATATGGCTTTTAATGGCACTCATTACAAAAAAACGCCGGACACTTACGGTTATAATTTACGCCGGTATTGGCGTGCTATTTGAACTGTCTGGATTATACGGTATATGGAAGTCCATATCAGGCTTTTCGGTGTCAAAAATAGGCATATATCTCATAGCAGCATTTCTGTTTCTGTTGTTTGTCGTGCTGATGACTGTAATCTGGATGAGATACCAGGAAACCTTATCAGGAAGATATGATTGTGAGAAATGCCAATAACCCACCACTTAAATCCTAACGGATTTTGAAGTGGGAGCTTGCACTGAAAGGTAGTTACACGCCATGGCGTAAATTGCCATTACTGGACAGCGCACCAATGGGCGTTATTATTTAAGCCCAGAGGAACCAGGGGTGAATATTCCTGCAAAGGATATTAGTATTCTCAGACAGAACACAGGACTTGTGTATATATACGTCCCAAAACCAATATCAAGAAAGGAGCGCCTGAAAACATGCCAATTCCTCCCGTCGACTAAGAAGCGGGGTATACTTGGCTCAGGCTTATTATGAAACAATATCGCACTGCAGTACACGCGGCGTTGACAGCCGCAATGATCCTCGCATTTCCATTGTCTGCACATGCGCAGGAGAAGATCAACAGCGTCAGCATCCGGATTGAATCAGAAGATTTTGATGAGTGGGGCCGCCCAGAATTAACCGCATCGACAAAGAGCGGATATTATACAGTTGGGAACATCGAAAGTGCATATGAGCATTTTGACTCCAGTACCCCCGGCAGCTACGAGGAGGATACAGATGTTTATGTCATCGAATTGTATGCCGATGACGGATACTATTTTAACATTACAAAAGCGGACAAAATCCATATTAATGGGCTCGGGGCTGATTTTATCAAAGCCTCCAGACAAAATAACGGCTCCGACCTTACTCTGACTGTGCGCCTAAAAAATCTGGAGCGTTTTGTGGGTGAGATTGAAGATGCAAAATGGGATCGGAATGGTTTTGCATCCTGGAAAGAGGCTTTCGGTGCTCAGTCCTATGTACTGGACTTTTATAATGAAAAAGGTAAAAGTAAGCGTGTGGAAGTCTGCGGGACAACTTACGACTTCCGCCCATTTATGCAAAAGTCAGGCGATTACAGTTACCGTGTCCGCCCATTATCCTCCACGCGGGAAGCGGGGGAATGGATAGAAGCAGGGTCCGTCACCATCGATGAGGCCGCGGCAGAAAATAACCGTCAGATGTTCCAGATTGAAAAGGAGGTATCCTATAAAAATGGTATTGTAGAGCCATCGAACGAGGTTGTTGTATATAAGAACATCGGCTGGCAGGAGACAGATGACGGGAAACGCTGGTACCGCAATCAAGACGCCTCTTACCAGCAGAATACATGGATGCAGGAAAATGACGCCTGGTATTATTTCGGCAGCGATGGATATTGCAAAGCGGATGAATACCTCACGTATGGAGGAAGCGACTATTATTTCAATGAGGAAGGAAAAATGATCGCTAATATAGAAGCCCCCGACGGAAGAAAAGCAGATGCAATGGGCAAATTATCTGCTGTGAAATGATAAAAACAGCAAAAAAGCTTATCCGCAGGAATGAACAAATTGCCATCCAGCTTAAAATCTGATATACTGGAGTCAGTACAGAAATTAATTGTCTGTTCTACTTCAATAAAATAAGCGAAGCCCCCTCCACCTCTACGGCAGATGGAGGGAGGAATTGCAAAAAACAAGCGCAGTGGAAGCGGCGGGTATATGTTGCCATTATTGCTCACTGATATAAGACTTTACCTATGACACATTTCACAGCTATGATTACGATATCGTGGCTGTTTTTTCTTTTTTTTCAAGATTACATATCAAAAACCATTTCTTCATAATTCCAGCCCATAATTAATACGAACATTAAAAAACCTTTAAAAAGCTTATCCGCAGGCCTTTGAATTTTGCCAGGCATTCCCATAACAGGTAAAATTGGGGATAGAACACAAAGGGAGGCTCAGGCTTATGATGGAACTGCGGGGAAGATGTACGCAAATCGAGAGTCGTGATCCACTAACTGGGGTGGTCACATTTTTCTTTCTTGATTTTGATTCAGAGCATGAAATCCGGGCCATGGGCGTTGCCGCGACCCTCGAACGAAATGCACAGTATCTCCTTAATGGATATTATCACACGGACGGCACATTCCGTTTCGGAAAGATACGGTCGTTTTCTTGTTGCAGTAAGGAATCCGTTGACCTTCTGGTGGACCATGTGAACGGAATAACCGAGGGGGTGGCCAGAGAAATCGTAGAGCGGTTCGGTGATGACATCTTTGCATATCAGCAGATTGATGGGCTTAAAAAGGAATTGATGAAAATCCATGGGATCGGGCCCAAGAAGGCGCAGGCGGTCATGTCTTTCATCAGTCAGGGAAGCATGGAAAACGACGTATTCCAGTTCCTCTCATCCTATGAAATCCCGTATGTATCAATTCTCATGGTGCTAAACGAGACACCAAAGATTCATCTGGAGGACATTAAGGCCCATCCGTATACGCTGATGAAATATGAAGTTCCGTTTGATTTATGTGACCGGATTGCGATTACCAACCACATAGACCCATGGGCGTTTGAACGGGTCTATTCCATTGCAAGACAGGTTATCCGGCGGATGCATAACCGAGGCAGCACGAGGATGCCATTTGAGACGTTTTTAAAAGAACTCACGCTTTACTCACTTCACAATGGGAAAAGCACAGTCGGGATACCGAAGGATCTTGCAGAAATCATAATCGGGTCCGCAAGCCATTTTGTAACCTACCGGGACGGAGGAATCGAATATATTTCAACACGGGACTACTTTTTTAAAGAGACTCAGATTGCGAAACAGATCATGCGACTCCAGAACTCCCGCCGGGGCTTCACGGACAATGCCGTTTCCTATGTCGATGCAATTGAGAAGCAGGGGGTGGCGTACAACCGGGAGCAGAGGGAGGTATTCAAAATCCTTGAGACAGGCGGCATTTGCGTTTTGACCGGAGGACCCGGGACCGGGAAGACCACGGCGATTAACGGTCTGATAAAGGTGTTCCTTGAAATAAAATCAAATGGTTCCGTACTTTTATGTGCGCCGACGGGCAGGGCAGCCGCAAGGATGACCGAAATCAGCGGCCACATGGCAAAAACCATGCATAAGGCCATGAACCTGCGGTGGTACAACCATGACGTCAAAATAGAGCCGCTGGAATACGACCTCATCGTCGTGGATGAAATGAGTATGTGCGACACGGAACTGTTTTATTATTTTTTAAAGGCTGTAAAATCAGGAACGACGGTGCTTCTTGCAGGTGATTATGACCAAATACCAAGCGTTGGCCCCGGACAGGTACTGCGTGACATTATAGAAAGCGGAAAATTTCACGTTTTCCGTCTGATTCAGACCATCCGACAGGCAGAGGGCAGCCTGATCATTGAAAATGGGAAAGCGGTACTGCATGGAGAAGCGCTGAAAGCCGGTGATGACTTTCAGATTGTCACGTTGCCGAATGACCAGGCAATCTACCGGGTCATCCAAAAACTTAAGCCAGAGTCCATGCCGCAGATTCTTTGCCCAATTAAAAAATCACTGGTCGGCACTTACGAGATTAACCGGCTTGTACAGGACATTTATCATTGGGACACGGACAGCATATGGCTCGACGGAACAAGTTTTTGTATCGGTGACAAAATCATCATGAATACGAATAATTATGAAGCCGGGTATATGAATGGCGATGTGGGGACGATTTCTGCCCTGCACGATGGCTGGGTAAAAATCAATTTTTCGGATAAATCGCTATATGTCGCAATTGGCCAGCTGGACGGCATGAAATTATCTTACGCTCTGACGTTCCATAAATCGCAGGGAGCAGAGTGCGAGCATGTCCTGATTATTTTATCCTCCAAAGCAAAGGCAATGGCATCAAGGGAATTACTTTACACCGCAATCACAAGAGCAAAGAAAAAGGTCTGGCTGCTGGCCATCGGCGAGGTGCTGGATGCATATTTGAAAGCAGATAAGAGCAGCAGAAGAGACTGTGGGTTGAAATCCGCCCTGATTGGAAGAATCTGAAGGAGGGAAATAGAATGGAAGGTATCATACACATTGCGGGCACAATGCCGCGGATTGGAACGACAACAGTTGCCATGCAACTGATCCTGTTCCTGCAACGTCTTGGATATAAAGCCGCTTACGTCGAAATGAATTCCCAGGATTATATCTGGGGCGTCACGGCCCTTTACGCGGACTGCATAAAGGATAAGCTACCAGGGAAGGTCACTTATAACGGCGTGGAACTTTACTCGAAGGAGCGCCTCCCGGAGCTCATATCCGGCGGCACGCATTATGATTATATCATATGCGATTATGGGAATATCCCTGCAAAAAGTTTCGACGCACAAGCATTTTCTGACTGCAGTGCCATGATTATCGTGGCCGGAGTAAAACCAAACGAAGTATTTCAGACAAACCAAGCATTAAAAGAACCTATTCTTTCTGATGCGGTTTACGTCTTCTCGTTCATCAACAAAGCGGATGAGGGGGACGTCCTGGAAATGATGCAGGAAAAGGCAGCGGTTACTGCTTTTATGCCGTATGCTCCGGACCCGTTCACAGAAATAAAGATATCATTAGATGACGACGCGTTCTATCCGACAGATGAATGTTTCCATCCCGTAATGTGCAGCGTGTCGGAACTGATTAACGGGAGGTGATTTTGATGAGATACAATCCAATTCTAATGCAGAAGGTTACGGAGGAAAAAAAGGAAGAAAACGAACAGAAGAAATTAAAGGAAGAAACAGGGATTAACGACCAAGATGTAGTGCTAAAGAAAAGGGGAGTGAAGGACTATGCTGTCCTGGCACTCCGTTCCCTTCTGTATGCGGTAGTCATCGCACTGATATTTGCTGGGTTGGTCACAGCCTTAAATCCCGCCTCAAGGCAGGTGATAATCGATATGCTAAACCAGCTTTTCTAATAATTGGAAGCGGAGGAAAACAATATGTGTAGTTTTGATATGCTTTCTATTGAAGATATTTTTTCCATGCCCCCCTGAAGAACTGATTCAGGTTGTAGCAGAGTATTTTCAGGTAGAAATGCCTCCCTGTGTGGACAGCATCGAAGATATGGAGCGTGCCGGTCGGCTCCTTGGCCAATGTGCCTCGAATTACTCTTATCTGCTTAATATGGCAATGGCTGCAAAAATTAGGAAACGTCATATCAAACGGATTGGCGAAAACAAACAGGAAACAGAGGACGCTCTGTCAAGGGAGGAGATTTTCAATACGTATGCTGAGATTATGAAGACCGCCTATAATGCAATCTCGCGGATGATTACTATTAAACAGCAAATAAACGAAGAACTCCACTTCACCGACGGGAGGTAATCTTTATGATGAATGCAGGGACGAAAATAGAGCCAGACGAAAGCATCCGGATACTGATACCGTTGCATCCTTACACAAAAAAGAATTCCCAGGAAATTTATTTCCGGACCAAAACAGATGAAGGCAACACGGCCAAAAAAGTACCATTCATATCCCCGTCAAAACAATACAAGCGATACGAACAGGACTGCCGCATATTCATGAGGCCGCTTGGGATCGACTATCCAGTCAATGTACAGGCGCATTATTATATGAATTCACTTCGTGCAGTTGATCTTACTAATCTGCACCAAGCCCTGCATGACGCAATGGTGAACAATGGATTAATTTCGGATGATAACTGCCGGCTCATTGTATCGACGGATGGAAGCCGAGTATTTTATGATAAAGATAATCCAAGAACTGAAGTCCTCATCACTAGGACTGAACTCACTTTCCCTAAATGTAAGGCGAAGCGGAAAAGGAAGGAAAACGAATATGGATAGTGAATGCTATTTATACGATCAGGTGCTGATCGGACGCAAGGAGACTTGTGGCAAGGAACTTTTCGAAACGACAGTGAATGGAAAAAAGGAATACAATCCCGCTGATGAAGCAAGAGCCATCAAGATTGTCAAATATGCGCTTGAATATTATATGGGCTGGTCCCCCGAACAGATCCGGTTCAATATCGATGAAAATATCCTGAAAATGCTGAAATTAGATAGCCTGGTCCGGCAAAGGATACGGTTTCCTGTTGAACTCGAACCGATGGAGAACTTACAATATCTCGTTCATAGGATGTATCCAGAACGGTACGGCTATGACCGACGCAATGCGATTGAGACGTATTACGACCGGATTCTGTCAGGTGAAATCAAGCGGTTTAAAAAAGGCTTTTTCACGGAGGAGTATGGCACATACCGCGCAGGCATCTGTTTTCAGCGCATGCTCCAGTTTGTGGGACAATTTTCAAGCATCCGGCAGATATACGATGTGTTTGCGGGCACGGAAGGACGCCGGCTGCTCAATAAATACAAACTCTCAAGCGCAGCCAGGGACTTATATGAATTTCCAATTGATTTCCTCCATTTTTCTTTACCAGAAAGGGATCGCGACGAATTATATTATTACGAGCTTAGATTCTCGCTCATTAACGAGAAACAGAAACGGGGAATGCGTAAACAAGGAGATTTCATTGCGTAGGCAACCTGTTCCAATGATGACAGTGTGTATGGAAAAGAAAATTGAATCGAAAGGTGCTCTCCTATAGGGGAGCTTTTTTCTGCTCTTTTACGTATAACGAGACAAACTTACGGAGCAGAGCGGTGACGTGCCAGGGTTTAACCCGAACCACTCCGGGATGACGCCAAGTCCAGAACCCTGGGCGTAGGCGCGACAACGCTATGGCAACCCAACGCAGGTATGAAGGGAAACGGTTTACCATGACCGGGCAGAAATATATAGTTTAATTGTTAAGCGCCAATTTGGTAAAAAAACACCATGATATGTGCCCATAATTATAAAATAGAGATGAGCAAAACACAATAAATTAGTTGATGGATTTTTGCTGTCAGTATATTGACTTTATAAAAAGAAATTTTATGGGACAGTAAAGCTGACGTAAGCCCATAACCTACGCCACCAGTATCTCGTATTCAGCAAATGTATCATGCAGCCCGTTTTGTTGATTTTAGTTTCCGATAAGACTGGTTCGGTGTGTTGACTGCCGCAATGGCTACTGCCAATAAACTAATATGTGCAAGGGTATTCAAATTTTCAACAGAAGCTTTGTTCCTTACCCACATCCGTTCCTGTCCAGTATGTTTAAATCGGGAATTGTACCGTTCACACTCTGTGCGGAGGGAATAGCAGCTTTTGAAATACTTGTCACTGCGATCAACACAAAGCCGGAGATCATCAGGGAGAGTAAGGTATTTTGTGCAGCCACGGTGCTTTCGGCCATTATAAAAGTTTTTGTGGTGGCAAGGACAATCCGCTTTTTTTGAATATTTCAGTGGACAGCAGAACTTCTGTCTGGTTCTGCCGTGGTCAGAGAATTTACCGTCCTTCCACATGGCAAGACCAGCTTCGCAGATGGGATTACTTTTAGAAAGCAGCTTGGGGTTTTTGGTGTTGCGTTTATTTAAGGGGATGATACATTCCCCGTTATAAAGGGAACTCACCTGATTATAAATGTTTTTGGCATCATAGCCTTTGTCAGCAAGGAAGGTACATTCTGTAATGGGAATGAATTGGTGTGTCAGGGCAAGGATATCCAGAGCAACCGTGGAATCAGGGACATCAGCGGTTGTAGTCAGTTCTGAAATTGGGAGCCCAGAAATACAGTCAACCAGGACATGGTTTTTATAACCCCAGTAGAATTCATATTTTTTCTCATTGGTCCGGTTAGAGGCAGTATGGACGCCAAGCTTGCACTCCTTATCAGAGATAGGCTGATTGTGGGGTTTGAACTTATTAGGCAGGAAGGATTTGGGGTTGTTTAGGGAAGTGTTGGCAGCAACAGGAGTGGAATCCAACCCAATGAAGGAGGTATCGATGATACCATCGGCAGCCAGCTTCAAAACCTGCGACTGCATAAGTTCAGACAGAGACGCATGGTTTGCGACTTTCAGGAAACGGTCAAAAGTCCAATAGGAAGGAAGATGCACGGTAATATCAAAGCCGCAGTAATGAGCGATGAGAAGGTTGTTGTTAAGGTAATCAACTAAATCGGAGATCATAGAAAAGCCCTCACATTTCATAACGATAAAGGCACAGATCATGGCGTGATTTGAAAAGCCTTTCCGACCAGTGGTAGGATACTCCTGAACTGAAGATAAATCCAAGTTCAGGAAAAGAGAATCATAAAATCTGGCGGCGGGCTGAGAAGTAAACAGCCTGATGTCCTGGATAATTTCTTGACGGTAGATAGCAATCAGCTCCTTTCAGGTGTTATTGAATTTGACAACTTAATTATACCAGTTAGGGCTGATTGTTTCTATAAATTAATAGTGATAACGAGGTTTGCCATGCCCCGCAAAGCCGCATAAATACTGACTATGTGGAGTTTTGCTCATGGCTATTATAAAAAACATAGGAGGTGTGCGTATAATGAAAAAAATACGTTGTGATATTTGCAACAGCAAGATGGTCGGTGAGAGAAAAAGGACGGCATTCCTACTACAAGGAGAGGTTTATCATGGAGATGCCTTAATGTATCATTGCAAAGTATGCGGCTATGAAAAGTTAGGGACTTGTGAGGTAAAATTCTGGGAAAATGATGAGGTGCCTGAGATAATAGAGGGTGATGATAAAAATATAAAGCCGCAGCCACCCAGGCCGAAAATGTTTGAAATGCGGCACGGGAAAGCTAGAATCACAGATGAATGGCTTGACTGGATGCTGGAATACAAACAATGGTTTATTCCACTTTATGATAAATTGATTTCGAAACGCAGGCAAGAAATGCGGTATCTTTCCCAGCAGCCCCCAACCTATAAGGCAATCCTAAACAATGTCTTATACGATACAGAAAACTCTAAGATGTTCCTGATGGACGAAAAAGACTATGAAAGTGAGATATGCAGGAAATATTATTACATGACCCAGTCTGGGAAATATTTTGCCGTCGTCGTCCAGTTCGGGAAGGTAAATGAGTTGATTACCATGGAGCTTAAGGAAGTCAAAAAGTTGTTAGCGCAGAAGCCGGATTTATACCGGGAGGTGATTTCAGAGGAAATTTTGGAATAAAAACCAAAAAAATCAAAAACAGAATCATAATTACCTTAGGAACGGAACTGAGCCTTGAGATGACAGAAATGCCTTCGGCGAGCTTGGCATCCGTTCCGTATAACAATGTATGTTTTGAAAGGAGATTTTGTATGAATGGCAAAGTAAAATGGTTTAACCCGAGTGCTGGGTACGGTTTCATCACAGGTGCAGATGGGACTGACTATTTCGTTCATCACACCAGCATCCAGGCGGAAGGTTTCCGTACCTTAAAAGAAAATGCTGACGTGACCTTCGATGTCGATCATGACGATAAAGACCGCCCGATCGCAAAGAATGTTGTGGCGGCGTAAGGCTGCTGGAGACACAACCAGCAAAGGACCGATCATTCGGTCAAATTGGTTAATGCAAAAAATAGCGCATACGATTTTGTATGCGCTATTTCTCTGGCAGGAAGGGAACAGGCGCACCATCATAGGCCCGCTTCATCAGGTCAATAGCCCACCACTTAAATCCTAATGGATTTTGAAGTAGGGCTTCCGCTAAAAAAGGCGGTTACTTGGCAGAGCAGCGATGTGCCAGGATTATATCCAAACCACTCCGAAATAATGCCAAGTTCCAGACTCTGGGAGTAAGCGCGCTTACGCTATGACAACATAACACAGTAAACCGCGGGCTTTCATCCAAAAAAGTTTTTAACTTAGATTGGTAAATCTACTTTGGCGGTTCGACAGGCGCCCGGGTGATATGGAAGTGATATTTCCTCTTTTCCAAATTTCCCAGCATATCCTCAAGAACACTAAGATGTTTTCTCGGCTCATCTAATATACCGAAGACAAACCCACGTCCGTCCTCGCTGAGCAACCAATCGTGGTTGGATGGATAAAAACGCATGATAATCTCATCCGCAACTTCCGGCGGGATGTCCGCGCAGCTGGCTGAGCGGATATTGTCATCGACATAAATGTTGTACAATAGGTCGAGGGCAAGTATCTTCTTATAATAATCGCAATTATTTTCCACCGCGGGCATCACCTGTGGATCCGTAACAATCCGGCCGAAACCAGGGACACAATCTACAATCTCTCTATTTAATGGTTTAGCAATGTGCCGGACGCATCCGAGTGCGTATGTAATTGGCAGTTCCTCAGCAAATGCATCATATGGCTCTAATTTTTTATTAGAACTGAATTTTCTTTCATTTATATACGACATAACCATTCCTTCTTTCTCTGTGTTTTTATTTTACCGTGTGTGAAAAAAAACCACAAGGTAAAAATATCCGCGGATAACTGTTTTTAAACGGTTTATTGCTTACCCGCAAGTTTTTTACCTGATTTCTAAATTTCCCGACGTTAAAAAAGAAGAAATAATCCCGTAATCGAACAATCCAAACCCATAATTAAAAAAGAAAAATAAAAGGAGGATGATAAGAATCGTGGCAATGGATGAAAGAAAATTAAGCATGTATCTGGCAGGGACCCTGAAAGTGATCTTTGACGGAATAAACAGCGCGCTCAGTCACAGCGGAACAAATTACACCCTGGTTTCCTATGACGGTCACGACTTTATCCGCGAGTCGATGGGGACTGATGGAAAGATTGACGAATCGCTTTTAAGCCGGAACATCGGTAAGACGGTGGATTGCAGTCCATTTATGAAGGATAAGTTGATTGCGGAGTTTGAACGACAGCGGGTTACGTTCGCGGCAATAGAGACCGTGGAACCAACTAAAGGCGGAGGTGTTACGAATTGGTGCTATTTCGCAACACATAAGGGCGACCGGGATAAAGTGGACCACATCATCTCGGATCTAAACATGATGAAGGGGGAACACCAGATGGAACCATCTGCTTTCCTTGCGTATACAACAGAAAAGAATATCCCAATCAGTGGTGTTCAGGGAGTGGAGCCGGAGGTATTTGAAACGATACTGAAGGAAAAGCGACTAGATTTCCCATTCTGCGCCATCAAGAATTCCTATGGCTCATACGATATCCGTATACCGGAGCAGGAGAATCGTAAAACGCATGATGCAATTGTAAACGCCGTCATCCTGTGCTCAGCGCATACAAGGACAAACATCATCGAACGCACCCAGGACAGAAGGGAACAGATTAATGATGCAGTGTCAAAAATCATGGACAGTCGGAAATCCTTTGTAATTATGGATGGACAGTCACCGGATCATTATATTCGCACGGATTCCAGCGGATTCCACAACATCATCCGGACGCCTGCCGGGGATCAGGAGATGGATTTTGTGGAAAGAACCAGCCCCAACTACCAGACGAAGGCATACAACATCCTGCATGACTATGGTTCGTTTGAAAAGCTGATTGCAACCGATAAGGACATCGATCAGCAGATGCAGAAAGTCAGGGATAAGACTGGGCTGCAGAAAGAGCCGGATATCGACGTAAAGATTGAATACTATAAGCGCAGCATGCTGGAACATATCAAGGAGTCCATCGAGAGGGACTATCTTGGCCGGCTCAAGGATAATGAAGTGAAATTCCATGCAGCAATCGATCATGCGGTCGTTATGAAGGACGACACGCAGAAAGGGGATCTGGAGGGTGACTTGTTATTAAATGACCGGGCATTAAAAGGCGTCGTGAAAGAAGCATCCATCGATCTGTCCGATTTGAACGGGGATGCTTTCTCCCAACAGTTCTGCGAGACTGTCCTCGGAACCCGGGCAGAAGATGATCTGGATGCTAAGACACTTCTGGAAGACGAAATCAGGATAAATACAGGTTTAAGAGAGCTTGCGGAAGAACCCCCTGAGATTAAGCAGGCAGTCATCAACGAAATCAGACAAACGATTGACGAGGTACGTACAATGGATTATGAAATCACTGTACTTGACCGCGGTGAGTTTGCCCTGGAAGTAGAATCCAAAGAAAATGCATTTGTGGAGATTTCCACAGATGAACGTGAAATGTAAGGGTTCAGTATCGGCAACCCGGAAAGGAGCTGGTCCCGTGTTCTTTACGGGACCTTTTTTTACGATGAAGAAAGCATTTAAGGCAGCGGATGCTGCGGTAAAATCCATTTTCACTGGTTTTATTTTAAAAGGGGTGGCATACAGGACATTCATGCCGGTCATCACATCGGTACTCATTGTAATTGTGCTGATGAATTGTGTCTTTATTAATGCTTACGTGCCTACAGGCTCCATGGAATCAACCATTCATGTTGGTAATCGCGTTTTTGGAGTCCGTTTCCTCCATAATTATAAACGAGGCGATATCATCGTGTTTAAAGACCCGGATGGGAGCGGCTGTTATTTAATAAAGCGGATTATCGGGATGCCAAATGACCGGATTACTATCGAGACAGGAATCGATGGGACATCACAGGTGAAGGTAAATGGTTCTCCATTATATGAACCATATTTAAAAGAACCGATGTTTCCGGAGACATTTGAGATAGAAGTACCAGAAAATGGATATTTTGTCCTCGGAGACAACCGGAATGATTCTTATGATGCAAGGTATTGGAACAATAAGATTATTCCTGAAAAAAAAATAACCGGAATCGCACTGGTGAAATACTGGCCGCCGCAAGAAATTAAATTATTACGATGACTATATTTTAGGAGGGAAACGCAGTGAAGAAACGAGTCGCGTTATCGGTAGTCACAGCAATGTGCGGCATATCCGCTTATTGCGCATACAGAAAGAAAATCAATTACCCATTCATGTCAGAAAAAGAAATCCAGGCGTTCATCACCACGTATTCACAGCCATATGAAAAAAAGGGAGACATTCATCCAGAAAATATCGTGCTTTCCAAACAATGTAGTCTGGGAACTAATCCAGCGCATACAGGAATTAACGGCAACATTTTGATTCTTGGCGGTTCGTGGCGTGAACGGAAAGAACTGGCGCAGGCGAACCTTCTCCAACGAAACGGTTCTTATATTGTGATGGACCATTTAGGTGAGTTATTTGCCACAACTGGGGCCTTCTTTAATGAGAGTGGATATGAGGTTAAAGTGCTGGATTTGACGGATAAGGCGAATTCCATGCATTATAATCCCCTGCGATACTTGGAGGAGGAACCGGATGTACGTATGATTGCCCGCTATCTCCTGGAGATGCACCCCTTTGTCCAAATGGATGTAAAAGCGGCGGAACTGGTCTTATTGGAAGCGTTGATCCTGTACTTCTGGAAGTTTCAACCTGTCGATAAATGTACGTTTTTCAACATTTACAATCTGATTGGAAAAATAAAGGAAAATCCTTCTGCCATGGAAAATATGTTTGATGAGGTTGAACAGGAGTACCCGGAGGATTTGTGCCTAAAAAGATACTGGCATTTCATGGAACTAACCAAAGATAATCGGCCGGAAATTCTTGCGGATATCCAAAAGAGGCTTTCTTATTTGGATTCAGAAGAAATAAGCATATTAACTTCAGATGACGAAATGGATTTAAATCAGGTCCCAGACAGGCCCACCATTATTTACATTGTGACCGGTGCCAAAGAAGAAACCTCAGAATGGATTTGTGGTATGCTTGTGACGCAGATGATTGATAGACTGTGCAGGATAAAAAAAAGTGGAGATTTATGGGCATTAAAATATCCAATCCGGTTCCTGCTGGATAACTTCTGCCAGACACCGATTCAGGGCTTCCCAGGCCGGTTGTCATCCAACCGATACCTATTGATGCGTGAAGCATCATTCCTGCTGTTTGCAAGGAATATGCATGAAATCAATGATGTTTACCACGATGATCTGGAATTACTTCTGTTCGCTTGCGACACGGTCCTGTGCTATCAGTCGGCTCTTATTAAGTCGGGCATTGAAATCGCAAGGCTGTGGGGTGGAAAATGCGTAAAGATTTCCTATCGCAAGGCGACTTCTTACCGGATAGTTTCCTGTTTTGACGAGAATGACCTTCAAAAAATAGGTCCAGAGCAGGTGGTCATCATCGTCCGAGGAATGAAACCGATCCGGGATGCCAAGTTCCGGATTGAGGACCATCTGGACGCCAGTCGGCTTGATCCTACGAAAAGCAAAGGATGCGCCTGCTCTTATGCCAAGTCTGTTCGCTGGCAGCCTTCAGCAGTAAAACCCCGTGTGACGGAGGACAGAAAGGAAGGTGAATTCTAATGGCAAACAGTTTCATAAACGCTCAAAAAACTCATAAGGAACGAGAAATCCAGTTTGTATGCGTGATTTTAAGCATCCTAGCTCTGGCTTACCTGTGTGGGAGAGGTTCTTACTATATAGCGATGCATCCAGATACTCCAGCCTTCATTGCCTTAGTCATGAGTACAGAAACGCTGATAGAAAAGCCGTTTGCGGTTCTTTTTGACAAACAGTTTTTCTCACTGTTTGGAACCAGCTCGATATTGGCTGGGTTCGTTGCCTGGTGTGCATATGACCATATGGTATTAAATAGGCATTACACGGACGGAGAACAGTGCGGCACCGCGAAATGGCAGACCGTCCCAAGTATAAAGCAATATAACTGTAAATTCACGGCCCCTTACGGAAAGCCCATTGCAGATGGCGCGGAGAACACGATCTATTCAAAACATTGCCAAATGAGCATGAACACACGCCAGACTGGGCTTAATAACAATTCCATGGTCATTGGCGGTCCTGGCAGCGGAAAATCCTACAACATTGTCCGACCGAACCTGCTTCAAAAATATGGCTCATATGTAATCACAGATCCTTCTGGCGAGCTGCTTGCAACAACGGGAAAATTTTTTGAAGAGAACGATTATGATGTCCGTGTCTTCAATCTAACAGATATGGCACATTCTCATTGTTACAATCCTTTTTGTTACCTGCGCGGTGAAGAAGATGTGTTAACCCTGATTGAATGCTTGATTAAGAATACGGAGGGTCAGAATAAGAACGGCGGGGACCCATTCTGGGAGAAAGCGGAGACGGCACTTCTGGAAGCAATTATTTTCTACTTGATCCGGCACCAAGGGAAGGATAAACAGAATTTTTCGATGGTTTCCAAGCTTTTAAGGCAGGCGAAGGCAGACCCTAAGACTGCAAAGTCAAAACTGGACTCCATCTTTGACGAGGTCCGCCAGTATGATGACAATGATATCTGTTTGAAGCAGTACGATATCTTTAAACAGGCGTCGGAGAAGACCGCGCAATCCATCCTGATCACCGCTGCTGTAAGGTTGGCGCCGTTTAATATTGATGCGGTTGAGAACCTGACTTCATCGGACGATATGGATTTAAAATCCATTGGCGATAAGCCCACCGTCACATTCATCATTGTACCACAGGGCAATAACCCTTATGCGTTCCTCGTGAATATGCTCTATTCTCAGATGTTTGACACGTTATATTATCACGCCGCCATGGATTGCGAAGGGCTCCGTTTAAAGTATGACGTCCGTTTTATCCTGGACGAGTTCGCCAACATCGGCGTTATCCCGGGATTCCAGGTTAAGCTCACCACGATGCGAAAATATGGCCTTTCCTGCATGATCTTCATCCAGGCAGTCGGTCAGATTAAGAATCTTTATAAGGATGACTGGGAAACTCTGATGGGCGCGTGTGACACCCTAGTCTACCTCGGCGGTAACGAACTATCCTCAATGGAAGACCTATCGAAAAAGTTGGGTGACCAGACCATACGTACCAGGGACAGTTCCCGATCCCACAGCGGGAAGGGAGGATCCGATTCCCGTTCGTTCAAATATCAAAAACGGTCACTGCTTACAGTGGATGAGGTTCGCCGGCTAAAAGATGGATACTGTATTATTGTCATCAAGGGACAGGATCCTTTCTATGATGCTAAATATAAGACACCGGAACATCCCAATGCGAAATACTTAGGCAACCTTGAGAAGGGTTTGAGATTATATACGTTTGATTACTGTAATACAAAACCTGAATCTACAGACAAACTGGAACGGAAGCGGAAGTTAATCCAGAAGGATAAGTTAAACCATGCAGCACAGTCAAGGCGGCCAGACGATAAGGTATACCGCTCCAACACCCCGATGCCATCGTCGAAGCCGATGACACTGGAAGATGAGACGGCGCTTGCAAAGAAAGTGGCAGAGCAGACCACAGTGATGTCCTTTGATAAGAAAGAAGCCGTAAAAGGCGGTGCAACGATAAAGGAAGTGCGCAATGGTATCGTGACTGTTACAAGCGTAAAACCAAAGTCAACCGTCGCGAGTGCTTCCAAGCAAATCACAAAAAGTATGCTCACGCCAAAAACGACAATACCGATGAATTCTATCTATGATGATTTTGATAATATGTAGCAAAGGAAGGGCCGCCCTGTGCGGCTCTCTTTCTGTGTTTGCCCTGAATCCACGCTTCTTTCCCCATAATTAACCTGATATACAGAGAAATAAGAGAAAGGGAAAAAATATGAAACATATACGCGGAATCATAAGTCATTGTTGCTGTCTGAAAGATGACTGGGCAGCGTTCCTGGTGACGGATGAGTCAGACAGTGAAAAGACTTATAAATGCACAGGGAAGGCACATGGTGTAGCCGAAGGAGTGGCGGTTGACATTCAAGCGGAGGAAATAAATCATCCTACATATGGATTGCAGTATAATATACGCACATTCAAAACTACAATCCCGGATGGCTTGGATGGCATACGGGCTTTTTTAGCTTCAGGAGTCATAAAGGGAGTTGGACCGGAGACGGCAAAGAAAATTGTAAATGCTTTTGGCAAGGACACGCTGAAAGTAATCCAGAACAATCCTGAAGCGTTACTGGCCATCCCAAGGATTACACAAAAAAAGATAGACGCCATCATAGAGGGCTATCAGTTTTTCCGTAATTATGACCAAGTCTTCGAGCTTGCAGACGGAGCCATCACACTGCACGAGGTGGATAAAATCATTGAACAATACGGAGACCACGCGGTGGATATTCTGAAAGAGGACCCTTACAGGATATGTCAGGATATTGATGGCTTTGGTTTTTTTAAAGCAGATAAGATTGCAAAGTCATGCGGAGTAGATGAATTCGCCCGATGCCGTGTACAGGCGGGGATTGATTACACGTTGGAGCAGATCGGGATTTCGCAAGGACACTGCTTTGTCACGATAGATGGAATGCAGGAAGATACAATCAAGCTTTTAAACCGAATCCCTATGGATTTAGTAAAACTGCGAGGCTTTGAGAAGAACTGTTTTCAGATATTTTGCGACTGGGAGGCGGAAAAAGAAAAATTTTACAAGAAATATAAACTAGAAGCCCAGGACATAGCACGTATGGATGCCTGGTATGAAAAATCCATGAAATTTGTGGAATGTCTGGCGGATATCCTTTTGGAACTGCCACCGGACGGTTCTATTGTGATGGATGAGCCGTATATCGCATCAAAAAAACTCGATGAAGCAGAACGGGAAATCGCGCAGATTGCCAGCGAGATGATGAACCGGTTGCCCGTATGCAATGACCGGGACGCCGTGATGCGCTTTATTGAGCGTTACGAAAAACAGTCAGGCTTTACGGTGTCCGATGAACAGAAAGAATCTGTTATCTTCAGCTCCACGCACCGTTTCAGTATCATAACAGGCGGCCCTGGTCGGGGTAAGACGACAAATATCAAAACCATCATCGCATTCTGGCAGTCCAATGTCGGGAACGACATCATTCTGCTGGCTCCGACCGGCAGGGCGGCTCAGCGGATCCGTGAGAGCATCGGGGACATGGACCTTGAGGCGACGACCATTCATAAGATGACCGGATATGGCACAGGAATGCCCTTGCGTTTTCCAAACGACAAGACATTAATCATCTGTGACGAATCCAGTATGATCGATGTGCTCGTTGGTCAGGTCCTTATGAGATATAGCCGTGAAGCTACGCTGATTCTGGTAGGTGATGCTAACCAGCTTCCGCCAGTCGGGCCAGGCAATATGTTTAAGGATTTCATCTGGTCGGGACTGGTCCCGGTAACGAAACTTACAACGAGTTTCCGAAACGGCGGACTGATTGCAGTGAACGCAGATCTCATCAATGAAGGAATGACGAAATTAAAGCAGGGGCCTGATTTTGAACTGCATGACATGCAAAGGGATAAGATGCTTCCACAGATGGTAGCGGATTATGTAAAACTGCTGAAAAGCGGCATCCCCATCCAGGATGTCTGCGTAGTTACACTTCAAAACATCAGAGGCGCAACAAGCGTCATGGCACTCAATGCAGCTATCCAGCAAGCCTACAACCCGAAGCCTAAAAAGGTCCTTAAGAGCGTAAAATCAGGAGGAGTTGAGTTCCGCTTGGGAGACCGGGTCATGCAGATCAAGAACAATTACAAGATGGAGTATGAGCAGAACGGGATTCTGGGACTTGGTGTATATAACGGGGATGTTGGGATCATCACAGACATCGAGCCAGATGACGAACAGGTCCAGGTGACTTTTGATGACGGTCGTGTTGCGGCCTATAGCCGCGGTGACATCGAGGAACTGGTACTGGCATATGCAGTGACGGCGCACAAAGTACAGGGTTCACAGTATAAATATATCCTTTTCAGTATATGCATGGATCAGTTTACGCTTTTGACGAGATCCGTCCTTTACACAATTGTCACAAGGGCGAGCGTAAAAGTCATCGGATATGTGGAGCGGAAGGCCATGAATATGGCGATATGGCAGGTCGGAAACAATACAAGGAACACAAGGCTGTCTGAATTTCTGCTGGACTATGTATAGATTTACCCAAGGCGCCTTTATGGCGCCTTTTTCGTACCTGAATTCCTGTTTTTCTTTGAAAAAGTTCCATAATTCATATGAATAAAGAAAGAGGGAGTGGTGAGATGGTTCGAAAAAAAATTACAGTATTCGTAACAGCCGCAGCGGTCTGCCTGGCGGCTTCTGTAATCGGATGCAACACCTATGCACAGAAAGCATTTCTTCCGCATACATGCATTAATACGATCGATGTATCCGGCCTGTGTTTTGATGCCGCAAAGAAAAGACTGGAGACAGCCTATGCTGGAGAAGACGTAATCTGGATTTATGGCCGGGACTTTGTTAAAGGAGAAATCAAGAAACGGTCCATCGACTGGGCCGTTTCCGTCTCATGCGGGGAGGCCATCCGGAAAAACCGTAGGATATGGAATCCAATCAGCATATGGAAAGACAAGGAATACCAAGCAGAAAAAACTGTGTCTTATGACAATGCATCTCTAAAGGAGCAGATATATGGCCTGTCTTTTTTTCAGGATGACGCCATGCGGGAGCCAGAAAACGCAGCCATTGCCTACAACGGAAGTTATCAGATCCGGAGCGGAGACCCGGGCACGAAAATTAATAAAGAATACGCCTTTCGTTTCATAAGAGAACAGATAGATCAATTCCAGGAAAAAGTGACGCTGAATGATTCCTGCTATATGCGGCCTGAGGTTGAGGCAGATGACCCGGTGTTAAACAGTCGGTTAAGCATACTGCAGGAAATGGAGCGTGCATGCATTATATACGAAGACCTTGATGACCTTCAGCTGGATGTAAGTGTATTCCATAACTGGATTGACCTTAAAACACTGGAAATCAATAAAGAAGCGGCTGCACAATGGGTTCGCTCTATGGCTGCTAACACAAACACCGCTTATACGGCCCGCACATTCCTGGTCGGAGACAGGGAGATTACCGTAACAGGGCCGTATGGTTTCAGGATTGATGAGGAAAAGGAGACGGAGCAGATCCTTGAGGACATCAAGGCAGGGAACCTGACCGTGCGCATGCCAATCTATGCCCAGCAGACAGTCTCCAGGGGAAATGAACTGGGGAATACCTTTGTGGAAGTGGATTTGAGCAGTCAGAAAGTTGCCCTCTATGTGGATGATGTGCTGCAAAAGGAAAGCCCTTGCGTAAGCGGATCGGTTGCAAAAGGACATGCAACCCCGGACGGCATATTTCCCCTCACGTACAAGCAGAAAAATGCAGTCCTTCGCGGGCCAGGCTACGCGTCCCCGGTCTCTTACTGGATGCCGTTCAATAAAGGTATCGGTCTTCATGATGCAAACTGGCGGAGTTCATTCGGTGGTACGATTTATAAGACGAACGGAAGCCATGGCTGCATCAACCTGCCTGCGGATATGGCGGCGGCAATTTACGAAGTGGCCTTCCCTGGGATGGCGGTGATCTGCCACGAATAAAGAGAGACTAAGAAAGGTGGTACGGATTGTATGCCTGATGTCCACATTAGGCACCGTCCTCCTAATTACTGCAAGGTGTCTTCAATATAAACTGGAAGATAAAACACTGGAAAGGATAGCGGAAATAACCGCGCGGTATACGTCACCGGCCCCTGCCGTATCACAAGGTTCCGTAAAGACAGCGGATATGGAAGCGTTCATCGACCTTGAGGTACTTCAGGAAGTGAACGAAGACGCCTACGGTTATATCGAAATTAACGGGACACAGATTTCCTATCCCGTCATGCGCTCCGAACAGCCGCATAAATACCTGCGGAGAAACTTTTATGGAGAACCATCCGTTTATGGCAGCATCTATCTGGACAATGCGAGTTATCTTGCCGGCATGAATATGGTTATATACGGGCACAACATAAAATCCGGGAAAATGTTCGGCGGGCTGAAACGGTATTTGGACGAAGAATTTGCAAAGGAGCATCAAGAAATCCGCTTCATCACTGGTGATGAAATTCGGATTTATCATTTGAGCGCAGTATTCCAGGCACAGGCGGATGAAGAAGCGCTGGTCAGGAACCTGATTCCTTATACCGAGGAGGAATGCCGGATGCTGGCAGATTTTATCACAGGACAGGGAGGAACAGTATTCCAGGAGTTCTCCTGGGGGGATCAGCTCATCACTTTGGTAACTTGTGAATATTCAAATAAAAATGGACGGCTGTTTGTCATTGGCCGGCTGGCAGGCACAATCCGCAGAAAGGAGAACACGTCAATAACCCACCACTTAGTTTCTGACGAGTCTTAAAGTAGGGCTTGCACCGAAGTGTGTTTATCCGGTAAAGCAATGGTGCGCCAGGACAATATAATCCAAGCCACTCCAGGACGAGGCAAGCCCAGAGTCCTGGGAGTAGGCGTATCTACGCTATGGCGACACAACGCGGCCCCCTTATGCCTACCACTCGATATGGCAGGGACAGTGCTTATATAAATGAGTCCAGTTTTTATTATTAAGAAAGGAGCGCCTGAAAAAACGCCAATTCCCACGCCGCCTACAGAGGTGGGGATACTTGGTTCAGGCTTATGATGAAACAGGTTAAATTTAATCCGCAGTTGGTACGGGGAAATATTCTAAAAGAGTTAGAGGAGAACGACAAAAGCTTAAAGGAACGATATGCAACAGAAGAAAAGGTGGAACTGAAAATAGAGCCGAAACTTGTTCAGCTGGCTCGAAAGGTTTGGAATGGACTGTTAACAGTTGCGGGGGCCTTTTTCTCACTCCTTGGTCTGATGACGCTTATACACCCCTTACTCCGAACCAGGCTTATTGCAGTTTTCATACAGTTTTTTACGGAAGCAGGGTTACTATGACCAATCAGAACCGAAAAAAACACATAATTGGAGAGAAAGGAGGATTAGCAATGCGAATCCGAAAAAAAATAGCCAGGCCTCTCGTAGTGCTTCTGGCGACAAGTCAATGCATGACTGCATTTGCAGGAACCTGGGTGAGCCACAAGCCAACCGAATGGTCTTATCAGCAGGATGATGGACGTTACCAAAGCGGCGGCTGGTTCCAGGAACCGGCTACTGGGAAAAGGTATTACCTGGACGAAAACGGCATCATGTCCTTTGGCTGGAAACTGCTCCCGGAAGGTTACTACTTCTTAAATACTGTGCATGACGGCGCGTTCGGAGCCATGCTGTACGGCGGATGGTACTGGATTGACGGCTACTGCTATTACCTGGCCGATGACGGGAAAATGTACACCGGAACAACGACACCGGACGGTTTCCTTGTAAATGGAAACGGGCAGTGGGTCGAAAACGGCGCCGCGGTATATATTGCGGGGAAGGGAATTTCCACGAAAAACGAAACTGCGGGCACATCCCAGCCCGTCAAATCGTCTTCCGGAAGCAAAGGCTCCGGCGGAGGTGGTGGCGGAGGCGGCAGTTCCTCATCAAAAATCATTTACTATAACTATACGGTCATGTATGTGGATGAAGAAGGAAAGACACTTGCCTCCGTTGAGGGAGAGACAAGGAAGAATTCTTTCATTACGGTTCCTGTCAAGGAATTTGAAGGATACAGCTACACAAACGGCCAGAGTGGAAGCCAGAAAGTAATATCAGACCAGTCCGTCTTTGTGCTTCATTACAAAAAGGACAGCAAGGATACACAAGATGACACAACGTCGTCTGCGAAAGAAACATATTCGTATTTTGTCATTTATGAGGATGCTGACACTGGAACCATTATAAAAAGAAAGAAGGGGACCGGGAATGCGGGTACCGTCATAACCGTTGATGAAATACTTTCCGGCTATATTGCTTCCAACAGCAATACCTATGCCTTTACATTATCCGAAGACGGAATGGAAATCACGCTTTATTATTCAAAAGCAAAAGAACAATTCAAATATCAGATCCGGTATCTTGGAGATGACGGGGTAAAGCTTGGAAATATTTCCAGAAGCGGTACAGAAGGGACTGTGATTGAAATCCCTATGCGGTATTACGAAGGCTATACGCTGGAAGAAGGCCAGGATATGGAATTTACGTTGGATGCCAATAACCAGGAGATTACAATCCGGTATACCCGGGATATCGTTGATGAGGATGCGACGGAATCGGAGCCGGAAAAATCAGACTGCAGCTATACCATCAAATACATCAACAAGGATTCCATGGGAATCTTATTAAAAGAAACCGGAACTGCTAAAAAAGGGACGGATATCTTTCCAGATCTGAGGTTCGATGGGTACGAATACGCTTCAAACTATGAATTCACCGTACAGGATGACGGAGACGTCTTTCTTGTATATCTGGTAAAGACCGAGATAGAAGTAGAAGCAAAAAGCGTTCCTTATACCGTCGTATGTGTGAATGAAAAAGGGGAACAGATCAAAATATTTGAAGAAACCGTCACCATAAAGGATGAGGCGGTTGTCATTTACCCGGACTACCAGATTGAGGGCTACGAGCGGATCGGAGACAATGAGTTCACCGTTTCTTTGGAAGGGGACAATTCCTTTACCCTCGAATACCGCTCCAAGGAATCCGACCATACGGTTCAGTACACCGTGCAGTGCATGGATATCGACACCATGGAAACAATCGAGAATGTGGTGTTGCGCGGAGAACCCGGAGAAGAGTTAGGGATATCCGGAATATGCCCGGACGGCTATCAGATTGTTGGAACGCCGCCGGAAACCGTGAAAGTTTCCGCTAAGGAAGAAAACAACCATATTAAAATCTATTTCAAAAAATACTCCGATGCACCGGACACGGAAAAAAAAGCGGCCTTTACCGTGCAGTACCGTGCGTATAATAACCATGATACCGTGATTTTAAACGATTTAACGGATACGTGGGCCGTCGGCGAGAAAATACCGGTCTACTTCCTAAGCGAGTTAACCGATTCCGATGGAAACTTATGGAAGGCAGTCGGGGACAGCCCGCGTATCTTCACTGTCCGTGACCAGGAGATGAATACGTTCCTGATTGAATATCGGCTCATTGGGGAAGATGTAAAGCCGGCGCTTGACCGGACATACTCCATCCGTTATGTCGCGCAGGATACCGGTTCGATTCTTGGGGTCACGACGGGAACGGCGCAGGTGGGGGATGAAATTCCTTATCGGAACACCTTTCGTGATTACGGCTTTTCACAAGGAGACGTTTCCTACACCATTGCCCAGGAAGGCGACAATATCGTGGAAGCAGTCATGGAGCGCGTCAGTTTCCCAGGGCACGAGACAGACCCATCGACTGGATTATATGATGGTTTTGAATGGGTCAGCCTCTATGTGGACAGCAACGGGGAGCAGCTACTGCCAAACGTTACAGGGTTTACTGTAAAAGGAGACGAGCTATACCTTGATTATCCAGACGTGATTGAAAAAGATGGTGTGACCTACCGTGCGGCAGAATCTTCTCCATTTAAGATTATAGCTGACAAAACCACCTATCAGCAATTTATCATTCAGTACGTGACCGGGGAGCCCTCTGAAGATAAACTGGAGGAATGGAAGAAAAAAGCGCAGAAGAAAAAGGACGCATTTTACGGGACGACCCCATACAGCTATTATGTGGCGTATATGGAGAAGAACTCCTGGAATGACATCGGCTTGAAGTTCGGCGTGGCCAACGCCGGAAATGAGATTGAAATTGATTGCGAGGCGATTGACGGCTGGCTGGCGCCGCAGGAAAACCTTGGGAGCTTCGCTCTTGAACAAGACGGGTACCGGGTGTCGGCACAGTATGAGAAGCCAAACGGCACGACTTCAGTGGGATTCAACAAGAGGAACTACAGCATCCATTTCACAAACCAGGACCAGGAAGACTTATTTGAACCATATAGTGGCATGCTTGCGTTTGAAAAGGGAAATTCCGAAAGTCCGTTCACGGTGTATTATCCGAATTCCTTCTACGACGAAGAAGGAAACCGATGGGAAGCAGATGAAAAAACCCCACGGACCTTCACAATGAGCGCTATGGATGCAAACCAGAGATACGTCACATACCACCAGGTATATGAAAACCAGAAAGAACAATTTATCGTAGAGGGCAATGCCGACGTCAACCGAATTTATAATGAGTTCGCGGCGCATACCTATGATTCTGAGCGCCATGAATTCTATCTGATTGGCCGGGATTATTCCCCTGCTGGCGCAGAGGTCAGTGATACGATGTATTCGAATAACCTCGCGGGTTATACAAATGAGGTGGTCGATACATTTGATCTAAACGATGTCACTTATACCATTTCCCTGATTGGCTACTATAAGAAATGGGATTACAGCACCTGCACCCATGAATGGGCCTATAAGGAGAATCTGGGAGGGAACTGTCTGACCGCGTCCACGCAGGTCGTTCAATGCGAAAAGTGCAGAAAGGAAGTGACGACCATCACGCCGGCTACCGGCCATATGGATCAGAACCACGATTCCGTCTGCGATCACTGCGGTATCCGGCTGAAACAGAACCTGGGAGATGAAATTACCGTGTCCTGGGACTCCGGCAGCATTGGGCTTGGTACGAAAAATTTCAATTTCGTATGCGTTGACACGGATTATCAGGGTACCGGGAAGATGTTATATTTATGTGAAGACGACATAGGCTCCGAAATCTATGGGGCATATACCGATGCGGAAGGTGCAGATTATAACTCGTCCTCAGTGAAATATTTCCTGGATGACCGTTTTGCTAACGGACTCAGCGTATCCGCATCACTTCAAAACATCAATGGGAACGCAGTCTCAATATTAACAAAGGAAGAATACGATAAGTACCAGCTTTTAAGCATTAACAGTTTTCCATTCCCATCTGGCACATTTCTCACACGAGGGGTAGATACAACCGCTGTGACCCTGACAGACGGGACCAAGGTTTCAAAAGAGGAAGCCAGCCGCTACCCAATTCGGCCGGTCATTCTATTAGATCGTTCCGAAGAAGAAGAAGGGATACGCACTGGAATCTGGAAAGAGGGTGACATGCAGGCGCAGGAAATTGATGGAAAGCTTTATTTGTTCCGGTGTGTAGATGCAAATTATACGGATAAAACCAATACGGACAAGAGTCTGGCATTATTCCTATGCGACACTGTGATTCCATCAAACGAAGGATTAGGATTTGATGAAACCGATGGAACACAGTCCACAAGGTTCTTCGGCGAGACAAACAATTATAAGTATTCGGTGATTAACCAATGGCTCTCCAACAAGAAAGCCGCAACTAGCAACCTGGTCATGACAAACATCGGCATCGTGAACGAATATGCCGGGGCAACTGAAACAGGCAAGTACCAGAGCCTGGATAATCGTTCCCTGACGTGTTTCACAAGGGATAAAGCACAGGTGATGTATTCCAATTTCTTCATTCCATCTGTCGAGGAAGCAATTGCAATGAAGAATTATCTCTGGAAATTTAATGAATCCGATAAGAACAATGCTGCTGAGATTATCAATAACTATTGTGAAGCATATTGGCTACGGACACCCCAGTATGGAACTGAGGATATGATTTATACCGTCAATTTAAAGACTGGTGTCATCGAACCTAAATCCATTAAAGGAATCGAAGGATACGGGGTTTCCAATACAGGAATCCGGCCAATGTATATCGTGGAGCAAGCGTATTAAGAACAGGGCGCCTGTTAATGGGCGTCCGCAAGTTCTCTACATCCATAGAAAGGTGATTTTATTATGAAAGATAATACTAAATTATATGATTTTGTACAGACAACGCCAGATGATATTAGTTATATGAGAAACAAGGAAACAAATAATCTTAATTCTATTATTATAGGAAGACCAGGCTCTGGAAAAAGTTTTTTATGTAAAAGAGAAATCGAGTATATTGTGAAAAATACAGAAGATGAAGTTATGGTTCTCGATTTATATGGAGAGTACAATCCATTTGGTATTAAACCAAATGCGATAAAAAATGATATTTCGCTTACTTCGAATACGTACATTAATCCTTTTGATTTATACTTGCCATATTCCGAATATTTATCGGATAGTTACATCATTCGTGTAACAATCGCGGAAAAGAGTCAATTTATTATAAGTTTTTTATCACTTCTCCTGAATAGGGCATTGACGAATCAGCAAAAGTCACTAATTGACCGTGTCATTAAAGATTTGTACTTGGATAATATAAATGCCATACTAAAAGAACGAAAAGGTGGTCAAAAAATTTGTTACCTTCCACAGGAGAGCCCGACATTTGATGAATTTTACGATAGGATAATTCAAACACAAGAAACATGTGCTAAAGATTTCGCCTTGCAGATTGAACGGTTTGCTATCGGATCATATGATATTTTTACACATCATACAAATATTAGTATAAAACAATACACAATACTCAATATGGGTAATGTACCCTATGAACTGAATGAAGCTGCGTATTTAGTTGGATTAATGGCCAGCGATATTCTTATCAAAACAAGGCAGGATTGCCAGAAAAAAACATGGTTTTATTTTCCGATACATTCTTTTTCGGCAGCATCTGTACTAATAATCAATAGATTATACTTAAATATGTACATGCAGAATATGGAAAATACAATTATGACAGGTACGATACAAAGTTTATCCGAGTTAGAAGATCATAATTTTAAACAAATTGTATCATATACCGGGATGGCAATATTGCTTGATGAAGATAAAAACGAGCACATAAAGAGAGTTTTTGATGTAGAAGACAGATTATTCCATATGGAAAAATTTCTGGGTATTCTATATAACCTCGCTTCGCCCGTAGCCACACCTATTTCATCTAAGTAAAGAAAAAAAATTTAAAAAAAGATTATGGCAGGCGACTTTCTGGATCTTTCCAGATATCGCCTGCCACTTTGGCGTATATCGGTCACATCTGAAAACATTCACTGTTGTATACAGACATAAGACGTTTGTAGAATCGGCTATAATTTTTGTCTTCCATTAAATACGAGAGAGGGAAAAACTCCTTGCAGGCATCCAGAAAATCCACGATTTCTTCATCGCTGGTATGTTTTCGTGAAAGATAGAGTTGATTCGTTTCATAAAACGCCTTCTTGACATTTGAGGATTCAAAATTACCATCCAATGTAAACAGAAATTTTGAGACTAACTGCATCTTTTTTTCTCCTTTGTTATCTATATGTATTAAATTTCAACTATAAGATAACATTTGAAATGGAAAATGTCTATGAAAAACGTTCGACAAATTTGCCTATATATCGGGAAATCCAAGGTTGGTCAAAAATGTATCTAAATGATAACACGTGAGATAATATGGTGGACTGTTGATAAAATCCGAATGTGATTATACTGATATATACAAAATGTATCTAGTAGTTGACAATAAGGATGGTAGGAATAAACATGGATGCAAAACGATTTGGAGCAAAGTTAAAAGGTAAAAGAAAAGAGAAGGGATTAACCTATCAGGAACTGGCGGATATATGTCATGTTAACCATGGATACATCAGGCAGTTAGAAGCTGGTAGTAAGATTCCCAGCATGCAACTTCTTTTTGTTTTATGTGACGTACTAAATACTTCACCGAATTACTTATTTGAATATGTGGATGACAACGAAGATAAAGAACTTTTGGAACGTATTTATAAATTGTCGCCTGAGCAAAAACAATTAACAATCCGTATGTTGGACGCATACTTGGCGTTCAGCCAAGAAAAAAAATAAAATAAATATACACGAGGAACAAAAGCTATCGCCCCCTTTTATTTGAGCGATAGCTTTTTTATAATCTATAAATTTGAAAAGCTAAAACGTTCCCCATATCGTTTTCATAGATTTTTAAAGAAAAAAGGAGAGGCATCCTAAAACATACTTAACATGAAATTCTACAAGGCAAGGAGGAGGTGATTATGTTTAAGCCTTAAAATACGTCGTAGGGTTATCAAATAATAGGAGGAAATAAAATGGATGACTCGGCAACAGACTACGAGTACGTAAAATCACACATTGCTTCTTCAAAACGAAGGTTTTCTTTCCGTTGTGACGGCTGTGGAAAATGCTGTGAAAACAGGGACGATATCATACTGTCGGCATGGGATTTGTACCAGATGACGGTGTTCTTAAAAAGAAAGGACACTTTGGTCTTCATGAGAGAATTCTGTATTGTTACAAGAGGACAGGATTCTAATCTCCCCATCTGCTTGCTGAAATCAGTAGGGAATGAACAAAGATGTCCGTTCCTGATGAAAAACAAAAAATGCAAGGTGCATAAAGTTAAGCCATCTGTCTGTGCACTGTTTCCGTTGGGCAGGATTTATAACGGGAAGACAGGGGAGGTGCAGTATATGCTGCAGGATATCGACTGCGGATTCAATGACGAAAACCAATCCGTACAGGAATGGCTTAACACGTTTCAACTGGAGCAGACTACTGATGTATACAAAAAATGGTCCGCCATGCTTTTTGAGTTAGTGGGGACAATGAAGAAAATGCAGGATTTACTGACCGAGGACACGTTCCGGATGCTATGGAATGCTGTATTCCATGAATTGTATTTTTATGTTCCGGAACGTCCGTTTGAGGTTCAGCTGGATGAGCACAGAAATCATATTAAGGAAATATGTGAGATAGTCAACCACTCATGACTAAAGTCACGGGCTTGCCCGGTGACTTCAATCAACTAAGTTGACTAGCCTAAGTGCCGGAACATCCAGTGCTACATCAGAACCGCCAACACTCAACCCGGTGGTATCCTAGCCGGTACAGGGTTCGTTCGACGCATGGAAGGGATGGGTACTCGACAGCGACACGGCGCTCCAAGCGGCCTGACATTGGCGAAGGGCGATTACTCCCTTTAGGGAGTGTGGGGCTTTACGGTTCCTGCAGAAAGGGATTTCATGAAAGTTTTTGTAATCGGGATATGTTCTGACAAAGTTTGACTACGCCTGCCCGGTCTGCGGCCACAAGTTCGAGTGCCCATAAACCGCAGCTCCATCATGTCACCATGAAAAAGAACGGTGCCACCGACAACCCGGATGAATTTGCGCCGGTATACGGATGGTGCCACATGGCAGAGAATCACCTGCCGTGCGGCACCCTGGAAAATCACGCACTGCCTGTAGGAGGAAGGAGTACCGGGAGCCAGCCTTCATGAACATCCTGCGGCGCCGGCTGTTTACAACATTCCCGGAAGCCACGTTTACCTACGGCAACATCACGGCAGCGGACCAGAAGGCGTTTGGCCTCTCCAAGTCCCATGCCAACGACACGGTGGCCATAGCACTGCATAACAGCAGCGCCGCCAGCGTCTGTTATTTGGAGGAGGTATTGTATATCCGCCAGGTCCGCAAAAAGAAGCGCTCCCTGCACGAAGCAACGCCCAGGAAGGGACGCAGGGAGCCAACAGCAGTGTCATCTGGAACGCCAAGGACACGAAGTCGGCCAGTTATCAAGGCATCACCTTTTCGCTCTACGATAAGGAGAACGTTAACGGCGCCATCGATATCCAACTCCTAGGGAAGACCTATAAACAGATCCCGCTGAAGAATTTAGCATGCATCGGGCACTGCGGAAACTGGATCACAAAGACGGCATAGGGCGATTCCTCTCATAGCTGAAGCCACGAGAATTCTTGCCTTGTATTGAAACTTATGTAAGGACGCATAATACAGAAAACACCTAGACCGCCATCACAAATGGCGGTCTTTTGTAATATAGGCAGCCCGAGGCTCTATTTAATAACAGATGAAAAAGCAAAATAAACATGCGTTGGTGCAAGGGTTCCATAATCATAATTTCTTCGAAACCATATAGGCACTAATAGGAGGATAAGATGGATCAAAATAAAAAGGAAGAAAAAATGATAATCAGTTCCGGAAATTTAAGAGGTTATAACCGTTGTGAATTCCGCAGGAGCAGGAACATACATGTCAAAAGCGCAAAAGGCACTGAGAATGTGTATGAAAAAGCCGTCCTGATTAAAGATCTGATCCGAAAGGGGCTGTTTAAGGTAAACACCAATGAGGAAATTGAGGCAATCCTGGAACTGAGCATGAAGGAGATGGATTATCCGACGGAGGAAACTGCAAAGCTGCATGCTGCGGACGCCTACCGACAGATTATGCGCTATCTCTCCTGTGAGCACAGAACGCCTGAGGTCGCCGAGGCGAAGGTGATCAGCCCCTTTGGGCTGTTTGATGTCCGGGTGAAGCCAGATTATGTCTTTCGAGGTATCAAGGAGTTCCCATATGAAAGTGGAACAGGGAAAATGAAAGCAAAATATACCTTGCCAAAAGAGTATATTGAAGTTGTTAAGATCTGCTGTCGGAAGCCGGATGTATCACTGACCGGGAAAGGAAAAGACAGCGGAATGCGGCAGCGTCTTGAGCTGTATGCGATGTTAATGTATGCCCGCAGTTTGGTAACGTCTGGAGAAAATGTGAATGTATGCGCCTCATATTATTTTCTCCGGAAAAATAGCGACAGCTCCGTTACGAAGGAATTCGACCCCAGTTTCTTTGAAGGAAAGGGCACCGGGAACATTGTAACACTGTGGGAAGAATATACGCCGGATAGGGAGACCGAATGGGATATGGAGTTCAAACCGCAGTTTGAAGACTTCTATTTTGGAGAGGAAGTATGCGGGGACGGCTGTAACGGGTGTGATTTTTTCGAACTCTGTCATTATACGATGCCGCCGTTAAAAATGGATGATGCGCTCAATGCACCGACTTCAGTCCGTGCGATTAAACCAACTGACACACAGCGGGAAGTAACTGAGTTTAGGCACGGAATTGCATGTGTGAATGCAGGAGCCGGCGCCGGAAAAACAACCAGTATTGCGCTGCGTACGGCAAACTTAATCAAAGAAACGGGGCATCCAGAAAAAATCTGTATGCTGACATTCACAAATACAGGAGCAGAGGAGATGCGTAACCGGATTCGCGCTTACGCCAGCGAACTTGGGTGCGATGCAGATATCTCCAAGCTGACTTCGACAACCTTCAATGCGTTCGGGAATGAAATTATCAAAGAAAACTATGAAGAACTGGGATTTACGGATATTCCAAAGCTGATCGATGACATCGAGCGAAGCGCCATCATTGCGGAGATCCTTAAAAATAACGTGATAGACGGATTAGATTACAGGAATTTTCACTCAAACATGAAAAACTGCCGCGGCGCACTTGCGGTGGCAAAAAAGGCGTTTGAGGTCATAAAGAGCAAACAGCTGACAGACGCTGACACAAATCTGTTTAGCAGTTGCATGCCGTCAAGCTATTTAAGGTTCATGGGCCACGGTCAGTCGTTCCAGGAACTTCTGGATTGTTATCAGGAATATGAGGAGGAATTGAAAAAGAGAAATTATATCGAGTACGCGGACCAGGAACTGATGGTGTTCGAGCTTCTGAAAAAGCACCCGGACTATTTTAAAAAGGACGGATACGAACACATCATCGTCGATGAGTTCCAGGATACAAACGAAATCCAGTTTGAGTTGTTAAAGCGGCTGATTGACACGCCTGATTTTAAGTCTTTCATGGTCGTTGGGGATGACAGCCAGTCAATCTTTGCTTTCCGCGGCTCCAGCCCGGAATACATCATCCACTTCTTTGCCAAGCTGGGGATTGTCGGAAAACAGTACGATATGGTGGAGAACCACCGCTCTACGCCGCAGATTATTAATTTCGCCAACAACATCAACGGCAGGAATAAGGATCGTGTGATAAAGAACCTGGTGGCGGTGAAACCGGATGGGGATGCGGTCAGCGTCAATGTATTTTGGAAAAGAGGCCAAGATCTTGATTTTACGATCGATGTCATAAAGAATGAGCACGTAAACGGCACACCATATGAGGATATCGCTTACATTGCTTTTACCCGGTCGGAGCTGACAAAAATGGGGACAAGATTGACAGAAGAAAATATCCCTTGGGTCATGCTGAACCCGGAGCCGATGCTTGAAAATTCCAGGGTCATTGCGGCCTTGTCGTTGGTGAAGTACATCTGCGATCCGGACGCAACCCAGGATGCGCTCATCTATCTGAATGCGACCAGGAAGAATAAACTTCTTGCGGATGCATCCGACGATGAGATTATTCAGGAAATCAACAAACTTGATTCTACCGTCGGCAATCTGCTGGAAGCACCAGAAGGAACACAGGAAGTTATTTTCCTCAAGATGTTGGAAGCGGCGGATGATGACGATGAAATATACGAGCATCTGATTGAAATGATAAAAGATAAGAAAACCTTTGAGCAGATGCTTGAATACTGCACACTGTTTGAAATTTATGGAGAAGATCAGACTTATAAGCGCGTGAAGTCCTATCCCGGGGTTGTTTTGACAACAGCACATTCATCGAAAGGAAAGGAGTGGCCGATTGTAATCAACTCCCTTAACAAATATCATGTGCAGGAGGCTGGGCATAATATCAATTCCCCGGAGTTCGAGGAACGCCGGAGGCTTCTGTTTGTCTCAGCTACGCGTGCTAAGCAGAAGCTCTATATCGTGGGACAGGCGATTGCATACGGATCCAAGAAAAACGAGGACCAAACGTTAAACCAGTTCCTGATTGAAAGCTGTGAAGCGACAGATACACAATTCCCTGCTGAGCCGCAGCCAGAAAAGAAAACAAAGGAAAGGAGAGCCAGCTAATAAGGGGGGCTCTCCCCTTTAAGCCGGCCAAGGAGCAGATGTCGGTAAAAGTATACGTTAACTATGATGATAAGACGGAAGAAATCCCGATAAAAAGTATCGGGCTAAAAGATGATATGTCTTTCGACTGCACCGCCTACGAATATGGCTGTGCACTCGCAGAGGTGATGGGACCCTTTCTAAGGAAACGTATCAGCGCAGACTTTGAAGTCTGTTCCGAAGACGGCATACCCCTTCATTGCCTAAAAATTAATGCCGTGAACGGGGATTGTACCGTCTCCGACCGGGTGGAGGGCACATACAGGCCAGCCATCCCATTTAAGGCCCGTACGGAAAAATTACCAGATAAGTATCTGATTATGGTAGATGCAGGCCAAAACAAAAATGAGTATTACAAAATGTCCGACATGGGCGGCGGAGAATGGAGTGCAACCTATGGTCGGGTCGGCGAGAAACAAGGACGCAGCCGGGCAACAAGGAACGTGGTCGTTCCAAAAAGCTATCCAGATTACATGTTCGGGATCAAACTGATGGAGAAACTGTCCAAAGGATATCAGGACAAATCCGAATGCCATGGGCTGACAGTCTTACGGAAGAAAAATCCCGACGCTCCGGTATCTGGCATCGAGAATAAGCAGGTTGCGGAGCTGATTGAAAAACTAATGGCATATGCGCGGAATGTGATTGCCCAGAATTATACGGTGTCGTTCACCGATGTGACATCGGAAATGATTAAACAGGCGAGCGCAGAAATTAATTGTATGCGTGCAAGCCAGACGCTTTCGGAATTTAACGAGCACCTTCTATCCCTAATGCATATCATTCCAAGAAAAATCGATAGAAGATGGAACGCTGGCGTTAAGCGGATGTTAGCTTCAGACGTGAGTAATTACGCCGATATCCTGGTACGCGAAACAGAGCTTCTTGATATCATGGAAGGCCAGATCGTCGTGAACCAGGAGATAAAACAGAATGGCAACATCCTGGACAAGATGGGACTTACGGTCACAGAGGCAACTCCTGAAGAAGTCGAGATGGTAAAAGACCATCTAAACAATTCCTTAAAGCCGAGGCTTAAGCATGTTTTCGCCGTGTGCAATCAAAATACGCAGAAACGGTTTGAGAAATATCTGAGCGGAAGCGACAGTAAGAAAAAAGACATCACAAAGTTGTTCTGGCATGGGAGCCGCAACGCGAACTGGTTTTCCATTTTACAGAAAGGGCTTATGTTAAACCCGGACGCAGTCATCACAGGAAAGATGTTTGGCAATGGAATATATTTTGCACCCTCCGCGATGAAATCATGGGGATACACATCCTCCTGGGATGCCAAGTGGAACGGCGAGGCATTCAATGAAGCATACATGGCTTTGTACGAAACTGCGTATGGATTACCTTATGAAGTTGATACATATGCCGGAAACTGGAGTGGCTATTCCTACAAGCGGTTGCAGGACGAACATCCAGGATGCTCCTGCGTTCATGCGAAAAAGAGCAAGGGAATGCTGTATGATGATGAGGTCATTTTTTACAGGGAGGATCAGATAACTATTCGGTATATCTGCATCTTCAAAATAGAATAAACATCCATTTTATAGGCGTCTGGTATCCAGACGCCTATTTTAAAAGAGTCTTCATAAAAAAAACAAAAAAACCTTATCCGCAATAATTCCGAATTTGTACATGTAAAATATAACAGATAGAATATAAGGGTCAAGATTTATTGGATTCAGCTAAAGTCACCCCCCACGACGAAAGACACGGGCTTGTTTAAGTTCCATACAAAACGGGATTACCGAAAACTTCCGGACCGAAAGGGCCGGTATTGGAAAAAACTTCCGAACCGGATGATGACAAACCAGCTGATCCAGTCAAAGAAGGACCATCATATTCACTGGATCGGCTGGTATCTTGTCATGCAGGAAAGGATCAGGCCCTACATCGAGGTGGTCAGGTTCGACGATGCCCGGATGAAGGACCCAAAGATCTACGGCGAATTATACCAGCAGGGCCGGCTGTATGACCATGAGACCGTCAATGCCTACGTCTTGGCAAAATTTAACTACACCTGCCCGGTCTGCGGCCATAAGTTCGACGGCGCCCATAAACCGCGGCTCCATCATGTCACCATAAAAAAGAATAATGATTAAGAAAGGAGCGCCTGAAAACATGCCAATTCCTCCCGTCGCCTGCAGAGGTGGAGGAGGTATCCTTGGCTCAGGCTTATGATGAAAGGTCAATTGAATTTATTTCAGCCAGATTTTATTCGAGACACAGATTGTACAAAAGATACACCCGTTGTTTATGGCAAGGAGGATACACCAATCTATGGAACCGGGTTGGCAATTAAACCTAGAATTTCAGGACGCAAAGACACAGAACATATGAAAAAGATTTTACTTTCGGAGCTATTACCCTTGGAGGAATACGATTTGGTAGCAATCCTCTTGTCGGGAGGGAAAGATAGTATCGCTTGTTATTACAAACTTTTAGAATTAGGAATACCCAAAGAAAAGGTAGAATTCTGGCATCATGATATTGATGGCGGTCATCCCAGCCGGCGCATGGATTGGAGATGTACACAGAATTATGTCCGGGCGCTGGCAGAAGCGGAGGGTATTCCTCTCCGCTTATCCTGGCGGGTCAATGGTTTTTTTGGAGAGTTATACCGCGTGGGCGCTTCTGAGCCGATTGAATGGCTAGAGCCGAATACCGGGAAAATCTGCCAGTGTCAGCTATCTCCAAAATACCTAAAATGTCTGGAGGTAAAACAACAGGCCACTGAAGATATGGAGGAGCAACTCAAACAATTGGGGTATCGAATGAAGTTCCCCATGAAAACGGGAGATTTAAGCCGACGTTGGTGTTCCGCCTATCTAAAAATCATGGTGGCTGATGCGGTTATGAGCAATTTGAGCCGGTTGGGGGAACTGGAGAACCTTGGTGGCAAGTGCCAAATGTTCCCCGCAAAATCTAGTATTAGTAATGGCCGCTGGTGCAGCGTCAAACTGAAACGTGAAGTTGCCGACTCCGTTATCCATAATCTTGACCGACTGGAGGAGCTTGGAGGCAGGCGGCATAAATTTCCAGCAAAATCAGGAACACACCAGGGGCGTTGGTGTAGTGGGAGTTTAAAAGCCTCTGTCCAGGACAGTGTAACATCAAATCTGAAAAAAACCAAAAATAATATTAAGGTACTGGTAGTGTCAGGGGAACGCAGGGGCGAGTCTGTTGGAAGAAGCAAATACAACGAGATGGAGATTCACCGGACCAACGCCACCGCACGGTTAAACCGCCTGGTACACCAATGGAGACCAGTTATCGACTATTCGGAAAAAGATGTGTGGGAAGTGCTGAAACGCCACAAAATCAACCCTCACCCATGTTACCGGGCTGGATGGAACCGTTGCAGCTGCGCTATGTGTATTTTCTCAACGCCTTCGTTGTTCGCTGGTATTCGGGAATTGTACCCAGAAGATTTCGAGTTACTTAGGCGAGATGAACAGCTTTTAGGATTTACGTTGGACAATAAAAAAGACTTGGATGCTTTTGTAGGTAATGCGAAATCATGTGTTTATCATGAAGATTCTTCTGCTATACATAGCCTGATTACGGGAGAATTTGGAGTAGATGACATATATATAACAGGCGATTGGATGTACCCGGCAGGGGCCTTCCATGGTGCAGAGGGTGGACCTTGCTAATTAAGTTAACATGGTGGGAGCGTGTGAAAGCTACCATACCAAAGTCCACAACAATGAGGATGTAGCGGCGAAGTTGGCTAATATCAGGACTGGTCAGAACAAGAAATGTCTTACCGCGCCAGCCAGTATGACTATATATCAGATATTTATCAAAAGAAAGACTTAAGTACCAGGAGCTTCCTGGTTGGCGGCCAGAGGGTTCAGCGGGTTCTGTATTCTGCGTTCCTGCTCATGAATTCCATACAGGACTTAACCCGCGACCGGGAAAGCTGTATTAAGAGCTTCCCGTCATTCATGAAACATCATGATGCCTGTATTCATCGGATGGCGGTATCCGGGTACTTCCACAATCCCTGTTTTGGTTTCAATGATTTCCGATACCCGTAACTTTTTTAACCACAGCCTGCCACCCTATCCACCATAGCAGCCAGGTCCGACTGAGCCTGCGAGACCGGGAATATCCCCGGTGGCCCCAGAATTCCCGCTTTGGGAACCTGCCATTGAAGCTTGCAACAATGTGCAGAGCAGTCAGACGACTGGTTCGTGAACATGGAGGAATAGTATGGCCAGCAGGCAGCCCGGCAAATGCAATCCTGGCTGGAAGTCACAAAAAGTACCCATCGGTATAATGCCTCGAGCCGGATTCTTCCAGGGATAGCGTTCCTGTATGAAGGGATACAGTTTACCATGACAAGCCAGCTAAGCAGAGGACGATACTTGAGAGCACATGGGGGAGAAACCAGGAACTTCCCGGTCTCTAATGTGGAAATCCAGTCCAAGAATAATGGATTGACGTATATATAGTTTAATTGTTAAGCGCCGATTTATGCTGGCACATAAAAAGGTGAGGAGATTTTCGGCGTAGATTGGTAAAGAAATGTTTTATAAGGTCATGTCGAGCCACATAATTCTTACAATAAAATATAGATAAGGAGAGTGTGTGATGCAAAAAAATATGACAAAAAGATGTCTTGATGCGCTCAAACAGTATGATGAATGGACATATCAGCATAGCATTCGTGTTAATCGCTATTCCATGAAAATCGGGGCATCCCTTGGCCTTAATAAAAAAATGATGGATGATTTAAATACAGCTTCTCTGCTTCATGATATTGGAAAATTAGCGATTCCTATTTCCATACTGGATAAGCCTGGAAAATTGACAGAAGATGAGTACGCCGTTATTAAACAGCATGCGAGGATTGGTTGCCTGCTGCTGAGATTGCCTGGAACCTATCCAGAAGAAATATGCTATGCTGTAAGGGATCATCACGAACGGTGCGACGGACAAGGCTACGACAATCGCATGGAATTTTCATTGCTTGCTAAAATCATCTGTGTGGCAGACAGTTTCGATGCTATGTCCGAGGAACGGCCATATAAGCGGGCAAAGTCAAAGGAGGAGATTAAGATTGATCTTGAATATAACGCCGGATATCAATTTGACCCGGATATATCGAAGATAGCGGCCCAATTATTCTGTATCCAGTAATATATGTAGATATACCAAAAAAAACACGAAAATACTTATCCGCAGAATTTTCCTATATTCGTAGGTAGTGAGGTAAATCGTCGAAAAATAAAAGGGATGATGAAACTATGAGTGATTATAAAAAAATATTAGATGAATGGGCAAAATATAGCGAATACGATCCGGAACAGCGTCAGTTTAACCTCTGTTCTGCAAATTATACCTTTCATCAGACCGGAAAGCGCATTGAGGAGATCTTAAGTGAATTCGATCCCACCGGTGCTTTTGCAGTCATAAAAGCGAAACTTGCCTTTGAAAACGTCATAAAGGACAGCAATATCAATGTATTCGATATCCTTGTAAATCCGGAAATTCTTTCAGCGGAACGTCGGATGTATGAACTTTTCCAGTCGGCTGACGTAAAGGAGGCGGAAAAAACATTATTTGATCGGATAAATTACATCTATATCTGTGCAACCGGAAAGAAACTGATTGGTGAATTAAAGCAGGAAGATGCTGCTCCGATTTTATTCGAATGCATAGACGACGTCACGAACCAAATCAAAAAATGCCAGATAGATCTTTACAAAAAGGGAGGCATAATGGAACCAATCCGTTACGTCTCAACAAAAATCAACGTATTTCCTACTCTGTCCGTATGTCTGACCACGCTGGAGTGTGCGAAGGATGGACTATATATCTGTTATATCGATGCGGGGGGAAGTGCCGATGGGTATTTCGGATTCTTTTTCGTCAATAACGGTAATCTTATGTCCGTGAATGATCGAGTAGATGAAGCAGTGCAGGGTATGCATAAGAAGGCGAGGCATGCCAAATGGACGGAGGGAAAGCAAGACAGCATATTCCCATACAGTGTTTTGTCGTACGGGAAATACGATTATCTGGGGTATGCGACCCAATACCGGATTGACGAAGGAAATCTATCTTTTGATATGCTGCAGCAAAAGGAACTATATCCGCTGATTATAGCAATCGTCCTGCTATCAGGAAAATATGTGGGCAAGGAAATTGATGACCCCATAAAGTATGTGGACTCTCTGCTGCCAATCAACCAAAAACTGCTTCCAGAAAGTAATTATGCATTGATGAAAATAGAACCTGGGAGTATCTCATTGGAGCACCAGCAGCTGGATTTTTCTTTCGATGCAGACAAAGTCTTAAGCGGTGCATATTCTGCCGATTTTGATGGCGCTAATTCCAGGGAAAGAGGAGTGACCGGATGTTTCAGAAATAACAACCAGTATATAGTTGACCTCTGGGGAAAGGGGTTTACGTTTTCCACACAGGACCTTATGAAGTCCGATTCCGGGAATGTTGCGCTCCTGACAGACAGTGAGACAGGTGCGGATGATCTTCCACCAGCCGAATTTGTTGGGATAGAGAAACGAATGCGTACGCAGGCATATTACCGCGTGCGGAAGCTACTGGCCGAATACATGCGGAAGCAAATCTATGATGCGTGGGTTGCGTACGGAGGACATGTCGCCGTAACGGCCTGGTACAAAAAAGCGCTGGAAGATAACCGGAAAGCTCTGATACAGATGGCGCTCTTATGGTATGCCGGATATGTAAATGGTTGTAACGAATCCAGAGGAGTGAACTATTATTCTTGGAATAATGAGATGCTCGTTTCCTGTAAAGAAAAAGAAAGTTATCCGGACGAAGTCTGTTATGGCGTCTATAACGGCGAGGTAAAAACAGAAGGGTGGAAGACGCAATACAACTGTCTGTACAACCCAGATGCACAGGCCAATACCTTCATCACCTTTAAGCCGATGGACTGGCATGGGATTGAGCTGCTTACCGGAGCCGAACTGCCAGACATCGTTAAAGGCTGGGTACGCAATCGGCAGTGTGTTGGAAACAGCAATCTTGATATAACGGATGAAGTAGAAACAGTAGGAACCCCTTATGACGATGAAGTCGCAGCGCGAGTGTACAACGTGGATGATGCGTGGCTGAACAGAGAAAGGAAGAATTTCCGTTACCATAACGGTTTCGTATTCACCTGTGTTATGGGATTTTCCAAACGAGGGCTGAATGCTTTGCTGAAGGAAAATGGGTTTATATATAACAGAAAAACAGGGAAATACAGCAAAGACGGTACCAATATTACTGAAATGAAGTGGTGCTAAACGGGATATTTTAGGCCATAATTGCAGATCCAAAGAGAGGGCATCGTCACGAAGCCCTCTCTTTTTACGCAATCCCGCATTTTTAATCATTTAAAAACCAATTTTTAATAAAAGGATTCCATAATTCAGAAGAAATGGTAAATGAGATGATTTTCTTTTAGAAAAAGATTCTCAAAATGTTTTTGCTATCCCAATCCTCAACATCATCCGGGTTGGCATTACAGGAAAAATAGAAAGGAGAAAAAAAAAGAGCATGAAAAGTAAGAATAAGAAAGCTCTTAATCGCTGTGCGGTCGCAATATTAAGTGCATCCATGGTCATCCCGTCCGTACTCCCAGCTTTTCCGGCATTCGCCGAAGAATCCGTCAGGGATTCTGTACGAACCGTCACACACGCGACTACATCTGAAGCTACAAAAAGTTCAGAATACTCAAATGCGTCTGACGCATCAAACGAGGATCTTTTGATTGCAGACGGGGAAATCCTGGCGGATGACACAGCAACACCAAGTGTACCTCAAAAGGCATCGTCTTATTTCAAATTCGGAACAACACCGTTCTGGGATTGGTTCAACGGACTTTATATCAGTGTGGATATGGAAGATGAAGACTCAATGGAACGGTTTGAAGCGGAAATTGCGAAATGGTATGAAACTGTGGCTGTCAAGAAAAAGGCAACGGATTCTGATGCACAGGAGGACTATCCTGTCTTCGATGATTCGTTTGACCTGGAAAATTCACCATTCTGGTCATGGTTTTATAACGAAGCAGTCACGCTTGACCGGGACGGCAACCTAATCGGGTATAAGAACAGCGTCATCCTGGATTGGATTTCCCATTCCAGATTTGAGGACGTATACCAATTCCTTATCAATTTCAATATGATGCGCCAGGCAACTGTCATGTCCGCTATCGGTAATCTGTGGCCGGATAACTACGGCATGAAGGGAGACTTGTACTCTAAAGGAAATGGAACCGAGGAGTCTCCTTATATTATTGATTCTGTGGATGACCTGCGCACGCTTGCTATCACCATCGCAAACAATGATTACAATGAAGACACATATTACCTGATTAAAAAAGGCACATACGACTTAAATGGATCCTGGATTCCGATTGGATTTCCACGTAACGACGGAGGTTCTGCCGTAGCATTCTGCGGACACATTGCCGCAGAAGATGGGGCTAACATTAAAAACATCGGTTTTAAGGCGAACACGACCCTTGGCATCACAGCGGAAATCGCAGGAGCTATTGCTTCCCAGGAGTCAGCCGGCTTCTTTGGGGAACTGGGTTCTGGCGCTACTGTGACCAACTTATATTTGAGCACCTCTGGAAACACACTGGAGGGATCTTCCTATGTGGGTATCCTCGCAGGCCATGCTGTTGATGCGACCATCAAAGAGTGTACGGTAACCGGAACAGCAAAAGGCTGTGGATATGTCGGCGGTATCGTAGGATTTGCAGAATCCTCCACCACACAGGCAAGTGACCGCAACATGGTGATTGAAGACTGCTCCGCGGACAAAGCGGCTGTCTATACGACCGAGGCAATCCAAAATGCAAGTGATTTCTGCAACGGACATTCCTGTGTCGGTGGCATTGTCGGTTTTGCAGCCAATGCAACGATCATGGACACCTATGTAAGTACTAATACCGGGGCTGGAAATCACATCTATGGTAATGGTGCCTACGTCGGCGGCATCGCAGGCGTTACTGAGAACGCTGATGTATATAACGCTTACGTGCGGGATGGCGAGATTGGTTCCAGCAACGCTTATGGCGTCGGCGGCCTTGTAGGCGGATACGATGGCGGTCAGATAAAGGTAGGCCGTTTCTCTGGAACCGTAGTACGCCCGACTTCAACCAATAACTATTCTGCCTGCTTCATTGGGACGCGCGTTAACGGCGCAGGATTCACTTACGGGGCAGATGGAAACATCGCCTATCTGTTTGCGGACACCAAGGCAAAAGCAGATACAGGCATCTGTGGCTCCAGAATCGAGGATGACGGCATCTATGATGATTCCGCCCATATCGGATACTGGCATGCGGATGATAATTATTACACCCTTTGTTCTGGAAGCAACGTGAACAACTCCGATGATTACTTCTATGTCGAGCTAGAAAATGGCATTTTGAATGTAAAAAAGACTGGAGAGAATATAGAAACTGTTAATCACTTTACGGCGGATAAGCAGGGGAAACCGACCAGGGGCTATCTGCTTACAATCAACGACCCGACGGTGGATGGCACGCGTGCGGCGGCAATCAGCGCCTATATTAACGGATCTTATAAGCCGACCGTAACAAGCGAGAATCTCGGTGCCTTCGCTGCTGGAGATGTTGTATATATCTCTCTTCAGGATTTGGCAGACGGAACCGGGTATTTTCAGATGATTGATAAGGCCCAGAATCCATACTACAATTATTACGAGCATGATGACTTCAATGTTTATAATGTTGAGACAACAACTAAAGGCGTGACAAAGGGAGCTGGATATACCATCACCATGCCGGAGTCGGATGTTACAATCGGCGCCGACTACAAAAAGGTATCCCAGGCGATCACAACAACACCCAATAAGGTCGTATTCGAACTGACACAGGTAAGGAACGGCAGCCGGGAAAACCCGACGATTGAGTGGTATGCAACTGCGTATAATGGGAATAAGGATGTAAATCCAAGTGCACAGGTGATTACGGACGCAGATGGACGCAGATGGGAGAACATCAAACTGGCTACCATTCCGGCAGACGGCCAAGCCAGCTACTATGATGAGCTGTTCAAGCTTGGCTCTTTAAGCAATGGGGGGGTTAATGATAAATTCAACCTCTCCTGGTCAACGAGCAATGATGGGAACTCCGCTATTGTCAGCAACCCGACCCCGGAAAGCGGGAATGTAACCGATAAGAAAGCACACTTCACGCTGAATATTAAAGATTCCTCTCTGAATGAGAAGGTAAAGGAATTGGAAGATGCACAAGCGGCTGGCGGTTATAAGGACAGTTTGACCACTAACCAGCCGTATTGGTATCATTCCATCGTGACAGCAACTGCTCAGGTTGGGGATTCAGATGACCCAACCAATCCGCCGAAGGGATATACGGACATTGACATCAAGTTAAATATCAAGGATAACACCAATGTATCCGTAAATGGCGTTGCACTGTCGAAAAATGTAGTGAATTATGATGTGGTACGGACCTTAAGTGGCAGCAGAAAAAAACCAACCGTGACCTATACGGTGAACGGCGAGGCACCGGATTCCTCCGATGAGACCGTCGCGAACCTGAATGCATCCTTCAACCCGGATTATTTCTCCAACGACCAGGTTTCATGGTATCTGTCCGAGGTGAGAGACGGAGCGAATTTTGAGGATGACCAGCACATTGCAGTTTCTGCGGATAAGGGAACACAAGATGATGGGACCTTGAATGTCACACTGACGGGGAGCGGCGATAAATCTTATTACAACGCGAACGTCACATTAAAAGGAATCACGCCGAACAGCTGCAGCAATTCCACCATTAGCACTATTGCAAAGGCACAGGATGAGAAATATACAAAGGAAATGAAGACAGTACCGTCCACGGTTTCCACGTATAATAAATATGTAAAGGTGACTGCGGAGGATTTAAACAACAACGTCGTGACCGATACCTGTAAGGTGACCATGAGCTTCCGCACGGTGGATAATACGGAGATCATGCCTGAAACAGTAAAAATTGATGGAAAGGTTACCCCGGATGGGACTTTTGTCCAGGGCGCCAGCAACATTGGCGGCTACAACATTGTGTACACCTTTGCGGAAAATAAAAATTCCGAGATTATGTCACGGAAAATCACCATCGACAATGTGGAGAACACGGAAGTGGTGAATGGAACCGGAGAAAAGATTACAGCAACGGTCACCCCCGAACTTGACAGCACGCAGGCGCAGTTCCAGCCGTATGACAGGACTGTGGTTTGGTCCCTGACAAATACTTCTGGTAATTCCGGGTTAAATCCGGCGGATGTGCTTTCCATCGACCCGGCAACCGGCCAGATTACGGTAAGGGGATACAATGACAGCATCGATGCCGGCGATACCGGTTATTCCCCATGGATACAGAGCCTGATTTCCGAAGGCCGCCTGGAAGGGGTAACGGCACCGATTCGCATTGTGGCGAAATCTGCCAGAGACAACAGCCTTGTGGACTATAAGGACATTAATATTACCTTTACCGCAAACACTATGTCGGATAATAAAGAAAATGCGATGAGCTTCGATATCGTCCTTACCAAGGATGCGGCAACCAGCCTGGCCGGGACCGATATTAAAGAGTCCGAAAGCTGGAGTGGCACGGATGTCCAGGAGATTTCCGCGACAGCAACCGGTACCAATGAGGAACCGAACTTCACGGTCTATAAGGGTGAGATGATTGACACATCCATCTTATCCTTAACGGATTCCAGAAACCGTTCCGTGACCACAAAAAAATTCGTGTCTGCAAAAACAGACGCAGAATGGATCCGGGATATCATCAAGAACCGCCAGACTGGAAACGCGGGGATGGAAGAATTAGTGATTAAGGCAAAAACGACAAACGGACTGCCCGAGACGGAAATCCCAGTAACTGTGAACTTCCGATATGACGGGACTGACATGAAGGCATCCACCGTAGACATTCTGCCAGACGGCTATATTTCTTCCCCAGATGTTGTAACAAATGAGACTGTGACCAACACATATGACACGAAAAAGGCTTCCGTGCAGGACCGCCTGATTAAACTAAATGTTGTTGCGACACAGGGAAATTACAGCATTGATAACCCAGGTACGCGAAAATGGAGCTACGGCATTGTGAAGCTCGATAATACCACCTACTCAAAAGCTGGAGTTAACGAAAACGACGCAGCATATGAGTTAAGCGGAGATATCAAGAATTACTGCAAGGTGGACGAAGACGGATACTTGGTCCCGAACAAAGGATACTGGGAGGACGTCATTACATCGGGCCAGACCAAAGGTTCCGTAAGCGGCATCGTGACGGCAGTAAAAGAGCTGGATGGAAAGCGCACCACAGACAGTTATAAGGTCACAATTGACTTCCGGTATGATAAGGCGGTGATGGATTCCCACGAGGAGAGCTTCGAGGTTGTTTATACGCAGGATTCCCAGACAAATTCCGTGAAGTCGCACTGGAGCGGGGATAACTATATCCAGCTGAAAGCCAGCATTGAGGACGAAAACGGTAAGGATGTGACCCCGAAGTGGGAAAGTTCCGACGAATCCATTGTCACCGTTGATTCTGATGGCCGTGTCTACGTCAACAAAGAGACCTGGATGAAGAACATCATTGAAGCGGCACAGGATTATAGCGCCGGCCTCCATAGCGGGGTACGGACAGCGGTCATTACCGCGAAGCACCCGGTAACCGGAGCTACCGCGGATTCCTGCCAGATTACAGTGAATTTCCGCTATGACCAAGCAATCGTGGATAAGAACACGGAAGACTATAATCTGGTGCTGACACAGACCTCCAGGACAAACAACCCGTCAGCCGTATGGAGCGGCAATGACATCCGCAAAATCAATGCAAAGATCTTCGTGGAAGCGGGCCTTAACAACAAGCCATATTGGACGTCAGAAAATAAGGAAATCGTAACCGTAGATGAGGCGGGCAATATCGAACCGGTCATCAATGCAGAATGGCAGCAGAAGATTGTGAAAAATCACAAGTTTTCTGGACAGAAGAAGGTAGCGATTCATGCCGCAAATAATTCTTCCAGCATCAAGGACAGCTGCAATGTCACAGTGAATTTCCACTATGAGGACGTGGAGATGGATGAAAACGCCAGAACCATGGATGTAGTCCTGACTGCAACCGGAAAACGCTCCAACCCGACCTATACGATTACTGGAAATACTGCAGCGGTATCAGCGGTTCTCAATTCTGTACGTGACGGGGAAACGAAGGTAGTATATTCATCTTCCGATACAAGCATGGTGACTGTGGATGAAAGCGGAAACCTGATGCTCGTCCTTCCGGAAAATATGAACGGGACGGATTTCTCAAGCAATGCTTCCGTATTCATTAAGGAAGCAATGAAACATGTTTACACAAATTCGAATCCACAAGTATCGACCACACAGGTTGTCATTACCGCAGCTTCGGAAGATGGACGCATGGCCGACCAGTGTAACCTCACCCTGAACATGAAATACATCGATAACACCTATAGCTCCGGCGGGGGCGGGGGAGGCGGAAGTTCCAGCGGGGGAGGCGGTGGTTCTTCCTCTAAGGGAGTTAGCCCATCTGGCAGCACGCAGGCAACCGCAACCGGACTTCCAAGCTATATTTTAAAGGGTGGAAGCTGGGTTCAGGATGCAAAAGGGAACTGGCTCTACTCCAATGGACACACATTCACGGATGAATGGGCAGCCGTACAGAACCCGTATGCGGACCCTGAAAAGGGACAGCCGCTGTTTGACTGGTTCCACTTCGGTACTGATTCCGCGATGACCACAGGCTGGTATACCGACCCGGCAGGGAATACCTATTTCCTGCACAACGTATCCGACAACACCTTAGGACATATGTACACGTCATGGAACTGGATCGATGACAATGGGGACGGAATTGCCGAGTGCTACTATTTCGAGCCTAAATCAAACGGGTTACGCGGACGACTTTATAAGTCCACCACAACTCCGGATGGATATATCGTCAATAAAAAGGGGCAGTGGACCGAATCTGGAACAATTGTAACTAAAAACGTTAGTACCCCTACCATGTCAACCACCCATGACTAAAGTCTAACCCGGATCACTCCGAGATGACACCAAGTTCCGGATCCCGGGAAGAAGCGCATCAACGCTATAACAATGCAACGTAGGAAACCACGGGCTTACAGACAAACTGGATAAGCCGGGAGTGAATTGCTCCCGGCTCCCAAGGTAAATTGCCGATATTACTAAGTTTTGTGGCATTGATGAAAACTGAGGCGGGGTAGGCTGTGGTGCGATTAGCTATGTAAGACCACAATTTAACTAAATAAGCGAGGATTCCCCCACCTCAATAGGTGGTGGGATGAATCGTCAAAGCAAGCATAACGGCAGTGGCGGGCGGAGAAAAATGGGTATCCCCCACTGACACGAAGCAAGACACGCATGAATTAAGATATTGTCGTGCTCCGTTAAAATATCGAGCGTGTGTTGAAACAAAAATAGAGGTAGTGTTAATGATTACGAAGATGATGTTGACGTTGATGGTGTGGGCGATTATATCATGTGCAATACTCGTTTCAGTTATTTTAACTGATAGAATAGGCGCCGGTAAGACACTATTCATAGGCTTCGGTATGATTATAGCGGGGTTTCTCGGGCTATTTTTGATAAAACATACAATCGACCCATACGTTTATATGGAATATGGAATTGACTTATCGGGAATAATTGATGCTTTGTTATAAAAAAAATTCCATTTATATGGTCTAAACTTTGTTCAATAACTCCCTACGTCAACCACCCATGACTAAAGTCACGGGCTTGCCCGGTGACTCCAATCAACCAAGTTGACTAGCCTCAACGCCGGAACATCTGGTGCTACGACAGCGACACGTCGCTCCAAGCGGCCTGACATTGGCGAAGGGCGATTACTCCCTTTAGGGAGTGTGGGACTTTACGGTCCCCGCAGAAAGGAATCTCATGTGACTCTGAACATTATAATGAGACCGTTACTGCAAATGATGACTGTGATGAGGGGGAAGATAACTAAGTTTTGATGGAAGACCTTGACATGGCCTACGGTAACGATCTGATCGACTGCATGATTCTGGTGTAGGTGCATATGTTATCTGTCGCTAATTATTTTTCTTTAAAAGGCACCGTAACTCGATGCCTTTTTTATTATGGACAGCGGGTATCCGGTAGTATGAACGTGGAACAAATCTATTGGTGGAATCATGGCCCCGGTAATTCAATTACCGAGTAGTTCACTAAAAAAAGCTTTGCGCCCTTCATCAGTAATCATAATTCTATATGAAACAAAGATAGGTATCCGAGGAAAGGATGTGAGGCATACGTATTATTATTATTCCATCGTGAGAGAGGCGTCACGATATACGAAATTGGTTTACGATGAAAAATCCAGGAAGCATTTCGGGAGTTGTCCGTTCTGCCATGACACGGTCCCAACTTTTTCCGCGGATGACAGAAAATCTTATTTTTTCTGCTACAGTTGCGGTGCGCACGGAGACCGGAAAGACTTTAAGGAACGGATAGGACAGAAAAGAAGCATACAGACGCAGATTCCAAAAGACGAAATCCTTTTAAAAATCCACGAGCAGGCAGCCTATATCTATTATGAGCAGCTTATGAAAAAGGATAATCCAGGCTATCGGTACTTTTCTTCCCGGGGGCTGCATGAAGAAGAATTCGCGGAATATGGTTTGGGATATGCTCCCAATACCTTTGCATTCCTTTATAAAATCCTGATTAAAGACTTTAAGCATGATGATTTGATGCGCTCCGGTCTGTTCAAAATCTCAAGACAGGGAAAGCCCTATGATTTTTTCTGGAATCGCGTTTTATACCCCATCATGGACGTAAACGGGGATGTGATTGCATTTGGTGCACGGGTACTTGATGACAGTAAGCCAAAATACTTAAATTCGCCGGAAACAGAGCTGTTCAGCAAGCGGAAGAACCTTTATGGGTTTCCATATGACACCGAAAAAAGAAGGGACACCCTTTTAATCTGTGAAGGCTATATGGATTATATCGCCATCCACAGCACAGGCATGTTTGACTGTGCAGCAGTCCTGGGTACGGCATTGACGGAGGAACACACCCAGATGATTGCACCTTATTACAATCGGGTCTGCCTGCTTTTTGACAGTGACGGCCCAGGAATTTACGCAGCAAAAAAATCCATTAAGGTGCTTAGGGCGGCGGGCATACAATGCACCGTGGCTGACGTTCATCCTGCAAAGGATCCGGATGAATTCATTCGGAAACACCCCTCAGGTGTGGAAGGTTTTTCAAAACGGGTGAACAATGCGATTGCCTCGGATTATTTTCTCGCGCGGCATTCAGATTCCATCGAAGATTTTGTCGATATCCTCATACAGCAGGTCTAAATGGCCTGCTGTTTTTTATGAAAAACCAATTCGTATGGAAATAAACGCATAATTCAATTAGAACATACGAGAATTCCTCCGCCCCATCGACAGGTCAGTAATCCACCACCTAAAGAGGTCAGGAGTATTCTCGGCGCAAAATAATAAAAGAAAGGAGAACCTTGATGAGGACCTAATAGGAAAAAGCTGTAAACATGCAGGAAGTCAAAAAAATATCTCCAGAGAAGTTCGACGCGATGCTCGAACGCATCACGAATAACGGACACCCTCTGGATGGCTGGTACCCAAATATGGCACAGGCCGAGGAAATTGTACAAGATCCAATTAATCATTATGAATTCATGATCTGGATACTCGAATCAAATCCAGACATGGAACTGACGGAAGACCAACAGTCTGTTGAAAAATTTCTTCAGGAAAAATTAAAGGAATGTACGCAGTTTGTCTGATATTTATATCTAGTCAATAACCCATCACTTAGATTCTGACGGATCTTGAAGTGGGGCTTGCACCGGCAAGCTTGTTACCTGGCAAAACAGTGGTGCGCCAGGATTTAATCCGAACCACTTCGGGATGACGCTAAGACTTAGACACTGGGAGTAGGCGTGCCTACACTATAGCAACACAACGCAGGAAACCGCAGACTTTCAGCCAAACCGGATGAGCCGGGAGCGAATTTTTTCCGGTACCTAAGGTAAACTGCCAATTCATCGCACTACCTAAAAAGGTGGGGCTTTCTCGGCGTGAAATGATAAAAAAAATGCGATATCGAATCGATTCCAATCCATAATTATACCGTAACATCAGACAAGTAAATACGAGCTGTATCCGTATGTGATTTTCTGGTGAAAAAAAAGAAGGAGGAATGGAAGATGCATTGCGAGATCGTTACCAACACAAACCCTGCTGACATCATCAGCAAGACAAAAGCAAAGACTGTCCGCTTGGCAACAGCAGCAAGCGCCCTCATGACTTATGCCATGTGCGGCGTGAATGCATTCGCCGTAAACATCAAGCACGACTATAAGGTAAAAGACCTTGGCACTGATTTTAACGTTGAAGGATTAATTTTAGGTCTGGCGTTCTGGATTTCCCGCCTGGTAGGCATCGGCATGCTTGTATGGGGCATCTACGGCTATGTCACCGCCCGTAAAGACGGCGAAGCCGAATCAATGAACGGTGCCCTCGGAAAACTGATTTCCGGCATTGTTTTGATTGGTATGCCGTCCGTACTGACAGCCTTGGGAATCATTTAACGTCAGTCAATAACCCACCACTTAAATCCTAATGGATTTTGAAGTGGGAGGTGTGCTTGAAAAAGCGGTGACTTAGCAGAACGGTGACGCACTAGGACATAATCCGAACCACTCCGGGATGACGCCAAGTCCTGGACCCTGGGAGTAGATGCGCCTGCGCTATGGCAACCCAGCGCGGGAAAACGCGGGCTTATAGCCAAACCAAGTGAGTCGAGAGTGAATTGTTTCCGTTACCCAAGGCAAATTGACGATTCCTTCCATCACTTATAGAGGCTGGGGTATTCTCGGCGTGAAATGACGAATTGTCAAGAGTGCTTTTGACGGTAGTGGAAGATAACGAGAACTATATTTCCCACCGCTATGAGCAAACGTTGCGAAAACCGGTGCCGGTGTAAACCGGTGCCGTTTTTTTCCTATCAAGGAGGTGGATAAACATGAGACGGTTTCAAAAGTTGCTGTTAAAAATAATGACCATTTGGAACGTACTCTGTCTTACTGCGGCATTCCAAGTCAAAACATACGCAATGACTGTGAATCCGGATATTACAGTAGATGATTTTAATAAAGTCACAGGAGATAATGTGGCCGGAATGCTCCTTGGGATTACGTTCTGGTTCTGTCGTCTATTTGGTGTCATTGTAATCATGTGGGGCATCTACAGCGTCATAGTAGCAAAAAGAGATGGCGATGCGGATGCTATCAGTATTTCAATCGTTAAACTGATTTTTGGTGCAGTCTTATTGGGGATGCCAAATATATTAAAAGCACTTGAAATTATACAATTTTAAATGAGGAAGGAGTATTCTGGTGAACAAGAAAAAGAAGCTCATATCCTTCGTCTTGCTTTTTTACATGATTGTCTCCATCTGCCTGCCGATTACCACATATGCGGCGGAAAACGGCGGGACATCGGAATCCTACGACAAGCAGATTGAGGAGTATAAAACCTCCATTGAAGAGGTCATGAACCAAATTACAGACGAGGAAACAAAGAAAAAATATGAAGCCATCATAGCTCATCTATTCGATGATTCCACAAAAGAGCTATTTGTTGGCTCATCTGATAATTATACCATCAAGGCAGGGTATGCGCAGATTGATGCAGCAATCAAGGCAGCAAACGGCACAATGAGCTGGTGGGAACGTATGACGGATATGAACGTTAAGGCGCTTTCAAACGTCTGGAAAAGCCAATTCCGCAAAGAAGCGGAAGCATATGGTATTGAATACGGAAACACTTTCAGCAATCAAGGCAGTACAGCAGGAGAAATCGAAAACGCCTCAATTAAGGTAAATCTGCTGACATGGAACCGGGATAAAAAGAACAACGGCAATGTCATTGCACGACTGGAGCAGGGTGTTATCATGAAATTTTTAAAGGCGTTTGACTCCTTCAGCGGATTTACGACCTGGACCAGAGGCATAGCTATCGCCTTAACCATCGTTTTTGGCTGTACCACCATCATGACGATGACAATGGACCGAAACGCAAGTGCAGAGACCCTGCAGCGAGAATTTATAAAGGTATTGTTTGGAATTTGGGTCATTATGAACTATAAATTCTTCGCCCTGCTCATCATCCGGCTTGGGACAATTATAACCGAACGTGTCATGATCACAGACTTCAATTCGGCAAAGGGAAAATACGTGTATCTGACCTTATGCCAATCATTCAACGAACTGGTTCAGGGAGCACCTAACATTTCGGAATTTGGTATCCTGCAGATGCAAGGGCAGGGCAGCTACATTGGCTCTGGAATTGGAAATGCCATTTCGAATTTTGCTAGTACAATTTCAAATTTCGTCGGCGGCGGCATGACTCAGCTGGCATCATCGCTGACAGTGTACGCAGTTGTCGTTGAAATAGGACTTCGCTATATGTTCACTCCAATTGCCATCGCAGATCTCTACAGTGAAAAATTTCGAAGTAATGGGTGGATGTGGCTAAAGAAACTGTTTGCAGTTTCCATGCAAGGGGCCGTCATCTTTATGATTATTTACAGCGTGGATGTATTGAAGAATACAATTGATACGGCCAGTGCCATTACAAATACAGCAATTAATCTTACAATGATCGGCATGTTTGTGAAGTCAAGACAGATAGCAAATGATATTATCGGTGTACATTAAAAGTCAGGAGGGGAAAATCATGATCATCATGCCAGTACCAAAGGATATCCGGACCGTGAAGGCGAAATTTATTGGGCCCTTCACGAAACGTCAGACCATGGCAATTGTTCCGTCCGCAATCATCGCAGCCATATTGTTCGCTTTACTGGGGGAGTATACTTCCTCTGACGCCATCGTAGGAATCATCGTGGTTATCGATACGCCCATACTTTTATGTGGTTTTGTGGACGTATACGGCATGCCGCTTTGGGTTTACGCAAAAGATGTAGCGATTAGTAAAATTTTCGCCCCACGGCACCGGCCATATGAGACCGAAAATACCTATGCGGGTTTTGCGATGCAAAACAGGATTACGTATGATTACTTTGATGGTGACCTAGAGGAATGTAGCCCAAAGGAGCGGAAAAAGAAGGATAAGCAGAACCAGAAGAGATTAAATAAATTTTTAAAGGAACATCCGGAGTATCAGCCGCTTCAATAAGCTGCTTAAGGTATTATTCTGTATCAGCCTGTAACGAAGTACAAGCTGAAAATGTAACAGGAAAGGAGTAACAATATGTTTGGAGAAAAAAAGCGTCAGACAGATGCGGATGTAACAGAAATCGGAAAATCCCAATCTTCATTAAACAAGCATGGAACAGATATTGAAAAACAGATCCAAGATATTTCCGGTGATGTCGGTAAAATGGACTTTGATAAGAAAAAGACTGGAAGCGGCAGTGTTTCCAAAAAGAAAAAAAATGCAAAGTCAAGGATGGATCGGATTAAATCCATTGAAGTCCCAAAAACCGTGCAGCAGTCAATCCCATATAACAAGGTATATTTAAACGGAATCATTGAGCCGGAAACGGGAATATTTACAAAATCCTATAAGTTGGTTGATGCAAATTTCCGTACGACCACACAAGAAGCCCAGGAGGATATGTACTTTGCATATGGGGATCTGCTCAATTACTTCTCTCCCGATGTCCGTCCGCAGATTGTAATCTTCAATCGTGCAATCGATAAGGAGAAGTTTAAACAAGAAACTCTTTTTAAGGAAGACGACGATAGCTTTAACGAACTTAGAAAAGACATGAATAATGTTCTGATCTCAAAGATCAGTGAAGGTCAAAATAATATTGTCCAGGAGAAATATCTCGTCGTGTCGGTAAAGGCGGAAAACATTGAACTTGCATCCGGCACATTTGGCCGTATTGATGGGGAATTGTCGTCCAGAATCAAGGTCATCAATGAGGCATCGACGGACCCGATGGATTTACAGGAACGTCTGGAATTATTATATAACATCTATAACCAGGATACCGATGTACCATTCTTCAAAAAGATGAATATCGACGGGAACGAGGCCCGTTCCTTTGACATCAATTGGATGCACCAATTGGGCTTGACCACGAAGGACATTATCGGACCGGCAGGGATTACGTTTGAGGAAAATTATTTTAAGCTGGGCGATAAATTTGGCCGAGCACTTTTCTTAAAAAACCTTCCAACCCAGTTATCTGCAGATGTACTGGCAGATATTTCCAACATTCCGTGCACGGCAATTACCAGCGTTCATTTTTCTCCGATGCGGCAGGATGAGGCAATCAAACTGGTCCGCAACCAGATGCTGGAGATTAATCGGAATATGGCCGATGCGGCTAAACGGGCGGCCAAGAGCGGTCTTGGCTCTGATCTGATGCCGCTGGATTTGATTCAGTCCAAAAAGGATGCTGATAAATCTTATGATGATATTACCGTGCGCGACCAGAAATCCATCCTTATGACAGTGGTCGTTACTGTCTTTGCGGACGATATGGAAGACCTCGATAAATATACAAAAATGGTACAGAACAATGCGGAAAAGCATTTATGTACCCTTACGAAACTCAATTCACAACAGGAGAGGGGATTTAACTCCTGCCTGCCGTTAGGCAGTAACAAAATCTGGGCGAATCGTCTCATGAATACGGAGTCAGCCGCCCTTTTTATCCCGTTCGAGTCTCAGGAGCTTGTCCAGGAAGGTGGACATTACTACGGAGTAAATGCGACAAGCCGCAACCTAATCATGATTAACAGGTTAGAGGGGCAAAACTCGAACGGACTGATACTCGGTATGCCAGGTAGTGGCAAGAGCTTCCTGGCGAAGCTTTCGATGGTCCAGGCATTTTTAGCAGACAAAAACAATGAGATTTTTGTCATCGACCCACAAGCCGAGTACCGCCCCTTATGTGAGGCACTGGAAGGCCAGGTTATTCGCATCGCGCCTGGCTCCGATACTCATATTAATCCATTCGATATGGATATCACAAGAGACACTAAAAGCGGAGATGACCCAGTTACCGTTAAATCGGATTATATCGGATCCATATGCGAAAGTGCCATTGGAGGGCATCTTGGTCTAAACCCCGTCCAAGTGTCCGTGATCGACCGATGTGTCCGGATGCTGTATGATCCTTACTTGCAGCACATGGATATGCTAAAGCAGCAGGGGAAGGAGATTACTTGTGACCGCGCCGCCGTACCAACGTTTCAGGATTTCTACTATCATCTCCGCAAGCAACCGGAGCCGGAGGCAGAATATATCCGCCTGGCGATCGAAAAATACTGTGTAGGGTCCTATAACACGTTTGCGTTCCATACAAACATTGATACAGATAACCGGTTCGTTGTATACGACATCCGGGACATCGGTAGCGGCATGAACGAAATGGGCATGCAAATATGTCTAAATGATATTTGGAACCGTACCATCGCCAATGGTAAGCGCGGGGTGCGTACCTGGATATTCATTGATGAGTTATATATCTTAACACAATCAGAGACATGCTCCAGATTTTTGATGTATATATGGAAGCAATTCCGTAAATATGGAGGAGTTCCAACAGGGATAACCGTGTGACACGTTTTTAACTGAAAAGGTTAGACACTAAGCCAAGGGATAATAAAGCTTGAAGGCTTAGGAGAACTGATAATCCGATGGGTGGAATGAGGGAGTAACGCCCCGAAACGCCCACACTAATACTCCGATTGGCATAAGATTTGCAACGATCTAACTGTCAAAAGCTCGGTGAAGTCGGCAGAGCGTAACCGTAAGCGGATTCATCCGCACGAAACCCGTCCAGAGGTGGGCGGCGCTACTTATATGCCGGGTGTCAGATATTCATGGTGAGAATGTATGCAGATACTGACGAACTTCCGAATGTAAGGGTCTAAACGTTATTTTGTCGAAAGGCATTTCCCCATTGATATTGGGGGTGTCCGTGGATTAGTAAGATGGTTATTATGAATATCCACATGCCGTTATAGGCGGCAAAGTTCATTTGAACCGGACACAGGCTTAGAGGAAGCACCTAAAAATATCTAATGATAGGATTATCGGAACGTGGAAAACCAGGAACGTATGAAACAAGCCGTTGCAGGCCGTTGGACAGGAAAGTCAATCGATATAACCGTCCTTAATCTTGGTGAGAGCTGGGGCACAGTACCGATGAAACGGTGATAACAAACCGTGGAGGGATAGCCCCAAGTCAGACCTGAAAAAGAACCAGGCCTGATGGAACGCCGTGTGAAGGGAAACTTTCATGCACGGTGTGGAGCGGGGGAAAATCCAGCGATAATTTCAAAGGACTACCTATCGCTATCAAAATGTAGAAGACCTATTAACCAATCGTGAATCCCGTGGCATCATCAATAACACTCCGTTTATCGTAATGCTAAATCAGTCAAATGAGGACCGGAATGAGATTGGTGCCATGCTTCATATATCCGAGGCGCAGCTTAATTATATTAAAAATGCAGATTCGGGTCAAGGACTGATTTACAGTGGAAAGGCAATCGTGCCGTTCGTGAATAAATTTCCGAAGGGTTCAGGCCTCTATACTGTAATAAGTACGAACCCAAATGAAATATAATATTCAGCAGAAAAACATACGCTATTTGAGAAAAAGGGTGCAAACCCCAAGTGGGTCAATAACCCACCATTTAGATTCTGACGAATCTTGAATAAACATTTGCCTTACTCGTGACTTCAGTCATGAGTAAGGCAAATTTAGCCTCAAAACAGTTATCCGCTGGGTTTCCTGGTTTGCCAGCGGAATAAGGAATCTGCTATAATGACATCTCACAGGAAAGGAGGGCTGCCATGCGGATCATGACATCCTATAAGGTTAAGGTCAAACATTACAACCAGGGATACCGTAGAACTGTACCGCAGGGCGGTCCGGTTCTTCCTTGAGGTATGCAATGCTAGGTGGAGCGAATTATCTGCGCTTACAGACAAAAGCAGGAATAACCGGATGGAGCATCTGACTGTCCGGACAGCGAAGAATCCTGCTACGGAATACGACTTCAGCCAGGGGTTCTATAAGTTTCCCAGCTACCTGCGCCGGGCAGTCATCCAGGAAGCGCTAGGGCTCTACTGGAATTCCAGGCGGATACCATCGTGTTCGAGCATCTGGATGCCGGTTCCCAAGCGGGAAGGTTTACCGCTGCGACTTAAATGCAGCCTATAATATCGGCGCCCGGTATTTCATCCGGGAACGCATAAAATCCCCGCCAGAGACGGCGAGGCTGCAGCTTGAGGTAAAAGTCCCTCAGGTATGTAAGAGAAGCACCTGCACCTTATCCACGTTACTTAGGTTGGATGCGGCTCTGGCGGCGTAAGCTGCCATGGCTGAGCCCGGCCCGGATGGTGGAGTTACCAGGCAAAGCGACGACGCGCCGGGGCCTTCAGCCCGAACCACCCCGGGATGATAGACACAACGCTGGAAACTGTGTATTACATCAAAAAAAGGAGTTACAAAGATAGCCGGTATACAATAACCGGCCAACTGAGCGGAGGAGAGTACTTAAGTCCTATGGGACAGGAAACCGGAACTTTTCAGCCTCCAAGGCAAGCGTCCTGTCCATGAATGTGAATGCCGGACTTGTGTATGTGGCATAACTGATAGTCGGCCGATTCATCCCCTACCTAAAAAGGTGGGGGATTCTCAGCACTCGGCGGAAAATGATAAGTCTACAGTCGCCCCACATTTACGGTAATTCTGAAAGGAGAACCCGGTCATAGGCACCGTTCTTCCTATCTTCTGGGTGCGGTTCTAATCCAATCACAGTAATTTCTTCCTGTTCCGGCCCGTAAACCCAAAACATTCGCATTGCGCCGCTCGTTTTATTTTCCAGATAAGATTGCCATACCTTCATACCATATCGTTTTGTTAATGAATCAATATCATGTGTATTCAAACCCGGATGATTTGGGTTTTCGGAGAGGATCTTCAATGCCTTTCCCCATTTTTTGTACAGCCGCTCATCGGATTTTTTAATTTTTCCGTCACGATACTGTGTTTGCAAATTTTCCCATAGTTCCATCATTTCAGGAACGCCCATTCGTATGTTAAATTTCATGTCCATACCACCTTAAAAATCGGATAAATCAATCGGTGCAGACACTTTATTTATTTTAAAGTTATCAACCGCAGAATCCATAGCTTCCAGTGTTCTAGTGGATATACTTTCCGGAATCGTAAGTTCCCTCGGCTCCAGCATGATACAGCCGTTTTGATATTCCTTGACATGGTAATATTGATATTGAGGTCCACGAAGCGTAATACGTTTCTTGCTGTCAATATGAACGGTGTAATCTTTTAATGCTTCCATATAATCACCTCCTCATACACAAAGGTGGGATTTCCCACACTTATAGTATATGCCAGGATGCTTTGTGTTGTCAAGGGGGATCGAATATGTTCCATTTTTTTTATTTATACCAATAGCCTTTAATCCTCACCCATAATTCTTATGAAAATAAAATAGAAATGTGAGAAGGAGGAAAACAAAAGGAAAATTCTAGGAGAACCAGGAAAGAAGAGTGTCCAAGGTAAACCGATGATTTATCCAATCACCTAAAGAGGTGAAATATTTTCGGCGTGAAATGATCAAAAATAAAAAAATATCACAAAAGGAGTGTAAACAATGTGTAAATGCTATGAGTGCGTGTATCTTGGTTTGGATGACGAAAATGAAAGATTCTATTGTAACTTCGGTGACTCTGAACATTATAATGAGACCGTTACTGCAAATGATGGCTGTGATGAGGGGGAAGATAACTAAGTTTTGATGGAAGACCTTGACATTGCCTACGGTAACGATCTGATCGACTGCATGATTCTGGCGTAGGTGCATATGTTATCTGTCGCTATTTATTTTTCTTCAAAAAGGCACCGTAGCTCGGTGCCTTTTTTTATTAGTGCGACGTCGGGCGCATTAATAAAAGGGGTATCGCACCTGCCGTAAAATCAAAATGATTTCATGACATTGTGCGATACCCCCCTTAGGTTGCATGGCAGTATCCGTTAATTCAGGATAGTAATCTTACTGCAGCGGATTTTCCCACCGAGATGAACAACCCGTGCCACGTCCTTATAGTAAACCTTACAGGTCACGACCAGTTCCGGACAGTAATTGCGGGCATTCTCCTTATCCCATACAGAAAATCCGAACGAATTTTCATCCTCCGAATAATCTGCATGTGTTTCGTAAGTTTTTTCAGGCAGGTACTGATACTGGAAGTTGAATTTACTGTATCGGTCACTCCGGATGCCTTTGTAAGCAATGAAATAATCTTCATGGCATTCGTACAGGCCAGTGTCCTGGACGGCCGCTTTTTTGTCGGCATCAGAAACGTAATACCAACTGTTTTCGATAAAATTCATGAATAGTTTACTGCAAAACTCCTTTTTAAAGTCCTCCGACAGGTGCTGGTATTTTGAAATCAAAACCAAGTTTACCTGATTTTTAAACTCACGAATGAATCCTTCCGACAGTTTCTGGTATACCGAAATATTATGCCAATCTACCTGATCCTCAAATTCCTGAATAAAATCCTCCGACAGGTGCTGGTATTTTGAAACCAAAACCCAATCTACCCGGTCTCTAAATTCCCGGATAAAGTCGTCCGACAGGTGCTGATATTTTGAGATAGCACACCAATCTACCTGATCTTTAAACTCCCAAATAAAATCCTCCGACAGTTTCTGATATACCGAAATAGCATACCAATCTAGCTGCTCTTTAAATTCCCGGATAAAGTCCTCAGACAGGTGCTGGTATTCTGAGATTGAAAACCAGTTTACCTGATCCTTAAATTTCCGAATGAAATCCTCCGACAGGTGCTGGTATTTTGAGATATTATCCCAATCTACCCAATACTTAAATTCCCGGATAAAGTCCTCAGACAGGTGCTGGTATTCTGAAACACGTTCCCAATCTACCTGATCCTTAAATTCCCGAATAAAATCCTCCAGCAGCTTCTGACCTACAGAAATATTATACCAATTTACCCGGTCTTTAAATTCCCGGATAAAGTTTTCTGACAGTTTTTGCCATGCCGAAATAGTATCCCAATTTACCTGATCTTTAAATTCTCGAATAAAGTCCTCCGACAGTTTCTGACCTGCCGAAATATTATACCAATCTACCCGGTCTTTAAATTCCCGGATAAAATCCTCCGACAGTTTCTGACATACCGAAATAGCATACCAATCTACATGCTCTTTATTTTGTTCCCGGCAGATCGTAACAAGTTGTTCTAAATCCATCTTTTTTGTAAAATCTAAATCCATGCTAAATCCCCTTTCTGCAAATACCTTTATTGTTTGAAATAATTATGCGGAGCAATGGGGTCGATTAAGAAAATAGGGCAGTTTTCAGTCTACAGGATAAGCGTTTTGTCCAGGAATACTAACCTTGTATATAAAACATGACAAATTATGCGCGGAAAATTTCATCAGAAAATCAAAAAATAACGTAAAACAATCATTTCTCAAAAGAGGGGCATTGGGCGCCTTTTTTTAATCAGAAATAAAAAAACGACCTTGACACATCCTGGATTAGCGCACGCTGAAAAAAGAGAGTTTGATTATACACATAAAGATGAGAAATTTCTCTTATAAGAAAGATTTTCAACTGTCACTGACTATTCGTTCTCATAATTATCTTGATACATATTAAGGTATAGTAGTGAAAGGAGAATACAAAATGAAAGTTAAAATGACGGCATACCGAAATTATGGGGTGTTAGCTCATGAAAAACGCCCGTTCTACACAATCAACGGACCATGTTCGAGTGCGGTTGTGAGCGAAAAAATAACAATTATTCTTCCGGAAGATTGGAAAGCCGTAAAAAACAAAATTGGGACAATACTGTTTGAACTTCCGGATGGAGAAACCCTGATTGCGCAACAGGTAGTGGATAACGAATGCAATAGCGATGACCACGTGATGTTCAATGTCAATGGGGACAAGTATTGTGTCAAAGTTGAAAATAGGTTCAGTAATAACAGCGGGAAACCGGCAGAAAAACCATATCGGATCATTGGATTCCAGTTCCCCTTGGAAGAAGGCATTTCGTCAAAGAACGTGATTGGCGCCATGACAGGAATCAACTGTGAAGGTTACGATTTCTATCGGGTTGATGGACAGGCAAGTTCCGCTTATTTCGTTTTTGATTTTGAACTTTTTGCGGAATTTCAAGAACGTGAGCTCTTACCAGACTTCGAACGTTTTATACAGGAAATTTTAGATGATGTAAATCAGGAGTCGAAATCGGAAATTTACCAATTTAATGGATATGATTTCTGGTTTGGATATGCTTGGTTCTGATATCTGCAAAGCAGAAAGGATGACTATGGGAATTTACGAAAAAGCAATTATACAGATGAAGCCAGAGGACATTGGCAAGCGACAGTTATCAAAACTGAAAGAAAGCAGGCGAACTATGGACATTCGAAAGATTCCAGGAACACAACTATGTATGAACTCCATACATTGCGACACTAGCAACAGAGGTGCATGTACCCATCCTCTGGCGGTCCAGGTGTGGGCGGCCAACCAGAGGAACGGCTGTGACTATTTCAAGGGCAATTTAGTGCAAATAGACTGGGATAATGCAGTCGCGGCCGGAGCAATGCCAAGCACGTCTGGAAAAATTTAAGGGGGCATGAAGAACATTGATTTACACGTCATATTTCGCAAAATTACGAAATTTGCCTGAAAACTTTACACCAATATCCATATGCGCCAAGCCTCCGGCAGGATACTCCGGATTGGAGTATAAGAAACTGGCGCCCAAATATGGCTTCTTCATGCAGTGGAAAAAAGATCATGACAACGAAGCGTATCTGCGTTGTTTTGACCAGCAGGTTCTCGCAGACAAGAATCCATACTGTATTGTGGATGAGTTATACAATTTGCTTGATGACGAGACGAAAATGTGGTTGGAAATGTATGACTGTCCGCCATGGGAGAATCCAGACTACCACATCGTTCTTATCTGTTACGAAAAGCCAGGGGATTTCTGCCATCGTATCCACGTTGGAAAATGGTTGTCGGATCATGGAATCCATGTAGAAGAGTGGAAAAGTAACGGTGCTACGTCAGAGCCGCCAATACCTAACCCGGTGGTGTCCTAGCCGGACAGTTTTCGTGCAACGCATGGAGAGGACGGATACCTGACAGCAACACGCAGTTTTAAGTAGTCAAGGACAGACATTTCTTTTGGGAGTACAGGGCTTTACAGTCCCCGCAGAAAGGAGATTCATGAAAGTTTTGTAATCAGACTAACCGGGAAGCGGCTGATGCCGACCACCTTGATTCATCTCATGACTTAAGTCACGAGAATTTTCGCCTTGTATGTTAAATGGGATAAGAAAAAAAATGAACACGCTCAATTTGTTGCGATTCGTCAATATATGAGAATGTGTGATGCGAAAAACTAAATTATGATATAGCGATTTCTTCAAAGGCTGCCTCACTTATAACCAATGTCATTAAGTTAAGATGACAAGAAAAAAGATTTCTATATCAGAAATGGTATAGGGATCTTTTTTCTTGAAATAATAGTTGACAAGTTCCCCTAAATGTGCGGCCGCTCTCGCTACTGATTGAATAAAGAGGTAGCGAGAGCGGCCCTTGTAATTATTAGAAACTCAATTACAAGGAGGACGCATATGAAACTGATACAAATCAAAAAACTTTTGATGTCTGAAATCAAAAAGATTGCTGATAATCCGCAAGATTATTGTACGAATCCAGGACGTGATTTCTCACGTAAAAGGAAATTACCCATGAATAAAATTTTAGCTGGTATCATTGGCATGAAAAGTGGGAGCCTTACAAATGAACTAGTAGATCTATTTGATGCATCCGCAGATGTACCAACTTCTTCTGCATTTGTTCAACAGAGAAATAAAATAAAACCGGAAGCGTTTAAAAACATATTTGATGGTTTTTCCAGCAAACTTATGGCTGACTTTAATGAATGCATGCCCATACTTGCCGTGGATGGGTCTGATGTGCAGATTCCTACCAATCCTAAAGACTTAAATTCATTTTATTCTGGAAAGGATGGAAAAAAACCATATAACCTTCTGCATATAAATGCGCTGTATCACATAAATCATTCTATTTATTCTGATATGATAATACAAAAATCAAAAGAGTCAAATGAACATAAAGCGTTGCAGGAAATGGTTGATCGTTCTAAAATTCTGAAAGCACTTGTGATAGCCGACAGAGGTTATGAATCGTTCAACAGTATGGCTCATATCCAAGAGAAGAGCTGGTTCTTTCTTATTCGAGTCAAAGATGGAGTTAAAGGTATAAAGAATGGTTTGGATTTACCTGAAACAGACTGTTTTGATATTGACATTTCTTTGAATCTAACAAGAAAGCAAACGAATGAAGTCAAAGAACTATTCAAAGACAAAAATCATTATAAAAGTGTTTCTTCAACCCATCCGTTTGATTACTTACCGCTAAAAAACAAGAAGGCGGAACCTGCTAAATTTTATGAATTACATTTTCGGATCGTGAGATTTCCTATTTCAGAAGATTCCTATGAAACGATAGTCACAAATCTATGCAGGGAGAAATATCCACCTGATGAGTTAAAGAAGTTGTATGCATCACGTTGGGGGATTGAGACATCGTTTCGAGATTTAAAATACACAATTGGAATGTTGAATTTTCATTCAAAAAAGGTGATGTGTATCCAGCAGGAAATATACGCGCATATGATAATGTATAACTTTGCAGAAATGATTACCTCGCACGTAGCCATTAAAAAAAAGCAAAGAAGACATACATATAAAGCAAATTTCTCAGTTGCAGCACATATGTGCAGATTGTTCTATCATGGAAAAACTACATCACCTGATTTAGAGGCCATCATTGCAAGAAACCTCATTCCTATAAGACCTGGCAGATATCGGGAACGCAGTTTCAATGTCAAGATTTATCATGGCTTCCTTTATAGAGTAGCATAAATTTGAGTAAAAGAATAGGGTTTTAAAGGCAGATGCGTATCTGTCTATTAGTGTTACTCAGAAACAAAAAAAGAAGCTGAAGAAATAAATCCTCAACCTCTTTTCGAAAGTATTCATCCCTAGCGCAATATTAACTTAATGACATTGCACTTATAACAGGCAGCCTTTTTTTTACGCCGTTTCTTTATACCAGATAATCAGCCACCATATTTGACTTGTAACGAAATATAGAAATATGGAGGAATTAACGACAAAAAAACGAAGGAACTAAAAAGAGCGTTAGATGGTGGGCAAAATGTCCGCCTCACAGTAACTAAAAAGGAAAGAAGGTTTATATGGAAAAGGATACTCCCGGTCATCAGGGTTGCGGTAGAGTTAAACCGCTTCGCGTTCATGGCCATGGACAACCCACAGGTCAGACGCTGGCAGTACCAGAAGGGGCCGCTCCATGGCTACCATGGCATACGGGAGGCCCTGAAGGAAATCCAGGGTGGCACATGCCTACTATGCGGGAGCCGCAGCATTGAGCACGGCCACCATATCGTTCCCAGGAGCCGGGGCGGCAGTAATACCCTCGTGAACATCGCAGGGCTGTGTGAAAGCTGCCACACTAAAGTCCACAACGATGAGGACGCCGCAGCGAGGTTGGAGAAGATCAAGGCCGGCCAGAATAAGAAGTACCATGCACTGTCGGTACTGAACCAGATCATGCCACAGTTCCTAAAGGAACTGGACGCAAGATTCCCCGGCCAGGTATTTGCCACAACCGGCAGGGACACAAAAACCTACCGGGATGACCATGGCATTGCCAAAGACCATGACGCCGATGCGTGCTGCATCGCCTGCAGTACCTTGGAGAAGCAGGCCATACTGGATGACCCAGAGCGCAGTTTCCACATCAAGCAGTTCCGGCGGCATGACCGCCAGCGCATCAAAGCCCAGACAGAACGGGTTTACAAGCTGGATGGAAAGCTGGTGGCTAAAAACCGCAGGAAGCGGATGGACCAGAAAGAAGCAAGCCTGCACGACTGGTTCCATGAGATGGAGAAACAGCATGGCCGCCAAGCGGCCCGACAGACCCAGTACAGGCTGACGGCAGCCAAAAGCGCCCGCCGGTACAACAGTCCGAACCGGATGCTGCCAGGGATGGTGTTCCTGTATGAAGGGAAACGGTATGTGATATCCGGCCAGTTAAGTAGAGGGGCGTACTTAAGGGCCTGTAGGGCAGGGAACCAGAACTTCCCGGACTCCAGGGCGAGCGTCCTGTCCAGGAATGCCGGGCTTGTGTATGTAGCGTAACCGATAGCCTGCCGGTTCATCCCGCCACCTAAAGAGGTGGGGGTATTCTTGGCGGAAAATGATAAAAAAAACAAGAAATGTTTATCCGCAGCTTTTGAAAATTTCCCTTTTGGGTTCATAAATAGTAAAATTTTCATATCCATCAACAGGAAGGGGTTTTTATTATGAAGTCAAATCAGGAATACCGTCAGGAAGCGAAAATATTGTTCATTAAGATCATGCTTCGTGCTCTTGTGCGGTTCGCGGCCGATAGGCAAACACTAGGAGAATAAGGATGGCTAAAGACACTACTAGAAAATATTGTATTTTTTGTAACAAGACCATAGAAAACGCGTTGATATTTGGAAAAGACGATTCCAATATGGGCATTTGCTGGGACTGTGTCCAGATGTGTACTAAATTAGTCAATAACCCGCCACTTAATCAGTCCAATAATGCAGTCTCGGTTTTGCCAGATGAGATAAAGGATACTCCCATCATGAAGCCGACGGAAATAAAAGCCCACATGGACCAGTATGTGATTGGCCAGGAGCGTGTCAAGAAAACCCTGGCGGTGGCAGTATATAACCATTACAAACGCATTTGGACCATACAAGCGGATACAGACAGCACAACCACGATTTCCAAAAGTAATATCCTAATGATTGGACCAACCGGAAGTGGCAAAACTTATATGGCGCAGATCATGTCCAAAATTATGAATGTGCCGTTCGTTATTGTGGATGCTACCTCCATTACGTCCGCTGGATATGCCGGTGGAGATGTGGAGGATATTTTAAAAAAGCTCCTGTCTGCTGCTGACGGAAATGTAAAAAGAGCGGAACGCGGGATTGTATTTATTGACGAGATCGACAAAATCGGGCAGAAGTCAAGCAATATGCTATTCGATAAAGATGTTTCCGGTGTCGGCGTACAGCAAGCATTGCTAAAACTACTTGAGGGAGCCGAGGTTTCGCTGCCCATGAAACCGGGATTCGTACTCACAAATCAGGAAATTACAATCCATACGGATAACATTTTATTTATCTGCGGCGGGGCGTTTGACGGAATCGGAAAAATCATTGAAAAAAGAACGAACAAATCCACCTTTGGATTCGAGATATCAGACCTGCAGGATAAGACCAATACGGCACCGGAACTGATGCCGGATGACTTACACCAATACGGGTTCATTCAGGAATTCATCGGCAGGCTCCCTATCATTGTCAGGCTCGATGAGTTACAGACACATGACTTGGTCCGCATCCTGACGGAGCCCAAGGATTCCCTGGTCAGACAATATCAGCAGCTCTTTCAGTATGATGGCGTACAGCTGGAATTCTCAGAGGAAGCGTTAAGAGAGATTGCGCTGATTGCGAAAAAAGAGAAGACGGGGGCAAGAGGCTTACGGTCCGTGATGGAACGCGTCTTAAATGATACGATGTACAATATTCCATCATGCAACGCAAAAAAAGTCGAGGTAACTGCTCTATCAGTGAGAAATTTAGAACAGCCCAAAGTTATCTATCCGTCACATAAAAAAGAAAGACGTGGCTTCAACTAAATAAGCGAGGATTCCCCCACCTCAATAGGTGGTGGGATGAATCGTCAAAGCAAGCATAACGGCAGTGGCGGGCGGAGAAAAATGGGTATCCCCCACTGACACGAAGCAAGACACGCATGAATTAAGATATTGTCGTGCTCCGTTAAAATATCGAGCGTGTGTTGAAACAAACATATATTTAAGTAAAAAAAGGAGAAGCCGGATGATTAATTTATCAAATATTTTTAATAAGAATAGGGAGGCGGCAGCCATGGCCAAAGCGGAGCTTGCAGCCTTTTTGAAAATCACGCCTGAAGCGCTAAAGGCGTTTGAAAATGCGTATGCCATGTATTCCATAAACACAAACAAGGATGGGAACGACCAGTTTTATATGAATGCGAAACAGGCGACGGCATTGAACCACAACAGGATGGATGAAAATGCCGCTTTTGATGCAGATTTGGAAGACCGGATTGTGAAGGAATTGCTATGCAGAACCGTAATATACAGCTATGACGGCATAAAAGCTGAAGTCATAAATTTTTCAGAAATGGAAGATGAAAAACCTGTCACGGCATCGGAGATTCTAAACCTTCCGGCTGAATGCAGACCACAATTATCTGGTAACCTCGTCCAAAAGGATATTAACGAAGATAGTGCGTCCATCCTTTTGATGCAGTATAAAAATTATCTGGAGGAGAAATCACCAGAAAAGAAACAGTACTGGTATAGCCTGTTCCGACAGGGACTGGATATCCTGGATCTTGACCCGGTCACATATGAAATCCTGGGCATGAACCTAAATTCCATAGGAAACTGGTTCCCGCCGCTTGTGGATGCGGTGAAAAAACAGGATTTCTTTTTACTGCCCAAAACAAAGATTATGAAGGTGCCCCTGTCGCTTTTACAGCAGACGCGGATGGACTACACCCTCCTGACCCCAGCTACCTTGCGTATTGTGGACCACTTCTGCATGCAGGCATTCTCACTGGATGAGGAGCAGGAATATTTCATCAAGACGGGGACTTACTCGTCTAAATTCGACTTTAGGAATACGCATATAAAGGGTGCAAAAGAGGTCCGGGAGCTTGGAGAATACCTTCTATTTATCCAGTTCCAGGCGCAGCAAATGGCAGGGCCATTGAACAATCCTTGCATCTACGGTATGTCCACGACGAATGAGTGGGTCGTGCGGGAATTTATTCAAGATAAGGAAAACAATCCCTGTATCTATGAAGGCATGCCCTTGCATACGGAGTATCGGGTCTTCGTGGATTTTGACACAGACGAAATTCTCGGAATCAATCCATACTGGGACCCGGATATCATGAAGCAGCGGTTCGGTCACGAAAGAGACGCGGACAGCCCACATCAGATCCATGATTACGTCATTTACCAGATGCACGAGCAGATGTTGATGGAGCGGTATGATAAAAATAAGAATTTAGTTTTGAAGAAACTAGCAGAAATGGTTCCGATGTTGGAATTATCCGGCCAATGGTCAGTTGATGTCATGCAGAACGGTGAGGATTTTTATATCATTGACATGGCGCTGGCGTGCAACTCCGCCATGAACCATTGTGTTCCAAAAGAAAAACTAAAGCAAGTAGAAGAGAACTGGATCCCACAGCTGCCGGGCTGAACATCCTTCGCAATTACCGTCGTATACAAAAGCACTGGATGATTCCGGTGCTTTTTTTAATTTATTTTTATCGTGGAGAAAATAGTGTCATTTTCCTTATCCGCAATATTTCCATAATTAGACATATGGACGAAGAAAAAGTAAAATAGATACAGCGAAAAACCGTGGTAGGTACAATCTGTCTTACCACAAAGGAGAACGTTTATGAAAAAATATGAAAACCGCACGTTTAAAATAATCTGGGATGGGTACCCAAAACAATGCGGATACATTGTTGGGATATATTTGCTGTCCATGGCCGTCCTGTTCCCTTTTTATGCCTCAGACCGATATTTCCACATCCTGCGGGATCGGACGCGTTTCTTTATCATTGCAACGATAATAATGGCAACTTCTGTTCTGTTCGTTACGTTTTATTATTCTATTCAATATTTACGAGAACGTTACAACGAAGGGCTGCGCCCCCTTCCTGGAATAGAAGAATTTAAGCAGTATCTTCACCGCAAGGCAGCGGCTATGCAGCCGGCAGATGGATTTTTCCTTCTGTTCCTTGTCACCTGTTCCGTATCCACCCTATCGTCTGGTTATGCGAAAGAATGTTTCTTAGGGACACAAGGGCGTTATCAAGGACTTCTCATTTGGCTTTTGTATGGCGCAGCCTATTTTATAGTCCGTAAGTTTCTCTGTCTTGAAAAAGGCACTTACAGCCTGTTTTTATGTTCCGGGTTCCTGTTATCCATTTGGGGCATCACGGACTATATTGGGTTGGATATTTTCGGGTGGCTTGCAATAATCCAGGAAGGCCAGAGGGGGACCTTTACATCTGCATTCGGGAACATCAACACCTACACCGCCGGGATGTCGATTTTTCTCTCCTTATACGGAATCGGATTCATTCATTCCATAAGCTGCACAGAAAAGGGCAATGTATTCCAAACCGTCTTTTACGCTGTAGCGTTTGTTTTTGCGGGTATATCCATGATTACCGGACAGTCGGATAACGCCGTGATTGGCATCGCGGCCTTCTTTTTTATTCTCCCATTTGTGGCATGGAGAACAAAACACGGTTTTTTTGGAAGTCTGTTCCTATTCTCCCTGTTCCTTTTGTCTTTTATGATAACAGCAGCCCTGAATGCATATTTCGTAAACCCATACATTGATTCCTTCGGCGGGATATTGTTACAGGTCAGTAATAACATTACCAAAAAACCCGCCTTTTTAGCCATGTATCTCCTTTTTATCCTGTTTTCCACCTGTGGATTGGTTAACTGTCGGCGTAAGAGTAAGCTCCCTGGCTGGAACGGCCAGATTCCGCAAAGCCGCATTGTGCTTAGCACCTGGGGAATCATCTTGGCCCTTGGCATCTTCAGCGTGATATTTTTTTTATGCGACGCGAACCTATGGCATCCGGGACGATATGAAAGTTATAACAAATATCTTGTTTTCAATGACAGCTGGGGGACGAACAGAGGGATGTGCTGGCGCATTGCAATAGAAGAATATCTAAAATTTCCCTTATGGAAAAAATTGATTGGTTCAGGGTTAGAGACCTTTGGTATCGTGGTAAATAATACCCGCTGCCAGGAGATGGTAGCCATATGCGGGCAGACATTTGATTCCCCTCACAATGAGCCACTACAGTATCTGTTCACAACCGGCGTGGTCGGAGCCGTTTCTTACTATAGTTTTTTAGCCTATGGCTGCATCAAGGGATTTTTATCCTGTAACGGCATCAAAGAAGCCGCTGCTTCCGCGGTTGTTGTCTACACGGCCGTGTCGTTGGTGAACATCTCCGTGCCAATCACACAGCCATATATCATACTCTTGACAGCGGTCATACTAGCCAGGCCGGACTGATTCTGCATCTTATAATCTTCGGAGCCCTTCATTGAAGGGCTCTTTTATTTTTCGCGGATAACGTTTTTAGCCTTTTTTTATCGTGTTATTTTTTTAGAGTGGAAGAATAAATACGTATTTTTTTAGTCCTTTCCCTTTTTTAACTGCCAAAACTGTAGAAGATCAGACGTATTTTTTTAGACCTTATACGTATTTTCTTAGACCTTATACGTACTTTTTCAGACCTTTCTTGATTTTTAAATGTCTGCAACACTATATAAAATCAGGGGTTTCCGGCCCCCGGTTTTTCGGTTGTAAACAGATTTGTAAACAGATTTATAAACAAAAGGAACGCACCTTTTTTCTCCGAAAAAAGTCGCGATGTTACCATGGACCAAAAGTTAAAATAGAGCGGCAATCTGAAACGGCATCTGACAAGACCAATAGCAGGTATCGCAGATGAACTCATGATGGTTGTGCTGGATTTCTAACTGTCACTTGAAATAGTTAGTCAGAATTAAACTTAATACATAACTAATTATAAATATCAAATAAAAAGAACTCCGTCCATTTCCTGCAGGAATACGGAAATTCAGATAGAACCCATGGCATAAATTCCAAAAACAGACGGATGCCTCACATAATTTAATCAACACAGGAGGATATCTATGAGCAAAAAATCACAGGTCACTAGAAAGGACTATAAATTGTTTGAATCAAATGACATCGCAAAGTTCGGAATCATGAGTGCTGCAGGAAATGTACTAAGCCCCATCGCCTATAAGGCGCTTATGTATCTGATATGGGTTTGCAATCAGACAACCCCGGGCTCTTTTGAGCGCGTCAAACTGTCCATCTCTGAGCTGGGTGAATCCCTCGGCTACCGAAAGGATAAGAGCTGCAATTTTTCACATAACATCAAACGGGTATGTGCCATCATTGAAAATGTCATGTCGCAGCCGATTACAATACGAAATTCAAGCGCAGGAGAAATCATAACCTTCGTCTGGCTCCAGGAGGTCAAAATAAATTACCGACATAACAGCATCGAAGTGTATTTCAGCCACGCCCTCGCAGACTACTTTGGGGCGGAGCTTTCGAATAATTTCACGGTAATCAAGCTGAAATATTTAAACCGGTTGACTACGACGGCGTCCGTGGTGCTGTATCCCTTCTTCTGCAGATATTTGAAATTGGGAGTCTTTCACTATTCCGTGGAGGAATTATCAAAGCTTCTTACCGGTACGCCAACACATGAGTACAAGCGTCTTAAGTCAAATTTCATAGTACCGGCTATCAAGGCCATCAATTCCATTACGGATCTCCAGGTGGAATTTGAGGAAATCAAAAGCGGGCGTCAGGTGACAACCATATCTTTTCGGGTTTCCATGTCGCCTGCGGATGATGAAATTGAGTGTTTCATGCAGTATAACAATCTGCAATATGATGAATACGCCATGGTCCCATATAACGATGCCTGGCGCAAGGCGTTCCGGTATGATATGTCCATGCAACAATATGTCAGATTAGCATAACAAAAAGGAGTTTTGTAATGCGGTTAAAAAAGTTGAAAACCATTTGTACCTCCATTTTACTGTCTCTAGCCCTTGCGGCCCCTGCATACGCACTGGCGGATACATACAGCCTTAAGTCCATCGAAATGCATGAAGCGAAGTTAAAGGAGCGTCTTGGCAGTGGCTGGGTCATTAAGGGTTGTTATGCCTTGGATAAAAACACGGGGGAAATCTACTTTGCTCCAGATGGGGAGATTTTCATAACCGGAGAGGTCGGCCCTGATGGCTGTTATTACCAGACGGACGGCAAGCAGGTCAACAGCGTCACGTACATCCGGGACAAGTATCTGGACGCTTATAACTCATTGTCATCAGATGAAGAACTGATATTTGATTCAAAACAGGAAATTAACCTTTTTGTCTTCTGGCTCCAGTTTGAGAGGGCCGCCTCACAGGGGATAAGTTATATCGTTAACCAGAGGTCTGATGGGACAGTAGCAGTCAAAAAAAGCGAGCTGCAAAATCTGGAATCCAGTATAGTTGAGGACGGCGCCTACCAGAACGCAGTTCGGCAGATTGCCAATTCCATTCCGCACGATTATTCCATTGATAAAAAGGTGAATAATGCTACGGTACAGACAGCAAATACTTTTGTGTATGATATGAGTTACGAAAAAAAGTCCATGGAGGAAGCCGTGCAGGATAAAAAGGGAGTCTGTTATCACTACGCGATGCTGCTTCATTCCGTCCTGTCAGAACTTTCGATAGAGTCCGAACTTGTGGTTGGCTATGGCAGTCAACCGGACACGACCCATGTATGGCTGAAAATCTTTAATCCTGAAGATGGTAAGTGGATTTACAGGGATCCAACTGAAACTAACACTGATTTGCAAGCGGGCTTGTTTCCCGCGAACACTTATGAAGCTTACTTGAATTCTTACCGGATGATAAATATTAAATGAGTCCTGCCTATTGGCGCTCCTGAACTTTTTTATGCCAAAATAAACGAGGATCTTTTACCTCTACAGATTGAGAGAGGTATCATTTTGGAAATACATTTGCCGTATTCTCGTGACTTTAGTTATGAGTGAGACGTCAATAACCCACAGGTCCTGGAGGACATACAGAGGGGCACCTGCCTACTATGCGGGAGCCGCAGCATTGAACACGACCACCACATCGTTCCCAGGAGCCGGGGCGGCAGTAATACCCTCGTGAATATCGCAGGGCTGTTCGAACACTGCCACACCTTGGTTCACACCGATGAGGAGGCTGCGGCCAAACTGGCGAAGATTAAATCCGGTCAGAACAAAAAGTACCATGCGCTGTCGGTGCTCAACCAGATTATGCCGATCCTCCTTAAAACACTGGAGATGCGGTTTCCCGGCCAGGTATTTGCCACAACCGGCAGGGACACAAAAACATACCGGGATGACCATGGCATTGCCAAAGACCATGACGCCGATGCCTACTGCATCGCCTGCAGCACACTGGATAGCCAGTCAGTGATGGATGCGCCCAAGGACGGTTTCCGGATCAAACAGTTCCGGCGGCATGACCGCCAGCGGATCAAATCCCAGACAGAACGCACCTATAAGTTGGATGGCCGGGAAGTAGCCAGGAACCGCAGGAAGCGGATGGACCAGAAAGAAGCAAGCCTGCACGACTGGTTCCATGAGATGGACAAACAGCATGGCCGCCAAGCGGCTCGACAGATCCAGTCAAAGCTAAAGGCAGCCAAAAGCGTCCGCCGGTACAATAACCCGAACCGGATGCTGCCAGGGATGGTGTTCCTGTATGAAGGGAAACGGTATGTGATGTCCGGCCAGTTAAGTAGAGGGGCGTACTTAAGGGCCTGTGGGGCAGGGAACCAGAACTTCCTGGTCTCCAGGGCGAGCATCCTGTCCAGGAATGCCGGGCTTGTATATGTAGCGTGATCGATAGCTTGCTGATTCATCCCGACACTTGATATTCTCGGCGGAAAATAATAAACCTGTCGAAAAACGCTAAAAACGGTTATCCGCTAAGTTTCTTTCTTGGAATACTATCGAAGCTAATCCAGCTTCATAATTCTATCAAAATAAAGGCAAATGAGGAAAGGAGAATAAGCAATGGCAAAACACAAAACGAAACAATATAGAAGAAATCAGAGGAATTGTCATATCGAAAAGAAAAAGAATATTATCCGTAACAAGTGGTATGATGATTTTTGGGAAGTTGATACCTTTAGATGGCACGAAGAACATGTGATGCCCGTGACCGGCAAGCTTTCAAAAGGAAACGTACGAGACTGTATGAAGGAGCGCGGTTCATTTAACGAATATACCATGCAGGAACAAAAACGGGCAGCATCCATGCTGGCTGCGTTGAAGGAGCAGGAAGAATTGGCCGGAATTGATGGGCCTTTAAAATCCAGCCTAACAAGAATTGTTAAAAACAACTGGAGACACAAAGACAAAAGTCAATCAGACTGCCGGAAGGAGACGTTTTCCTATGAAGATTTCCAGTTTCTTCTTTCAGAAAGGGATTCCAGCAACTTCCGCCTCATCCAATTTAAAGCTAGTTTTGGTTGTCGCAGGGACAGATGCCTGCCCCTGCCGGCATAATAAATTGTTTATTCATCAGAAAGGGGAGGAATACTTACGCCTCCTCTTTTTTTATGCAGGTGGATCTGCATCCATACTTATGCTGAAACCATAAAAGGCATCAGAAGACATAGTTATGACTTCATAAGTGCCTTTTTGCCCAATTGATTGGGGATATCCGTGTACATAATTTATATGTTCAACGGAAAGAAGAAGGAGGAAAAATATGTTAAAGGTAATAAAAAGAGATGGTTGCATCGTTGACTTTAATGGCGCAAAGATTGAAAACGCCATTAAGAAGGCTTTTACCGCAGCAAAGGCTACGTTTCCTAATGAGTATGTTATAAACAAGATGATGGCTAACATCATGGCTGATCTGAATTCAAAGATCAAAGACAATGCCATTGAGATTGAAGATATCCAGGATGCGGTTGAAAAAATCCTGGCGGAATCCGGGTTTTACCACGTCGCCAAAGAGTATATCATCTACCGGCTGAAGCATCAGAATATCCGTAATGTTGCAGCAAACCTCATCAACTTTTCAGATTTGATGGGCGGTTACTTAGATCGCCTGGATTGGAGGGTAAAAGAGAATTCGACTGTCCAGTATACGCTTGGTGGTTTAATTCTTTCCAATTCCGGCGCTGTGACAGCCAATTACTGGCTCCACGACATTTATGACAGGGAAATTGCTGAAGCGCATAAAGACTGTCTCATGCATATCCATGACCTGTCCATGTTAAGCGGCTACTGCGCAGGCTGGTCCCTAAGACAGCTCATCAGCGAGGGCATCAAGGGCGTGGCAGGGAAGATTTCCTCTGCTCCCGCCTCCCATTTATCGACCTTGTGCAACCAGATGGTCAACTTTCTTGGCATCATGCAGAATGAGTGGGCTGGAGCGCAGGCGTTCTCCAGCTTTGATACGTACCTTGCTCCGTTCATAAAAGCAGACCATCTGACATTCAAAGAAGTAAAACAGGCAATCCAGTCGTTCGTATTTGGTGTCAACACCCCAAGCAGATGGGGAACTCAGGCTCCCTTTACGAATATCACGGTAGATTGGAAGGTGCCCGAGGACTTAAAAAACCTCCCGGCCATTGTCGGCGGGAAGGAAATGAGTTTTACCTATGGGGACTGCCAGGCGGAAATGGATATAATCAATAAAGCGTTTTTGATGGTCATGAACGAAGGGGATGCGGATGGACGTGGATTCCAGTATCCAATCCCGACCTATTCCATCACCAGAGATTTCGACTGGTCCGATACGGAAAACAACCGGCTGTTGTTTGAGATGACCGCCAAGTACGGCGCTCCGTATTTCTCAAACTACATGAACAGCGATATGGAGCCCAGCGACATCCGCAGCATGTGCTGTCGGCTGCGCCTGGACCTTCGGGAATTACGCAGAAGGAATGGAGGATTTTTCGGTTCTGGCGAATCAACTGGCTCGGTCGGCGTGGTCACACTTAACCTGCCGCATATCGCTTATCTGTCTGGCACGGAAGATGAGTTCTTTCAGAATTTAGATCATGCTATGGACATTGCCGCACGGTCTTTACGGATTAAACGGGAAACCATCACGAAGCTTTTGGATTCCGGACTGTATCCGTATACAAAAGCCTATCTTGGATCGTTTGCTAACCACTTTTCCACGATTGGAATTGTCGGAGGAAACGAGATGTGTTTGAATGCGAAATGGCTTGGAAAGGATTTGTCATACAAAGAAAGCCAGGATTTTGTTGAGAAAATGCTTCATCACATGAGGAACCGGCTGTCCGACTATCAGGAAATTTATGCTCCTGATCTTTATAACCTGGAGGCAACTCCGGCTGAGAGCACGTCTTATCGTTTTGCGAAACATGATAAGAAAAATTATCCGGATATCATTACAGCAAATGAGCACGGGACGCCGTATTATACCAACAGCACCAATCTTCCGGTCGGATGCACTGATGATGTTTTTGATGCACTCGACATCCAGGACCGTTTTCAGCCGTTGTACACATCCGGTACCGTATTCCACACATTCCTGGGTGAGAAACTTCCAAGCTGGGAATCCGCGGCCCACTTAGTCAAAACCATCTGCGGCTCTTATAAACTTCCTTACATCAGTATATCGCCGACTTATTCGGTGTGTGCTGACCATGGATATTTTTCTGGCGAGCATTTCAAGTGCCCGGTATGCGGACAAGAAGCGGAGGTCTATAGCAGGATCACCGGATACTACCGACCGGTAAAGAACTGGAATGACGGCAAGCTTCAGGAATTTAAGGACCGGAAAACTTATCAGCTAGAGTCGGGAAGGATACAGAATGGGTTAAAGAAAGATTCCGCAAGAACAGACACTTCAGATGCTTCAGGGGAGTCTGCACAGGTATTTAAAGAATGTTTGCTATTTACGACCTCAACGTGTCCTAACTGTAAGCTTGCAAAAGAGTATTTAGACCGCGTCGGCATTATCTATCGGGTTGTTGACGCCATGCAGGAACTGGAATTGACCGAAAAACACCATGTGATGCAGGCACCAACACTTGTTTGCTCGGCAGGGACTTATGTTGGATTGAGCCGTATCAAAAATTTTATCAAAGGTGCGTAATATTCAGCCAAACATGTGGGGATTCTCCAGCCGTCATAGGAGATGGATGAATCGCGGGAAAATAACCCGGACCGGATGCTACCAGGGATGGTGTTCCTGTATGAAGGGAAACAGTATGTGATGTCCGGCCAGTAAGCGGAGGAGAGTACTTAAGGGCCTGTGGGGCAGGGAACCAGAACTTCCCGGTCTCCAGGGCGAGCATCCTGTCCAGGAATGCCGGGCTTGTATATGTAGCGTGATCGATAGCTTGCTGATTCATCCCGACACCTAAAGAGGTGGGGGTATTCTCGGCAGAAAATGATAAAAATGAAGTCATACACAATGGAAAGCCTGGTATTTACCGGGCTTTCTTTTTTTTGGTCTTGCTTAGATATCCATACGCATAATTATTCTGAACTGCAATAGGCACAGAGCAAAAATCATGCTGGAACAAATAAAATTTTTTTGAAATTTAGCTGATGAAAAGGACACGATAGTTTTTTTCCATCTGCACTGTGCTGTCCGAATTTTATTCGGAGTCATAGATACCTGCACACATTGCATTTACAAAGGAGATAAACACATGAACTACCAGAAAAAATTGGAATTAGAGGACGATTTCATCGAAGCGAATGGGCAACATCCCTTATGGGTGTATGAAAGGAAGATCAAGGGAAGACGGCTTATCTCTTATGAAGATTTTCTTCAGGAGTCTGCCGGCAGCGAAGTTAACCAGGCAGAAATACCATTTGCCATGACATTTTCGAATAAAGATGAAAGTTACTGCGTTACAGGGGAACCCGATGAAATGATTCTGGCTCCGGCAATCGGCGGATATACCCCAAAAGAAGTGCAGCCAGCCATTCATTTCGAATCATTTTCGAACATTGACCTGGATCTGATAAAACGTACCAGCAAACATCTGGGCCAACATTCCTATCAGTTGTATAAGCAGATACGTGCTTTCAGTGTAAATCAGTGGAAAAATGACTCTAAGGCTTTTTTGATATGGCTGGATACAGAATCCTATTTTTCAGCAGGAAAAGAACTGATTCAGTTAAATCCATTTAGGCCATATGGACCAGACAACTGCATGCTGTCAGGGGATTTAAAAGAACTGTATGCGCCCATTAACGATAGACATGGCACTGACTTTGTTGCCTTGTACGGTGAGATAAGTAAGGATGGGACTGTCTGTAAGGAATGGGCAACCATCCATGCTTTTTTACATTGGCTTCAGCATCACGAATATGAACTGCCGGACCATGTGATGATAGAGCGGATTAATACGTCGAAAGAATACAGCCCCTCAAACTGCCGTTTTATCAGTAAAGCCGATGGAAATAAAAAAAAGAAGAAACGCCAGGTCAGCATTGACGAGAAAATCAATATGATCCTTCATCTTGGAGAACGGTACGGAACGAACCCGTACCGCAAATACAAAATCCTGGTCGAGAAAGGACTTATCGATGCCGAAGTGTGGCCACTTGAGAATTATTTGGACTGGATAATTGACAAAGGTATCTGCGAGGAGTTTGCCCCGTATCTGAAACGTCCTGATAAAAGCAGGCCGTACTCTCCTGATAATGCGTATTTGAGCTGGAAACCAGAGGGAAAGACACACGGAATGTCAAATACAAAACTGTATCAAAAGTACCAGCGTTTTATAAGACGCTACCAGGAAAGGATTTTGCCGGAATCACAGCTGACATTTGAAGAATTTATGGAGATTGCATTGAAAGAAAAAGACTATCAGATTAACAGCAGGATGAAGGTACACAGTTCTGCGTATTATATTTCCATGGATAATGTGGAGTTCATAGAGGATGAAAACGACATGGAGGACATCATCCGAATCTGTGGTTTGTATCAGGGAATTCCGAAGGATCAGAATAAATTTGGTGGGCTTATGAATTTTATGGAATGGACAATCCGGCAGGGATACCAGACCTGGATGGAATTTAGGAAAGTTGCCCCTGGCCATTATTCGCCGAAAACATGCGCATGGGACGTATTCACGGAAGTTGGATATATCGCATCGAAAAGTACGCGCGCCCTGCAAATTTATAACAGAACCACATAACGGTTTTAAAAAAAACGGTATGAGTAATAATAGAAGAGGAGAAAAAATGAATATTTTAGACAGCAACAATGAAGTATATTTGGCCGGATTTTTTAAGACAAAATTCGAACATGATTACAACATTGGCGATATGATTTTTTTAAGTGCGCAGATGGAAGTGATGCGCTTAAGTAAGGAAACGGACATGATTAAGATAGTCGTCCCGGAAGATATGATTCCTTATGGTACGGATTTTACGGATGTCTATGCCGAAGTTTACGGCAGCTATCGTACATACAAAAAGGACATTGAGGGCAGGAAACACCAGGTCCCCAGTATATTAGCCAAGGATGTGGTGCCGTGGAAAAATTGCCTGCTTCCTAAAATCAGCGCAACAAAAAATAATATAATTCATCTGCAAGGAACGCTACAGTGTAAACCCATATTCCGGACCACTCCGAAAAAAAGGGAAATTACGGAACTGGTGATTGCTGTTGAACGCAACAGCGGGAAGTATGATTACATCCCATGCATTGCCTGGAATGAGAACGCGGCAACAGCTGCGAAGTTCAAGGTTAATAACGAAATCCAGGTATCAGGCAGGATTCAAAGCCGTATATATACGCAAAACGGCAAACCATACCAGGTGAATGAAATATCAATTAGGAAACTGGGCCTCGTGGGCTCAGGACCGGAACTGATCGCATGACGAAAAAAGGAGTTGCTTAACGGCAGCTCCCTTTTTTATGAATCTCGGTCCAGAAACCAATTTACTGCGATTTAAAAACATAATTAAAGCAGAAAAAAAGTTACAGCCGTCTCTAGCGCCGCATATATTCCACTGCCAAGCTTGTAGGGACATGTAAAGGAGGAGTAATAATGATTTTTAAACGCAAGGCAAAGAGAATGGCTTGTGCTGTTTTGTCGGTTATCCTACTGAGCTGCAATATGCTGTCCAGTATGACTGTATACGCAAACGATCAAGGACAAGACGTGAATAAACCACAGGATATCACACACACGGAGGGGGTGTACGTGAATGATACGCCCCTCCGGCTTCAGATAGCAAAAATCAAGACACCTCCGGGCGGGCATGAGGGGATTTCTCCGGACCGGACGGAGGCAGAACAGAATAGTACCGTCACCTACATGATTTCCGGAAGAATTGACGGTTCTGAATCCGATGTCATAAAGAACTGTGGTTCCGATCAGGTGGAGCTTGCATATTCGTCCGCTGGGAATTACCTAGGATATGGCTGGAAAAAGGGCACGCTCGAATACCTGTTAAACCGGCAGGCCCAGGCCCTCGATGAAACGGTGCAAATCATCTACAATGAATACGGTGTTTTTGGCGGCTTTGCTTATATCACAAGAACCTTGGAAACGGCGGATGACATAAACCGGTACGTAGCAGGGGCAACCATGGCGTTATATGACGCGGTGGAAATCTCCCGTGACCCGTCCATCACAGACGATGGGGACTATTACGGGGAGGATGAACGCTTCCTTGGCGTGACCGTGGTAAGGGACGAAGGCTCCAATAATGTAACAAGCGCCTATGTAAATAAAGGCTATGCAGGGATTCAAGTAGAATATGTGCTCCAGAAAAAAGATGGTTCTAAAATTGAAATCGACAAATACGGAAACGTCATTGACAGCAACTACAATTACCAGGACGCCATTAATGATTTCGGAGACGGGACCTGGATTGCGAAAACAATTCAAAGGGAAGATACCCCGATTCTCTTTTACAGCCTCGATAATTTGAAAATTACAAGCAATGATGTCTATACAAACCTTAACTCTGAGAACAGCTCCATGCTGGATGATACCTTTGGGGCGGAGCGTTTTGACAAGATGACTAAACTGTATGGATTTGATAAAACAGGAGACGTGGTAGATATCACGCAGAAAGATGAGCTTGATTTCTCCATCTATGCATTTGAATCGGGAACAAACCGCCCGGTTTACGAGTTTGCCGGTGGAGATTTCTCGAAGATACGCTACCATATGCCTGAAAAGGCGATTGAGGTAGGGGCTGGCACAGTGATGTATCACCTTGATAAGAATGGGAACCGTGATTCCATGGTGGATCCTCAAACTGGCATTGCTTACGTTAAGGAAGCCTCCGTAGAGACCGGCGGCACGAAACTGTTCGTGTGGCCAGTTAACGTATTCTATGACGGTTCCGGCGCAAACACTGGGAATGCCAGCGGCTCCATGACATTCCGGAAAATCATGACCACAAGAATCGCCACCATCAATGCGGATACTCCGAATGAGTACACGACCGGTACCTATGACGGGGCGTCATTTTCCAAGACGTTAAATCCCGTCCTGGATCAGTATGGGCATCCAATCTATTACCGCAGGTCGGAACGGACTTACACAAAGGGAGAGGATACCTGGGATTATGACGGCGATGAATATACCGGATACGAATATAAGGATTCCCTTGATAAAGAAAATGAAGCCGCTTACACGGTCAATGACCACAATACCTTGTACAACGGGGATTTAGACGACCCGTTCAACCAAAGCACCCACTACCAGTATTCCAGCAGGCAGTCTGTCCGGGTGACAGTGGATGCTGAAAACAACTTCATAGTTGACGGGGCCGGGAAGGTACCTGTCCCCACCCGTTCCGGTTATGTGTTTGCGGGCTGGCTCATGGAGCCGGACCAGCTAACCGATGGTTGTACCGTAAAGGCATATTGGCGTAACCAAAACAGTTCCGGGATGAGCGAAAGTGAACAACAGCAGTGGTACTCCGACCGTAAAGCCGTGTCCACGTCCGCAAAGACAATGACGGTGGTCTTTGATGCAAACGGCGGCGAGTTCCGGAGCGGTTCCGGTGATATCCATTCCACAGATAACATTTTATACCGACGTCTGGGTGACGCCTATCTCATGGAGAATATATGGATGACCGGTGAAAATACGCCAAATGACCCCTTTGACGTGCGTAAGGTGGATACGGTCGGCAATACGGCTGATAAATCCAATACCATAAATAATATAGCGGAGACAGGAAACGACGTCTATTCCTCCACGAATGCCGGCGGCCAGGCCGATATGTTAAAAAGAATCAATGCCGGGATATTCATCATGGAGGAGGTTTCCGCCCCACAGGGATTCGTAACGGGGTTCCCTGTCGGAATTACCATAAACGAGGACACGCAACTTCAATATTCGGAAATGACGGATGAGACCATTAAGGTGGAATTGATTAAAACAGACGCCACTGAAAGCTATGGACGCAATCTCTATGTCGATGGAGAACTGCAAAAAAATGATGCTGGCGTCAATATTAGAGTCAACGAGGAAAAGGGTAGATGGTCCTTTATCCACGTACCCGGGGCGGTGCTTTCTTTGAAGGCGAATGAGCAGAATAAAAAGACGTTCAGCGATTGGGTAAAAGTGACAAAGCATCCTCAAATCACGAAAAAAAACGAAGGCGGGTATAATTACTTTGAATTTACGACGGATTCCCCATTATATTTGGAGGGAATTCCTGCAGGAAATTACACGCTTTCTGAAGTGTCCGTACCGGATGGTTATGTACGGATGGAGGACCAGAACATCACAATTTCGCAGACTGGTGGCGTACAGGTGTTCAGTGCGGCCGATGACCATACGAAGGTTGAGATTGAAAAATATTATAATGACGGGACCGGAAATAAGAACCTTCCCAACACATACCGGGCAGGACTTTCCTTAATTGATCAGGGTGGAAACACCGTGGCTGAGTGGGATACGGATGATTTATCTGACTATATCAGAACAGATGGCCAGGTAAAACAGGAGGCAGGGTTCTTAAATGGATTCCTAAGCCTGTTCCGTTCCGGCGATGATACGGAAAAAAGTTTTGTCGAGCTCTTTACTGAAAAAATCAACAGCACAGACAGAAACTTTACGGATATTTCTTGGGAAGTGACCCGCGAGGCAGTCAGAGCGTCTTCCTCTACAGATGAAAAAGAGACCTGGATCATTTCAGACGGTTCCCGCATCGTATGTGAAAATAAGGAAGTGCCGGCTGATGCGCCGCAGGCATTTAGGGAAGCTTATGGCACCCGGAACCTTGAAGCTTCATCCTTCCAGTATCGGGAAACTATGTCGGCATCCAAGGACGAAGCCGCTTCTCCTACCATGTCGGATCAGATATGGAGTGTAAACAACGGCACGAAGATGCACATTTGTGTATACGGGGATAACGCCCAAGGTGAAAACGGGCGCCAGTCCTATGTAGCCGAGTTTAAGTTCAATTACCGCAGTGATTATTCTGGCAATTACGCCCACACCGTCAGCTACGACACCGTTGACGGCCGCCACCGCTTCGATTACCTGCCGGCCGGGACATTCACATTGAAGGAAAAGAGGACTCCGGAGGGATTCGTGAGTGCCGCGGATAAAACCATGGTGGTATACCCGAACGGGGATGTCCAACGGTTCACATTGGAAAATAAGAAGAAACAGCTTATTATTGCGAAGACAGCCCAAAAAGACAGAAGTTATTACGCCGGTACGGAAAATGGCTCCGCAGTGGAAAATACAGACCAGCAGCATGCAGCCGTGATTGCAGGTGCGAAGCTGGAACTATACGTCAGCGAGAATCGGATCACTGATTATGAGAAGGCCTTTTTGGACGGAAAGATTCCGACCGGGGCCACGCTTGCGGACAGCTGGGTTTCCGGAACTGACGGAACATATACGGAAGCTGATTATAAAGCAGAACTTATCCATAAGGACCAGATTGGCGATTACAAACCGCATACAGTTACGGATGTAAAAAATGGCTGGTACTATTTGATTGAAAAAAAGACACCAGATTATTATAAGACCTTCGCCGTCAAAGAACTCCATGTCACGGACCAGACAACATCGGACGTTCTGACAGAAATCCAAGCGGTGAACACACCGATTCCGCTTGAGGTAAAAGTCCACAAAACGAACGAAGAAAATAGCCCGCTGTCCGGCGCCGTGTTCCGCATACGGAATAAAACACTGGGCGGTACCGAAGTGGGTATCATCACAACCGATGAGGCTGGATATGGAAGCCTCGTCATTACCGATACCGGTCGTTTCATAGCGGACGGGAAACTGGAGCCATATACCTTTACCATACAGGAAATCAGTGCCCCGGCAGGATATCAGCTTGACAGCGAAATCCACGAATTCGTCGCGGCAGCCAATCACCACGGGATTACGACCATCATGGAAAACAGTGCGGACGGATCGATTATAGACGGTATTTTATATGTGACGGACCAGACTTCCCAGCTGACCATTTCCAAATCAGATTTCCACGATGGCTCTGCTGTTCCTGGGACCAAACTGGCTGTATATGATGCTGAATTCATAGACGGAACATGGAAGAGTACGGAAAAACAGGGGAATGACAGCTGGAACTGGACGGTCCAGGAGAATGAAAACACACATACCGTTTCCGGTCTGACCGCCAGCGCCGCTTACGTCCTGCATGAGGAAGATGTCCCGGCGGGCTACACGAAGGCACAGGATATGTTCTTTCGGGTGTCCGCTGCGGGAACCTCCATTGATAAAATCTGGTATGATCCAGAGGAGAACCATTCTATCACATTCAATACGGATACGACTGGCGCAGTCGAGAGTGTTACTTTCTCCACCCGCACGGTGCTTGGCACATATGTCACATTGACTAACCTTACGGACCATACCGTGGAAAACAAAGGGACGTTAAAAGGCGGAATCGTCAACCTTTCCTCCAAAGACGTCATTGACGGGCAGCAATACCAGCTGAAGGAATATGTAAGGTACTCCGATGGCACTGAGAACTGTTTAAGCGCCACCACATTTATCGCGAGACTTTATAACGACTGGATGAAGTTGGACTTAAATAAGGATCTGCAGGATTTAACGGTAGAAATCACGGATAAGGGTGGAAATGAAGTAGTTTCCTTTAAGCCGGACAATACCGGGTCTTATACAGTCAATAATCCCCTGATGGCGAAGCCCGACCGGCTTGAAGTGGTCGGAAGCATCATGCAGAAACACGGCGTCAACCATAAGGCAGTGCAGGCCGGTAACCAGATTCGCTATAAAATTTCCTATACCGGTGCTGGACGGGAGATTGTCATCTTCCCGGCGGAAGGCCTGACGTATATCCATACGGGAGACGCAGAGCTTGCCGCAGACGGGACTTACCGCTTCACAACTGTGAAGGATTCCGGCGAGCTTACGGTGATTGGAAAGGTTACCGATGAGGCGGCAGGGTATATCAACCAGCAGGTTAGTATAGGGGAGTATTCCTACAGCTATTTAAACCCGATTGCGGTAAACCACGGGGATGGCGTATTTGAAAAATCCTCCAAGCTGGTGGTTTCCAGTGCGGTTGCCGGCACGAACCAGAATAACGAGAATGCGGCTTTCACATTTAGGATTTCCTTAACGGCCGCTGACGGCTCTCCGCTTTCTGGAGCTTATGATTACCGCACCCGGAATTCAAATGGAAGACTCTACGCATACGGAATCGATAAAGATTTTGAGATTACCGTAAACGGAAACGATTTCATCACCATCCGCGACCTGCCATACAATACGTCCTACCGTGTCGTACAGATTATCCCGGATAACTATGGTTTTGTCGTGACCAATACGGAAGCCTCCGGGAAAACTTCCAACACAGAAGTTTCCAATGTCCTTTTTACCAATACGCGCAACGAAAATAGCGAACGTACGCTGTTTGAGAAGAACACTGGCTACATCCTGTCGGAGCGGCTTAATTTCACGGGGGAGGATTCCCTCATCCTGACAAAATACGGCTTCTCCTTCGGTGAGAAATGTGAAATCAAGGACATCACAGTATTGAATAAGGAAACCGAGGTGTGGTTTTCGAAAACGGACTGGACAGATTCAGAAGAACTTGAAGGGGCGACCTGTGTCCTGATGGATAAGGACGGAAATGTAGTGACTGATGAACTTGGAAATCCGCTTCAGTGGGTATCCGGAAAGGAGCCGACGAAATTTAAGGGCGTGCTGGAGCCGGGAAAGACCTACCGCTACCATGAATATCTTGCTCCTGATGGGTACGGTTACAGTGAGGACGTTGTCTTCACAGTTTCGGACGATGGGACCATTGATAAGGTAGTTATGCAGGATAAGCCAACAGAGGTCTTCTTCTCGAAGGAAGATTTTGCAGGTGCAGAGATTCCCGGCGCTTCCAGCGAACTGAAGATAAAGGAGAAAGATGGCCGTTATACCGTAATCGATTCCTGGGTATCTGGAACAACCCCGCATAAAATAGCAGGGGCCTTAACGCCAGGCTCTGCATACCTTTATCACGAAGTCGGTGCTCCGAGTGGTTACTCTTACTGCGAGGATATCGCGTTTTCCCTGGATAGAAATGGCCGGGTAATTGATGCACACTATGTTGATGCAGACGAAGATACTATCCTTTTTGATGGAGATGGGCATACCACGGATATCAAGGTGATAATACTGGAAGATGGAAATGTACGCTATGAGCTGAATCATGCGGAAATTAAAATTGTGGATAAAAACGCAGTGGATGCCGCAGGGAATATCGTAGCGGAAAATGTCCAGACCGAAATCGAAGTACGTGACAATATCATCCAGATGAAGGACCAGGCATTCTCCATAACCCTGCGTAAGGAAGACTTTGCAGGAAAGGAAGTGCCAGGGGCAACCTGTGAATTAGAAAAAGTACATGAAGATGGAAGTGTCTCAAAAATTGACAAGTGGGTATCCGGGGATCAGTCTCACATTCTGAACAAAGAACTGACTGCGGACACGACCTACCGCTACAAAGAGGAGCTGGCCCCGAAAGGTTTCGGTTACTCAGAAGTCATTGAGTTCACTATCAACAGGGACGGCATCGTGACAGATGCCCACTATATCAACGAGAAGGGCGAGCCAATCCTTTTCGATAAGGACGGTTTCCCGACCACCATCATCGCCCACAAGGACGGCACCTACACCAATGACGGCCATGTCATCATTATCGATGAAAAAGGCAACGCTGTCGATGAAAACGGCGAGGTCCATGCCGAGGACGTGGGACTGAATATCCCGGTTGAGAACAATACGATCGTGATGAAAGACGCGCCAACACAGATGAAGCTCTTAAAGCAGGACGAAGACGGCAATCCCATCGCCGGGGCTAAGTTCCAGATATTAAATGCAGATGAAACGGAAGTTACCGCTTTCACAGATACGGAAATTCCTTCCACGGAACATGATGGGTTTATCAAGAAGGGCGAAAAACTGATATTCTTATCCAACGGCAATGTTGACGGCATATTGATTACAGGCCAGTTAAAAGCTGGAGGCGATTATGTTATGCATGAAATCACCCCACCGGCAGGATATATCGCGGCGAAAGACCACGCCTTCCATGTTCCTTATAAAAATCATAAGGAACCCGTGGTTGTGACGCTGAAGAACATACCGACCCGTCTTAAATTCAGCAAGGAGGATTTTGCAGGAATAGAGATTCCGGGGGCTGAATGCACATTAGAGAAGGTGAATCTGGACGGAAGCGTATCGAAAATCGACAAATGGGTATCAAACAACTCCTCCCACGAGATGGAAGGCGTCATGGAAACAGACACGACCTACCGCTACAAAGAGGAGCTGGCCCCGGAGGGCTTTGGTTACTCAGAAGTCATTGAGTTCGCTATTAACAGGGACGGCATCGTGACAGATGCCCACTATATCAACGAGAAGGGCGAGCCAATCCTTTTCGATAAAGATGGTTTCCCAACCACCATCGTCGCCCATGAGGACGGCACCTATACTGATGACGGCCGCGTCATCACCATTGATGAAAAAGGAAACGCTGTCGATGAAAATGGCGAAGTCCACGCCGAGGGCGTGGAGCTTAACGCCCCGGTAGAGAACAATACGGTCGTGATGAAGGATGCGCCGACAGACATGTTCTTTCAAAAGACAGACATGGACGGTACCGTATTGTCCGGCGGTAAGTTCCAGATCCTTTCAAAGGATAAAAAACCAGCCAGGGCAATTAAGAACACAAACATCATATCGACCGAACATGAGGGAATGATTCTGGCAGGGGAACTGCTTGTTTTTCAGGCACAGCCGGAGGGCATCAATATCACCGGCCAGTTAAAAGCTGGCACTGAATATCTCCTCCGTGAAATCGTAGCACCAGCAGCTCATGTACCTGACGCAGACGAAGTGTTTCGCATTCCTTATCTGAACCAAAATGAGCCTTTACGGGTGCCGATGAAGAACGCACCGACCAAGGTTTCCTTCACGAAGGAAGACTTCGCAGGGGAAGATGTCCCAGGAACGGAATGCGTAATCGAGCGGGTGAATCCGGATGGAACCGCAACCAATATCAGCAAGTGGGTATCGAATGGCTCTGCCCACATCATCGAAGGCATCTTGGAGACAGACGTGACCTACCGCTATAAAGAGGAACTGGCGCTGGAAGGTTTCGGTTACTCAGAAGTCATTGAGTTCACTATCAACAGGGACGGCATCGTGACAGATGCCCACTATATCAACGAGAAGGGCGAGCCAATCCTTTTCGATAAGGACGGTTTCCCGACCACCATCATCGCCCACAAGGACGGCACCTACACCAATGACGGCCATGTCATCATTATCGATGAAAAAGGCAACGCTGTCGATGAAAACGGCGAGGTCTATGCTGAGGGCGTGGGACTGAATATCCCGGTTGAAAATAACATGGTCGTGATGAAAGATGCACCGACGAAAGTACGCATCCAGAAGATAAACCAAGATGGAGCAGTTCTCACAGGCGGTAAATTCCAGATACTCAATCGGGATGGAACGCCGGTGACAGCAATCAGGGATTCCGTTGCGGATGCTTCAGGAACCGTGCTCTTTAAAAAAGGGGAGCGGCTGATTTTTACTGCGACAGAAAATGGCGTTGATATCACAGGGATGTTAAAGGCAGGGACGAATTACCTGCTGCGGGAGCTCAGTTCGCCCGCAGGATACGTTGCCGGCGCCGACATGGCCTTTCATGTACCGTATTTGAACCAGAAGGAACCGATTCGGGTTCAGATGAAGAACCGTCCCACCAAAGCATATATCCAGAAGATAGATAGCGATAATCAGCCGGTTATCGGAGCAAAACTGGAAGTGCGGGATGCTAAAAACGGTGACTTGATCGATTACTGGACGAGTGAAACGAACCCACATGAGATTACCGGAAAACTTTCCATAAATAAGGAATACCAACTGATTGAAGAAGATAGTCCAACAGGTTACTACAAAGCTAAACCGATTTCCTTCCAGGTTTCAAAGACCGGGGAAACTACCAACGTGACCATGGTAGATGAGCCGGTTGTGATAAAGCTTATTAAGATAAAGAAGGGAACAAATGAAAGAATAAACGGAGGCAACTTCTCCGTGATACAAAAAAACAATGGCAGTGTTGTGATTCCGGAATTTACACTTGATGGGGAGCTGACCATAACCGGAAAACTGGAAGCTGGGGAAACTTACCTTTTCCACGAGACTGAGCCGCCGGCAGGATACCGCCTGTCTGGCGATGTGGAATTTACGATACCGCTTCAAAAGGAGCAGGAAGTCATTGAGATCGTGATGGAGGACACAAAGACCACCAGCGGCGGAGGCGGCGGAGACCATTCCAATCCCCCAACCATCACCTTTAGAAAGCACGACGGCATGACGATGAAGGCGCTTGCGGGTGCGGAATTTACGATTTATGACAGCGAAGGCAGGGTCTATAAGACCGTGACGACCGGAGCGAACGGGTATGCATATGTATCCTTCAATGCAACCGGAAAATATAGCTGGAAAGAAACAAAAGCAGCGGAAGGATATGTCCTGGATCCAGAAATCCATGAATTTGAAGTCACAAAGTCAACGTATTTGACGGAACCGGTTGCAAACTATGAAAAGCCGCCGCATGTGACAATCTTAAAAAAGGATTCTGAAACCGGTGAATTGATTTCTGGAGTACGGTTTGAAATCGTGGACGAATCCGGTAAGGTAGTGTATACCGGGACCACGGACTCCTATGGACAGGTCACGTTTACCCCTGAGCAATATGGATCCTTTGCTGTGTTTGAGACAAGTGTACCGGATGGTTACGAACGTTCCGATGGCTATATCACGTTCACGGTTGGAAGAGGCGGAGTAGAAGGAGAAACTACATTCTACAATGACAGAACCGACATCCCGCCTATTACACCGAATAATCCCGGGAAGAAAGCCGGTATCATCGATGCCTCATATGATAACGGCGCAGACGGCTATGGGAAAGGTTGGTATGACCGTGACGGGAAATGGCATCCATCGGCGAATATCGGAAGAACCGGAGATCCATTCCCATTCCTTCAGCTGTCGCTCATCGCGCTGTGCGGAGCAGCCGGATTTATCGTGACCAAAAGAAAGAGAGGTAAGAATGGTCAATAACCAGCCACTTAGATCCTAACAGATCTTGGAGTGGGGGCTTGCACCGCAAGGTGGTTGTTGAGCAGAGCGGCGACGCGCCAGGGCTTTTAGCCCGAACCACCCCGGGATGACGCCAAGTCCCGGGCCCTGGGGGTAGGTGTGCCTACGCTATGGCCAACCCAACAGAGGTTATCCCTGGATTACGCAGGGGTTATCCCTGGATTACGTTAAAAACAAGGAGAAACTTATGTATTATGTTTATGTGTTAGATTCATCCGGCAATCCGCTGATGCCTACCACCCGGTACGGCAAGGTACGCCTGATGCTGAAATCCGGCCAGGCAGTGGCAGTTCGCACAAAACCGTTCACCATCCGTCTGACTTACGAACCGGCCACTGCGATCATGCAGGACATCACGGCAGGGAAGGACCCGGGCCGGACGAACATCGGCTTGGCGGCGGTCCGGGATGACGGCACCTGCCTGTACTCCGCCAAATGCGAGACCCGCAATAAGCAGGTCCCAAAGCTGATGGCTGAGAGGGCAGGAACCGTAGGAAGCGCATGGACCAGAAGGAGCCGAGTCTCCATGAGTGGTTCCTGGAGATGAAAAAGCAGTATGGCCGCCAGATAGCCCGCCAGCTGCAGCCCCAGACGGGCGATATTCCTTAAGTCCGCAGGAGCCAGGGGTGAACGTCCCAGCTAGGGATGTTAAGATCCTCAGGCAGAATACAGGCCTTGTGTATGCATAAGCCCTAAAATCAAATTTCAAGAAAGGAGCGCCTGAAAAAAACGCCAATTCCTCCCACCGCCTACAGAGGCGGGGGATCCTTGGCTCAGGCTTATGATGAAGAAGCATAAATCAATTGCCGTCCTTCTGGCAGGCACCCTTATGTTAGGGTGCCCGGCTGGGCCGGCCTTCGGCTCAGCGGTTTCCACCGATATTATTTTAGAAACTACGCCGGACACTTCCGCATTGGAAGGGGGATTTATCCTTGAGAACGCGGGAACCGAAGGCAGGAACCGCAAAGAAGGGTTCATAGCTCAGGTAGACGTAACAGAAATTGAGCCTGGAATCGAGGAATTCAGTAAGAAGGTGATCTACCGCACATACGATAAAGAAGAAGACCCCAAGGCGCATATGCTCGCGGAGTTGGAGGTTAATGGCGACACCTACGTCATATCAGAGGTGGAACACCCCTTATACGTCAGCCAGGAAGTGGTAATACCGAAGCAGACTTTTTATGAGAGCGAGGTTTTTATGGGGGATGGCGCAGACAGGAAGCCGGACGAATTATGGACGGATGAGGAAGGGGTTGCATACCGCCTTATCTCAAAAGAATTGAAAGAACAGACCGCACAGGAGCGGAAGGAATACAAGGAAGTACCGATCACGTTTACTGCCATCGAGTCTGGTGTGCAGATACCGGATCAAAGAGTTACGGAAATTGATGACCTTGATACCAGGCAGACCGTTCAGGCCACGCTGCAGTTAAAGGATAAAACAGTTATCCGTGAATACTGGAGGGACGATTTCGTATTCCCCATCACGATTACAGGGTATGACGCGGATGTCTTCATCCTAAACGGCATTGAGATTCCAAGGGACTCTGACCTGACGGCTTATGCGGATGCCTTCTTACGGTATCTTAAGCTGGATGGAGATTCATACCGAGTTTCAAGTATCGATTGGGACGGAGAGCCATATGAAAAAGATGGTGTGTTGATGAGAAATGCGGTTGGCAGAGGCAGTAAGTTCGTAAAGGACATCGAAGCCACCTATTACGGTGAAGTGAAACTGCCAGCTATCGTTGGGAAAAGCTGGCACTGCGTGTACGAGGAGAATATCCCCATAGATCGCCAAACCATCTACACCATGACTGCGACAGCTACCTATCAGTTGGGGAACATGGCCGTCACGGAAAAAAGTTTCATACAGAAAGCCTATGACAAGGCCATCGGCGTCATAACAGCGGTCTATGAAGCCGTAATGGAAGCGTTTCAGGAACATCCGGTTATATCTTCCATACCGCTTGTGCTCCTTGCAGCTATGATTGCACTTTTCATCACGAAAAAATGGAGGAACCGATGCGTATATCATTCGGGGATAAAATGCCCATACAGAAAACGTAATAAGGAAACCTGCAAGACATGTGTTCATTATCATCAGCGCAACCAAGTATAATCAGAAATTGGCTGCTGTCCTTTGTGGGCGGCGGCCGATTTTTTTCTTCCGTGATGCCGGTCCATAATTTCACTGTATGGTGTCGTTGATGAAACAAAAAACCTGAAATTTTTGTGGGATTCGATTATGGAATGCCTGTCGATGGAGGATTTGACTGCATTATACGGGAATAGCCTTGTCATTTTGCTCCTGTACCTGTATGAGCATTCCGGTCAGGTTGGCTATATCCGGACTTCAACAGCAAAAGCCATGAAAATCAAGGAATATCTTAAAAGTACAAAGAAAGAACTCCGGGAATGAATCATCGAGGACCTGAAAGACGAAGTTTCTATGTACAACAATCACTTAAAGAACGACTGCTATGACTACGTCATGGAGAAATTATCAGGATGGTGAATGAGTTGAGGTCGATTTCTGTTAGGGCTATTACTGCAACAGATTCGTCTTTCAAAAAAGGAGTCATCGTTACAATGGTTTTTTTATATTCACTTATACCACAAGAAATCGGATTCCATAATTATCTCGAATTCAATATTAAGGAATAGAGAGGAGAATAAGAATGAAAAGCGTAGTGAGTTATCCAGGACGGGGAACATATGGAAACAATAAATACCGAGGCAATTGCTCTGGACGGTTAATTGAGGATTTAATCAAGCAATATAAAATCCTGAACCTGTCCGATTACATGGTCGGCGGTGGGACAACGGAAGATGTGTGTCAGACCCTGCGGATTCCAGGCACCTTTTTAGATTTGAATCGCGGGTTTGATATGATGTCGATGGACATTCCGGACCGGCCGGAAAACATATTCTGGCATCCACCGTATGGAGGGATGATTATATACAGTGACAAAATGTATAGCGCACAGGACATCATCGATATATACGGGTTTGATCCAAGGGTAAATGATCTGTCCCGCGCAAAGGACTGGGATGATTTCGTAAAAAAAATGAACTACTGCATGCTCAAACAGTTTTCTGCCCTGGAAAAGGGTGGGCGGATGTTTACCCTTTTGGGCGACTGGAAGCAGAAAGGCACCCTGTATTCCATGCTCTGTGATATTGCGAAACCCGGGTCCCTTGAACAGATTATCATCAAAATGGAGCATAACTGCGTATCTGACTCGCAAACCTATTCGAACATGAACTTTGTTCCAATCTGCCATGAATATGTCATGGTCACGAAAAAGAACGCAGCCATGATCATTCCGGTATCAATGGCAAGGAACTACGTGATGGATTTGCGGGATACCATGTCAAGCACATGGCGTGACGTTGTGGCGGCGGTACTTGAGGACGCAGGGAAACCTCTGCCATTAAAGGAAATCTACGCCGCTGTCGATGGACATAAGAAATGCTGCACGAACCCACATTGGCGGGATAAAATCCGCCAGACCCTTCAGATGCACGATAATTTCACGCATGTATCCGAAGGAGTATGGGCTGCTGCATAGAAATTCAATGATATTACGACTGGGGTGTTATTGGAGCCGCTTTGGTATTTGGATAACAGCAAATCATCATTTTGCTGAAAGAATGGAGAAAACAATATGAAGTATGAGATTACATTTTGGTCAACAGAAAAATATTTACCGACCAAAAGGCACAAAAAGTTAAGGGAAAGACAGGTGGAAAATTCTGTAAATGTTAATGTAAAAGAATTAACAGACGGACAATTTCCAGTTGCCTTTATTGTGCATGATTTTCAAAGCGTTTATGATGGTGCAGTATCATATGATGATTTTATCGGGCATGGAGATTTTAAAATGTTTTCAGAAGAAATAAGGACATATCAGAAGAAATTATACAAGCCCGTACGAGTTACATATGGTGCAGCTATAAGCACTATATTTGAAAAGTTAGATTATATTAAAGATCAACTAAAAGGTGATAAACCTTATAGGCAGGGTGGCGAGGACTTCACGAAAAAGTCAATCGTTGTAGAAAACGACATCAAAGATTGGATCAAATGCATTCGTCAGAAAGCGAAAAAGTATATTATCTATGATGAAAAAGTCTACAAAGAATGCGGAGAGCCTATGTACAATATTACGACCTTTGGATTGGGACATAATCACGGCGGTACAGGATTCTTCATTGACTATGATTATAATCCTAATATTTCTAGCGATAATTATTTTTCGGCGCTAGAACGAGAGGAAGCTATTGCTTATGGCAAATCCGTAGCTGCTAGAAGATGTGATACAGATAGTATTGACGGCATGGGAGAACACGACATTATAGAAGTTCTTATGCCGGAATTAGTTAAGAGGAACCCGCATAAAGAGCATGTTAGATGCTGCTCTTTAATAAACTCTATTGAAAGTATGATAGAAAGGACAGGCAGTAGCACGGAAGCGGGGTTACTTGCGATTGCTATGACCATGGCAAGCATAAAATAAAGACCGAATTTATGTTGCAGCCAAGTATACGCAGATTTCCCCGCCGCTACAAATGGCGGTATATCATCAAAATAAGTTTATATGTCAGTTTTGCTGAGAGGAGAAAAATAATGAACGAAAAGAACATGATGGAATTCATTGAAAGTTTTATGGTGGAAAATAACTGGGACAATAACAACGTCCCAGAGCAGAGCAGGGCCTTATTTACAGCATGGTGTTTTATGTTTCGCGTTGATGCGGACACAAGTAAATGCGACAAGGCATTAAATGATCTATATTTTCGAGCTGCACTTGAAGAACAGATTAAATATGACGAATTTGAATCATTCATGCTCAAACTGATCGTATAAGATTTTCACCAGAAGAAAGTTGAGGAAAAAACATGAAAGCAATCAATATTCAGTGGGACGTGGATGACGTGGATGAGCTGGTAAAAGAAATTGTACCAGCTCCCGATTCCGTGATACGGCCCTGCGGATGATCAAGAAAGGAGCGCCTGAAAACACGCCAGTTCCTCCCACTTTTTACAGCGGTGGGGGTATCCTTGGCTCAGGCTTATGATGAAGCTAATAAACGATTACGGGGAACTGCGTTGCCCGAAATGTAATACAATTATCCGTTGTAATGACTGTGGTGACATGCCGGATGTGTGTCCAATGTGCGGTGATGTGATTGATTACACAGATTATGTTCGGATAGATGATGACTTAGTATCTGATGCAGGCGCCAGATTTCTAAAGGAACATATCCCTAACGTATCCCTCATGGAAGCGGTGATGTCTTTATACCATCATAAGAATAGGAATAAGAATATTTCCTTCACTATCCAATTTACTGATGGATCTGGCCGGACTGTAACCATGTCAAAATCATGGAATAAGGTACTTAAAGAATGGAATTATGGCATCGGGGAAATAAACTGCCCCGGCCTGGAAAGCAATGAACACAGTTTTATCGGTAACCTTGCGAGCATAGACGGAATCAGCTTTGGCGGTAACGTACCAGGGTATATCGTATATAAGAATCTGATCTAAAATTCATATTATTCTTGAGCCTTCCTTATGGAAGGCTCTTTTCGTGTTTAAAACTTATATGTCTGAATTGCGACCCATATTTAAAGAGAATCAACATAGGAATGTAGTTTGTGAAAATTCTTATGGTGAAATAACACAAGAGGAGTGAAAAAAATGAAAGCCGAACAATTGATGGAAGCTGTGATTACGGCCGCACAAGAAGGGCGTACACTAACGGTGCGCGCAGTAAAACGTGGGATCGCAACTGAGGAAGGGGAACGGTTTTTCCTAGCCCCGGTCCAATACCGCAAGGAATTCATCCTGGTTTATTACGGTGAGCATGGTTTGGATGATGACGACCTTTATGGTGCGGAACACAGCCAGCTGGAGTATGGCGGTTTCATCTTCACAAGAAATTTGAAATGGTACGATTATCGTTATTACATGCTCAACTGCCTAACAGGCGGTGATTTCAAAGAAATCGTCAGTGAAGTGGGGATTGCGTCGTTGGTTGAGGAATGTAAAACACTTTTTAATCGTCATATCACGGAATATTTTCTTAATTCTTGTGATGCGAAAAACCCCTATAACCTGTCCGATTATGACAAGGACGGCGTATTATCACTGATCGTTTCAGGTGCTGACGTTGCCGAAATGACGTTGTATGAGCTGGTGCAAGCAAAATCCTGCGAGTTCAAACTGCCAGAACGAATCAATGAATACCGTTACTTGGAAGATCCGGAAGGGTACACAATGGAACTGGTAAAAGAAGGCTACGACGCCAACAGAACAATGCTTAGGTATATGAAGACCATTCTGGAACAGATGAAAAAGGATTACGGGAAACTGAAAAGAAACATCCAGCATCCAATCTGGAAAAAGGCAGAACTGGTGCGTGTCATCCCCAACTCGAAATCCAAGGTGAGTGTAACATTTAAAATCAGCAACTGCCTCATTACGGAAAAAATGAAGGCAGAACCGCTTGTTCGCGGAGCTGATACGAAACTGACGGAACATGACTTGCCACCGAATGTAAGGGCAGTCTTTCAGGCATCCCGGAAGGATTCGGAAGATAAATTCCTTTCATTGGAAGCGATTGAGACGGTCAGTCATCGAAAGGAAATTATCTATTCCAAATTGGAATTCATAAAAAAGCTGGAAGAAGAACAAAGCACATATACCTAGAAGAATGCCTTAGAATGAGCTAATAGCCGGAGGGAAATTTATGAGTTTTTGGGGATTTATGAGAAAAAAGAGGAAAACCGGATATATAAAAAAAGTGCCTGACATAACTGTCAGTGAACTGATTTCGTCACTCCTACACTACCAAGGGCAGCAGACCGTTAAGGTCTGCACAGAGCATGGTGACGAAAGTTATCAGATTTCCGGGATACAGGAACGGGATGGGCAACTGTTTTTTACATTCAGAAAGTTACAAAATCAATCAAAGAAAACAGGAGAAAAAAAATGAGTATGCAGACAAGTATTGTCAGAGGGTATGGAATAGACTCCACCACTTTGGACCTTGTAACTACGGAAAATGTACTTGGATTTATAGAGAAGCATTGTTCTGTGTTATACAAGAAGATGATGAAAGAAGTCGGTTCAGAAGATGGAAGCTATCTGGAAGCTGATTGTGAGAATTGGCTCAGCGAAAATGGGCAATTCGGTGACGATTTCAGAGAGTTTTGTCGATGGGACGAAAACAAATTCTATCTTATTGTGTTCGTCATGGAAAAAGAAACTGGAATCAAGTTTCTCTATGCAAACGGCAATGATCCCGACCTTGATGGTAACAAGGCAATTTTGCTGACATCAGGCATGCCATGGGAATATTCCGTAACGGAACGTGGACTGACGGAGCAGGAATTGTCAGATTTATTCAAGGGTTATTTTTCTGACTTGAAGTTAAATGTGACACCTGATTATGTAGAGGTATTTTATTACGGTTAAATAGTTGATAACCCACCATTTATATCTTTGCGGATTTTAAATGAGAGTCTGCATCAGGAGTGACATTACTCGGCAGAGTAATGATACGCCAGGATCATATCTGAACTTCTTCGAAATGACGTCTAGTCCCGGATTCTTGGGGCAGGCGCGCCTACGTTATGGCGACACAACACGGGAAGTTGCAGGATTACAGTCAAACTGGGTGAGCGGGGAGTGAATTGCTCCCGGTGCCCAAGGTAAATTGCCGATTCATCCCGCCACTTAAAGAGGTGGGGGTATTCTCGGCGGAAAATGATAAACAAAGGAGAGAAATTTTATGTTTTATCTTGTAAGTTATAGTGAGGAATATATAAGCTTGGCCATTCATGCAAATTCTGCGTCTAAAGAGGATTGCCAGAAGACCATGAAAGAACTCGTAATAGCCGATATTCAGGCGAAATACGGTCATGACATAAATATGGCAGAATTAATCTATAACAGCGCTAAAAATGCTGTCAGTGCCGATGATGAGGATGCAGTTTTTAGTCAATATGGTGTTAATGTCCATGTTTATGAGGACGGTGCTTCCTTTGATGATGGATATTATATGAATAAATATCAGATCATAGATTATACTTCCGGTCAGTGCGAATGAGAATTCCTTAGACGTCGGTGCAGCGCGGAAAAGAAACATAAGCAATATAATTCACAAAGAAAGAGTGGCTCATGCGCTCTTTCTTTTTTTTGGGGCTTACGAAAATAAATCAAAAAAACCTTATCCGCGAACTTTGAAAAATTGATGAAATTGTGCTCATTTAGTAAAATTATCCCATAAGTATAGCATTCAGAAAGCTTATAGTTTCCGGATATTCCCTGTTTTATCCCATAATTGTAGAAAGCGAAAACTGGTTCATATATGCTAAGTGAAATTAATTGTCCAATTGGTAGAAAGTAAAGTGAGGTAAGAATATGCAGCTTGGTAATGACATCTATTTATCATCCATAGAACCTAATTCAAACGAATTGGCTCAATCCATGATGAATGAGTCAAAGAAAGATGATGCTGAATACAGAGAAGACGTCGAACGGCAAGATTGCCTCATCCTGGATGAGGATAATGACACGGATACAGAAGAAAACGATGATATGGATTCAGACCATTCTTCATCAGTTGAAAGCCTTGTGCCTGACAGCATGCGTCAGTATTTAAAGGAGATTGGTAATTATCCACTCCTTAGCCCAGAAGAAGAAATTGAGGTATGTAAAAAAATACAGTTAGGTGATATGTCTGCACGGACCCTACTGGCTGAGTCCAACCTTCGTCTGGTCGTGAGCATCGCAAAACGCTATGTGGGCTACGGGCTTCCATTCCTCGACCTAATTCAGGAAGGGAATATCGGACTCCTGAAAGCGGTCCGATTATTTGATTACACGCGTGGATATAAATTCAGCACATATGCCACATGGTGGATATCTCAATCCATTGCGCGTTCTATTGCAGACAGCGGCCGGGTCATCCGGTTACCTGTCCATATGTTTGAGCAGATAAATAAGATCAAAAAAGAAAAACGAACGCTCGTAAGTACTCTAAACCGTGAGCCAACGGTGAAGGAGCTTGCGGATGCACTGGAAATGTCAGAAGACAAACTTTTCCAGATTATGAAATATTCCATTGAACCCCTCTCTCTCGATGTCCCAATTGGGGATGAGCAGGGTAGCTGTATCGGAGATTTCATTGCAGACAGAGCGCCATCTCCAGAGGAAGATGCACTGGAATCGTCCCTGAAGGACTGTCTGGCCAAAAGCATGTCTGGTCTGACACAAAAAGAGCGCGATGTGCTCCGGTACCGTTTCGGGCTTGGCGGCGGTTATCCCATGACGCTGGATGAGGTTGGACAAATTTATCACCTCACTCGGGAACGTATCCGCCAGATAGAGTCAAGTGCGTTAAGAAAACTGAGAAATTCCATCCGTTCCAAAGCACTTCGCGAATACCTTTAATTTTATAAAAAAGAGGAAATAATATGTCAAAAAACAAGTTCTACGCGGTCAAGATCGGCCGCCAAACGGGGATATTCCCAAACTGGGAAGAATGTAAAAAACAGGTGGATCATTACCAAGGAGCCCACTTTAAAGGTTTTTCGTCAGAAAAAGAAGCAAGACAGTATCTTGGCCTTGCGGCTGATTTTTACGCAGTCAAAATCGGCCATGTCCCTGGAATTTACGACACGTGGGCAGAGTGTAAAGCTCAAATCGAAAATTTTGAGAATCCTATTTTCCGGAAGTTTCCGGATAAGAATACGGCAGAGAAGTGGCTAAGCAGTGATCTTAGCCGAACGCAGGGGAAATCCTGTCGAGCATATGTGGATGGCAGCTTTAATATTAACCGCGCTATCTATGGATATGGAGTCGTTTTGCTTTACGGTTCCTCCAGTTTTCCGTTTTCGGGCAAAGGAAACGATAGTCGGATGATTTCTATGCGGAATGTGGCCGGAGAAATTGAAGGAGCCATGCGGGCTGTCAGGGAAGCGATTCAGATGGGATTTTCGGAAATCCAAATTTACCACGATTACGAGGGGATTTCAAAGTGGGTAACGGGAGAGTGGCAGGCTACAAAACCCGGAACAATTCGGTATCGGAAATATATGGATGAAAAAGGAAAGGAGATCGGCATCCATTTTACGAAAGTAAAGGCGCACAGCGGAAATAAATATAATGAGATGGCTGATGCTCTCGCTAAGGAAGCTGCACAAATAGTTCGCAGATAGAAGTAGGAAAGTACATGAGCACAACAAGAAAAACGTGGAAATGAACAAAATCAACTTCACACAAAAGCCATATAATTTCGTAAGGACCTCAATTCAGGGGTCCTTTTTTTTTTAAATACCGCAGACCATATCGAACGAGAACATACCGAGTGATTTTAAGACATCCGGTATTGAGCTTTTGTTCTGCATATCCAATAAATTCCATTCTGCCACCATAATTAAAAAGAACAGCCACGGTGTTCTTTAATTCCATTATAGTAGTGTCATGGCAATAAAGATGATACCGCAGGCCGTTGTGTTGATCCAACAACTGTTATGACAGCTGAATCTATAAGAAAGGAGAAAAATCAAATGAGTATGCTGATGCTATGGGTTCTTGTATTTATCATATCTATTGTCACAGAGGCGGCAACCGCCGCGCTTCTGTCAATCTGGTTTGTGTGTGGAAGCATAGCTGCTTTCATCGCCTGCCTGCTTGGGGCGTCTGCCGTGGTGCAGTACGTCTGCTTCATCGGTGTTTCCATCCTGTTATTTCTGGTGTTGCGTCCAATGATCCGCAAAACTGGGCATGGGCCGAGAAGTCTGCAGGATAACGTAGAACGGTACATCGGGAAACGTGCACAGGTCACGGAAACGGTTGACAACATCCGGGGAACCGGGCGCGTTGTCTACAACGGGGTATCATGGGCGGCGCGGAGTGAAGACGATGCGGTTGTAATCCCCGACGGCTTCGTCATCATTACGGAAGTCAACGGCGCCAAATTGACGGTCCGGATGCCGTCCGAAGCGGCGGAGTAGGTTATTATCCTGTCAAAAAAGCAAAAAAAAGGAGTGTATTGATCATGTTATTATTTTTCATTATTTTCTTAGCTGTCATTCTGTTCCTTATCAGGAACATCCGCGTCGTAGAGCAGTCTAAGGCGTATGTGATTGAAAGCTTGGGCGCTTACAAGACTACTTGGCGCGTCGGTCTCCACATCAAAATTCCCTTTATCGAACGGATTGCCCGCCGGGTCTCCTTAAAAGAGCAGATGATTGATTTCGAGCCAACGAACGTCATCACTAAGGATAATGTATCTGTCCTGGTGGACAGCGTCATTTTCTTCCAGATTACAGATCCAAAACTGTACACCTATGGCGTTGAAAACCCGATTGAGGCAATCAACCAGCTAACAAACACAACCATGCGTAACATTTTCGGCGAGATGGAGTTCGATCAGGCGCTGACGTCCAGGGAAAACATCAACACTAAGGTCACTGCTGAACTTGATAAGGCAACCGACCCCTGGGGAATCAAAGTCAACCGCGTTGAGTTAAAGCAGATTACCCCGCCAAAAGATATTCAAGAGTCCATGGAGCGCCAGATGAAGGCAGAACGCGAGCGCAGAGAAATGATCTTAAAGGCAGAAGGCGAAAAGAAATCTAGCATCCTGGTTGCAGAAGGAAAAAAGCAGTCCGTAATCCTGGATGCGGAAGCAGATAAGGAATCTGCCATCCTGCGTGCGGAGGCCGAGGCGGAACGGAAGATCAAGGAAGCAACCGCGGAGGCTGAGGCTATCATGCTCGTGAAGGAAGCACAGGCAAGGGCGTTCGGTTTGCTGGATGAACAGATCATGAAGCCGGCCACCGTAACGGTCCGCGCACTTGAAGCCCTGGAGCGTCTGGCAAACGGTAACGCAACCAAACTGATCATCCCCAGCGACCTGCAGAACCTTGGCGGAATCTTAAGCGCTGCCAAAGAAATGGTGAAATAAATTCAGATGATGGGATAGAGAGACCGGGGAGCCATACCGGTTTCCCCGGCACAAAAGGAGCGCGTACCATTAGCATGAGTGGTCCAAAAGAATAGGTACGAAACGGAACATTTGGTCGTTGATATTGCGTGATTGTATGTGGGTGGCTTTTTATGCAGTGATTCTAAAATTCTGGCCGTTTTTGTAGGGGGAGATTTCACGAAAAAAAGGGATTAATATGCCAAAAAACAAGTTCTATGCGGTCAAAGCCGGCCGCCAAACGGGAATATTTTAACTAAATAAGCGAGGATTCCCCCACCTCAATACGTGGTGGGATGAATCGTCAAAGCAAGCATAACGGCAGTGGCGGGCGGAGAAAAATGGGTATCCCCCACTGACACGAAGCAAGACACGCATGAATTAAGATATTGTCGTGCTCCGTTAAAATATCGAGCGTGTGTTGAAACAAAAAATGATTGACAGCGTCCTGGGAGGAACAGCAAAAAACCTGACAGCACTGTTTAATTTCATCAATGAGCAGAAATGTGTCGTGATGTTAGACGAAATCGACAGTCTTGCAGTGAAGCGGCAATACAGAGACGGCGCTGCTGGCGCGGAAATCTCCAGAAGCACGACTTGCCTTCTCCAACTTCTTGACGCCGTGACGAACGACCATGTAATCCTCGCGGCTACAAACTTGATCGATAGCGTGGACAGCGCGGTTAAACGGAGATTTACAGAAATTCACAAACTGCATCGATTAAGCAACTGTGATATTGAAAGATTCATTGCGCAGAACCTTGATGATACCGGGTATCCATATGGCCTGGAATCCATAAAGAAGTATGCCGCAAAGACGCACTCCCAGGCAGAAATCATGACCCATATGACGAGGTGCATTGCGGATATGTTGATTAAGAAAACAGGGAAGGTGTTCCTATGACGCTATAGCAAAAGTGAGAAACCAATAAATAAAGGAGAAAAAATAATGAATAAAAAAGAAGTTGCTGAAATCAAAAAACAGTTTACACCTGCAAACTGCACGATCACACGCATCTGCGGGTGCTACGTGAATGCGGAGAAAGAAATCATCACCCGATTTAAGGAGGCGTTCCTGTCCCTTCCGGAGGAAGATGCCTTCAAATACTTCGAGATCTTCAAAAAATCCCTATCCGGGAAAATCGGGAAAAACCTCCATAACCTCGGATTCCCGCTCAAAGAAGAAGCAGACGGCGGAAAACAGGAGTTCCTCATGCAGTTACGGGAAAGTCAGTTACAGGATGAGAGCCTTCTTTCAGAGGTATATGACCGCATTATCCAGTCCTATGACAGTATCGGGAATTTTATCATTGTCCTGATCCACGGCATATATGACATTCCAGGGAAGGGAACGGATGGCCGTACCATGTTCGACGCATCCGATGAGATTTATGACCATATCCTGTGCTGTATCTGCCCAATGAACCTTGCAAAGCCCGGACTGGCTTATAATGAAAAGGAGCAGTGCATCAAGAACCGGGAACGGGACTGGGTCGTGGACATGCCGGACTGTGCCTTTTTGTTCCCTGCCTTCAATGACCGGTCCACTGATATCCATGCAGCCCTATATTACACCAAAAAAGGGACGGAGTTGCAGGATCGTGTCATAAGCGAAGTGCTCGGCTGCGAAGTTCCTTTGACCTGCGACATGCAAAAAGGGCTGTTTCAGTCGCTCGTGGAGGAAGTGGCCGGCGATTCGATGGATATCGAGACTGCTAGGGCGCTGTACGATAACCTTATGGAATATATGGAAGCACAGAAGATGTCTATGGAGCCAAGTCACTTAACAAAGGAGGCAATCCGGGATATCCTGGCTGCAAGTAGCCTGCCAAATGAGAATATGAAGCGTTTTGACGATGTGTTTAACAGCTTGGCAGATGAGAAAACGGTCATTGAACCGCAGAATGTCGTCAATGAAGCGAAGTTTGAGGTGAAAACCGGGACATGGTGCATTCAGGCGGCTCCGGAAGAAGCCCCGGCGTTAAAGATGCAGTATGTCGATGGGAGACGCTGTCTTGTGATCGAACTGGATGACGGTGTGATGGTGAATGGAATCAATATAACGGCAATTAATTAAATCGGTTGGTTTGGCATGGGAATTCCTCATAGGATAAGGTGGGGGATTCTCAGCTACAGACCGATGTCAACGTGAAATAATCAAAGGGAGAACGCATGTATGTCAAAATATTAAAAGATGATATGAAGCATAATGATATGCAGTATCAAGAAGGAATCAATACAGATATATACCCTTTTGATGAAAGACCATACATCGATGGTGGTTTGTTTTTTTCAGATGAAAATCATATTAATGCATGGTTTGAATATGGTTCGAAAATCGCTGTTGTACTCATTCCAGAGAAAGAAAAAGTGGTTCCACTTGATTTTGGTTTATTTCAGAAATACAAAGCACATAGAATTATCCTATCTGAAATACGGGATATGTTTACGCTTGAAACCGTTCTTTGGATGAAATCAGTTGACATTGATATCCATGCATATGATGAAGCACTACTTTTGGCTGCGGTCATAAACAAAAAGGAGGCTTTTATAAAATTTCTTATAGAAAAAGAACATGCTCAATGTGGATATGCTTTCAGAAGGGCAGTGGAGAATGGTTATTCACATATTATCCCGTATCTTGTGGAAGCCGGAGCGGATATCCATTCAAATGATGACTTAGCACTTAGATCTGCTGTAAGATCAGATAATCTGAAAATCGTTCAATATTTAATAGAAAACGGTGCAGACGTACATGCGCAATATGAAGATTCACTGCAAATTTCAGCAGAAAGAGGCAATTTGGAAATTATGAAACTTTTGATTGCTTCTGGTGCAGATATTCATTCATCAAATGATGAAGCCTTATATAATACCGCGTCATGGGGACGGATGGAATGTGTCCAGTTCCTAATGGAACACGGTGCAGATATCCATGCTGTGAATGAACGAGCCCTTAGAACGGCCGTAGAGAAAGGTTATATTAATATTGCTGAATATCTAATTAAATATGGTGCAAATATCAAAACTGCCATCAGAAATGCAAAAAGAGTTAAAGAGGACAAAACTATGGACGCGGTCCAGGAATATATTAAAACGCAGAAAGCGAATTGAGAATAAGAACAACGATACCGGGCTCCGCTTCACGAAGGGCGTGCTGCTCTTTGACAAACACAGGTTCTCCGTATCCGCGCCACGTAAAGGCACGAAGGGGCGGGATTATCACAACCAGTGTATGGCGTGCCCGGTCAAATACTGCCGCATCACAA
>ENA-OWOC01000033-OWOC01000033.1-gut-metagenome-genome-assembly--contig:-NODE-33-length-117654-cov-19.691998_pt1 | contig 117654 bp, 102 predicted proteins | sample MGYA00248245_ERZ651791 | MGnify/ENA primary metagenome ERZ651791 (study PRJEB26908, sample SAMEA4031703) | gut metagenome | biome: gut; feature: normal infant; material: stool | place: China | collected...
ATAAAAAGGGCCCTTTTCATAGAATTGGGGCGGGACTTTAACAAATCCCACCCCAACTATTGACAAAGAGCCAGAAATACAAATGGGACATAAATCCGGTGATACAGTAACGTATCCTCAGATTTATATCCCATTTTTAAATTCCACGCACCTTGCTTTGTGCTGCTGCCACGAACGTTACTCATGCAGTTAACTCAATCCAGGCTGCCTCACGGCACACGGGAGGTTCCGCTTAGTGCTGCTGCATTCCTGCCCTGACACGGTTCACGGATTCCCGTTGCGTAAGACCCAGACGTCAACGCCACTTACACAAGGCAGCTTCGCAGCAAACAGCCCGAGGCAAGGTATCACCCCTGCTGGAGCGGATTGCAGGTACAGGGCACCGCTATCTCCCCGGCTGCGTGGAAACTTTATGACATATTAGGCCGTACATACGCAGATGTATCAGCAAATGCCTGCATGGATATTTGCTGAAAACTGCCTGTTAAGTATAACCTGCCCGGAGGTTTTTGTCAAGGCTGTGCCTCCACCAAAAATAACCGGGACAGATAATCTCCCTGGGGCACCGGACTGGTCCGTACGCCGCTGGCCCCATCCGAAAGAATCAGCCCCGCACTCATTAGTTCATCCCCGTACGAGGTATAATCCATTCCGCTGACCCGGTACATGGTCCCCGGATTCAGTCCCTTTAGCACCAGCCGCTTAAAACCGGTATTCACGGGCTGCAGAAACCGGAAATAAGCTGCAATGGCCTTGTTTTCGTCTTCCGATACCACAATCCAGGCAGCCTCATTTCCCTCAAAGGGACTTATAAGCCGGTAGAACCGTCCCTGCTGAATCAGCTTCCTGTGTTCCTTCATGAACCGTATCTGTTCCTTTACCTGGTACTGCTCCTCCTCTGTAAGCAGGTTCAGATCCAGTTCATACCCAAAGGTACCAAAAAAGGCTGCCGCTGCCCTGGAAGCCAGGGGAACATTCCTCTGGGTCTGGTGGTTGGGTATGGCGGAAACATGGCTTCCCATGGAGCTGACCGGATATACCAGGCTGGTTCCGTACTGGATTTTCACGCGCTCCACCCCGTCGGTGTCATCGGAAACCCAGCCCTGGGGAGCGTAATACAGGATGCCCGGGTCAAACCTGGCGCCGCCGCTGGCGCAGGATTCAAACAGAACATGGGGGAAATCCCTGGTGAGCCGCTCATACAGTTTATAGACTCCCAGTATCTGCCTGTGGTACACGGTTCCCTGGTACCGCGCATCCCGGCCCGCTGAAAACAGGTCGGAAATACTACGGTTCATATCCCATTTCACATAAGACACACCGCCGTCCCCCAGTATCTCCTCCATTCTGTCTCCTATGTATTCCACCACCTGGTCCTTTGAAAAATCCAGCACATACTGGTGTCTCCCCGTACACACCGGCCGGTCCGTACTTCCTAACATCCAATCCGGGTGGGCGCGGTAAAGACAGCTGTCCCTGCTGACCATCTCAGGCTCGAACCACAGGCCGAATTTCATTCCCATGTCCCTGATTTTACCTGCCAGCCCTGTAATCCCATCGGGCAGCTTATGCAGGTTGGGATACCAGTCCCCCAGGGAAGTGGTGTCATCGTCCCGCTTTCCAAACCACCCGTCATCCAGCACGAACAGCTCTATGCCCAGTTCCCTTGCCTTGTCTGCAATGGAGAGAATCTTTTCCTCGTCAAAATCCATGTATGTGGCTTCCCAGTTATTAATCAGGATGGGCCTTTCCCTGTCCCTCCAATACCCCCTGGCAAGCCTGGTCCTGTAGAGCTGGTGGAACGCCTGACTCATGCCGTTTAAGCCGTCCCCTGAATATACCATCACTGCCTCGGGCGTCTGGAATTCCTCTCCCGGACAAAGGGGCCAGTCAAATCCCTCCGGATGGATTCCCATGGTCACCCGGACCGTATCCATGGTATCCACCTCTGCCTGGGCCAGGAAATTACCGCTGTATACAAGGCTGATGCCTATTACCTCACCGGTGTCCTCCCCGGCATCAGGCCGTTTCAGGCAGATGAACGGATTGAACTGGTGGCTGCTGTGTCCCCTCATGCTGTGTATGCTCTGGACTCCCCGGTGAAGTCCATGGCAGTCCACATAGCGTTCCCTGCACCAGGCCCCGGTCAAATCAACCATCTGGTAACGCGGATCCGGCAGGTCCAGACTCAGGCTCATGGCCCGCTCCAGGCAGACCGGCTCCGGACCGCGGCAGATAAACCGGGCGCTGCGGGTAAGCACAGGCATATATTCATAGATTGTATAGAGAAGCACCAGTTCCATACCTGCCACAGGATCCTCCAGATACAGCTCCAGTGTCTGCGCCTCCCCATCCTGCTCCACATATACAGCAGGCAGACCCGGCAATTCCGGTTTTCCCCCTTGGATGGTGTGGCTTTTGTATACAAAACAGCTGACTCTGCTTCCATTTTCCCTTCTGATTCCATAAGCCGGATACCGCATATCCCCGGTTCCAAAGGCCGGGTATTCCTGTCTGATATGCTCCAGTGAAAATGTGGTGTCATTCTCATAGACACAGGGCGCCATATCCCTGTGCGCAAACTCCAGCAGATGACCGAAGCTCTCCCTGTGCCGCAGCCGTTTTCCATAGTAGAGCTGCCCCATCTGACCGTTGGGAAGGCATGTCATGATATAACTGATTTTATCGTTGTACAGATGGAACTGCCTTGATTTTTCTTCGTATATAATGCCCATATAGAATCCTCCAGCAATTATTGCGTAAGCACAATGGCTTCATAGGGTCTGAGGCAGATATCCCCCTCTTCATGCAGGGCCGGGCCGTTTCCCCGGAACGTGCCGCTCTGGTCCGGGTAATTGCCGATGAGTACGTTATCTGTCCCCAGGTCCCGGCAGGAAAGGCCGCATCTCTGTGTCTGGTCCGTAAAATTGCACAGTACCGTCAGGCGCTCATCCCCCAGTGTTCTTTCATATGCATAAACGGACCCGCTTTCCTCCAGCAGCAGCCGGTAGTTACCATACACCAGGATGTCCATGGTATGCCTTAACTTTATCAGCTGCTTATAGAAGGACAGGACGGAATCACCGCGTCCGGCCTGCTCCCTTGCGTTGAGCCAGGTATAATTGGGATTTACCCCAAGCCAGGGCGTCCCCTCTGTGAATCCTGCCTGGGCCGTATCATCCCACTGCATGGGCGTCCTTGCATTGTCCCGTCCCATATGGTTGATGTAGCGTATCATCTCCTCATGGGAAATGCGCCCGCTTCCCACCATCTCACGGTATACATTATGAATTTCTATATCCTGGAAGTCCTCTATGCTCCTGCCCTGAAAATTCGTCATTCCCAATTCCTGTCCCTGGTAAATATAGGGCGTCCCCTTCATCATATAGAGACAGACCGCCAGCATTTTGGCGGACAGTTCCCAGAACACGGGGCTGTCATTGCCAAAGCGGGACACCGCCCTGGGATAATCGTGATTCTCCCAAAACAGGCTGTTCCAGGCCTTTCCCTCCAGTTCTGTCTGCCACCTGTTCAGCACTTCCTTCAGCTCTCTCAGACAGACCGGGTTGTCATTCCATTTTCCAAATGGTCCGGGATTCAGTTCCACATGTTCAAAATGGAACATCATGTTCAGTTCATGGGACTCATATCCCGCATACTGCACTGCCTCCCTGGTTCCCACGCCTACGCCCTCTCCCACGCTCATCCAGTCAAACCGGGACAGGACCTCCCGGTTCATCTCCTGTAAGAACTCATGTATTCTGGGACCATTGGCATAATAGGGCAGACCGTCGCCATAGGGATTTCCGTCTTTCAACACCCCGTCAGGAAAGCGCTGGTCCTTGGACAGCATGGATATCACATCCATTCTGAAACCGTCAATCCCCTTGTCTCCCCACCAGGTCATCATATCATATATTTCCTGCCGTACCCGGGGATTTTCCCAGTTCAGGTCAGGCTGCTTCCTGGAATAAATATGAAGGTAATACATGCCGGTCCCTTCATCGTATTCCCAGGCCGGCCCACGGAAGCGGGATGCCCAGTTATTGGGCGGGCCTCCGCTGACAGGAGCCTTCCATATATAGTAATCCCTGTAGGGATTATCAGGAGAACGGCGGCTCTTTACAAACCAGGCATGTTCATCCGATGTATGGTTCACAACCAGGTCCATTACCAGCTTCATCCCTTTTTCATGTATCTCTGCCAGAAGCCTGTCCAAGTCCTCCATGGTGCCGAACACATCCATGACAGCCTTATAATCGCTGATATCATAACCATTGTCATCCCCCGGCGACTGATACACCGGGGAGAGCCATATTACATCAATTCCCAGATCCTTAAGGTAATCCAGGCGGCTCCTGATACCGTTCAGGTCGCCGATGCCGTCACCGTTGCTGTCCTGGAAGCTTCTGGGGTAAATCTGATACACAACGCATTCTTTCCACCATGCCCTCTGTTCTTCCATGTGAATCCTCCCTTACATTCCGATACCTGATTATCCGGGACCTTACGCACGGCCGGGACAGATGCGGTATGTCTTAATCTCATAGGGTTTTATGAAATCCTTAAACCTGTATCCATCTGTCTCAATGGGCCTCAGTGTCCTTTCCAGCAAATCACATTCCTCCACCCGGGAAATTTCAAATCCAAGTTTTACCGTCATGGGCGTCCTTGTATTGCGGTTTTCATAGATACGCAGGATATATCCGTTCCCATTCTCCGCCTTTTTCATCATTTCCACAAAACAATCCGGCTGGTCCACGGACACCATGCTCCAGAACGCTCCTGCTCCTTTGGCGGGCACCAGGGCGGATACCAGGGGCGAATTCAGGTCATAGGCCATTTCCACGGTTCTGGCTTCCTGCCACCTTCCCTTGTGGGGATAAATGGAGTAGGTAAATTCATGGAAGCCTATATCCGCGTTCTCATTGGGATAGGTCCCTGATTTAATCAGGGTCAGTCCCATTTCCCCGTCCTTGATGCTGTGTCCGTATTTACAGTCGTTAAGCAGGCTGAGTCCCAGGCCGTTTTCCGACAGATCCGCCCATTTATGGGCACATACCTCAAATTTGGCCGTATCCCAGCTGTGGTTGCTGGTGGTCTCCCGCTCCACATTGCCGAACTGTATCTCATAGGCGGCCTTGGTGGCGTTAATCCGGGCCGGGAAATAAACCCTCAGCAGAACATGATGGTCTCTCCAGTCTGCCCGGGTCACAAAGTCGATTCTGGGCAGATTGGGGTAGAACACGATATCCTGCTCCACAAGGGAGCCCGCAAACCGGTGAGAGATGGACACCACCGTACGCACCGGCCCCCACTCCTTTAAAACCGGCGCTGTCACATGGTCTGCACTGTATGGCTTTCTCTGATAAAACATATCCACATCCCAATTATCCCAGTTCATGGGGCGGTCCTCAAAGGTCAGAAGCTGGTTTCCCACACGCCCCTCTTTTAACAGCTGGCATCCTGTCCCCTTTTCAACCAGGGAAACAAGCTCCATCTTATCATTAAACGCAGCCCTGTACCAGTCATTTTCAAAGAAGCCGGGCCATGGGTGCGGGCATTCTGCGTCAAATCCGGATGGTTCCGGATCAGGCCCGGGGTGTTCTGCGGCGAGCACAGGATGTTCTTTGGCAGGCCCGGACGTTCCCTGATTCACACTATCCTCTGCCCCCACAAGGCTGTACACAGCATAACCGCAGGAAGGAATCCCCTTTGCGTGGAATATAAGCGTATCCTCTCCCACATACTGGACCGGAGCCCTGTGTCCCAGGCAGTCGCAGGCATATGCCGCCTCCCCCCGGGCCACACCGGACACTGTTACCGTATCCTCCCGCTCATATCCCTGTGTATTGAAAACAATAATCTTTTGTTCTTCCGGCTCCTCCCGGCGGGTATCCTTATCCTGACCGCAGATCCTGCTTCCCATGCCTTCTGCCAGATGAAGGGCTGTCTCTGCGCCGGATTTAAGTATTTCCTCATATTCCCGGTCCGTCTGTTCATAGACAGGCCCGATGGCGCTTCCGGGAATAATGTCATGGAACTGGTTTAACAGGATGATATCCCACCCCCTTTTTATGACGCCGGCAGGATATTCCAGGCCCTTAAGCTCCGCCATGACTCCCAGAGTCTCCAGCTGTTCGTACATATGCTCGCTTTTCCGGTTATAGCGTTTGTTTTTTCCCATGGAGGTCAGCGTACCCCTGTGGTACTCAAAGTAAAGCTCTCCATCCCATACCGGCATGTCCGGTTTGGACCCAATGTCGTGATGAATCCGGTCAAAAAAGGTCCGTTCATTTTCCTGGACCAGTCTGGGAATACCCGGAAGCCCGTACTGCAGACGCTTTGCCTCCTCTAACATTTCCTTTGTGGGTCCGCCTCCCCCGTCGCCAAATCCAAAGAGCATTAACGTGTCCTCTGTCAGATCCCTGTTCTGGAACCGCTTGAAGGTTCCCAGCGTCATATTGGGATTGACAATGCCCGTGTATGTGGTGGTGTTCCTGGTGTCGGTAAATGACACATTTAATCCCAGGGTCTTATCAAAGTCGCAGGCAGTTGGCATGAATACAAACACCCTGCTGCCGTCAATTCCCTTCCACATGAAGGTATCGTTGGGCAGCTGGTTAAACTGGTTCCAGGCAATCTTAGTTGTCAGGAAATAGGGAATTCCGCACTTTTTCAGTATCTGCGGTATGGCGGCGGAATAGCCAAATACATCCGGCAGCCACAGACACCTGCTGGAAATGCCGAATTCCTCCTGGAAAAACTGCTCTCCCTTTATGATTTGACGCACCAGTGATTCCCCTGCGGGCAGGTTGCAGTCCGACTCCAGCCACATGGCGCCGTCTGTCTCCCATCGCCCTTCCCTTACCCGCTCCCGGATGCGCTCATAAAGTTCTGGTTCCTGTTCCTTCACAAACTGGTACAGAATGGGCTGGCTGGACATGAATTTGTAATCCGGGTACCGGTCCATCAGCTCCAGTACCGTGGAAAAGCTCCGCACAGCCTTCTCCCTGGTCTGTTCCACGGTCCACAGCCACGCAATGTCAATGTGGGTATGGCCGATTGCGCTTACCACAGGCGAAGCTGCATTCACCTTCTGGTAAAATTCCTTTTCCACGATTCTCTCCATCTCCTCTATGGATTGGTAGAACCGGGATGAATACGGCTCCCTCAAATCCAGGGCATCGGCAGCCGGCCCCAGCTTCACCAGAATCCGCCTGTAATTTTCCTCATCCGGTTTTTTAAGAAGCCTGGCTGCCTGTACCGGCACCAGAAAATCATAGTAAGCTTTTTCCACCGCGTCATCCACCCGGACCAGCTCCGTGCGTATTATCAGGTCTCCCGGCACGCTGCCGCTGTAGGCCAGAATGGCAATTTCATACCGCTCTCCTGCTTTGGCCCCGGAACTTATTAAAATTTCCCTGTGGTTTACATCTACTCCCTGGACAATGTTTCCGTTCAGATAAAACAGCATCTGGGGATTGGTGGCATCCCACTGTCCTTCCCTTCCCGTGGTGATCAGGAATTCCACATGGGCCCCGTCCAGATGTGGCGGTATCTCAACCGTTGTCCTGTACCACCTGTGGCTGTCCAGACACGCCCATGGTTCTTCTATGGAACAGTCCTCCCAATCCAGGGTGCTGCACCAGGGACTGCCTTTTTCCTTTCCTTCCATCCGCTTATAACAGCTGACCGGAATCCTCACCGGCCTGCGAAGCCGGTCCAGATCCTCCGCCAGACGCTCCATCCGCTCCAGTTCAAATAATATGCTCATCTTCTTCCTCCTTATCCCGGACCAAATCATCTGTGTCCTTATGTTACCACGGGAAAAGCCGGGGCCGGCGGACAAATTTGATATCTGTCCGCCGGCCCCGGCCGGTTCCTATGCAGGACAGCACGCTTAACCTTTAACCGAACCCGCCGTAAGCCCTTCTATCATATATTTCTGGGCAAAGGCAAATAGACACATGGTAGGTACCAGGGACATGATGGTTCCTGCTGCCATCTCGCCCCATTTGATATCATATTTAAGAATCAGGCCGTTAAGTCCCACCGGTATGGTCTTGAACTTATCCACATCTATAAACATGACAGCCATAAAAAGTTCATTCCAAGAGTTGATAAACGCAAATATAAATGTTGCCGCTATGCCGGGCATGATAACCGGCACCACCACCTTAAACAATGCCTTAAAATAGCCGCATCCGTCTATCCAGGCAGCCTCCTCCAGAGATTTTGGCACGCTGTCAAAAAAGCCGCACAATGTCACCACGGAGAAGGGAATCATCATATTCGTGTAGAGCATGGCCAGGCTGCGCAGGTCGTTGAGCATCTTCGCCTTTGTCAGAAGCTGGTATAAGGGCGCCAGCATGATAAACATGGGAATCATCTGGGTGACCAGGAAAAACAGCAGAAGTACGTTCTTAAACCGGAAATGGAACCTGCTTATGACATAACTGGCCAATATGGCAATAAACACCGCGCAGGTGGCTGCCACTGCCGAGGAGAAAAAGGAGTTAAGCATATACCGGCCGAAATTCCCCTTCCACAGCATGGCCACATAGTTGACCGCGGACGCAGGATTGGGCAGATACCGTACCGGAAACGCATAGATTTCCCCCTGGGACCCTTTTAAGGATGTGAGAAGCATCCACACAAAGGGAAACATGGTCAGCACAAGGAAACATGCCAGTACCAAATATTTTAACAGGCTTTTAAGCCTTCTCTTAGTTTTCATTGTCATGATATCATGCCTCCTCGTCCGTATACTTGGTGGCAACCAGATAAATGGCTGCAAATACAATGAGGAACAGGATACACAGCACGCCCACCGCTGACGCCAGGCCGTAATCCAGACTTTGGACCAGCTGCATCATGTAGGACGTAATGATGTTGGAGGACCCCGCAGGCCCGCCCTGGGTCATGGAGTAAATCAAATCCGGGAAATTGAAGATCCAGATAACCCGCAGCAGAACCGTCAAAAGCAGCACGGAACGAATACAGGGCACCGTGATGTTGGTAAACTTCTGGTACGGGCTGGCGCCGTCCACATCCGCTGCTTCATACAGGTCTTCCGACACGCCTCTTAAGGCTGCCGTAATCATAATAGTAAAAAATGGAATTCCGTACCATATATTGGCTATGATACAGGAGTAAAGGGCCGTGTTCTTGCTGGCCAGCCATCCCACCGGCTGGCTGATTAAATGTATCCTCATGAGCAGGTCATTGATAACCCCTGAGGTTCCGTTGAACATCCAGCGCCACATGATGCCGATAATAAATCCCGAAACAGCCCATGGAAAGAAAATCAGCCCCTGATAAAGGCTGGAACCCTTAAATTTCTTCTTCAGAAGCAATGCCATGGCAAATCCCACCGTAAACTGGACAAACAGGGAGATTCCCACCCATTTGACCGTGTTGAGCATGGTGGAATAGAAGGTATTGCTGGTGTTGTGGGCAAACAGCTTACTGAAATTTTCCAGACCCACCCACTTGATATTCTTGACATTCATCAGATTGTAGCTCTGGAACGCCATCAGGGACCCCTTTATCATCGGATAGTAGGTAAATATCATGGGAAACAGTATGGCAGGAAGAACCATGATAAAGATAAACCTGGCTCTCCTCATTTTTAATTTCGACGTTTGTTTCATGCCATCCCCTCCTTGCCGGCTGCGTGTGCCGGCTTTCCCGGCACGGCGCGCACAGCTCTGTATCCGGAAGTGCCGGGAGCAGGTCCCCCGCTCCCGGCACCCTCCGGTTCTTACTGCTTGTGTTTCATTCGTTCTCTGGTCAATCCGGCCTTACCACTTCTGGCCCTCATCCTTGTAAGCCTGGGTCCAGAACTCATCTAACCACTGCAGCAGCTCATCATCCGTGATTTCATCCGTCAGGTATTTCTGGTACATGGTATCAACCTCTGTCTTGTAGGTTGCAAATGCCTCGTACATCTGCGGATATGCAGCATGACGGTATACATCCGGCTCCTTTGCCATATCCATATACATTGCAAAACGTCCCTCGGAGAAATAAGGATCCTTTTCAGCAGCGTTGTTGTGAATCGGGATTGTGGAATAGTTCTTGGCAAAGTATGTGTTATTCTCGGAATTAGATAAGTACAGCAGGAAATCCGCGGTCTCATCCGGATGTTCTGTAAAGGATGTCATGCCCCAGCCTGCGAAGCCGTTGGGGAATACCGCCTGGCCGGACGGTCCCTTGGGGAATGGAACCAGCGCCCACTGGTCATCCTGCATGTCTGCGGAACAGGTAGCGATTACTTCCGGATCCTGAATCAGCATGGCTGTGGTACCGCCCACAAAGCCCTGAACCATCTCTGAGAATCCCCACGCAATGGAGTCCGTGGGACAGGTGTTCTTAAACAGGTCTTTGTAAAAATGCAGCGCCTCCTTTACCTCGGGCAGTGTAAAGATAGTAGCTCCGTCCCCATCCTTTAAGAAGTAAGCCGCATTGGGATCTGCCACCTTATCCGTACCAATCCAGCTCCAGTAAATGGTATCCGCATACTGATAGCCGCTGGGGCCGCCGCGGAAGGAGTAGCCGAATCTGCTGTTAGCCGGGTCTGTGATGGCAAGGCCTGCATCATAGATGTCCTGCCATGTCTCCGGCTGGTCAAGCCCTTTCTCCTCAAACCAGTCTGCGCGGTAGAACAGTCCTCTCTGATAGAATCCGTAAGGAATCAGGTAAGCGCCTCCCTTGAGATAATGAATTACCTCGTCAGCCGATTCAGTCAGGGTGCCCTTCTCATCCCACGCGTCAATGTACTTCTGAAGATCGGCAATCCATTCATTGGTGGCATACTGGGTCACAGTGGAATCACGCACCTCCACGATGTCTGCGCCGCTGCCGTTCATAAGCATCTGGGTAATCTTGGCATCTGCATTCTCCAGCGGCGGGGAAATGATGTCAATGGTAATATTTGAGTGCTCAGCCTGATACTTGTCCGCAATCTCCCTCAGGACAGCTGTCCTCTCAGGGCTGGTAAGGGACTCCACCAGGGTGATGGTGACGGCTTCACCGGATTCTGCCTTCTGGCTGTCCGCCTCTTTTTTGCCTGCGTCTGCCGCCGTGGTCGCCCCGCTGTCTGCTGCTTTTGTGGCATCCGGAGCAGCACTGCCGCCTCCGCATCCTGTCAGCATCACTGCCGCCAATGCCATTGCTGCTAATTGTTTCTTCTTCATCTGTTCTCCTCCTTTTTACTGCTTGATTTTCACTGCTTCTTGTTGCTGTTCCTCTATGCTTCTATATCTTAGCAAGAGCTGATTCCAAATCTGAAATCAAGGCCTCTGTACCTTCCAGTCCGCAGTGGATGCGGATAACATTCTGACCTGCCCCCAGTACCCGGCATGTCTCCTCATCCAGTCTGGCGTGAGGCAGGAACACAAGACTCTCAAACCCGCCCCATGATACGCCTATCTTAAATATCTTAAGGCTCTCTGCCACCTTGATTGCATCCTCTGTAGTTCCGTGAATCTCAAAGCTCATAAGCCCGGTGTTGCCAGTCTGCTGCTGCTTCATCAGATCATACTGGGGATGAGAGGGGAGTCCGGGGTAATTCACCCTTTGTACCTTTGGATGGGCCTCCAGGAATTTTGCCACCTCCATGGCTGCGGCCTGGTGCGCCGCCAGCCTGACCTCCATGGTCCGCAGACCCCTTATCATGAGCCATGCCTCCATAGGGCCCACGATTCCTCCCAAAAGCTCCCTGTTGGCAGTCAGCTTCTTCATGAGCTCCTGGTCCTTTACCGCCAGCATACCTCCGATGATATCGCTGTGTCCGCCAATGTACTTGGATGTGGTGTGCATCACGATATCCGCCCCCATATCCAGGGGCTGCTGGTAGATCGGGGTACAGAACGTATTGTCTATGTATACCAGCGCCTGGTGTTTCCTGGCAATGCGGGACACGGCCCGTATGTCCTGAAGGGAAAACAACACAGAAGACGGGCTCTCCAACACAATCAGGTCCGTGGCATCTGTCACAGCCGCCTCAAATTCCTCCACCCTGTCACCGGTCACATACGTAAGGGTAATGTCCAAGTGCTCCGTACAGTATTTGCTGAGGAAGTCCTTTAACGGCCCGTATGCATTGTGAAGGCATACCACATGGCTGCCTGCCTTGCAGGCTGTAAGAACTGCCGTGGTGGCAGCCGCCATACCGGACGCAAAAGCCAGGGCTCCCACGCCGTGCTCCAGAGCCGCTATCTTGTCTTCCAGTATGCGCACCGTAGGATTCTGCACCCTCCCATAGCAATATTTGTGCTTGTCTGTCCGGTCAAAGTCATAATAATCCTCAAGCGTCTCAAATACATTGAGGGAATTCATGAATACCGGGGGAACGATAGCATTGTAATAATGCTCATACTCTTCCCCATAGTGGGCCGTGATTAGCTTTGTACTTTTTAGGTACTCATTCTGATTTGTCATACTGTTACCTCTCTCCTCCCTGGCTATTTGTAAAAAATATACAATCCTATATGCTATATGCTATAATATAGGTTGGGATATACTTATAAAATATCAGCGTTGATTCCGAATATCTCTGTACACAGCATCCAATAGTTTTTCATTGATCGCCTGTGCCTTTTTGACATTCTTTTCGCAGATTGCATTATAAAGCTCCTCATGAAGAGGAAGGCTTTCTAAAAACGGATCCTCCATGTTCAAAGGAAATTCCCAGAACTTATCCATGACACCGCTGATGGACAGAATCAGCTGATACATAACCTGGTTATGGGACAAACGGTAGATGGTATAGTGAAACTTCTTATCCTCTGCTGTCTGCTGCTCTCCCCGGCGAAACTTTGCCATCAGCACTCTTGTTATGGCTCCCAGTTCTTCTAACTCCTCCCGGGTAGCGGAGTGGATCACCATGCGCAGTATCTCCCGCTCTAATATCTTGCGTACCTCCAGGGTGTCCAGGAGAAGTTCCTTCTCCTTGGCAAAATCAATCAGTCTCAAAAGGTCATTGACCTCCTGGCTTCCCACATAGATACCCTTGCCGTTCTTTGCTTCCAGCACATTCCTGGCTTCCAGCGTCTTCATGGCTTCCCTGAGGGATGTCCTGCTGACCCCCATCATCTCTATCAGTTTTTCCTGTGAAGGGAGGCGGTCGCCGGGTTTTAAACCATTTTCCTGGATGTAATTCTGTATATATCGGATTATCTCTGACTGAAGAGATGTACGCTGTATTTTACTGTTCATTCTGCTCACTCTCATGATGTTTTTTGTTCAAGTTTATTATATTAACCTTACCACGTATGGCATACATTGTCAATAATAGATTATATTCCCGCGTTGTTTCCACATTATATATACATATTATACAACTGCCTTTTCCTGTCCGTTTTAAAACACTGTCAGTATTTTGCATGATGGGCCGGCGGTCCGTGATGAGCCGGCCCAAAAAGAACCCCCTTTACAGGTGAACAGTGCTTGTGCTATAATTTACAGCAATTAGTTCTTTTATAAACTCACGAATCGCAGCTTCTATAGGGATATGCCATTATTATACTTGGAGTGAATGGAGATGCAGTTGGATAATTCTAGTTTTACTCTGCCAAATAAAAGAAACGCGGTATTAGAACGGCTCATTGAATGTCATGGAGAAACATGTGTATATCCTGCAAGAAAGATATTTCTGACGCCAGGCCAAAAACTTCAAGGGGTATATTATATTATCACAGGCAGAACACGCCATTATATGATTGGAACAGACGGAACCGAGAAGATACTGTATACGCTTTCTGACGGGTGGTTTTACGGCGAAACACCGCTGTCGCTTCGGGAGTCAACCGGATTATTTTCTCAGGCAGAAGTGGAAACCCGTGTCCGTATTATTCCCTATCAGAATTATGAGATACTGCTTGATACTAATAAGGTTTTCCGTGAAGCCATTCTTGAGAGTTATTCAAAAAAAATGTTAATTATGCGCCATGAAATTGAGAGCCTGGCTTTTAATTCCTGTAAAGATCGCTTAAAACGCTTATTCTGTTCCACAGCCGATACGTCCTGTCTGTTAGAAAACAAGTGGTATAATCTGAAGGTACATTACACACAGCAGGAATTGAGCGCAATTATCGGCAGTTCCAGAATCACAATCAGCAAAACCATAAAGGAATTATGCAACGAGGATTTTATTCGTATTTTGAACCGGAATACACAGATTAATGCTGCTGCATATAATAAGGTGATGCAGTAGTAAATCTGTCGAACTTTTATAAATATTTTGTATAGTAAATGTAAAAATATATCAAATTATACATCAAAAGACTCATGTACTTTTTCATGAGTCTTTTTTGTGTGAACTGTTTTTAAATCAATGTACAAAAAGATGCATTTTATATGTTTTTTCATTGTAACTTAGGAAGCAGTAACATTACTAAATGTATGCTAGAATTATTTTCATCATTATTTGACAGAAAGGTGGGCAGAGTTAATAATTTCAAAAATCAGTTGACAATAGGAGGAAATGGTATGAAAGAAGGCAATAAAAGATCATGGTTCCCTAACGTATACACAATCTTGTTTTTATTGGCAATTGTATCGGCCGTATTGACATGGATTGTCCCCGCAGGAAGCTATGAGCGTGTGACAGAAGAAAATGTGACAAAGGTTGTAGCCGGCACTTATCATGTGATTGGTCAGAATCCCCAAGGACCATGGGAAATCTTTCAGGCCCTGGTGACAGGTTTTAAAAATCAGTCCAGCCTGATTTACATGATTTTGTTTGTAGGCGCAGCCGTTTACATGATTACAGAAACAAAAGCAATTGACACAATTTTTATGAAACTGGCAAAAGCCGTAAAGGGCAAAGAAGAAATAGCTATTTTCTGTGTTATGTTTTTCATGTCCATGGGCGGTGCCACAGGTGTATTCGGAAATGCAACCCTTGTTTTGATTCCCATTGGAATCTTCCTGTCACAGGCCATGGGATTTGATAAGACCCTGGGATTTTTCATGATTTTCTTCGGACAGTTCGCTGGTTTTAATGTGGGTTGGGCAAATGCGGGCGTGTTGGGCGTGGCGCAGGCAATCGCAGAAGTCCCGCTGTTTTCCGGTTTCAATGCCAGGGTGATTTTCCATATCGTAAACTTTGCATTGAGTTATTCGTTCGTTATCTTCTATCTCCACCAGATCAAAAAAGACCCCAGCAAAAGCCTGAACTATGAGCAGGGCGTGAAGGTAAATGATATCATGGGCTATCAGGACGGGGAATTAGGTGATGCCCCTGTAACAAAGGTTCAGGTACTGTCTATGCTGTGTATGGTGGCAGGTCTGGCTGCGGTTGTAATCGGCGCATTGAAGTTTAAATGGGGCGCGGACAAAATTTCTGCAACATTTCTGGTGGTTTGCCTCCTGATCGGATGTGTAAGCTGTAAGGATATAAACGTGGGTTTCAACCGTTTCATTAAAGGCTGCGCAAGTACGGTAGGCGCTGCTTTCATCGTGGGCTTTGCAAATTGCCTGACTGTCCTCATGAGCAACGGCATGATTCTGGATACAATCGTATATTGGCTGGCAAAGCCAATCAGCCACATGGGTGCTGTCTTAGGCGCCGGCTTCATGTTCCTTGCCAATGCTTTTATTAATTTTTTCATTTCTTCCGGTTCCGGCCAGGCAGCAGCTGTTATGCCAATCATGGTTCCAATCGCAGACTTAACGGGTATTACAAGACAGGTTGCTGTACAGGCCTTCCAGTTCGGAGACGGATTTACAAACTGTGTCATTCCTACCATCGGTACCTTGATGGGAGGTCTTGGTTTTGCAGGTATTTCTTATGGAAAATACTTAAAGAAGGCAATGCCTCTTATTCTTGTTCAGATTACGCTGGCATTCTTTACACTCATGTTTTTACAGAGCATAGGCTGGACCGGACTTTAAGTATGGAAGATACGAAGGCAGCAAGAAGGAGAATCACATGACAATACATGAATTAGTAGCTTCACTAGAACCTGAAATTAATGCAGTCCGCCAGCAAATCCACGAAAATCCCGAGCTGGGCCTTAAAGAATATAATACAAGCGCTCTCATAGAAAAAGAGCTGCGTGAAAAAACTCATGTTGACAGAATCGAGCACATCGGTGAAACCGGACTTCTGGTGGAAATAAAGGGAACGAAACCAGGCGCCGCCCACTGCATCGCACTTCGCGGAGACATGGACGCCCTCCCCATAAAAGAAGATGAGAGCCACGAACTGCGGAGCAGGACAGACGGCATAATGCATGCCTGCGGACATGATGTACACACGTCCATCCTGCTGGGGGCAGTAAGAGTTCTGGAGCATTACAGGAATCAGATTGCCGGATCCATTCTGTTCTTTTTTCAGCCGTCAGAGGAAACGCTGCAGGGCGGAAAACTGTTTGCTGAAAGCCCCAAAATCGACTTCCATACCATTGACGGTGTGGCTGCCCTGCATGTAACACCTGACTTATGTGCCGGAAAAATCGGGGTACGCTATGGCGCAATCCTTGGAAGTTCAGACGAACTCACCATTACCGTAAAAGGAAAAGGCGGTCATGGGGCCCATCCTGACACAGTTATCGACCCCATCCTGTTAGCTGCCCAGATTGTACAGGCACTGCAGATGCTGGTTTCCCGCGAACTTGCGGCAGACGAATCCGGTGTTGTCTCCCTCTGCTCCATCCAGGGCGGAAATGCGTTTAACATCATACCTGATACCGTTGTATTAAAGGGTACCATCCGTGCCCTGGACCCAAAAGTCCGGGAGCATATACTAAAAAGAATCCCGGAAATATGCAAGGGTATAGCCGCTGCCGGACGCGGTGATGCAGAGGTGAACATCAAACTGGGGCCTCCTCCGCTGGTCAGCGACAGCCAATGGGTCGATCGGGTAAAACGCTGCGGCAGCAAACTTCTAGGTCATGAGAATGTAATCGAACTGGCTCATCCCAGTATGGGCGCCGAGGATTTTGCATTTGTAATGGAGAAGGCACCTGGGGTTTTCGTTAGATTTGGTTCGCGAAGCGAAGGCGGTCCTTATGGCGGGCTCCACAGCCCCCACTTTTACTGTGATCGGAAAGCTCTCACCACAGGTATCCTGACACTTGCTGGTATTGCTTTGGATTTCTTTGATGTGGATTTTGAATAATAAAAAAGGAGATAAGCAATGGTCCAATTACACGGCTCATGGGTAGCAATGCCTACCCCATTTACAGAGGATGACAGAATTGATTTTAAGGGCTTTGAAACCCTGATTGACCGTCAAATAAAGTATGGAACTTCACAAATTTTTATTCTTGGTTCAGCAGGAGAGGTAACCCTGCTTACATTGGAAGAGAAAAAAGCCATTGTACATGAAGTGATTAAGATTGTAAACGGAAGAATTCCTGTATTTTTCAGCGCAGCGTCCATGACCACGCAGGCAAGCGTAGATTTTGCCAGGTATTGTGAACAGGAGGGGGCTGACGGGGTCATTTTTACGGTTCCTCCCTATGTTTTGATTAACCAGACAGCCGCTTTTATTCATATGGATACCTGTATGAGCTCGGTAAGCATACCATGCGGTATCTATAACAATCCTTCCAGGCTCGGTGTTCAGATTATGCCGGAAACAATTAAAAAGCTGTCCGACGCACATCCGAATTTTGTAGTGGATAAGGAAGCCCTTCCAAATGTGGAGCAGCTGGTTCAGGTACAGCGCCTCTGCCAGGGCAAAGTTAAGATTATGTGCTGCGATTTCCCGAAGTATTCGATTGTACTTCCAACCCTGGCTGTAGGCGGAACCGGAACAGCCAATATCGGCGGTAACATTATTCCGGAGGAAGCGGCATTGTATTCCCGGCCCTGGACGGATATGAACATCATTGAGGAATGCAGAGAGAATTATTTTAAATGGTTTCCTCTTCTTCAGGCGCTGTACACGTTCTCTAATCCGGTTGTCATTAAAGCGGCTTTAAATATTCTTGGCCTTCCGGGAGGACATCTGAGAAAGCCTTACCAGGATTATGCCGGAACCAAATTAAAGGATCTTGAAAAATTGATGGGTGAAATGGGTGTCATTGACAAATATGGAGTAAAGAATTAAAAACCGGAGGTTCAAAATGGCAGAGAAACTGATTGTTATAGGAGGGACCGCCGCCGGCCTGAGCGCGGCATCCAGAGCCCGCAAAGAAAAACCTGACATGGAGATTCAAGTCTTTGAAAAATCCGGATTTGTCAGCTATGGAGCCTGCGGTCTTCCCTATTTTGTAGGAGGACTTATTCATGATATCAATGACTTGGTGGCAATCAATGCGGAATCATTAAAAAGCAGGCGGAATATATCCGCCTGGATACACCATGAGGTGCTTCTCATTGACCCGGAAAAAAAGGAGGTCACTGTAAAAAATCTGGATACAGACCAGGTCAGCATACATTCTTATGATAAACTGGTGATTGCCACAGGCGCAGTACCAGTGGTACCTCCTATTCCCGGAATTCACTCGGATGGGGTATATTATCTGAGGAACATGGAAGACGGCATCCGCCTGAAAGCTGCCGCAAGAGAACATGGGCGGGTCTGCATCATCGGCGGCGGAGCTATCGGACTTGAGGCCGCCGAGGAGCTAAGAAACGCCGGGCTTTCAGTATCCGTCTATGAGCAGTTTCCAAGGCTCCTTCCATTTTTAGACAACGCCTTTTCCCAGGCCCTGGAGGATACGCTTATAAAGCACGGCATAAACGTACGCACAGGCACACAGATAGCCGAAATCCTTTCTGAAAACGGAAAAGCCAGCGGAATCCGAACCGCTTTTGGAGAGATCGAACCATCCAATATAATCCTTGTATCAGCTGGGGTAAAACCGGCCGGTGCACTGGCAGAGCAAGCCGGACTTGCGCTGGGGCTAAAGGGCGGAATTATCGTAGATGACGAGATGCGTACAAGTCACAAGGATATCTGGGCCTGCGGAGACTGCGTGCAGATGAAGAACAGGATTACAGGAAAACCAGCTTACGTCCCCCTGGGCACAACCGCCAACAAGCAGGGGCGCATTGCAGGCGGTAACGTGGCAGGCGGACATGATACATTTAAGGGAATATTGGGTTCCATGGTCACAAAAGTGTTTGAGCTCTTTATCGCCGCAACCGGCCTGTCTAAGGAGCAGGCAGCCGGAGAGGGCTATGACGCCATATCGGTCAGCATTACGAAGGCAGACCGCGCTTCCTACTATCCTGGGGGCCGCGATAATCACATCTGCCTGATCGTTGATAAAAAAACAGGCCGCCTTCTGGGCGCCCAGGGCATCGGAAGCGAAAGTATCGCCGGAAGAATTAATGTGTTGGCAACTGCAATTACTTGCGGTATGACAGTGGAAGAGATAAATGAGTTAGACTTGGTTTACGCTCCTCCTGCAGCCCCTGTTTATGATCCCATCCTCATCGCAGCAAACCAGGCAATGAAAAAAATCACAGAATAAACAGTAATGGTTCAGGACGGCACTCCTTATCCGGTTTTTTGGTTCAGGGAGATATGCCGTCCTGCACGGTTACAATAAGAAAATTATTTTTTGCGTTCACGCAGGCTCTGGAAGAAGTCCGACATCAGCTTGGAACACTCCTGCTCAAGCACCCCCTCGGTAACTTCCGCCTGATGATTAAAGCCCGGCACATGGAGCATGTCCAGCACAGACCCAGCACAGCCTGCCTTGGGATTCATGCAGCCCACTGCAATCCGGGGTATGCGCGCCTGCACAATCGCCCCTGCGCACATGGGGCATGGCTCCAGCGTTACATACATGGTACAGTCCTCCAAACGCCAGTCTCCTATTTTTTTGCATGCCTTTTTAATGGAGATGATTTCGGCATGGGACAGCACACTTTTATCCGCATTACGCCGGTTATATCCCCTGGCAATAATCTTATCCCCGCGGACAATCACGCACCCAATGGGCACGTCTCCGATGGCAGCCGCCTTTTGGGCCTGGCGAAGCGCCTCTTTCATAAATTCTTCGTCCCTCTGTCTCTGCTTCAATCGCTGCTCCTCTGCCGCAAGAGCTGCAAGGCGCTGCTTCTCCATTCTCTTTTCATAATTCCTGCGCCGTGTTTCCTGCCCCTTTAAACGGGCTGCTTCTGTTTCCTGTTCTTTTAAACGGGCTGCTTCCATCTCTGCTGCTTCTCTGTTGCGGTTTTCCCGGTTTGGCATTAGGGTTTTCTGGCTTGTTTCCACCCTTTTCTGATTTAATTCTGACGTTTTCTGATTTGACGCCATATTTTCCTGTTTTAATGCCATATTTTTCTCTCCTATATCAGATGGCCCTTTTGCCATGAATTGATTCCTCTTTTTTTAAAGCTTTATGTATGTTATACTTTTTTATTATATAGAATAAACCAAAATTTGAAAAGGGACAGGTTAAAAGGCCATGAAAATATGCGGACTGCAAAAGACTACGCTGCTGGACTTTCCGGGCAGAGTGGCCGCAACTATATTTACAGGAGGATGTAATTTCCGGTGTCCATTCTGCCATAACAGCGGGCTTCTGGGTTTAGACGCAGAAGAATATGAATGCCAGGAGGATATTCTGGCATTCCTGGAAAAACGCAAACGGGTACTGGAAGGTGTTTGTATCACCGGAGGAGAGCCCACCCTGCAGCCGGACCTGGAGGAGTTCATACGGAAGGTGCGGAGCCTGGGACTGGCAGTGAAGCTGGATACCAATGGTTACATGCCTGGAATATTGAAAGATTTGTGCGCCAAAGGGCTTTTGGATTGTGTTGCAATGGACATTAAAGCCGGGCGCAATCACTATGAAGAAGCAGCCGGAGTTTCCGGCCTTTCCATGGAACGGATAGATGAGAGCATCGAATTTCTTCTGTCAGGCAGCATCCCCTATGAATTCCGGACAACCGTTGTCCGCGGTATTCACACATCTGATGATTTCAGACAGATTGGACCGTGGATCAAGGGGTGTCCTGAGTACTACCTGCAGTGCTTTACAGAGTCCGGGGAAGTCCTTGTCCCCGGAATTTATTCAGACTTTACAAAGGATGAAATGATGGCGTTTGCTGATTTGGTGCGCCCATATGTGGGGCAGGTTTCCCTGCGGGGAATTGATTACTAGGGAGTGTTTGACAATTGCTTTCGTGAGCTATGTCCCACTTTTATGGGAAATTTGGTTCCGGTGATAGCGCAGCAGCCGGCTGCGCTGACTGAATCAGCGCCAAATATAACGCAAAACCGGGCCTGCCGACGGCAGGAATGAATTTTTCTCCCCTTTCGGTGCGGTTTGGCCGTACCGAAAGGGGAGTTATTTTAATCCTGGTTTTCTAACCGCACATCCGTATACCAGTATCCGAAGCGGCCGTCCTGTGACGGCTGTTTTCTTGCCAGCACAAAATGCGGGAATCCGAACATGGATGCCATGTATTTTTCATTGCTGTAATAATTGCCTGGGACCCCAAGTATGTACCGGGTGCGCCCCTTTGTCTCATCACCGATGCGTGCTAATATCAGATAACGGTAATTATAGTATCCGTGCAGCAGAAAGCTGTTATTGCCGTAGTTCCAGTTCTCCCTTGGAAGCAGTCCGATATCCTGGGGCTTAATTGTCAGGATTTCGCACCCATTGGCGCTGTCAAATGCCTGTATCTTGGGATACCGCTTGCGGAAGCCATCCCACAGCCTGCCCGGAAGGTCAGATTGCTGCTCCTCCTGCTCCAGCCGTTCTAACTCCTGGGGATTTCCCAGTACCAGAGTCTCCTCGCCTGCATCAACCACAGGTACTCTTTCCTCCGCCTGGCCAGCTGCTTCGCTGTTGTTACCCGCCTCCGGCCCGGCCGGCCGCATCAAGGACTGCCTGCCCTGGTTTGGCAGCTGGTTTGGCGGCAGATTTCCCGGCCGCTGGTTTGATACGGGCTGTCGGTTTTTCATCGATTGCTGGTTTTGCATGGGCTGCTGGTTCGGCATGGGCTGATGGTTCGGCATCGACGGCTGGTTCGGCATGGGCTGATGGTTCGGCATCGGCGGCTGATTCGGCATCGGCTGATTCCCCGACATCGACGGCCGATTAGGAACTGGCTGCTGGTTCACGGAACTTTGGCCCGGTATGTGCTGACGGGACGGCCTCATCTGATTGCCTGGCATCAGCTGGCGGGACGTCCTTGGCTGTTGATTGGACATGGACGGCTGGCATGGCATGGGCGGCTGCCCCGACATTGGCTTCTGCCCTGATATCGGCGGCTGTCCTGACTTGGGTTGTTGACCCGGAATGAACGGCTGCCCTGGCATGGGCTGCCGACCCGGCATGGACGGCTGTCCTGACATCGGCGGCTGTCCTGACTTGGGCTGTTGCTCCGACATTACCGGCTGTCCTGACATTGGCTGTTGCCCTGACATTGCCGGCTGATTCATCGGATACCGATCTATCATCCGCTCCTGGTCCGATTGTCCCCCGGAGGCGCCTGTATTCACTGTTCCCCCAGGCATATGCCTGCGGGGCATCCCAGGCCTGGTCATAATGTTTGGTCTGGGAACCGTCCTGTTTTCCGGCATATTATCAGGCTGCAGGGGAATTCGGGTATCAGGAACCATGCCTTCTTGTCTGGGCGCTCCCATATTCAGCGGGTCATGGGCAGTATATAGTTCACGGGGCACGCTTTCATTTTCCTCATAAAGCTGTTTTCTGATAGATGTAACATTCTTTTCGTCCCAGCTGTGCTGAGGATTCTGCTGCTTTCCTAAATCCCATTTTCCGTTCCAGGCCCTGGGGGCTGGTTCCTGCTCATTACCCGAGTCTGACATCATCATGCCATCCATCTGTTCCCTATCTTTCATTGGCGTGATTCCTGCCAGGCCGCTGTTTCGTAAACCTGCCGTATTCTCTGACTCTGACGCTTTTTCCAATCCTGCCGTTATCTCTGACTCTGCCGCATTCTCTGACTGGCTCTCTAATTGGGAATCCGGGATGCCTCCTGATTCTTCTGCTTCCTCTATTCCATCCGGCATTTCATCCGATATTCCATCCGGCAGGGATTCCGGCTCCAGCTTCATACTGTCTTCTGCATCCGGCAGCAGCTCCGGTTCCAGCGTCAAATCGTCTCTGTCATCCTGCCTCTCCTGGTTTTGGGACACTTGGGCCGGATCTGCTCCTGTTGACACCGGCAAAATTTCTTCTGCCCCGACTTCTTTTTCCGCAGCCTGATCCGATGCTTCTGCCATGTGATTGGCCTCATTTTCCGCCTGATATACTTCTTCTGACGTTTGGGCCAGTATCTCTGCATCCTCCGCGGCCCTTGCACCTTCCGGCGCCTCCGCGTTCTCTGCAGCTCCATGGCCGGCAGTCATTTCCGTAAAATCATCCTTCAATCCACTGTCCGCATCCGGTTCTAAAGAGGATTTCTGAATCCCGCTCTGTCTGCCGGCAGCACTCATCTGACGCGCCCCTGCCGGAGAACTGCTGAGCACAGGGCCGTCTCCGCCTTCTGCTGCCTTTTCACCGGACCGCAGCTCCTGATTCAGTTCTTCCACTTTTCTATGTATCTGCGCTTCTGCATCTCCCACTTTACTGGAGGTCACATCCGCCAGCTCCACTTCCGCTGCATGGGCCACCGCATCCTCCCAGATGGTCGTATATGCCCGCCATGTATCCCCCTGTTCATGAATCGTCAGGCCATAGCACTGGTCCATGCTGCTGCCGGAATCAGCGGCATTTTCCACATTTACCACGGCACGGAACTCACCGCCGCCGCTGCGGATAAATATACTGCCCAGAAAAATTTCTTTTCCCGGGGCCAGCAGATAAACCCCCAGGTCGCTGCTTCCAACGTAAACCTTCTTTACATTTACGCTGAGTTTGCATTGCCCATTCCGGGATTCCAGCTTGGCAAACCCAATATTCTTTCCTTTTACCTCGCCTTCATAGGCGTAGATATAAGATATCAATCTCCGATAATTGGTCATACTTTCACTCCTCGCACCCATAATCTGCAGCTGCCCTGAACACGGCCTATCTGCTTTTATAAATATTTTATGCATTTACCCCTTGAAAGTATGTTAGGAAAATGTTATCCTATATTTAAAGATTTATAAAAATTTTTTCCAAATTAGTGACCCTCTGGAAATCCAGGGCACCGCAACTACTAATAATGTATGGAAAGGTGGCAATTATTATGAAAATCTACAAAGCAAAAGATTACGATGAATTAAGCCGCAAGGCAGCCAGCATCATCGCTTCCCAGGTACTGATGAAGCCTGAATGTGTCCTTGGCCTGGCAACCGGATCCACCCCAATCGGCACTTACAAGCAGCTGATCGAATGGTACAACAAAGGTGATTTGGATTTCTCCGGTGTAAAGAGCGTGAACCTGGATGAATACAGAGGGCTTACCAGGGATAATGACCAGAGCTACTACTACTTCATGTATAACAATCTCTTTAAGCACATTAACATCAACATGGATTGCACCAATGTTCCCGACGGCACCCAGCCTGACAGCGATAAGGAGTGCTCCCGCTACGAGGACGTGATTAAGAGCCTGGGCGGCATAGACCTGCAGCTTCTGGGCCTGGGGCATAACGGCCATATCGGCTTTAATGAGCCGGACGAAGAATTTGCCAAGACCACCCACTGTGTGGACCTGACCCAGAGCACCATCGAGGCCAATAAGCGTTTCTTTGCTTCCATTGATGATGTTCCGAAGCAGGCTTATACCATGGGTATCGGAACCATTATGAAGGCTAAAAAAATCCTTCTGGTTGTCAGCGGTTCTGACAAGGCTCAGATTCTCCATGATGTGCTCTGCGGCCCTGTAACTCCTCATGTTCCCGCATCTGTACTTCAGCTGCATAACGATGTAATAGTTGTTGCTGACGAGGCAGCCATGGCTAAATTATAAAATCAGGCCTGCGTATCACCGGCATACTTAATAATGATAATTTATCATTGGAAACCTTATATTATAGGAACCATGCCCCTTTCTCCGACCGGAAAGAGGCATGGTTTTTTAATCTGCGGAAAAACAGAGGCGGCTGCCCCTTAGTGGAATTACCACATACAGGACAACCGCCTCAGTTTGAATTCTTAACTTAAACTTTTATTTTCCAGACCGCTTTACTGAATATATTTATTCAACAGACTCATAGTCCGCGTTATAGGTAAGATAATCACTATCTCCCTGCTTAATGTCGTCGCCTTCATAATTGCCGCCGTTCACCTTAAGCTTAAGCTTGGACAGCTCAAAGTTTTCAGTGAATGTATTGCCAATCTCAGTGAGGAACATCTTGTCGGAACAGCCCTCTGCGCTCTCAGCCTGATTTAAGTCCAGGGTTCCAACCGCGTTCTCATCTTTTCCCTCAATATCAAAGCTAAGGACCTCTGTGCCGTCAGTCAGCACACCATATTCAATCAGCTTGTCCACCAGAAGCTGTGCGTCCAGACCTTCCGTGTCCAGGGAATCCATATCCTGCACCAGGCTTCCGCCGCCGCCGTGATATATGGAAATCACAGCTACCGGCATAACGTTGGGATCCGGAACTTTATCGCTGGCCCCGCCTGTGCTTGGGGGAACCATATCCTCCTGGGATTTAGCTGCAGCCGCAGCAGTGGTTTCTTTTTTCTGTTTTTCAGTGGTAGGTGTACAGGCTGCCAGGGATACTGCCATCAGGACGGTCATAACACCAATCAACCATTTTTTCATAATTGTAAAGCCTCCTTAAATAATCCTCTTAAAAGCTTCTGAACCAGGTATTGAGCTTTGTCAGCGCCTTTACCAGGGCCTCCAGCTCTTCCTCTGTCAGTTCTTTTACTACGCTGTCTATCATCTGTTCATGAAACTTCTTATGATGATAATAAGCCTTAACTCCTTTTTCTGAAAGGGATATGAATACGACCCTGCGGTCCTCACTGCTGCGGTTACGGACTACATAGCCCTTTTTTACCAGGCTGTTCACGGATATAGTTAATGTTCCCACCGTGACCGATAGTTCCCGGGCAATGGATGACATGTTCTTTGGCCTGTCTATGCCGATAGCGTCTATGACATGCATATCGTTATTGGTAATATCACTAAACTCCGAGGTGATAATTGCCTTCTGCTCTATATCATTGACATCGCGGAACAGGCTAACCAAAACTTCATTCAGCGTCTCGTAAGCTCCCACGTTTCTCCCTTTCACTTTCTGCTTCAAAAGCTTCTTACTGATTGTACAGTATTTTAAGTGTTCGCACAACCCCCTAAATCCTTATAAAATTCTTAAAAGGTTGTGATTTTTTTGTTTCATTTACATTTTTATCCAGATTTACTTATTAAATACAAGACGCGAAAATGTTTCTCCCCGTTCCTCAAAATTCCTGAAGATGCCATAGCTGGCCGCGGCCGGCGACAGCACGCAGCTTGTGCCGGGTCTCGTTATCTGACGCGCCCGCTTGACACCGTCTTCCAGATGCTCCGCCAGTATAAGTCTGGCCCTGTTCTTAAATTCAGGATAATACTTATGTATCTCCTGGTATATCCTTTTGCCCGTGGCCTCCATCAGGATGATATGGGGCACCTGGCAATCCGACAGATATTCAATCAGTTCCCTGTAGTCGATTCCCCGATCCATACCGCCTATGAGAACTGTATCCGTATCCTTCAGCGTCTTAAGGGCCTGAATGGTGGTATCGCAAATCGTAGAGATGGAGTCGTCATAATATTTCACTCCCTCCCGCTCCCCAATATACTGAAGCCGGTGGGGAAGGGGTTCGTATGTCTTAAGCCCCCGGGCAAAAACCTGGTCATCCATTCCCAATATGCTGCACACCCCATAAGCCACGCCGATATCAAAATAATTATGCTGTCCCAGAAGCTTGATTTCATCCGTGGGGATACAAAAAGACTTTCCCCGGAAGTGAACCCAGGTTCCGTCCTGTTCCTGAACCACGTCCAGCTCTTTGCCGCTGCCGTCCATACCTGCCCTTATCAATCCGGACGGACAGGTTCCCTCCTCCGGCAGGCACTGTACGTTGCAGATCAGAATGTCATCCGGCCTCTGGTTTTTAAAGATATGATGCTTGGCCTCCACATACTTTTCCATGGTACCGTAATGGTCCAGATGCTCTTCATGGATGTTCACCAGAATTCCTATATGGGGTGAAACCGTCATATATTCCAGCTGATGGCAGGAGAGCTCAAACACAATCCTGGTGTCTGGCTTTACTTCCTCCATGTGGTCCAGGGCCGGTATACCTATATTGCCCACCAGAAGGGCATCCATGCCCGCCTGCTTAAGCAGATGATACAGAAGGGTCGTGACCGTACTCTTGCCCTTGGTTCCTGTGATTCCGATAATCTGATCCCGGAAACACTGGAAAAACACCTCTGTCTGCGACAATATACTGCACCTGTATTCATTTTCAGGCCGCTCCAGCACAATGCCCGGACTTTTAAATACAACATCGTAGTCATCCATACATTTCTGGTAATCCGGACCGGTATGCCACACAGTACCGTCCTCAGGCAAGGCAGCAGGAGCCTTTAAATCCGCTATGTCCAGGGCTTCATATGTTCCCAGCCGCCTGAGGACATTCCAGGTGGACTGCCCTTCCCTGCCATAACCCAGAAGCAGTATGCGCTTCCCCTTAATCCAGGGCTCTATCTTCTCTATCACGTTCGTTCTCCTTACAAGCCGTCTGCACAGTATTTCCTCACCAGCCCCGCTAAGTCATCCGGAACCAGGTTATTCCCATCATAATAGGTTGAGTACTGGTCTCCCCTGGTTCTAAAGGTCTGATACAGGTCTGTGGTTTTATAATAGGAAAGAAGACAGGGCAGCGCCTCACCTGCTTCCTCCAGCCCTTTGATCGTAAGTACGATGGCTGTATTAATTTCATCACGGCTGCCCACACACTCAAAGGGTTTCTCTTCCTCTATCCCAATCAGCTGGTCCAGGGTTTCCTTCATATCCCAGTCATCCAGCATGTTCCGGCCAAAGATATCCCTGACTTCCTGAGGTTTAAGAAAGGGCGACAGAATCAGATACACAAACAGGCACTTGGGGCAGTGCCCGCACCAGGAATCAGTCTTGCTCCCGGCATTACAGCTTCGGAATATGCCGTGGTACTGCTTCTGCCCCGCAAAAAACCTGGCAATCTGGAATTCACTCAAAGGGCGCAGCATACTGAAGTAGTACGCGCTCCCATTCAGATATGTTGTCTGATAATAATGGAAATCCTCCTCAAACTTAAAGCTTTTGGAATACTGGTGGTTGACCGTGCTACCCTGAACCGTGCTCTCGTTGGCACTGGATTCGTTGGACAGGGCCACCATGGTCAGGCCATGCATCCTGGCTGCTATAATGCCGGAAAATGCCACCAGCGCGGAAAAAGGCGTATGCCCATTCAGATATCCCTGACGGTTAAGCTCCAGCATGTTGGAATCCAGGGTGCGCTTTGCGCTTATGACATGGGACGCGTCCAGGCCCGCCACCTCGGTGGTGTGTATGGTGGCCCCTCTGGGATTGATAATATAGGCGCAGACAGGCTTTCCCGCCAGACGCAGAAGCTCCAGCGTCACCGCGGAATCCTTTCCTCCGCCTATGGGGACCAGGACGCCGTTACCTTTCCCATCTGTTTCCACACCACATTCCTCATGCCGCTCTTTATATTGGTCTGTGCAGGGATCTTTAAGCTGGCCCGCGCACTGAGTCTCATGCGGACCCGCGCACTGTATATCCATAAAATGATTGGGATCCGCTTCCTTTATACCGTTCACATAGAAAAATTCACCCAATCCGTTAAAATACAGATCCTTCCACCAGTCAATCTGGTCCTGGTTCAGCCGTCCGGCTTCCACTGTCACAGTGGGCGGGCAGGCTATTTTCCAGTAGCTTATCAGCTCCACCATTCCCAGAGAAAATATCATGTCCTGCATGAGCCTGTCTTCTGACCATCTGCGGCAGTCTCCCTCTGCCTTGGGAAACACCCATACCGGTGCAAACTCAGACAGTCCCAGGGTCTCAAACCGGTATGTGATCTTCAGGCAGCTGTCATTTTCCTCTATCTCATATCCTCTGTAAGCAAACCGGGGATACTGTTCCCGCAGGCTCAGATACTGTTTCATTCCTCATTCCTCTTCTCTTCACAGCATAAACCCGCTGTATGCCAGCGTATGGCCGGAGCGTCCAGCCGTAATGCTCATTCCGGCTGTCCGCAGGCATACCCTAAGGCCCTGATGTAATCCTATACAGGGCGCACATACAACGGATTCCCTTTTACTATGGCTATTATAGTCAATAACCCTTGATATTGCAATGTTTTTTTACACACCAGCAGCCGCCGGACGCAGCTTTATCTGACTGCACCCGCCAGCACCACGCTGGCCGCCACTCCCGCCGCCGTGGCAATAAGCCCCCCGGCCAATGTATACCTGGTCCTGGTAATGCCTACGCTGCCAAAATATACGCTCAGGCAGTACAGCACTGTCTCCGTACTGCTCATGAGTACGGATGCAATAAGTCCAAGCGAGGAGTCTGTTCCGTACTCCTTAAATATGTCCAGCACCAGCCCTGTGGCTGCTGAGTTGGATACCAGACGCACCAGGACCACAGGCACAATTTGGGGAGGTATGTGCAGAAGGGCCGCAGGCATCTGCAGCAGCTCTCCCAGAAAATCCAGAAAACCGGATGCCCTGAGGACTCCCACCGACACCAGAAGTCCCACCAGGGTCGGCAGGATACCTGCCACTGTCTTCATGCCGTCCTTTGCCCCGTCTATGAAATCGTCCAGCACCGGACGGCCCGATAAAAGGCCGAATCCCACAATATAAAAAATCATCAGAGGGACCATTGCCTCTGACAGGAAAATCAGGAATTTCATATATCAGTTCCAGGTCCGTTTGTTTATTACATCTTATTCCCCTGATCTTTGTTTCATGACGGGAAATGCCCCTGCGCCTTGTCTCCCCTGTTATCATAAAAACTGCGGGGCCCTTCCCCTGTCTTTGGCAGCGGCGCAAGAGGCACATCCTCATCCAAAATCATTATTTGGGCCGGATCCTCCGGCCATTGTGCCATGGGTACCTGCAAAGTATATACCATGGCAATTACATCCAGGTCACATTTTACACATTTGCTAAATTTCTAAATTTTTACTAAAAGCCCTCTACACCTGTATCATCCTCACCATCCGCATCAGTTCCAGTGCGCTCCTGAAGCTGACAACCTCTCCCTTTGTGATTCTCCCGCGCACACTTCCCTGCAGACTGGAATTCTGTCTGTATTTTATATAGACCACCAGCACTTCCCTGGCCTTTAAGGCATGCTGGAAAGGAATCCGGTCTATGCTGTACACCAGATTATCCCTGCTGACCTGGGGATGATGGGCACTGTCCTCCCGGTACTGCCTTTCCATCTCTCTGTTCAGGAACCTGTAATCCGTAGTGGGATAAGGAGCCCCCACCCAGTTGCACATCTCATCCAACTTTAATACCATGGCTCCGGCCCCGTTAAACAATACCGGTTCTCTCAGATAACAATTGTAGATTTCCCCCCAAGGCTCCCCTTCCCTTGTGCCCTGGATACATACCAACATTGTACTTGCCCTGTCGGATACGATTAGTTCCTCAATTCGTTTTATGGCCTCTTCGTCCTGTACTAATGTGCCGCCCATATTATCAGCTCCTCTTCCCTCTTATGCTCTTTGATTTCCGGATTACAACAGAATCCCTCTTTTGTTGTAAATTTCCGCGCCATCTGTCTCCCCCCGCCCATCCGGGCATAATTTTGCGGTTCATCCGCGCAAAATTGCACACACAAAAACCAGGCCGGTTAGACATAGCTTTAACCAGCCTGGTTTTTGTGGGATAACAGCCGTAAAACTCAACAGCTTTTCACATTCATATGGCATACGTTCCAAATATGTAGTATAATAATTCTTAACAGAACTCCGGCGTTTACAACAAAAGAGGGATTCTGTTGTATCTGTCTATCAGCAGATTCATTTTCTCCAGTTGTCTCAGGTGATTCTCCCCGCTTTCCATTGTATAGATTCTGGTTGTGTTGACACTGCTGTGTCCAAGTATGTCAGCCAGCCTTACCAAATCCTTTTCCTGACTGTAATACACCCTTGCAAACAAATGCCTGAGATTATGAGGGAATACCTTGTCCGGATTAATCCCTGCCTTACGGCTGATTTGTTTCATCTCCCGCCAGATGTTACTCCGGTCCATGGGCTTTCCGCTGCGCGTGACGAATATCATACCGGATATAATGTTTCTCTTTCTTGCATATGCCTTAAGAAGCCTGCACAATCCGTTGGTCAGGAATACGGTTCTTACCTTTCCCTTGCAGTCCACCTCCGCAACCTGCTTATCCACCGCATTCACCGTAATGAAGCTCAGCTCGGATATACGGATTCCGGTGGAGCATACGGTCTGCAGCAGCAGGCTAAGCCTCTCATTCCCCTCACCGCGGGCAACGTTTACAAGCCGTATATATTCCTCCCGTGAAAGCTCCCTCTGCCCGGGACAGAACATCCTATGCTTTACTTTTATGAGCCGTACCGTGCAGTCCTCCCAGCCAAACCACTTAAAGAAGCCGTTCAGTGCCGCAAGGGCGCTGTTGGCTGTAACCGGTGAAAACCGTTCCCTTAACGTATCTTTCCACACAATCACCAATTCCTTACTCATCGGCTTTCCATCGGCATATTTCCTGAACAGGTTCAAATAATAAAAATATTTCTTAATGGTGCCGGTGCTCATTTCATTCTGATGCATCTCCCCGCAATAGTCCTTTATCATATTGTCTGTGATTATTCTCTTAGCCATGTCCGTTCCTCCTTGGGTTGTCCCGGGTCTGTCCCTTATGGGGTAGGCTTCCCATTCATTGGCGGATTATTCTGCTGTAATGCTTCGGTATAACAGGTAATGCCAAAAAGGCACCCGAAACCAAAGCAGTTCCGGATGCCCGTTCATAACCATATCATTCTCATAATTACGCCCTGAAAAGCTGCGTATTCCAGCTTCTACAGGCCAAGGCCCTTGCTCACATTCACTACAAAGTCCTGTACATTGGTCACAATGCTTTTGGCAGACAGGCTTCCCCTGTCACCCAGTTTATTCACGGCGAATTCAGACACATCTACACTGTAAAAATACACCTGGCGTATGGTCCCGTCCGGCATAACACGGAAGGAAGGAGTCATATTGCCCGTTGCAATGGAGTGAAGGGTGGTGGCCATACAGATGACCGTGGTAGCTTTCCTCACACAGTCTCTCATGGCATCCTGGCCCTCATATACATTGGCGTACACCTCCGGCAGCGGGCCGTCGTCACGGATGGAACCCACCAGCACAAAGGGTACATCCTTCTTCACACAGCTGTATATGATGCCGTTATCAATCCCCTCCTTCTCAACAAAGGCCGGAACGGAGCCGTGGAATTTTACCCGGTTGATGGTGTCGATGTGGTTGTAATGACCGTTTGGCTGGCTGTACTGGGTATAGATGTTCTGACCCAAAGCAGTGTTTAAGTAAGCCCCCTCCAGGTCATGAGTGGCCAGCGCATTGCCTGCTAAAAGGGCATCCACATACCCGTTCATCACCAGTTTTGAAAAGGCTTCCCTGGAATCGGAATCAAAAGCACAGGCAGGTCCCATGACCCAAACCACATATCCGTGTTCCCTCTCATGGCGTAGCAGCTCATAAATGTTATCATAATCCTTGGAAAAAGCCGTCTCCCTGGAGCGTCTCTGGCGGAAGGCAAATGCTTCGTCATGGCCTCCCTCTCCCTCGTCAAAGCCGTGGGGATATACGAAAATACCGTCCTCACAGTTCTCGGTCCTCCCCGTAAAGACCAGGTCTCCCTGTTTTAAGTTCCTAAACTCCCTGACATAAATCTTCCCATTCTCGTACACTGCCACGCAGTCCATACGGCTCTCTTCTGCCAGCAGCCACTGGCCCTTAACCTTAAAATACTCCGGGAAAATGGTGGTTGCATGGTAATGCTCCGGCGCCACCTTATCCTTGGGCGCCGGGGCCGTTACAGCGTCCGGTGCATCCGTAAATTGGCTTTGGCTGAAATCCGGCTCCTTATATTTTACCAGTTTAAAAGACATTGCGTTATCCCCCTATACGGTTTTGTTTATGGATTTAAGCATATCACGATTACCGCCGCCGCGCAATGACGCCAGGCCATGTTTTCCACAGCCTGGCGTTATAATATTGTATATGGTTGTATGTTGCCTAAGGATTTACCACATTCTGCTCCCCTACTCCACAAACAAAGCCGTGGAATAATACCGGTCCCCGCTGTCAGGCAGCAGTGCGACAATGGTCTTTCCCTCATTCTCAGGCCGCCTGGCAACCTCAATCGCAGCATACAGTGCAGCACCCGATGAAATGCCGGTAAGAAGCCCCTCTGTCCTGGCCAGCATCTTTGCTGTTGCAAAGGGCGCTTCATTATCCACTGTTATGATTTCATCGTATACGCGGGTATCCAGAACCTTGGGTATGAATCCGGCTCCAATTCCCTGAATCTTATGAGGGCCGGCGCTTCCTCCGGAAAGAACCGCCGATGTGGACGGCTCCACGGCTATTACCTTGATGCGGGGATTCTTTTCCTTCAAGTATGTTCCGGTCCCTGTAAGGGTGCCTCCTGTTCCCACGGACGCCACAAATATATCTACCTGTCCGTCCGTGTCCTGCCAGATTTCCGGACCCGTACTCTCCATATGAGCCCTGGGATTCACCGGATTATCAAACTGTCCCGGTATGAAACTGTCCGGAATCTCTTTTGCCAGCTCCTCCGCTTTCTCAATGGCACCGCTCATCCCCTTCTCACCAGGTGTAAGCACAATCTCAGCCCCATATGCCTTCAGTATATTGCGGCGTTCCACGCTCATGGTATCCGGCATGGTCAGTATCATCCTGTAACCCTTGACTGCCGAGACAGCGGCCAGGCCAATGCCTGTGTTGCCTGAGGTAGGCTCAATGATAACGGAACCCGGTTTCAGCCGGCCGGTACGTTCCGCGTCCTCAATCATGGCCTTCCCAACTCTGTCCTTTACACTCCCAGCCGGATTAAAGTACTCCAGCTTCACAAGAAGACGCGCTTTCAGCTGTTCCTTCTTCTCGATGTTGGTCACCTCTACCAACGGGGTGTTGCCTACCAGTTCAATGGCTCCCTTATAAATCTTAGACATAGCTTCCACCGTTCCCTCACAGGCGTGCAGGGCCTTTCTTATTTATTCATAGTTTGTCACTAGGTTTTCTAGGATTATATGTCCGGAGAGGCATTTTGTCAAGTATTAATTCTTGCAAAGATGCAGTGATTCGTAATGGATTCATAATTCTGCAGATTCATAATTTAACCCCTGATACTTGCTTTTGTGGGCATATAATGTTATATTGTAACAACCAGACGATAGAGGAATATAAGTATCTGTCGCTCATTATCCTATATTTTATAATATCTATATATATCTGGGTCTTAATGATCCATCTTAGTATTCTGCCCCGTATGTGTCGGGCAATGATTTCCATTCTATCATAAACTACACAATGAATCTGCTAATATATAAAAGGCAAAGGTGCTATTGTCTGGCTTAAGAGAAAACGTTATAATGGGGATAGGTTCTTATATGGCTTGCCGGAACAGGAGGCTGTATGGGTGAAAGAAACCTGCGTGAGCAGGGAGAAACAAATGGATTCGGTCAGTTGGAGGACAAGGTAATGAAAACAGCAGCTCAGTTTTTCGGGGAGGATCTGCTTCCCTATATAGGCGTAAAAGGAAAAATCCTTACAGTTGCGCCTACGGAGCATGTTCATCTGGAGATGCGCAGGCTGGAAGAGGATTTTAATTTCATCATGGAAAAGGGAGCAATACGGCATCTGGAGTTTGAGAGCGACAGCATCACGGAACAGGATTTAAGACGCTTCCGGGAATATGAAGCTTACATAGGAATGATATACAGTGCTCCTGTAATGACAACCGTGATCTGTACTTCCAATACAAAGGTCCAGAAAAAGGAACTGATTAATGGGGACAGTGTCTACAGGATAGAGGTGGTACGGCTAAGGGACAGGAATGCCGATAAGGTCTTTAAAAAACTGAGACAGAAAATCCATAAAGGTAAGAGACTGCGCCGCCGTGACGTCTTTCCCCTGCTCCTGACCCCATTAATGTCAGGGGATATGGAAATGAGTGAGCGTATTTATCAGGGCATGGAGTTTCTCCAGTGTGAAGAACTGCAAATAAGCGCTGATGAGAGAAAAAGGATGCAGTCCGTACTGTATGCACTGGCTGTAAAGTTTTTGAGCAGAAATGAATTAGAGCGAATAAAGGAGAGGATTGGAATGACTGTATTAGGAAAGATGCTTTTGGAGGAAGGGATAGAAAAAGGAATTGAGAAGGGTATAGAACAAGGAATGGAGCAAGGGATAGAGAAAGGTGTAAAACAGGGGCAGGGGCGTGTCAATGCACTTATTGTAAAGCTGGCAGAAGCCGGAAGGATGGAGGACATCGTACGGGCTGCATCGGACCGTGAGTACCAGGATCATCTGTTTAGTGAATTCGGATTATAACCTAGAAATACCGGCATATCAGGAGGGCGTGAAACTCTCTGGTATGCCGGTATTTTATGAAACCTTCCTAAATCATATTCTTTTTATCTTGTCGGTTCCGCCATAACCCCATTTGAGTCAAAGGTATAGGACACACCATCAATATCCATGGTAGTATCATGAATCATGACGCCATTGGTGTCCAGATAATACCAGGCACCATCCACCTCAACCCATCCTGTCTGCTTCACATACCCCTTCATGTAGTACCATCTGCCGTCCACATGCTTCCATCCGTCAGCAGGAATCACGGCACTGTAATCCGTAAATGCCAGCTCGATGGTCACATTGCCGTTAATGCCATCCACTGAACCGGTATCAGTACACTGCCAGATAGTGCGGTTTGGATAACTGTTCACAGTCCCGTATCTGGCATACCATATATCATAGGGAATCTGGCCGGTGTCCATATTTCTGGTCAGCCATTCATTGTTCCCATATACCACCGGATGATACCCGGCATCAGAAATGGTCTTACAGAATGCGTTTACATTGTCTGTTATCTGCTGCCGGGTCAGTCCGTTGTCCAGAAGATGCTGGGATTCCACATCATAGGCAATGGGATAGGATATGGGGAAATCCTTAATTACCTTCAGCACGAAATTGGCCTCGTCAATGGCGGTCTGTACGTCCAGAGCCTGGGTATAGAAAAACACCCCGGTGTCAATGCCGTTTGCAAATGCCTCTGTGACATTCCTGTCAAAATATGGGTCTTTATCCTTATAATAGCCCACCCGTATCATGGCAAATGACACGCCGTCCGATGCCACCCTGGACCAGTCTATACCGTTTTCATTGGCCCGGTTCTGGTACTTGGTCACGGTGATGCCCTTTTCCAGCGCCCCTGCTATGGGCGCTCCTGACGCATCCACATACTGCCCGTTCTCCAGTGACCAGGGCTGGGCCCCGTAAGCTGCTGCCGGCGCAAACAGCGACATGGCGCCTATAATGGCCGCCGCCGCGCATGCTGCCGCCCTCTTTCCCTTCGTTACCGGCTTTGCAGTCTTTCCCGACGCTCCGGTCCTTCCCGGCCCTCCCGTCTTTCCCGGCCCTCCCATCTTTCCCGGCCCTACCGTCTTTTCCGACGCTCCAATCTCTCCCATCTTTCCGGCCTTTCCCAACATACTCATCGCATCCACCTCATACTCTCAGATTCCATATTAATGCATATGTTTTTTATTTTAGCACAAAGGCCTCTCCATCGTGTTGAGGTTTTCTTAATGTTTCCTTTCAACTTAAGAGTATATGATGACCTCCGGCCTAGAAGTTAAATTCATTTTCCCAGTCAAAGTCCCCGGATTCCTCCAGGCTCCGGGGCCAATGGCCGCACCAATCCGGCACTTGGGGATGCTCTACCCGATCCAGACTGGGGGTGTACGGCTTTAAATCCAGCACAGGACTTCCCTGCCTGGCATCTGCATAAGCAATGTAGATAACACCGGCCTCATGGTCTATATAGAGAATCTGCGCCACACTAAGGGCAATGGGGTTAGGCCTCTGGGGGGACCGGGTTGCAAATATGCCCATTGTATCCGGCCCCTGCTTATAGGGGCTTTCCGCCTCAAGTACGCTCCTGTTTTCCTCATCGTCGCAGCCGTCAAACCACCAGAGTATGTCTGCATGTCCAAAGCCCTCCAGGGACTTAAGGGCCGGGATGTATTCCGGCAGGAGCTTTACGTACATACCATCCTTGTCCATTTCCATTGTGCCAATCTGTCTTACTGTAAATTGTTTCATACTGAAACCTCCTTCACTTGATATAGGCTGAGTTTAAACCCTCTCACGGTGTCAGAGTCAATATGCGCCGGACCGGTGTTTGTACTTCTGTAAGAAATTTCTGAGAGTCAGATTCATCCCAGGAGCCTATATGGCAAATCTGCCGGCTTGGCCCGGCTATTTCATACTGGCGGTGTTCTTCCATCCAGCAGGCAAAGGCATGATAGGATAATCCGATATTTTCATATGGACCATAGACCATAATACAAGCCATATCCTCCACTGGCTCTGTCTCCCTGAAGCAGAAACCGCCCTTGTCCGCTCCTTCTCTTTCCACCATAACCCCCACCTCTATATCTACTCCGTCCTCCGTGATCCCCCCATTGTGATAAATGGCAAGATTGTTAATGCCCGGCCTCAGTTTTACCTGTTCTTCCCTCACAAAGGCATAGAGCTGTTCCCAAAGCCTACCTTCACAATAATAATCTGCCACAGTTTTTCTCAGAGACAAAATCTTACAGCCGGGAACAGATTTTATGGTCACGTTATAATGGGTTTCTATGGTACTTTCTTTAAAATCTCTCATGGCAATTTCTATCTTCCGTATGCGCTGCTGTTCCAGCCGGATTGAATCTAAAAGCTGTCTTTTCTTGTCCTCCAGATATTCTGTCACACTGCTGCTCTCCCAGCATTCCATCACAGCACCTATCTCCGTCACATTAAAGCCCATGTCCCTAAGCAGGCAGATTTTCTGCAGGACAGGTATCTGGTCTGTGGTATACATCCGGTACCCGGTAAATTTGTCAATAACAGCAGGCGTTAAAAGCCCTGCATCATCATAGTAGCGAAGCATTCTTACCGATACCCTGGTTAGCTTTGAAAATGCTCCGATGCGGAACATAAAGCCACCTCCCTTCATCTGTTGTATCCAGTATACCGTCTCTTTCGGCATACTTCAATGCACCGCCTGAACCTACCGGTCCATAATCCTGCAGAATATCACCGCAACCACTGTGCTGATAAAGGTAGCCGCCAGGGCAGGCCCTACAATGGCTGTGGGGTTCACGCTTCCATACTGGCTCCGGTATGCAATCATGTTCATGGGTATAAGCTGTAAGGAGGATATGTTGATAATGAGAAATGTACACATTTCATTGCTGGCAGTCCCCTCCTGCCTGGCCGCACCGCCCTTCCTGCGCTCCTCCTCCACCTTTTTCAGCTCTTCCATGGCTTTTAAGCCGGCCGGCGTTGCGGCCCATCCCAGGCCCAGTATGTTGGCAATCATATTGACGCTTATCTGCTTCCTAGCCTCCCCATCCGGGTCCAGCCTTGGAAAAAGGAAGGTGAGTACCGGTCCCATTTTTCTTGCCAGCTGGTCCACCAGTCCGGAGCGGTGCCCGATTTCCAGCACCCCTGTCCACAGGGTCATAACACCCAGCATGGTGATGCACAGGGTCACAGCCTCCTTCGACGCCTGGATTGCCCCATCGGTCACCGCCGTCATCTGACCGTGAAGCGCCCCCCAGAGTATTCCTGTCAGTGTCATTCCTGCCCATAAATAATTCAGCATGTTTCTCCGCCTGTTTCATGGCATTCTTATTCCATTCTATTCCCGGTCCCGCTATATATTCCCATATCGGCACCCCTTACGAACTATTTCACCCAATCTTTCCCAAATATTTATAATTGCGCCTTCTCCGTAAGAATTATTACATGGGCTTGCGTAAAATTTACAGTTCATTACGTTTACATAACTTCTATTGACCCTGGAGCGGCTCCATAGTATATTCTCACCATGTCAGTGATGACAACGTGCGGCGCCGGCCAGAACACCGGCGAAACGGCAGCCGCATCCCCCTAAAAGACAATTAAGGTAATAATCCTGAAATCAATGGACTGAATGACAGACTGAAAGGAGACATGATTATGAAAAGACAGGCAAAATGGTTTCTGATTCCATGTGCAGCCATGGCCCTGACCATGGGAAGCGCACTGGTATCATTTGCAGCCACCGGATGGGCTGAGGAAAATGGCGAATGGGTCTATTATAACAACGATGGCAGCAAAGCCACCGATGTATTCAAGAAATCCGGCAACAACTGGTTCTATCTGGATTCCGACGGAAACATGGCTAAAAACCAGCTGATTGAGGACGATGACAATTATTTCTATGTCAACTCAGCAGGTGCAATGGTCACTAACCAGTGGCGCTCCATTGAAAATGAAGACGCAGGCTCAGACGAGCCGGATGAGTGGTGGTACTATTTCCAGTCCAACGGCAAGGCTGTAAAGAAATCCGGAAGCAGTGACAATGTGAAGTTCGCCACCCTTCCCACCTCCACCGGACAGGCAAAGTTTACCTTTGACGACGAAGGACGCATGCTCTACGGATGGATTGATGAGAGCGGTGAAATGCTGACGGATGAGGATGCCTGGAAAAGCGGCATGTACTACTGCGGCGATAACGGAGACGGCCGCATGGCCACGGGATGGAAATACATCACTGCTGTAAATGACGAGGACGACGACAGGGAAGGGGATGGATACTGGTTCTATTTTTCCACCAACGGCAAAAAGACCGCGGACAACGACTCCAAGAAAATCAACGGACGGAAATACCGTTTTGACGAAAACGGCGCAGCCCACTTTGAATGGTATAACAATCCCGGCACCGCCTCCTCCTCTGCCGTAAACAAATACTATAACACAGAGGAAGAGTGCTGGATGTCCACCGGCTGGTTTAAGACCGTTCCCAGCGAGGATGTGGATCCGGAGGCCCACGACGATGATGAGGCCCACTGGTTCTACGCAGAGTCAAACGGCAGCCTGGTAACAGCCCAGATTAAAAAAATAAACGGACAGTACTACGGATTTGATGTAAACGGAAAAATGCTTCAGGGTCTCTACCGCATTGAATTTGAGGAGAATGGAAAGACCATCCGATCTGCTGAGGAGATTGAGGACGTGGACGAACTCCCGGATGAGGACGAGGACGGCGTATTCGTATACTATTTCGGTGATTCTCCTAAGGAAGGCGCTATGAAAACAGGCACCATGACCATGGAAATCGACGGCGACAAGTACTACTACAGCTTTGAGAAATCCGGCAGCAAAAGAGGGGCCGGAACAGACGGCATTGACGGTGATTCCATCTATGTGAAGGGCAGAAGGCTGGAAGCCGAGGAAGGCACCAAGTATCAGCCGGTTACCTATAAGGATGAGACCTACCTCATCAGTACTTCCGGTAAGCTGGTTAAGAACAAGAAGAATGTAAAGGATTCCGACGATGTATACTACAAGACAGACAGCAAAGGCAGAATTGTGGATTCCGGCACGGAAAAACTGGACTAGCAGGAGAGCCAGGCCGGAACCGCGCAGGAAAGTCACCTGCAGAAGTACCGGATGAATTATCAGGTGGGATTACATGAAAACATCCGTATAGTGAAAATCAAACATCCGAATGGAGAAAATCCCCACTTGACATCCCCCGGGGTACATGAGGTATACTGGTAGTACAACATAACAGGGCGGCCCGGAATCCCTTGGATTCCCGGACCGCCCCTAACCGGTTTTATAACCTATTTACAGAAAGGACGTTTTATTATGAAGCAGCTGAAGAAGCTGGCTTGCCGCGCTGTACAGGAATTATCCATAACCTTTCCCCCAAAGACTGTGTTATCCATCATCCTTGGTACAGCCATTACCACCTTTGGCATCTACAATATCCACCAGCAGGCGGATATAACGGAGGGAGGTATTCTGGGATTGATTCTGCTCTTTCATTTCTGGTTCGGCATGTCATCTTCCATACTGTCACCTGTGCTGGACGCCTTAAGCTATGCCCTGGGCTTTCGTTTCCTGGGCAAGGAATTCCTTAAGACCTCCATCTTCGCAACCATATGTATGGCCGGATTCTTCCGGCTCTGGGAACTGTTTCCCCCGGTACTTCCAAGTCTGGCTGACTACCCCCTTCTGGCAGCTCTGGCAGGCGGATGCTTCATCGGTACCGGATGCGGTCTGGTGGTCCGCCAGGGAGCTTCCTGTGCCGGGGACGACGCCCTGGCCCTGGTCATCTCCAAGGTTACGGGCTGCCGCATATCCAGGGCATACCTGCTGACGGACGTATCCGTGCTGGTACTGTCCCTGTCGTATATTCCCGCAGGACGTATCGTATATTCGCTTATAACAGTGACCGTATCCTCCTTTATGATTGACTTCATCCAGAACTTCGGCATTCCCAGGAAGGACGGGGACAACGGCAAGGAAACTGCGGCTGATAACGGATAAGGATACACCGGCTGATAACAGATAAGGATACACTGGCTGATAACGGGTACGGATACTTCGGCTGATAACGGGTACGGATAGGGGTAAGAACTCTTACCCCTATCATACCGGCGACGCAATCCTCTTAAAAGGCATATAGATTTCCAGACAATACGTAGTCCTGTCCTTTGCGAAAAAGGACGTCATATCATTGGCGTATACGCGCTCCGTGGGCTCCAGCCCATGTTTATGGGCCCACTGGACCATCTTATGAATCATATCAAAATCCGGAAGGGTATTCTCTGATTCCATAATAGTATAGATACATTCCGGTTCCTCGGTCATATGATACCGGCTCCGGTTAAACTCCCGGCCCAGTCCCTTTTCCAGTTCTTCATAGAACAGGAGAAGGGTTCCTTTTTCTTCCAGATCCTCTCCCGTGTAGGTCAGCATATTATAAAAATAAGACATATCCAGCCCCGGAATGGTGGAGGACAGCTTAAACCACGTTCTCAACCCTTCCTGCAGGTCGGAACAGGTGGCCATCACATAGGCTTTTGGAAATTTCCTTATGGAATATCTGCCCATACACTCCTCTATGCGGCTTATATCCTTTTCCACCAGCTTAAGCCTCATAATTGCCTGGCTGTGCCGCCTGAGGGCTTCCTCCTCCTCGGCCATGCGCTGCCTGACATGCTGTCTCATAGCGGATGTGGAGTTCTGTCCGCTCATAAGGCCTCCTATTTCTTCCAGGCTGGTATTCATTTTTCTGTGATAAAGTATGTACATCAATCTGTAGATATCATCCTCTGAATAATATCTGTACCCGTTTTCCTTCTTATCTGCGCGGATGATTCCCTTTTTCTCATAAAAACGCAGGGCATCCCTGCTCAGGCCGACCATCTGGGCAACGTCTCCTATGAGATACCCCCCTGTTTTCTCCGCCAACGCTTTTTCCATCTTCACACCCTCTGTTTCATTCAGTTTTTTCATAGCTACATTTTAAGACCTACCCTTTTGAGGGTCAATGGGCAGGCGGAAAATGAAAGAGAACCGTAATAAAAATGACAGATGGCAGGTCATGGAACAGCTCTGGATATCCGATGGTGGATAATGTGGATAACTTGTGGATATCTTTGTTAATTATCTGGGGATAAGGGTTGTCCCATTGTTCCGGATAACATAAATTCCCTGTAAAATAAGGAAAAAAGAGCCGGCATTAAGCCAGCTCTCCTGTTAATTCCTTCATAACGTTATCCACAGTATCAATTTTTTCCGCACGGTAAGCATTGCTTCCGCAGAACAAAAGGCCATGGTCCGTGTCGCCTTCCGCCGCATATACCAGTGCCATGGTAATGCAGTAGGGAATGGTCCTGATGTCACAGTGCTCCAGGCACTGGAAGCAGGACTTGATGGCCGGCCTGGTGCCGCCCTTTATCTGACTTAAGAAAGGATTTAAGATTGCCCTTCCCGGCATGCCCACAGGGCTCTGGGTGATGACAATATCTTCCTTTCCGGCGTTTATATAAGCCTGCTTATAAGCGTCAGAGGCATCACACTCCTCGGTCGTCACAAACCTGGTGGCAACCTGGACTCCGTCAGCCCCCAGCGCAAGCTGGTGCATCACGTTCTCATGGGTATAGATGCCGCCGGCCGTGACCACAGGAATATGTCTGCCGTACTTGGCTCCATATTCCTCCACTACCTTTATGACAGCCTTTACCTCCCGGTCATAGGCATCCCGGTCATAGGTGGCCGGCACATCGGAAGTGTCGGCGCCATAGGCGGATAACTGGTCCAGTGAGAATCCCAGATGGCCTCCGGCCAGCGGTCCTTCCACCACAACCAGGTCAGGGGCAATGTGGCATTTCCTGTCCCACATTTTGCAGATGACCATGGCTGATTTTGCAGATGATACAATGGGCGCCAGCTTAATCCTGCGGTCCGGCTTCTTCTCCATCTCAGCATAGGCAGCTTCCACATATTCCGGCAGGGACACAGGAAGTCCGGCACCTGATATGATAATGTCGGCGCCTGCCTTCACAGCCTCTTTAACCCACATATCATAGTGCTTGGTAGCCACCATGATATTGAAACCAATCGCGCCCTGGGGTGCGATTTCTCTGGCCAGCTTCATCTCCCTGCGGATGGACCTTAAGTTTGCTTCCACGAAATTGGTGGTGAAATCCGGCTCCCTGAAACCAATCTGGGCAGCTGAGATAATGCCCATGCCGCCGGCTTTTGCCACGGCACCGGCCAGCTTGTGCAGGCTGATGCCTACCCCCATTCCTCCCTGGATGATTGGTTTTTCAACTACTAAATCCCCGATTACCAATGGTTTTAACTCACTCATTACATTCTCCTAAATCTCTGGTACCTGTGCTCCCTAAGCTCCTCATCGCTCATGGCGAGATACGTTTTAAAGAACTCTGCCATGGCGCTGTCCATATATTCAGCGAGACGGTAGAGATTGTCCGTGCATGCTGGTTCTTCCTCAGGCACGATGCGTTCAATCAGCTTAAGCTGTAAAAGGTCCTTAGCCGTCACCTTCATGACCTTGGCGGCATCCGGCGCCTTCTTGCTGTCCTTATACAGAATGGAGGCAAATCCCTCCGGCGACAGAATGGAGTAAATGGCATTTTCCAGCATCCACACCTCGTCGGCCACAGCCATGGCCAATGCTCCGCCGCTCCCTCCCTCTCCGATTACAATGGAGAGCACAGGCACCCTGAGGTCTGATATCTCGAACAGGTTTCTGGCAATGGCCTCGCCCTGTCCTCTTTCCTCTGCCTCCAGCCCGCAAAAGGCTCCCGGCGTATCCACAAAGCAGACAACCGGACGGTTGAAGGTCTCTGCCTGCTTCATCAGGCGCAGCGCCTTGCGGTAGCCGTCAGGGGACGGCATTCCGAAGTTGCGGATAATGTTGTCCTTGGTGTTCTTGCCCTTCTGCTGTCCGATGACCGTCACGGGCATACCGTGGAACATTGCAATGCCTCCCACAATGGCTCCGTCATCCTTAAAATACCGGTCCCCGTGGAATTCAATGAATTCATCAAACATAGCGTTGATATAATCCGTGGCAACAGGACGGTCTGACTTCCTGGAGAGAAGAACCGTATCCCAGGCAGTTTTTCCACCGTCCGCCTGTAATTGGGATGGTTTATCCACAAATGTCCTGGCTGTCTCCACCGGATTCTTTAACTCTATGTTCATCTTGTGGCTGCGGTGCATATACAGAATCTGGCCAATGACCCTTTTCTGGTCCTTCCGCTCCACAATCTTATCCACAAATCCATGCTCCAGCAAAAATTCAGAACGCTGGAACCCTTCCGGCAGCTTCTGCCCAATGGTCTGCTCAATAACCCTGGGACCCGCAAAACCAATCAGCGCATGGGGCTCTGCCAGGATAATATCGCCCAGCATGGCAAAGCTGGCCGTGACGCCTCCTGTGGTAGGGTCCGTAAGTACGCTGATAAACAGCTGGCCGGCCTCATGATGGCGCTTTAAGGCAGCCGAGGTCTTGGCCATCTGCATCAGGGATACAATGCCCTCCTGCATCCTGGCTCCGCCTGAGCAGGCAAAGAGGATAACCGGCAGTTTTTCCCTGGTGGCGCGCTCTACTGCGTCGGTGATTTTCTCACCCACCACATGGCCCATGCTGCTCATAATGAAACGGGCATCGCAGACGCCCACTACCGCAGGATTTCCGTCAACTTTGCATTTGCCGGTGACAATGGCCTCGTTGAGGCGGCTCTTTTCCCTGGCAGCCATAACCTTTTTCTCGTATCCCGGAAAATTCAGAGGGTTGGAGAAGGGCATTTCCTTGTTCCATTCCTCAAAGGTTCCCTCATCCGCCAGCATCTCGATACGGCGGTATGCGTGAACACGGAAATAGCCGTTGCACTTGGGACATACGTAGTAATTGTTCTTTACGTCTTCCACATAGATTGGCTGCCCGCACTTATTACATTTGCGCCATAATCCTTCCGGGATCACCGGCTCCTGGTCGGAACCGGCCTGGGGCTTATATTTCGTATCTATTTTCGTATACGTTTTTTTGAACATGTTCCGCAACATAGCAATTTCCTTTCTGCATCGCGCACTTGCACCGCGCATTTGCACTGCGCACGCCAGCTCCTGTCCTCCAGGCGCTGATGTGCGAAAACACTCCGCCACACTTAGCGGGTCTTTAAAAGCTTAACATGGCCGATGTTTCCTTCCCGTCAGCGGCACAAAATCACCGCACATAGTCCGGGAAATGCTTCTCGATAAAGCTGGTATCTGTATCTCCCTGCTGGAATTCGTCATTTTCCAGGATTTCATACTGGAAGTTGATATTTGTCTCTATTCCCTCTATGATTACCTCGCCCAGGGCGCTGCGCATCTTGGATATGGCCGCCTCCCGGTCCTTGTCATACACTATCAGCTTCATCAGCATGGAGTCATAGTTTGCAGGCACCTTATAATCATTGTAAATATGGGTGTCCACGCGGACTCCGTTGCCTCCGGGAATGTGAACATTGGTGATGCGTCCCGGACATGGCATGAAGTTCTTAGAGGGATTCTCGGCATTGATACGGCACTCAATGGCATGGCCCTCAATCCTCACATCCTCCTGGCTGACGCTTAAGGTTTCCCCTGCAGCCACCCGGATTTGCTCCTTAATCAGGTCCATTCCCGTAACCATCTCAGTAACAGGATGCTCCACCTGAATCCTGGTATTCATCTCCATGAAGTAAAAGTTCTTATCCTTATCCAGAAGGAATTCAATGGTTCCCGCGTTCTCATATCCCACTGCCTTGGCTGCCTTTACAGCGGTGTCGCCCATGGCTTTTCGCAGGCCTGGGGAAATCACATCACAGGGTGCTTCCTCCAGCACCTTCTGGTGGCGTCTCTGGATGGAGCAGTCACGCTCTCCCAGATGGACCACATTGCCGTGCTTGTCGGCCATGATTTGGAACTCCACATGCCTTGGCTTTTCAATGTATTTCTCAATATACATGGTGTCGTCGGAAAATCCCTTCACCGACTCCATCTGGGCCGCGTTAAAGAGCTCGGTAAAATCCTCCGGGCTTCTGGAAATCCTCATGCCCTTGCCGCCTCCGCCGGATGATGCCTTAATCATCACCGGGAAACCGATTTCTTTTGCCATGGCCAGACCGTCCTCAGCCGCGTGGACCGGTTCCTTGCTGCCAGGCACCACAGGCACCCCTGCTTCCATCATGGTTTTTCGGGCTTCGGATTTATTGCCCATCTTATTGATGATTTCCGCGCTGGGTCCGATAAACGCAATATTGCACTCGGCGCACAGCTTGGCAAACCTGGCATTCTCAGACAGGAAGCCGAATCCCGGATGGATGGCATCTGCCTTCATGGCCACTGTGGCAGCCAGAATCCTCTCAATATTCAGATAACTGTCCGTGGAGGCTGCGGGCCCGATACAGATGGCCTCGTCAGCCAGCATGGTGTGAAGACAATCCCTGTCAGCCTCGGAATATACGGCCACGGTCTGAATTCCCATCTCACGGCAGGCCCGGATAACGCGGACCGCAATCTCACCTCTATTGGCAATCAAAATCTTGTTAAACATCGGCATTCTCCCTCGATTCCCTAACCTACCATGAATGTAAGCTCTGCGCTCACCGCCAGCTTTCCGTCAACCGTTGCAGTGGCCTTGCCCACGCCAACCGGTCCCTTCTGCTTGATGATTTCGCACTCCAGCTTTACCCTGTCGCCCGGCACTACCTTGCGTTTGAACTTAGCCTTTTCGATGCCGCCAAAGTAAGCCACCTTTCCCTTGAACCCTTCCTGGGACAGAATGGCCACTGCCCCTGTCTGGGCCAGGGCCTCAATCAGCAGCACGCCCGGCATAACAGGCTCCTGCGGAAAGTGTCCCTTAAAAAATGACTCATCATAGGTCACGCATTTATAACCCACGGCGCGCACGCCCGGTTCCAGCTCTTCAATACAGTCCACCAGCAGGAAAGGATGCCTGTGCGGTATGATTTCCTGGATTTCTTTAACTCCCATCAGCATATCCTTAAATCCCTCCGTCTTTTGGTATTATTTGATGCGGAACAATGGCTGGCCGTATTCCACCACTTCCTCGTTGTTCACAAGGACAGCTTCCACGATGCCGTCGTATTCGCTCTCAATCTCATTCATCAGCTTCATGGCCTCGATAATTCCCAGTACCTGGCCCTTTTTCACGGTATCTCCTGCCTGTACAAAAGGAGCAGCGTCCGGTGAGGAGGCATTGTAGAAGGTTCCCACCAGCGGGGAGGTAATCACCTTGTCTGAACCGATATCAGCGCGGTCAGCCGTGTCCTGGGCTGCCTGAGGCATCATCGCACCCTGAGGCATCATGGCCGGGGACATCATGGATGGAGCTGCCAGGCCGTTCTGCATCGCTGCCATCTGCATAGCCGCAGCGTCCGGGGACGGAGCGCTTACCGTCACAATCTGAGGCATCTCTTTTTCCCGCTTCAGTGAAAGCTTAAGCTCTCCTTCCTTTAATTCCAGGCTGGTCAGGCCGTTGTCTGAAACTGCCTGCATTAATTTTATGATTTCATCTACGTTCATAGCTCATGGCCTCCTATTATTCGCTGAACTTTTTCACAATCAGGCTGGCATTATGTCCGCCAAATCCCAGGGAATTGCTGATGGCCACATCCACGTTCATGGATACGCCGTCGCCCATGGTGTAATCCAGGTCGCAGCCCTCTCCCGGCTTCTCAAGTCCTGCTGTGGCATGGACAAATCCGTCCTGGATGGACTTCACACAGGTGATAAACTCCACACCGCCGGCTGCTCCCAGAAGATGGCCAATCATGGATTTAGTGGAGTTAATCTTCACTTTTTCCGCATGGTCTCCCAAAGCCAGCCTGATGGCCTTTGTCTCAAACAAATCATTGTGATGGGTGCTGGTGCCGTGGGCATTGACATAGTCAATATCCTCCGCCGTGATGCCTGCATCCTTTATGGCGTTCTCCATGGCACGGGCCGCGCCGCTTCCGTCCTCTACAGGGGAAGTGATGTGGAAGGCGTCACAGGTGGCGCCGTATCCCACTACCTCTGCCAGGATATTGGCTCCTCTGGCCTTTGCGTGTTCCAGGGACTCCAGAACTACAACGCCGGCTCCCTCACCCATAACAAATCCATTTCTGTCCTCGTCAAAGGGGATGGATGCCCTGGAAGCGTCCTCTGTGGTGTTCAGGGCCGTAAGGGAAGTAAATCCCGCAATGCCGATAGGGGTAATGCTGGCCTCTGCTCCGCCGGCCACCATCACGTCCGCCTCGCCGTACTGAATGGAACGGAATGCCTCACCAATGGAATGGGTTCCGGTTGCACATGCAGTTACCACGTTGAAGCATTTTCCTTTAAGTCCGAACTGGATGGCAACATTGCCTGCGGCCATGTTGCTTATCATGAGTGGCACCAGAAGGGGATTCACACGGCTGGGCCCCTTCTCGTTAAGCTTCTTTACATCCTTTTCCATGGCCTGGAGAGAGCCGATGCCGGATCCCACGCACACGCCTACGCGGTAAGGATCCTCCTTCTCCATATCAATACCGGACTGCTCCAGGGCTTCCTTGGATGCAGCCACCGCAAACTGTGAAAATGCCTCCATACGGCGGGCCGCCTTGGCATCCATGTACTGTTTGGGATCAAATCCCTTTACCTCTGCGGCCAGCTTGCACTTATAATCGGTTGTGTCAAAATAAGTAATGGGGCCGATTCCAACTGTCTTATCCTTAAGTCCCTGCCAGAAGCTCTCCACATCATTTCCAATGGGAGTAATGGCACCCATGCCGGTTACTACTACTCTTGTTTTCATACTATCTCACTCCTGTTCTTTTACAGCCCGGAAAATATTCCAGGTCATCCTACATGGCCATTCCGCCGTCTACGCTTAATACCTGGCCTGTGATATATCCTGCCTTATCAGAAGCCAGGAAAGCAACTGTCTCTGCAATGTCCTGGGTGCTTCCGAAATGTTTCATTGGAATCTGCTCCGTGGCAGCTGCCTTTACGCTGTCGCTGAGAACATCGGTCATCTCCGTTGCAATGAAACCAGGAGCAACTGCATTCACCGTGATTCCCCTGCTGGCCAGCTCCCTGGCAGCTGATTTGGTGATGCCGATGACGCCGGCCTTGGCCGCGCAGTAATTGGCCTGGCCCGCATTGCCCAGAACCCCTGATACGGAGGAGATGTTGATGATTCTTCCTGCCTTCTGCTTTAACATCTGGCGGGAAATATGCTTGATACAGTTAAATACGCCCTTCAGGTTAGTGCTTATGACAGCGTCAAAATCTTCCTCTGACATCTTCATAAGCAGGTTGTCCCTGGTGATTCCCGCATTGTTCACCAGGATATCCAGACGGCCATACCTGGAAACCACGTCCGCCATCATCCTGCCGCAGCTCTCAAAATCGGAAACATTGCACTGAACTGCCTCTGCCTTGCCTCCTGCTGCTTCGATTTCCTTCACTACTTCCTCTGCCTTTGCCGCAGAGCCATTATAATTCACGATTACGGCTGCGCCTTCCCGGCCCAGTGTAAGGGCAATCTGACGGCCGATTCCGCGGCTTGCGCCTGTTACCAGTGCAATCTTTCCTTCCAGCATATGGTCTCTCCTCCTGCTTATGACTTAAGTGCTTCCGCTACTTTACCGATATCTTCTAATTTTTCCACATTGAGGGTTTTCACGTCCCTGCTTATTTTCCTCATGAAGCCGGCCAGGGTCTTACCTGGGCCAATCTCGATGAAGGTGTCCACGCCGTCCGCAATCATGGCTTCCACGCTTTGCTGCCATCTGACCGAGGATGAAACCTGCCTTGTGAGCAGCTCCTTTACCTCTGCGGCGCTCTTAACATACTGTGCCGTCACATTGGCCACATAAGGAATCTGCGGCTCATGAAGCTCCACCTGGGAAAGGACCTCTCCCAGCTTCTCGCCTGCATCTGCCAGCATACCGGAATGGAAGGGTCCGCTGACATTTAACATCACTGCCCTTTTTGCTCCGGCTGCCTTTAACTTCTCGCAGGCTTCTTCCACCGCTGCCTTCTCACCGGAAATTACAATCTGTCCCGGACAGTTATAATTGGCAATCCACACGCCTTCCATGGCTCCTGTCACCTCTTCAATGGCAGCAGCGTCCAGGGCCAGGATGGCTGCCATGGCGCCCTCGCCCACAGGTACGGCCTCCTGCATAAGTATTCCCCTCTGGCGGACGGTACGGATGGCATCCTCATCACTCATGACTCCGGCAGCTGCCAGGGCGCAGTACTCTCCAAGGCTGAGTCCCGCGGCCACATCCGGCTTAATTCCATTTTCTTCCAGAACACGCATCATGGCGATGCTGGCGGTTACCATGGCTGCCTGGGTATATTCCGTGATGTCCAGCCTGTCATTTTCCTCAAAGCACAGCTGGGGCATGGAAAAGCCCATTAACTCTGTTGCCTTGTCAAAGATTCTTTTTCCGGTCTCAGTCTGCTCATAGAAATCCTGGCCCATTCCGCAGGCCTGGGCTCCCTGTCCAGGGAAAATAAATGCAATCTTGCTCATACCTGTAATCTCCTTATCCTAAATCCTGTCCCAATCAACTGGTTCCTGCCGGCAAAATACGCCGTGCGGTATTAGTTCCAGCCCATCAGCTTTCCTGCCTGTGCCATGATTTCCTCAATCATCTCCTTACAGGTCTGCTCCTTGGATATCATGCCTGCAATCTGTCCGGCCATAACGGTTCCGCCGTTTACATCGCCTTCCATAACTGCTTTGCGCAGGGTTCCCAGAGTCAGGTACTCCAGCTCCTCAAAGGACTTGCCCTCCTGCTCCAGTTTGATGTATTCCCTGGTCATCTGGTTCCTGAGTCCTCTTACAGGATGGCCGTGGCTGCGTCCTGTGACCGTGGAATCAATATCCTTGGCCTTGATAATACGCTGCTTATAATTCTCATGTACAATGGATTCTTTGGCAACCACGAACCTGGTTCCCATCTGGACTGCCTCAGCGCCCAGCATAAAGGCTGCGGCTATTCCTCTTCCGTCTCCGATACCGCCTGCCGCGATAACAGGGATGGAAACAGCGTCCGCTACCTGGGGAACCAGCGTCATGGTGGTCTGCTCTCCTATATGGCCGCCGGACTCCATGCCCTCAGCCACCACTGCGTCCGCCCCGTACTTCTCCATACGGCGGGCCAGGGCCACGCTTGCTACCACAGGAATCACCTTAATGCCTGCTGCCTTCCACATTTCCATATATTTTTCGGGGTTTCCGGCACCGGTGGTAACCACCTTGATGCCTTCCTCCACAACCACCTTTGCCACATCCTCCGCATGGGGGCTCAACAGCATAACATTGACGCCAAAAGGCTTATCTGTCAGCTCCCTGGCCTTGCGGATCTCGTCGCGCACCACTTCTCCCGGTGCGTTGGCACCGCCAATCAATCCGAAACCGCCTGCTTCGGATACGGCTGCTGCCAGGTTGTGTTCTGCTACCCAGGCCATGCCGCCCTGAATAATAGGATATTCAATTCCTAACATTTCTGTAATTCTTGTTTTCATTGTTCTACCTCCAGTTCTACATTTCCTGGGCTTTCCCCTATTAAAGTAACAGCGTGCTTCAATTCATCCACACGCCGTTGTCAAACCCTATCTGCTATTTATGCCTCTACGCCTTTGGCTTTTAAGTAGTTCATAACCTCTCCGACCGTGGTTAACTGCTCTAAATCCTCAGCAGGAATCTCTACAGAATACTCATCCTCCAGAGCCATAACCAGCTCAAACAGGTCTAAGGAGTCAGCGCCTAAATCTTCTTTGAAGGAGGAAGCCTCTGTAACGGTATCTGCCTCTACGCTTAACTGCTCTGCAATAATTTCTTTCATCTTCTCTAACATGGTTGTTGTTCTCCTTTTACATTTTCTTAATTTATATTATAATTTTATTTTTACCACTCTAACAGGGCCGCACCCCAGGTAAGGCCTGCGCCGAATCCCGACAGCACCACTTTGTCTCCCGCTGACAGCATTCCCTTACGGTTCATCTCATCTAACAACAGGGGGACCGATGCCCCTGATGTATTGCCGTAGTGTTCCATATTCACCGGGAAACGGTCCACATTTACCTTCAGGCGTTTTGCTATGGATTCAATGATCCTGTAATTGGCCTGATGGATTGCAAAATACCTGACATCCTCTGCCTTCACGCCTGTATCTTCCAGCACCTCAGTGATACACTGGGGTACTTTTTTTACTGCAAATTTAAATACCTCCTGGCCGTCCATGGTCATATATCCCAGCTCCGGCTTCTTGCCCAGGAGAAAATTACCATTGGTCCTGGAACCGCAGGTCAGCACTCCGCCTTTTGTACCGTCTGAGTGCATGTTCATTCCCAGAATACCGGTTTCATCAGCTTTTACCACCACTGCGCCTGCGCCGTCTCCAAATAACACACAGGTACCCCGGTCCGTCCAGTCAATCAGCTTGCTGAGCACGTCTGCGCCAATTACAAGGGCTGTCTTATAGATGCCGCTGCTTATAAATGCATGGGCTGTATTCAGCGCATAGACAAAACCGGTGCAGGCCACGCTCAGGTCAAAACAGGCTGCGTTTACCGCGCCTATGCGGCCCTGTACCTCGCATGCGCCATTGGGAAAACAGTAATCTGGCGATGAGGTGGCCAGCAGTATAAGGTCTATTTCCTCAGGCTTTACGCCTGCATTCTCCAGCGCTTTGATTGAGGCTTCAGCCGCCATATAGGAGGTGCTTTCGCTGGTGGCAATCCTTCTCGCCCCTATCCCCGTCCGGCTGCGGATCCACTCGTCGTTGGTCTCCACAATCTTTGCAAGGTCGTCATTGGTCACAATCTGCTCCGGTACATATGAACCGGTTCCTACGATTCTTGTTGTCATTCTTCTTACCCATCCCGAATCCATCAGCAATCAGCGGACTCATGCCTTCCTTCTTTTGCTTGCTCAGAGGAAATACTTTGAACATCAAAGTAATACTACAGGAAACGTAAGTATTTGTCAAGAAATATTTTTTGTCGCTTTTTGTTAACTTTACTGTTCTCTTACATTTCTTACCAATTCTGACATTTACATATATTGACTTTGCTCCCTGAATTTGGTAAGTTAAACTTGTACAAATGGGGCGAATACATTTCACAAGGGGGTATTAACCATGAAAACTACAGGTGTTATCCGCAAATTGGATGAACTCGGCAGAATCACCCTTCCCATCGAATTAAGAAGAAGCCTTGATTTGGATGTGAAAGATGGTCTTGAAATTACGGTTCAGGATGACTGTATTATCCTGAAGAAGGCAGAATGTGCTGACATCTTCACCGGAAGCACTGACGATTTGCTGGAATATGAAGGCAAAAAAGTATCGCGTCAGTCCGTTGTCGCACTGGCTAAATTAGCCGGCCTTAATGTCACCGAGTAATCAAAGCACGTACATAGAGAGAACCTGCGGCTCCTTCTCAACATCAGAAGGCACATACGCCGCAGGTTCTCTCTATCTCTTTGCGTATCGTTCCAAATCATTCTCATCCCATATTGTCTGCGTCCCCATCACAGAAGCTGCTGGTACACATCCCGCTTTGTGATTCCCCGGTCCCTGGCCACTGCCTTCATGGCTTCCTTCCTATCCATGCCCTGGTCCGTATAGAAGGCCAGATGTTCCTGAATTTCCATCTCTTCCCAGCGGCTTATCTGCTCCTTTCGCAGCTCCTCCAGAGGCTTTCCTTCTATTACTATGACACACTCTCCTTTAGGCTCCTCCTCATGGTAGTGTTCCAGGGCATCCCGGAAGGTGGTCCTGTAGGCTGTCTCATATTTTTTCGTAAGCTCCCTGCATATGGTAATGTTCCTGTCCCCAAGGACCTTATATAAATCTTCAAGTGTTCTCACCAGATGGTGGGGCGCCTCATATACGATAATAGTCCTGGTCTCCTGCCTCAGCTCCTCCAGGATTCTGGCCCGCTCCTTCTTATCCCCCTTCTCGGAGGGCAGAAACGCCTCAAAGCAGAATCTCCTGGTGGATAGCCCTGACATGGTAAGGGCCGTGATACATGCTGCCGGACCAGGAAGAGAGGTGACCTGGATTCCCGCCTCATAGCACTGCCTTACCAGTTCTTCTCCCGGATCCGATATACCGGGGGTGCCCGCATCCGTAATCAGGGCTATGTCCACCCCTTCTTCCAGCTGGCCCACCAGGTATCTGGCCTTGTCCACCTTGTTATACTCATGGTAGCTGGTCATGGGAGTCTTTATATCAAAATGATTCAGAAGCTTGATGCTGTGGCGCGTATCCTCTGCCGCAATCAAATCCACTTCCTTTAATGTCCTGAGTACCCTGAAGGTAATATCCTCCAGATTGCCGATTGGCGTTGCGCAGAGATATAGTGTTCCTGCCATGGCCCTCTCCCTTCTGTTCTTTGGACGCTTAATCGTCTGTTCCCGGAACATTTAAGCGTCTGTTCTTTGGATGCTGCCATCATCCGTCAATATCCGTAGGTGGTCCGTATCTCCGGAGAATACTCCCCATTCTGGTCAAAGACAATGACCGGAGCTTCCATCTTAAGGAGAGGACCGCCTCCCCTCACAGCCTCTATGAGCACCATGTTGGCCTCCCGGTCAGCATAAGGGTGGACCATCTTCATTCGCTTGGGCTCCAGGCCATGGCGCTTCATGACAGTGATAATTTCAATCAGCCGTCTGGGCCTGTGGACCATGAAAAAACGGCCTCCCGGCTTCAGGACCCGGGTTCCCTCCCTCACCACATCCTCCAGCGTGCATTTAACCTCATGGCGTGCAATGGCTTTGGCATCTCCCGGATTCTTAAGCCCATGGGATTCATTCATATAGGGGGGATTCGTGGTTACCACATCAAAAGAAGCCAGTGCAAACAACCTGCTGGCCTCCACTATATCGCCGGTGACAATGTCCACCTTGCCTTCCAGATGATTATATGCCACGCTCCTCCTGGCCATGTCCGCGGACTCTTCCTGTATCTCCAGGCCGGTAAAGTGGCTTCCCTCCGTCTTGGCGGTAAGAAGAATAGGAATGATGCCTGTGCCTGTTCCCAGGTCCAGCACCTTTTCCCCCTTTTTCACAACGGCAAAACCGGACAGAAGGACGGCATCCATGCCGAAGCAGAATGCGCCCTTCCTCTGGATGATTCCATAATGGTTGCGCTGCAAATCATCGATCCGCTCGTCGTCCCGCAGCATAATGGTTCCTTCCTGACGCCAAGTGTGTTTCACCGTAACTGTATCAGTTGTCATCCAGCTTCGACTTTCCTTCCTTCTTCTCAAGGGCTTCCAGCTGCTTAAGCTCTGCGTCCGGCGTGTCGCCTCCGTGCTTTTCCCCGCCGCCCTTGCCCTTCTTTTTCCTGGGCTTGAACTTAAGCTGGTCCACCTTGTATTCCCTGATTTCTTTTTCGTCCCGCTCCACGGTCACTATGACCTTAACCTGCTGGCGCAGCACGTTAACGCTGTGCACCTCGCCCTTTAACCCGTCGCTTGTGGTCACATAGTCTCCCGGATTAGGCAGCTTGCTGTTTAATACCTCATATGTCTCCTCTTCATTCTTAAGGCAGCACATAAGGCGTCCGCACACGCCCGATATCTTGGTGGGATTTAAGGACAGGTTCTGTTCCTTTGCCATCTTGATGGACACAGGAATGAATTCAGACAGATAGGAATGGCAGCACAGCGCCCTTCCGCAGATGCCGATGCCTCCCATAATTTTAGTCTCGTCCCTGACGCCTACCTGGCGCAGCTCAATCCTGGTCTTAAACACGCTGGCCAGGTCCTTCACCAGCTCCCTGAAATCAATTCTGCCGTCGGCGGTAAAGTAAAACAGGACCTTATTATTATCAAATGTGTATTCGGCGTCAATGAGCTTCATATCCAGATGATGCTTTTTGATTTTTTCCTGGCAGATTTTAAAGGCATCCCTTTCCTTCTGCTTGTTCCTGGCCTCTGCCGTCTCATCCTCATCCGTGGCCATACGGATCACTGATTTTAAAGGCGGAACCACCTTGGATTCATCCACCTCCCGGTTTCCCAGAACCACATACCCGTACTCAATCCCCCTGGCCGTCTCCACGATAACATGGTCGCCTGTCTTAATCTGGCGGCCTGCGGGGTCGAAATAATATATCTTTCCTGCGGTGCGGAAGCGCACCCCGATTACTGTAATCATTCTGTGTTCTCCTTCTCTTGCAGCCCCGACACGTCCTAATTCTCCTTCATGGTAAGAAGCATCAGCTCCATTACCAGTTCGGTGTTCACGTTGGCGTCCAGCCTGATTCTGGCCTTGTCAATGGCTTCCAGAATTTTCTCCAGACCGTCATAGCCGCTTGTGGTGCTGACACTCTTAACAGCGGAGAATTCATCCCTAAATATCAGCAGGTTAATATCCTTTGTGGTTTTATACATCAGGATATCCCTGTACCACATCTGCATAAAGTCCAGGCATTCCCTGATATCCAGGTTCTCCTCCTTAACCTTGCGGATGTAGTCTAAAAGCTCGGATATATCCGTATCCTTGATGTGCTTCAGCAGATGAAGCATCTCCCGGTACATCACCCCAAACTCCTCCGACTGGGCCAGGTGGATGGCCTTGCCCAGATTGCCTCTGGCAAAAGCCGCGTATATATCAGCCTCGCTCTCATTTTCTCCCAGAGACTGAATCAGGTATTCCTTTACCACGCTGTCCTTTAAAGGCTTCAGCTTAAGCTGTACACACCTTGACAGGATGGTGGGCAGAAACGCGTCCTGATTCGTGGTCAAAAGCAGGATAACCGCATAGGCAGGGGGCTCTTCAATGGTCTTAAGAAGGGCGTTCTGGGCCTGTACGGTCATCTTCTCCGCCTCATCCACTATATATATCTTATAATAACTGCTGTAGGGACGTACCTGGATGGTATCGTTAATCTGCTCCCTTATATCGTCCACGCCGATGCTGGCGGGCTTTTCATGTGTCACGTAAATAAGATCCGGGTGATTTCCGGAAAGTACCTGTTTGCAGGCATGGCACTGCATACAGGGCTCCTCCATCCCCTTTTCGCAAAGCAGGCTGAGGGCAAATGCATTGGCCAGGGATTTCCTTCCCATTCCAGCCTCGCCGCTCAGTATATAAGCATGGGAAACCTTCCCTGTCTGCACTGCGTTGCGGAAATGTTCCTTTATCTGTTCATGTCCTAATATATCGTTAAATCCCAACATAGTGATTGGTTCCCCCTTGCGCTGCCGGCCTGGTTTCCAAAACCCCGGAAATGCCCTAAACCGGTATATCCGGACCTCCATCCCGGCAGGGACAGACATCCTCAATAAGTATAGCATAAGAATTTTTTAATGTATAGTACTACATTTTTCCCTGTTTTTCCTATTTATAACCGTTGTGAACCGCCGCTATCTGCACCTGTCCTGATACTCGGACGGCGACACCCCCAGTATCTTCTTAAACTGCGCGCTGAAATACGCTGTGTCTGAATAGCCCACCTGGTCCGCCACCTCGTATACCTTTACCCGGCAGTCCTTTAGCAGGTTCATGGCCATCTGCATCCGGTAATAGGCCAGATAGTTGGTAAAGGTGTAGTCGGTTTCCTTCTTAAAGACCCGGCTCAGGTAGCCTTCGCTGATTTCCAGAAAAGAGGCCACGGTGCTGATGGTGATATCCTCCCGGTAATGCTCCCTGATATACCGGGTGGCTGCCTCCACATACTTATTCTTGGATTTTTTATCGGAATGAAAGCGCAGGACCGGAGCCGCGTCTGTCTCCTCCTCCTTTGCCGGATGTTCTTCCATCTGCTCTCTGATGTGCCTCACCGCCTGTTCCAAATCGCCGTCCCTCAAAGGCTTTAACAGATAGTCGCTGACTCCCAGCCTGAGAGCGCTCTGGGCGTATTTAAAATCGCTGTAGGCCGTCAAAATAATGAATTTGGCCCGGCAGCCCTGTTCCCGCAGTTTTGTTATCATCTCCACGCCGTCCATTCTGGGCATCTTCACATCCGTCACAATTATATCTGGGGACAGGCGGACCGCCAGCTCTGCCCCCTCCTCCCCGTTGGCAGCCTCCCCTGCAATCACACAGTCCAGTGCCGCCCAGTCAATGGTCAGGATAATTCCGCGCCTGACCATTGTCTCGTCTTCCACCACAATGACTTTATACATCCGGTACCTCCTTCTGAACCGGCAGCCTGAGGGTGATGGTGGTCCCATCCTCCGTGACAGCCGCCTTTACACCGTACTCCTGTCCGTAATATATTTTCAATATGTTGATAACATTGTACAATCCCAGATGGCCGTCCCTCTTTGCCGGAGCGTCGCTGTTAATCCAGTCCTCCATCTCCCGGCTCATGCCGCATCCGTTGTCTGTCACCGATATGTTCAGTATCCCCTCTTTCTGGAACGCGTAAATACAGATGTAGCCGTGTCCGCAGCCGTCCAGCCCATGGATGATGGCGTTTTCAACCAGGGGCTGCAGGATCATCTTGGGCACCATGCAGTCCTCCAGCTGGTCCGGTATCTCTGTCTCATACAGGAACCGCCCTGTAAAACGTATTTTCTGTATCTCCACATAGCTCTCGATGGTTTCAAGCTCCTCTCTGAGTGTGATAAAGGGCCGGCTGGATATGCTTTTTCTCAGAATGACAGCCAGGTTTTCCGCCAGCACTGCAATCTCCGGAACCTGGTTGATTCTGGCGTTCCACTTGATGGAATCCAGGGTATTATAGAGAAAATGAGGGTTCAGCTGGGTCTGGTACAGTTTGAGCGTGGTCTTATTTAAATCCTTCTGCTTCTGCACCGTGTCATCCAGGTACTTCTGCAGGTCCCCGGTCATCTGGTTAAAGCTCTCTGTCAGCCTGCCCAGTTCATCCTGCCGGTTGGTGCGGATGCGGATAGACAAATCTCCTTTTTTCACCTTTGCCATGGCCTTGTCCAACAGGCTCACCGGCTGGCCGATGCTCCGGGACAACGCGCCTGATATGATAAGGCAGAGCACCAGTCCCAGGCCAGACAGCGCAAGACTCACCGTACCCATGGTGCGCACGGCCGGGGCGCTGATGGGAGCGGAGCAGCGCAGCAGGATGTAAAAGCCCTGGGAAGGTTCCCTGGTCCACAGATATCTGGTATATACCCCCTTTTTTTCCGTCCCGCCCTGGCCCGATATGGTATGCCCGATTATATCACTGATTTCACGTTCCCCGTATTCCGGCCTGGAACAGTAGAGGGGCTTCTGGTGGGAATCCAGTACCAGCAGAGTATCACCGGACGAATAAAAACCGTTCAGCAGGTTGTCAAAATTTTCCCTGGTAAAGTCCAGCACCACATACCCGGTCCTGGCCCCGTGGGTGCTCTCCAGTGAAAATGCTCCCTGCATCAGCACGTCGCTGCCGGAGGACGGCAGGTAAGGGTCTGTCCTGTAATAGGTGATTCCCTGTTCCCCCGACGCCTTGTTGAGCAGTCCCCAGTTCACAGGCAGACGGCTGCTCTTGGGCGCCGTATCCGTGGTAAAACGCAGTTTCCCGCCCGCATCATAGATGCTGAACTGCGCATGGCTGTATATCTCCTGAACCGCCTGGTACATGGACAAATACAAGTCCTTCTGGAACTCTATGGTCTTATTGTCAATCATGACCCATGCCGCAGAACCGTCCTCTGTCAGCGTTTCACAGGCTTTCTGGCAATTTTCCAACAGCTGGGTAAACCGTTCCCTGACTTCTTCCAGCTGCTGGTTTCCGTCCACGGTTATCTGGCGGTTGATTGAGGCAGTAAACAGACGCATCATCACAACACTTGAAAATGTAAGGGGCACCAGGGCCACCAGAAGGCAGCCCAGAAATACCCTGGTCTTAAAAGAGAGTCTCCGATACCATATCATTTCATGCCCCCCCCCCCGCATTTTGCCGGGACAGAATGCTGTTCCACCTGGCCAGTACATCCTTCTTTTCCCTGGAAAGCTCCTCCAGGTCCATCTCAATCAGCGGCAGCCTGCCAATGGGTGACAATCCCGGCAGCGGAGGCACATCTCCTCTCACGGAGCGGCGGTTTAAATCCGACACCAGAATCCTCTGGGTATCCCTGCTCACCGTAAAATCCAGGAACTGCCTGGCAGCGTCAGGATTCGCGCATCCCTTTACAATGGCTGTGCCGTCGGGAAGGGCCGTGGTTCCCTCCTGGGGATAAATATAATCCACGTCAGCTCCCTCTGACAGCAGGGCCTGGGCGGACTCCTCCATGGTGACCCCAAGGGAATACCTTCCATCCAGGATACCGGCATTCACCTCCTGCATGCTGTCCAGGGTGCCATATTCCAGATTTTCCATAAACCGTTCCAGGTAATCCCCCTTTTTCTCCCATGTATGGACAGCCGTCACAAGGGCAGCCGAATACACATCCGACCGGCGCGGGTCCACAAATGCAATTCTTCCCTTCCACCTGGGCTCCAGAAGGCTGTTCCACCCCACCGGCAGTTCGCGGTAGGTGACCACATTTGTATTGTACATGATGACCAGAGGCAGGGCGGAGAAGCTGGTCCACCGGTTATCCTCACATTGGAAGCTATCTGTTATAAATGCCGCCTCCGGGCTTTTATATACCTGCCAATGTTCCTTGGTCTGTTCCAGGGTCTCTATCCCCACTCCAAACACCACATCCCAATCCGGCTTTTCCTCCTCATTCTCCAGTCTGCCTGTCATTTCCTCGGAGGACCCCCGTTCCACCTTCACCATCAGGTTGGTGCGCTCCTCAAACTCCTTGATGATGGGCTCATATATCTCTTCCTCCTGGGCCGTATAGAGAACCAGGTCCGGCACAGCGGGCATGGGAGCTGTCTGCGGACCTGACTGGCACGAGGAAAGAGCTGCCGTACACAAAAAGCATAGGGCGCAGAATGCTATATCCCGTTTTCCCCAGGCAGCCCCCTTTATCCCCTTCACATTTCCTTTTTTACCCTTCACAGCCGCCTTCATACCCATGACAGTCTTTTTCATACACTTGTTCCCCTCCCGGCGCTGGCGCCTTTATGCCAATCAGTCCCATTTGCTACATTATACCAAAGAAAAACCTATTTTTCCATTGACGAAGCCATTGAAATCAATCCGTCCCCGTGTTACCCTTAAGGCAGAACGCGGGAATTACCGTTAAACGGAGGCAAACAATATGGGTGTCCAAATCATTGAACAATTTATCTGTTCCAAATACCCGGACCAGAAGAAATGCGAGGACGGTCTTTTTATCAGCAGTGACTTTATCGCTGTCATAGACGGTGTCACCAGCAAGGGAGAGCTTACATGGCCGGATGGGTCAGGGGGCGGATCCGTTTTTCCTTCTCCCATGACCAGCGGACGCTATGCCAGGGAGATACTGGCCCAGGCTCTTAAAACCATGGAGCCCGGCATAGACGCTGCTTCTGCGATGGAATATTTAAACCAGGCCTTAGCAAAAGCCGGAAGCGGACGGCGTGAATTCCTGAGGGACCACCCGGAGGAGCGGCTTCAGGCAGTGGTCATCCTGTATAGCTGTCAGAAAAGGGAAGTGTGGGCCTTTGGGGACTGTCAGTGCCTTATCGGAGATACCCTTCACTCCCACGGCAAGGAAATCGACAGCCTCATGACAGAAATCCGCTGTCTCTATAACCAGGCTGAACTGATTTTAGACGGATCCGAAGATGATTTTGCCCGGCATGACCCGGGCCGGACCTGCATCCTTCCTCTGCTGCGCCGCCAGTTCCTGCTGGCCAACCAGGACCGGCCCTATGGCTATGATGTGCTTGACGGTTTTGCCATTCATTCTCACCATGTGTCCGTCTATCCGGTCCCGCCCCAAACCCAGGTCGTGCTGGCCAGCGACGGTTACCCCGTATTAAAGGACACCCTGGCTGAAAGCGAAAAGTCCCTGGATGAGTTGTTGCAAAAAGACCCTCAGTGCCTTCGGGAAAACAGAGGAACAAAAGGGCTTGTAAAAGGGAACCAGAGTTTTGATGACCGGACCTATGTGAGGTTTGCGGTGTTTTAACCAGCACCCAATACAAAACAGTTACATTTTTATCCACAAAAAAAGGCTGCAATTCCACCGGCACATGCCAACGAAACCGCAGCCTTCCTCACACATTACTGCTTAAACCATTATTCATATAACTTCGTTACCCTGAGCCAAATATTTTCTCACCCCTGCCTCAAACAGCTGCTGCCGTTTCCTTGCCGTTTCCCGGCAGGCTTCGGCTTCCTCCTTCCACACATCCGCCACCAGCCCCGGACAGGCTCCCATTATCCGGCACAATTCCTCAGCCGTATACACAGCGTCCTCACCCAGGCCAAGAATATCCATGATACGGCAATCCAGCATCTTATTGTAGCTGTTCTTGGAACGGATTCCCTTTATATGTGAAATACAATCCGTACATGTTTTGTCACTGCCCAGAAACCGGCATGGCCCGCATATATCATCAGCCCCGGATGTGACTTTTATCTGTATCCGGTGATTCCCTATCATCTCATTTGCTGCCCGGTAAAAATCATGGCCGTAATCCGTATCCGGTACAAAAACCTGGATTCCTCCTCCATACAGCTTGATGATATCCATAAAATGATGAGGTTTGATTACCATTTTTATATCTCCTGTCTATCCGGTCTGTTCCTACAGTCCCAAATATTCTTCAAACAGATTGCACACCCTGACTGTGTCCGGTTCATGTTCCATCTCGCAGAATATGCGAAGCAGCGGTTCCGTACCTGAGAATCTGGCGATAACCCAGCCGCCGTTCTTAAAATACACCTTGCATCCGTCCATATAAGAAACATGGTCTGTCTCAAAGGGCATTTCCGGCAGTTTCCGTTCCTCCATAAGGATGTTATGGATTCGTTCCTTTTCCTCTGGCGTAAACCTGTAATCCCGCTCCGCCATATGGATGGCTCCATATTCCTTCCTGATATCCGCCGCTATCTCCGACAGCCTCTTCCCGCTGACAGCTATCATCTCCACCAGAAGGGCTGCCGCATAGATGCCGTCCTTTCCGTGTATATGGCCCTTTACCGTCAGTCCGCCTGAGGATTCGCCTCCTATAATGGCATCCGTTTCCTGCATTTTCGCGGATATATGCTTGAACCCCACCGGCACCTCGTAGCATTTCTGCCCAAAGCTCTCTGCCACCTTGTCCAGCACATGGGTGGTTGCCAGGTTGCGCACAGCAGGTCCCCGCCACCCCTTGTATTTCAGCAGATAGTAATAGAGCATGACCAGTATGTTGTTTGCGTGGAGATAATGCCCCTGGTCATCAATGACTCCCAGCCTGTCCGCATCTCCGTCCGTGGCAATGCCGATATCGCAATACCGGTCCAGCACATAATTCTGGAGGTTCCGCAGAGTCCGCTCCGTGGGCGCCGGCATCTTTCCGCCGAACAGGGTGTCGTGCCTGGAATTAATGGTTTCTATGGTACACCTTGCAATGGAAAGAATGGTGCTCAGAGCCGTCAGGCTCACACCGTACATGGGATCAATGGCAATGCGCAAATCACGCTCCTTGATGGCGTCCATGTTGATCACGGATATGATGTTATCCAGATACTCATTCATGGGATTGATTTCCCTGACCATGCCCTTCCTTACAAGCTCCAGGTAGGATGGCGGCGGCATCTGTCCGTTTTCCTCCTCATTTGGAAGATAAAGTCCCTCTGCCTGTTCCAGGTAATACTCAATCTCTGCTGTCTGCTTCTCATCCGCGTCCCTGCCCCCGTATGTAAACACCTTGATACCGTTATAGATGGCCGGATTATGGCTTGCTGTCACCATCATGCCGTAGCTCAGCTCATGCTTCATCACATAGAACATTACCAGCGGAGTGGGCGAGCTGCGGTTTACAAACCACACCCTGATTCCCTGGTTTCCAAATATTTCGCAGGACCATATGATGGCCTCTTTTGAAAGGAACCGCCTGTCATACCCCATGACAACGCCCTGACCATCCACGCCCTCTGCCTTCATCTTAAGGCAAATGGCCAGCGCCAGCTTCTGTATGTTCTCCTTTGTAAATTCTTCCCCGATGATGGCTCTCCAGCCGCCTGTCCCGAACTTTACCATATGTTTTCTCCTCATTTTCCTCATAAAAGCCTGAAGGTTTCCACAAAACGCTTCAGGCTTTTGCACATACTACACGATTGACACCTTTCCTTTGCTCACCCTCAGGAATATCAGCAGCATGATAACCGTGCTCACAGTCAGAATGGAGGCCAGTGCTGCCGCCGTACCATAGCTGTTGCGGACCACCTCAGTATAAATGGCTACGGAGATGGTACTTGTCTTGCCCCCATAGAGCATGACGCTGGATGACAGCTCATTGATACAGGTAATCCAGCTGAGGATGGCTCCGGACAGCACACCGGGCGCCATGAGCCTTGCTGTTACCTTGCCGAAGGTTTTCATGGGTGACACGCCCAGACTGATGGACGCCTCCTCCACACTTGGGTCCATCTGCTGCAGGAAGGCGCTACCCGACCGCACCGTATAGGGCAATTTTCTGACCACAAAGGCAATAATGATAATCAGGGCCGTACCTGTAAGAACCACCGGAGGCTTATTAAACGCAACGATTAAGCTGATACCCAGAACAGCTCCCGGAATAACAAAGGGGAACATAATAATTAAATCCATCAGCTGCCCGGCCACGCCCTTCTGGCGGACCACAATATAGGAAATCAGCATACCCAGCGCTATAATGAACACAATGGCAACCGTGGAAAATACAAATGTATTCCTGATGTTGGTCCACAGACGGTTGAATATGGTGATATAGCTGCCCAGGCTGAACCCTTTCTGGAAACCCGTGAAATCACATTTGATAAAGCTGGTGATAAGCACCACAATCTGCGGCAGGATTCCCACAAAGGTGACCAGCATCACAGGGAATGTGACCAGAAAACGCTTGAATCCGTGAAGCACTTCTTCCTTGGGGGGACGCATGGCTGTCATGACGTAATTTTTTCTGGATACATAATACTTCTGCACCAGCAGCACTGTGGTGGAGCAGATCACGATAATAACAGACAATGCGCTGGCCAGATGGGCGTTGCCGCCAATCTCACTCATATATTCATTGTATACCAGAACCGGAAGCACCATATAGCCTTCGCCGATGAGCATGGGGGTTCCGAAATCAGCCAGGCTGGTCATAAATACCATAATGGCTCCTGCTGCAATGGATGGAAGCACCACGGGCAGGGTAATGGTCCACAGCCTGCGCAGCTTATTGCTTCCCAGATTCTCCGCAGCCTCCTCCAGGCTGGAATCAATGCTTCCCATGGCCCCTGACGTGTACAGGTACACATAGGGGAAGAGCTTAAAGGTAAATACGATAATAATACCCAATTTGCCGTAAATACTGGGCAGATGGATACCGATATTGGCAAACAGGCTGGTGATAAAACCGGAGCGTCCAAACAGGGTAATCCAGCTGTAAGCCCCGATAAACGGCGGGCTCATCAGGCTCATGATGATAAAAATGTGGATAAACCTTTTTCCCACCACATTATACCTGGACATAACATAGGCGATGGGCACACCCACCACTAAGGTTGTGAGTGTGGTGACCACGGACACGAACAGGCTTCGCCCCAGGGCATTGTAGTAGTATTTTTTTGTAAAGAACCGGACATAGTTCTCCAGGGTAAAACCAGCCGCATTTTTTGAAAAAAAGCTACGTGTTATCAGGGTACAGAAGGGATAAAACAGGAAAATCAGCATAAATCCCACTACCAGTACCTTGACCCAGAACCAAAAGTCCAGCTTTTTGTGCGACTTTACCATGAAATCACCTCCTGGGTCCCGGCGTCGTAAACGCCTACCGCGTTGATATCAAAGTTGACCTTGACCCGCTGTCCGTCCGGGCGCAGCTCGCGGACATCCTTGGTGTACTCGTTAAGCTGTACGGTCTGTCCGTTATCCAGTTCAATCTCATATTCAATGAAATCACCCAGGAAAGTGGATATAACGATTTTTCCCGGCAGACCTTCTTTTTCATCAAAGAACAGCTGCTCCGGCCTGGCTGAAATGATTCCCTTTCCCTTAAAGGGTGCCTTGAGACTGCATGTAATCGTGCACTCTCCCTTAATATCAAGAACTGCTGCTGCCGGATTTTCGCCGTTCACATCACATTCCACGAAATTGGAAACCCCTATGAATCCTGCCACAAATGTATTCTGCGGTTTTTTGTATATATTCTCCGGGGAACCCACCTGCATCACCTCGCCCTCTTTGATAACCGCGATACGGTCAGAGATGGCCAGTGCCTCCTCCTGGTCATGGGTCACATAGATGGTGGTAATTCCCAGGCGGCGCTGCAGCTTTTTAATGACTGTCCTCATCTGTACCCTGAGCTTTGCATCCAGGTTGGACAGGGGTTCATCCATTAACAGCACGCCCGGCTCTATGACAAATGCCCTTGCAAGGGCCACCCTCTGCTGCTGCCCGCCGGACAGCTCGTTGGGCTTTCTGTCTTTCAGATTCTTAATCTGAACCAGGTCAAGAGCCTCCTCCACCTTGCCGGGAATCTGGTTCTTGGGATATTTTTTTGCCTTTAAACCATAGGCCACATTCTCTGCCACAGTCAGATGGGGGAAAATGGCATAGTTCTGGAACACCATACCGATATCCCTTTTGTGGGCCTCCAGGTTATTGATAACCTTGTCGTCAAAGCAGATTTCTCCGCCGTCCACGCTGTTAAAACCCGCTATCATTCTAAGCAGCGTGGTCTTGCCGCATCCGGAGGGCCCTAACAGTGTAAAAAATTCGCCCTGTTTTATCTCCAGATTCACTCCCTTTAACGCTGTAAAATCACCGTACCTCTTAACGGCGTCCTTTATGATAACTCCATGGCTCATACCAGTTTCCTCCTTATATGCTGACGCTGCCTTCTCCCGGCCCATCTTCCAATCCTGATTCAATCCTATCCTTTACGTGAAAGACTGTCCCGCCCTTCCGGGTCCGGACAGCCTTTTCACCGTGTTGCTCTGATTCTATATCTCTACTGCTTATCTATAAGCAATACTCCCACAGATTTAATCTACCATGATATCATTGAAATGCTCAATGATGGCTTCCTTCTCATTGGCTGCCCAGTCAAAGTCATAATCAACCAGCGGAATATCTTCCAGTTTAGCCATGCCTTCGCCAACTTCCATGTCGCTTCTTACAGGACGGCGTCCCCAGTTTCCGCTCTGCTCGGTCTGGCACTCTTTGGATGTAACGAAATCAATAAACAGCTTGGCATTCTCCTCATTCGGGCATCCCTTAACCAGGGCCACTCCATCCGGCACAGCGCTGGTTCCGTCCTTAGGATATACAAATCCTACCGACGGGTCATCCTTGTACTGCACGGCAGCCTTCTCCAGGGTCAGTCCCACATAGAACTCACCGTCAGCCACCATCTTATGGCACTTGCCTGAAGAGTCAACAATCTTTCCATCCAGGTTGTCATATAATTTCTTGATGAAATCCCATCCGTCTTCCTTGCCGCCATGGCCCAGAATCATGGTGCACAGCTGTGTGTAAGCGGAACCGGATTTGGATGGCAGACAGTACGCAATCTTTCCCTTCCACTCAGGCTTTGTCAGGTCTTCCCATGTCTCAGGAATGGTCAGTCCGTCCTTCTCAATCAGGTCCTTGTTATAGAAGATAACCATTGGCAGCGGACTCTCGCCAATCCACAGTCCGTCCGGGTCCTTGTAAGCAGCGCCTATGAATTCATCGTTAGCACATACATATGGCTCAAAATATTCCTTGAAAGCTGCCAGGGAGTCAGCGCCTCCGCCCCACAGTACATCTGCGATGGGGTTGGCTGTCTCAGCCGCAATACGGTTGCACAGCTCGCCGGTACCTGCCGCCACTACCTCTACCTTAACATTGGGATACTTCTCCATAAACAGGTTAACACCTGCATTCAGAGGATCCGCGTCATGGGGCGAATATACAACCACGGTTCCCTTATAATCCTCAGGGGCCTTCTCGCCTGCTGCTTCCGCTTCTGCCTTTGTCTCCTCTGCCTTAGTTTCCTCTGCTTTGTCCTCCGCCTTGGTATCTGCCGGTGCCTCTGTTGCTGCCGGAGCTGTTGTTGTGTCGGCCGCCTTCCCGCCGCCGCATGCTGCCAGGCTTAAAACCATCATTGTTGCCAGTGAAGCTGTTAAAAACCGTTTCTTCATAATACACCTCTCCTTTTATATCATATTTTCAGTTCACGGATTCATTAGGAGTTTTTACCTCCGATAGTCATATTATATGACTTTACTGTGCGTTTTTCCATTTGTTATTCTTACATTTCTTTTGTTATTCTGAACTATTGCATATATTTCATGCTATTTTGAATATTAATATATGCATATTATCCAACTAAACATATTTTCTGCGGAATTAAAAAATTGCCGCGGCAGTATACCTGCCGCAGCAATCTTTTAATTCCGACTATCAGTTTAAATCATTCCTGCTTCCCGTTTTCCGTACCGGCTCTATTTCCTGTAACCACATTTCGGGCAGACACCATTTTCATCTAAAGCAATGCCGCATAACGGGCAGCGCTCCATTGTCCTCTGTGGCTTAAATTCTTCAGACGCCGCGTTTACACCGCTTGTGAAGGTTATTTTAACGATGTTTAATTTGTCTTTTAACAGATCATAGACAATTTTAATCATGCCCTCCACTGTCATGGTTTCTTTTGTTACAACCAGACGGCATTCCGGATACGCTGTTGCAAGCTCTGTTTTGAAAGCAGGACCTTTCATGGTATTGTTTGGAGCACCGTCCTTGATACCCTGCGCTTCATATACCCCAAGAAGGGCGGGAAGCAGCGGATCATCCTCCCGTAAAATCGTGGCATGGTCAAAGTTCTTTAAAACCTCCCACGCTGTTTTCTGGATTTCGTTGCAGGGGAATACCATATTGACGCCTGCATTCACCGTGTCCTCCACCTCTAATGTTAATATGCCTGTGTGTCCGTGCAGATACTGTGCTTCACCCTTAAAACCATAAAACCTGTGTGCATACTGTAAATCCAACGTTGTGATACTTCTCATGTAAAACCTCCTTCTCTTTTGTATTTATAGGGGCGTTCTATGCTCCCCTAATTGGACACATCCGGTAAATTGCTGCATCTAATCAGGCCGGTCATATACCACTTATAAATAATAATAGTTCCTATTATCATTATAGGTACTACTGCCTCAAAAGTCAAGGAAAATAAATATATTTTTTAATTGCCGCAGTTTGCCTGGCCTTTAAAGGACCAAAACCGAGATCCAAAAAATGGTGCGGAATCCGATGTTAAGCTGGCTTATAACACCGATTCTGCACCATTTTTATATCATATGTCCGGACTACTCCTCTGCCGCCAATTCCCTCACTGCCTGAATCCCGGCATCGATCTCTTCCTCCGTGTTAAAATAAGAAAAGCTGAACCGCACCATGCCCTGTTCCACGGTCTTAAAGGATTCATGCATCAGAGGCGCGCAGTGGGCACCAGGGCGGGTGGAGATTCCATATGTGACAGCCAGTTCATCGCTGACCTCTGAGGAATCGTAATCCCCGATATTCAGGGCCACAATGGCAGCCCTTTCATCAGAGGTGAAATCACCGTACACCCGTACACCCGGTATCTGTACCACGCCGTCATAAAACCGGCGCATCAGTTCTGCCTCTCTGCGGTGAATGGTTTCCACCCCAGTCTCCTTTATAAAGCCAAGGGCGGCATGGAGGCCTGCTATTCCATGGCCGTTCAGCGTCCCCGCCTCCAGGGCCGTGGGCATGTCCCCGGGATGTTCCTTCAGATAGGTATGAACACCGCTTCCCCCTGCCTTAAGGGGTCTTATGCGTATGCCGTCTCCCACGCAGATTCCGCCTGTTCCCTGGGGGCCCAGAAGCCCCTTATGGCCGGTAAAGCACAGCACGTCTATATGCATCCTCTTCATGTCAATGGGAAGGACTCCCGCTGTCTGGGAGGCGTCTGCCACCAGCCGGATTCCGTGTCTGTGGCAGAGTTCGCCAACACGCTCCAAATCCATCCGGTTGCCGGTCAGGTTGGAGGCATGGGTACACACAACTGCCTTTGTCTCAGGCCGTATGCTTTCCTCCAGCTGGTCATAACACAGAACTCCCTTTTCATCGCAGGGCAGAATCGTCAGGCTGATGCCCCGGTTTTCCATCAGATAAAGAGGCCGGAGCACGGAATTGTGCTCCAGTACTGTGGTAATCACATGGTCCCCTTTTGAAAACAGGCCCTGGATAGCCGTGTTCAGGCTTTCAGTGGAATTACTGGTAAATGCAACCTGCAGCGGATTGCCCAGGTTAAACAACTCCGAAATTCTCTCCCTGGTTTCATAAATCATCCTGGACGCATCCAGGGAAGCCTCATGGGCCCCTCTGCCTGAATTGCCGAAATTCCTCATGGCGTCCGCCACTGCATCAATGACACAGTCCGGTTTCCTTATGGTAGTAGCTGCATTGTCAAAATAAATCATAATAGCGCCTCCCTTTCCCGCCTAATCAATCGGGAAATTTCAATCACAATCCGGTGTCCGCCCAACATTCATACATAAGACGGGGCACCTGTTGGCATACACCTAAAATCAGTACATGAGCCGGACCATTTCTTCATGTTCCATGCCCTTTTCCTTCATGAACTCAGACATCTCCTGTTCCATGTCAGGTTCGCAGCACCAGGCAAGGCCGCAGCCCGCGGATATTTCCCTTGGAACCGGTATCATCCTTCCTATCTTTTGGTTTTCCTTACAAAGCTTCTCCATGGCAATGGCTTCTGCCGTGGTATGAAATGTAATGATTAATTTTGGTTCTTTTTTTCTCATCCCATAAATCCTTTCGTATCTAAAATATGCTGCAGCAGACTGTTACCAGGCGGTCAAACAGCCTGATTGCCTTCCACTGCAGCATCCGGTTTCAGAAGCCCTGGTTCAGACACGCTGTGAATCCGGGACTTCTGTATTATTCAATCACAATCTCAAATTCAGACCCCTTTTCGGTTACTGTGGCCGTCTTACCCTGGCTCTTTGCATATTTCTCAACATTCATCCTGGTATGAGGTTCACTGACCAGCACCTTCACCGGCTCTCCCCTGTGCTTCTTAAGGGCTGCTGCCGTCAGCATCACAGGCTCAGGACAGGATAAACCTCTTGCATCTACTTCATACATATCTCTTACCCCCTATTTCCCTTCCTGCGGCTTTGGCATAAATCCGATAATAAACAGAATAACAATGCATCCAATGACCGCGGCTTTACCGGCCATGGCCAGACCGCCCGGAGCTGCGGGCGTATCCGCGGTAGCTGCAGCTGCTGCCGATGCTGCCAGCCCGAAGTTGTGGCAGAAAGCAGCTCCCACCAAAAGTCCAAGGAATGTCACGGCGGAATCAGAGGAACCCTGACCGGCTAAAACCAGCTGGCGAAGCGGGCATCCGCCTGCCAGGACAGCCGCAAAACCAACGGCGTAAAGTCCCAGAATATTCCAGATATGTTGTGAATGTGCAACCGGCTGTCCTGTAAAGGAAAGCTTGAAGCCGCCTGTAGCCAGGTTAAACACCATCATGACTGCAAACAGTCCGCCGATCACAGTAATTAAATCAAAATTCCTCATTAAAATGACGTCACGGATACTGCCCGCGAAACAGGTCCTGCATTTTTGCGCTATGGCGCCAAACAGCAGGGCCACAGCCAGGGCAAGAAGCGCAGGCGCATGCATGCTGCCCGGACCCTTTTCACTGAATGCAAACAATGTGGTGGTCAGGCTCAGTACAAACAGCACCACCAGGACAACCGGAAGCACTGCCCCGTTTATCTTTCCGGTTTCGTGAGCCCGTCCCAGTGAAAACCCATGCTTTAAAGCGATCGTTCCGGTAAATACACCGGCTGCAAATCCGAGAAATCCCACATATGCGTTTAAATCACCGGCTGCCATGCGGATTACCATGCGCAGCGGACATCCCAGAAATGCCAGGGAGCCAATCATCATGATAACACCCAGGATAAAGCGCAGCATGGGAGACGACCCTGCCGTGGAACGGTATTCCCTGGTAGCCAGGGCAATCAGGAAGGAACCGCAGACAAAACCCACTATTTCCGGCCTGAAATACTGCACCACCGCCGCGGTGTGAAGCTTCATGGCACCGGCGGAATCCCTGATAAAGCAGGCCACGCAGATTGCCATGTTCTTTGGATTGCCAAAGTAAGCGAGAATACATGCCAGTATTCCCAGTGCCACTCCGGATAAGAGCAGCGTCTTTTTAGAGCTTGTCAGATTCATAATCATATCCCCTTTTCTTTTGGTAAAACTACCTTCATCTTACCAAAGTGAAAGAGGCAAATCCAATTCAAAAAAACATAGCATGTTTTTTTACTATAGACATTTTCTATACAAAATTCCATGCAGGATAAGCCTGCATAAACCCTTACATAAAACCTTACAAAAGCCTTGCATGTACCCTTACATAAACCGCCCGATATCCTGCTGCCAGTTTCTGTCCCTGTAATCAATCACAAGATCCCGGAAGGCTTCCGCTATCGGGGAGAGGCGTATATTCTTGCTGTATACCATGTAAAAGGTCCGTTTCTTGTCCAGGCCGTCTATCTTCAGATACTTGATCCGGTGGGTTTCTTCCTTTTCCCCGGCAGCCATCCTGGACAGGATGGAAATTCCCAGGCCTCCGGCCACAGCCTGTTTGATGGTCTCGGTGCTGTTCATGCGGGCAATCACGTCCACATTTTTAAACACCGGGACACCGTGGATTTCCGCCTTTTCCATCTCCTGTTTTGTACCTGAGCCTTCCTCACGGAGAATAAAGGTCTCATGTTCAAAATCACGGAAGCTCACCGTGCTCCCCATCTTCCACCGGGCATACCTCTCCGTATCAGGCACAATGAGCACCAGCTCATCCATAAACACAGGCTCATACACCAGACTGTTATGCATCTTATAGCCTGTGAGTCCAATCTCGCCCTTCTGGCTCATAACATTTTCAATCACAGTCTTACTGTCCGACTGATCCACATAAAAACGGATTTTGGGGCATTTTGCATGAAACTCCCCTATGAGCCGGGGCAGATAGTACTGCCCCGGAATGCTGGATGCATATAAATCCAAAACACCGTCCATTGCCTCGCACTGGGCCTGTACCGTAGCCAGAGCCTGGGACCGGGTATGGAGCATATCAATGGCATAGGGGTAAAACAGCTCCCCCTGCTTTGTCAGGGTTATCTCCCTTCCTGTGCGGTTCACAAGGGTTGTCCCCATCTCATTCTCCAGATTATTGATGTGGGCGCTGATCGTGGGCTGGGTCAGAAAGGTGGCGTCTGCTGCCTTTGAAAAACTTTTGTACTTTACCGCATTTACAAATGCTTCTAATTGTCTGAATTCCATAGCCGCCTACCTTGACTTCTGGACAAGGATACGTACATCGTCCTGTTTCTTTGTTATCTTCTGCTGGTCGCAGTACTCCAGGAATAAAACAGCATACTTCCTGGATGTTCCCAGCAGATCTCTGTAATCTCCCAGGGAAATGTTCGTATGGGACTCAAAGTATCCCTTAAGAAGTCCCATGGCCTTGTCCCAGTTGTCCTTGTGGATCAAGGCGCCTGGATTTATCTTTATCAACGTACCCTTTTTCACAAGATCATTTACAATCTGTTTGGCCATCTTCTTGTCTTTGAACTTACCGATCACATCATCCGTGGACGGTATCTCATATCCTGCCTTCAGATATGTGTCCTCTATGTCTTTTAACATCCCCTTAAGCTCATGGGAATATTCAGCATTAAATCCGGCTGCCGCTATGGCGCTTGCCATTGTGACCGTAATGCTGCGCTTAATCATCTCATTCAGGAGGACATCTGCTTTCTTGGACTCCCGGATTTTGAAAGTATCCAATATACGGCTCTTAAATTCTTCCTTCTCCATGCCGTCGGAAATAGGATTCTCCTTGTGGAACTGATTCAGAAGTTCGGTGCCGTACTGCGTGATTTCATTCCAGTAATCCTTGTGGATAAAGCTTCCGTCGCTGAGACGGACAGCCTTCTTCCCCTTGACCAGGACCTCCAGCTGTTCTTCTGTCTCCTGATTGGTCCAGTTGAGCTTGGCAGCCAGTATCTTAGGTACCGGGAAGTACCGGCTCTCCTCCTTAAGCTCCAGCTCCAGGACCTCTAAATCAGTGCCCAGCTCCTTTATATGAAGGCTGTCAATGACTTCCTCATGATTCCTCTTATGCTTTAACGCCTCAGCCTCCAGCACGATGCCTCCGCCAAAGGTAATGGTGGGAGAATAAAAACGGATAATAAACCGGTCATTCCTCCTCACGGCCACAGGCTCGTCAAACCGGAACTGCACGTAAGCCTCCTCACCGGCAGACAGCACATCCTTATCAAGGAGAACTGCCTTGCATATGGCCTGGGCTGAACCATAATTGATATGGACCCTGTCCCCGTTTCTCAGTTCCCTGTCCGTGGAGGAAAATAACTGCACCTTGGCGTCTATGAACTGGCTTTTTAAAAGGGAGTCCTGGGCAGCCAGAACATCTCCCCTGTTAATCTCGTCCTTCTTGATATTAACCAGGTTGAGGGCTGTTCTCTGGCCGGCATAGGCCATGTCCACCTTGTGGCCGTGGGTCTGTATCTCCCTTATTTTGACGGTTTTCTCAGTGGGATAGAGCTCCACCTCCTGGCCCACCTGGCAGCAGCCCTCCAAAAGGGTTCCTGTGACAACCGTTCCGAATCCTTCCATTGTAAATACACGGTCTATAGGCAGACGGAACAGCTCCTTCTCCTGGCGTCTGGCGCCTGCCGCCCTTACCTTATCCACTATCATCTGTTTCAGCACATCAATATTTTTTCCGGTATAGGCAGATACCTGGATGCGGTCGGCCTTTTCCATGAAGGTACCTTTAACCAGATTGTCCACATCATCATTAACAAGCTCAGCCCAGTCCTCATCCACCAGGTCGGCCTTGGTAAACACCACAATGCCCTGCTTGATATGAAGCATCTTAAGAATCTCAAAATGCTCAACCGTCTGAGGCATAACGCCCTCATCCAGGGCAACCACCAAAAGCACCAGGTCGATGCCGCCAATACCTGCCAGCATGTTCTTCACAAACTTCTCATGGCCCGGTACATCTATGATTCCAATATGGATTCCGGCGTCATTGGGCAGGTTGGCAAATCCCAGCTCAATGGTTATTCCCCTTTTCTGCTCTTCCTTCAGCCTGTCCGTATCCGTCCCTGTAAGGGCCTTTATGAGACATGTCTTGCCGTGGTCCACATGACCGGCTGTTCCCACTATTACATTTTGCATATCATCACCCCTCAACCTGTCTGCTGTCCATTGCGGTAAACGCTGCTACAATATATTCAAACTCATCTTCCCTGATGGTCCTCACATCCAGATAAACCTGGTTGTGGGTAATCCTTATAATAATTGGAATTTCCTCTTTGCGGAGAAGGCGCTCAATCTTCTCCGGCGCCAATGTCCTGCCCTGAACCGCCACCGCATATCCGTCCAACAGCACGGTGGGGGCGGAACCGCCGCCTACCTGGTCCTTGCACGCCTCCACCTCCACGGTGAAGTTATGGGTTGTTCTGCGGATCTCCCCGGCCAGCCTCTCCGCCTTGTCCTTAAGCTCTGCGGCCGGTGTGGTTATCATGTTCAGCACCGGTATGGTCTTTCGGGCCTGGCGGATATCCGAATACTCAAAGAAGGTGGCCTCCATGGCCGCCAGCGTCATCTTGTCCACCCGGAACGCCCTTGCCAGGGGATGGGCCTTCATTTTATCAATGTACTCTTTTTTTCCTGCGATGATACCGCCCTGGGGCCCGCCTAACAGCTTGTCCCCGCTGAACAGAATCACGTCTATGCCGGTCTTTAAGGCGTCCAGAACCGTGGGCTCATCCACCCCGCAGTCTGTCAGGTCAGCCATGAGACCGCTTCCCATATCGTAAATAACCGGAAGATTTAATTTCTTACCCAGCTCCACCATCTCAGGAAGTTCCACCTCCTGGGTGAAGCCCAGTATCCTGTAGTTGCTGGTATGGACCTTCATCAGTGCGCCGGTCTCACCTTCATGGTAGGCATTCAGATAATCCGAGGGCTTTGTCTTGTTTGTGGTTCCCACATCCATCAGCCTGGCGCCGCTCTGTTCCATGATTTCCGGCACCCGGAAGGAACCTCCGATTTCCACCAGCTCCCCCCTGGAGACAATGACTTCCTTGTCCTTTGCCAGGGCGGAGAGACAGAGCATGGTGGCCGCCGCGTTGTTATTAACCACCATGGCGGCTTCCGCTCCCGTAATCTTGGTCAGGATTTTTTCCACATGGTCATGGCGTGACCCTCTGGATCCGCGCTTCACATCGTATTCCAGATTGGTATAATTTCTGGCCACGTCCATGATACTCTCGCAGGCCTTGTCCGACAGATTTGCCCTTCCCAGGTTGGTGTGCAGCACCACCCCGGTTGCATTGATAACCCGCCGCAGGCTCTTTTTCTTCTTGCCTGTAATGCGGGCTACAATTTCCGTCATCAGCGTTTCCTTGGTCCCCACCTGACTCCGCCTGCCTTCCAGGATGTCCTTTCTCAGCTCATCAATGACTTCCCTGACCGAGTCCACAATCACTGCTCTGGGCGTACTTTCCGTAAAAAAAAAGAGCCGCTCATCCTGCAGCACCTCGTCAATTTTCGGAATCTTTCGGAGTAACTCTCTTCTATCTTCCATCATATATTACCTCCACTACAGATATGGTTTAAACGGAGGAGGTGGGAATCGAACCCACCCAGAGGGCTCTTAACCCCCCACAACGGTTTTGAAGACCGCGAGGCACACCAGCAACCTATCTACCTCCATATCTTTTGGATAGCATTTAACTTTAATATACTATCATGTATTCAGTTGTATGTCAATCCGTAACTTTCAAAAAAGTTATCGCGAAAACTTAAATCTATTCTGATTTTCCGCCCCGCGAAAGCGATGTTTCGCGGGCACGGAAAATGTATAACTTATGAATGAATGGCTTTATCTTAGCTAACGTATCCGGCTGCCTTCAGAATCTCATGTGCCTTATCCTTGTTGGCATCAGACATCAGTACGATGGGGCCTGTGCATCCCATGCCGCTCTCAGCATAGATACCGGCTTTCCACAGCGCTTTAACAGCGTCCTCCAGGTCCATTACCTCGATACCCGGAATCTGTGAAGTAACTACTTCCTTAGGAGGCATCTTCACTTCCTCGGCTGCTGCGCCTGCGTCCTTCTTGCCTGCGGACTTTAACTCGTTGATGATATCCTTAAGTCCGGCCTTATTTGCCTTCTCAAATTCTTCATCAGCAATCTTCTTCCAGTCATGGCGAATCAGGTTTGTGGCATACTCCATGGCTCCTGCAATTACAGGCGCGCCGGAAGCACGTGACACAATCATGATAAGACGGTCATATCCCTCGCCCACGCCGGGACCGTAACCGAATCCTAAGGACTCGTAATTACCGCCTGTGGTATAGGAAGAGAATACCTTCATCATCAGGTTGCCTGTCAGGGAATCCATAACCATGATATCGGGAGTTCCTCCCAGCAGGTCATTTCCTCTCATGACAATACCGCCGTCAGCCCTTACGGACTCCGCGAAGTTAATATCATAGCCGTTCTCAGCCAGTTTGAGAAGCGCCTTCTCTGTCTGGCGGGCGCCGTCTATGTTGGCAATGCCCACGGTTGGATTTTCCACACCGTCAGCCTTTGCTGCAATGATTCCATAGATTGCATTCTTAACCATGCCGCTGATACGGTCTGTATCAGACGTACCTGTGGTGGTGGCAATATACATTGGTTTTCCCTTGCCCGGGGTGACAACCTTTCCCACTGTGGACACACCGATGGGGAATGGATAGTGCATGGTAACAGCGCCGTCAATTTCGCCGGAATCCAGCATTTCTTCCATCTTCTTATGAAGGTCTTCCCCTTCGATCAGGACAGCCTTAAGTCCCTTCATCTCGGCAATCTTCATGGCTTCTTCTATATTATCCTGGCCATGTTCGCTGCCTTCTGAGGCGAAGCCGATAACCGGCTTTTTGCCATATTGTCCTGTTTCAAGAGCATCGGCCACCTCAAGAAAAGTATTAGCAATCATAGCTTTTATTTTCTTATCAGACATAACATATTTCCTTTCTCTCGGTGAAAATTATTCCTCTTCGCCCATCAGACCCTCGGCAAACGCTCTCATGGCCTGGCCAATCATAGCCTTTACCTTGCTCTCATCTACGCCGCCGCTCTCCTCTGAAGCAGAACCATCGTTGGCCTGAACCACGAAGGATACGCCGTCGAACAGATTGGTCATTCTTCCAAGGAATAAGCTTCCCTTACCGATAATCATGGCGCGCTTTGTCTCGCCAGCCAGGATTTCGTCTCTCAGAAGTCCAAGATAAGGAACGCCTGAAGGAATATGTCCCTGGGTTGGAGCCCAGCCGGTCATACCATGCTCCTTAACGAAATCTGCAATCTCATTACGCTGTAATTCGCCCCTCTTAACACCAAGAGCAGCAATCATCTTGTAGTTAGCCTCAGGAACATCGCCTGCGCCTGCGGGTTTGGTGATATCCGGATTCTGCATCTCAGGAGAGTACTTGTCGATATCCACAATCTTTAAACCAGCCTCATCCAGAGGATTGGTTACCAGGGAAGAGATAACGTTCTGAGGAGCGGATCCTGTTCCAACGGTGTGGCGTCCCACGATATCAGTTCTGATCTGTGGGCTTACGCCGTCATCAGCGCTTACTAATACGGAGAATCCTGCGATAGCGTCCTCCAGAATCGGAAGTCCCTTCTTTACATGGTCCTTGCCGTTCATACCTAATTTAGCGGTACAGCCGCCTGCTGTAACCACAACGTTCTTAAATGTTCCTGCCTTTACCAGGGCAGCTGCATGAAGCATTGCATGAGCTGGTCCTGCACAGAAGCCTCTTACGTCAGAACCGGTTGCGTTAACAAATCCGGCAACCTCAGCAGCTGCCTTTGCAAAGTTGCCGCCGCCTCTCTGGTTCATATCGCCGCATGCTTCCTCGCAGCAGTCAACAACATAATCTATGTCAGCGGGATTAACTCCTGCTTTTTTTACCAAGTTAAGTAAGGATAATACGTTAGAAGCCTTTGTTACCAGGTTCTCCAACATAACGTGTGCGGATAAGTTGACATCCACGTCATGAGCTCTCTTAACAGCGCCGACCAGTACATTGTTGAAGTACAGAGGCTCTGCATGCTCGTCATTTACCAGAGCAGCGATTTCTTCCTGTGTTGTCTCGCTGTTCTTATCAAGAATAGCTACATGCTCGTCTGTGAACATGTGATGGGCGTCCAGCTTAGCTTTAACATCAGCTGCAAATCCCTTTTCCAGTTTAACCAGATCAAATACGTCGCAGATCTGAATCAGGCCGTAGAACTCATCCTCAGGCATGATCTCGCCGTACTTGCCGTCCTTGCTGGCTCCATCCATTAATTTATCATACCATGGGAATCCAACCTCAGCCATTTTCTGTGGCTTTTCATTGCCAATATATACCTGGTTCGGCATATAGTTAACGGCATCCTCAAAACTTCTCAAATGGCTTGGAAGTTCCTTCAAATATTCTGACTCAGGATTAACAATCATCTCTGTTGTCTGTGTTGTACCATTGTGAATAACCATATCAGGTGTAACCGCCAATGTATAGCTGGCACCCTTTAAAACTGCATAACCGTTCATTCCTTCACCTCACCATAATTTATGACATCTAGTACTGCGTTGCGCAAGTCTCAGTTCGCGGCCGCCTTCGCTCCGCCGCAAAGTACAGCTATGTATCATACTGGAACTTGCGCAATGCAGTACTAGCATAGTTGTGCAATAAAAACCCATTGATTGCACAAAACCCCCGGAGACCCCATGAAGAGCCTCCCGGGGAATTACATCTAATGTAACTGTTCAGGACTGTTACATTTTAATTATAAATATTTGCAATACTGCTCTCTGATGGAAGACATCTCCTTAGCGATGTCATCAACGTCCATAACCATCTCCATCATGCTGATCTGATCGTCATAAACGCTGCTGTCAACCTCATCTTTGATCTCGTTCTCACAAACATGGAATACACTTAGTCCCAACTGGACTCCTGCTAGAGGACCTGCAAAAGTAGGATCGCCTGCTGTAACGGTTTCTGCAGCTAAACCAGCTGCCTCACCCTCTGCTGCTCCAAGAACAACTACAATGTTCTCAGCGCCGTACTGCTCAGCGAAATCTTTAACTCTCTTCTGATTTTCCAGATCCATAGCACCAGCGGCCGTTCAGACGAAGCACTCAGTTGAAGAATATACAACTTCAGCGCCTGCGGTCTTTACGCATTCTTCTATGGCTGGTCCCGGAATACCGTCACGGTCTCCGATGATGATGACTTTTTTGTCTTTCAAAATTGCCATATCCGTTTTCCTCCTTATTTTATTTTTGGTATTTAATTTGGCTGCCGGGGATTAACCCGGCGCCATAATATAGACAAACGTCAGTATTGACGGTTGCTAGTAAAATAATGCGGCTGTCTGTGGACAAATTATAAGTTAGCCTCAATCATAGCCTTGATGTTCTCAACCGTTGCGTCGTCCTTAACACACTCAGCAACTTTCTCACCGCCCTTGTAGATAGCGATAACAGGAAGACCAAGAATCTTCTGTCCGATTGCCAGACGGCGTGCCTTGGTGGTGTTTAAAGAGGTGAATTTGATCTTATCGCCGTAATCACCCTCCATAGCATGGATATGTGGCATAAGAGCCTGGCATGGTACACATCCGTCACCGTAGAAGTCAACCAGTACTGTGCCTTCAGCTTTCAATACTTCTTCTTCAAAATTGTCCTTGGTTAAATCTACCATTGGTATTACCTCCCTTTCTCAACTATGAATCACTTATTTCTGCTCTGCAAGCCATCTCTCAACCTGCATGGAAGCGATTGCTCCGTCTGCAGCAGCAGTAACAACCTGTCTTAAGCTCTTTACACGGATATCGCCAACTGCGTACACGCCTTCCACATTGGTATGCATGTCTTCGTCGGTCTTGATGTATCCGCGGTCCATCTCCAACTTGCCTTCGAACAGTTCGCTTCTTGGGTTGTATCCGATGAAGCCGAATACGCCGAACAGGCCGTCGTCTTCGTCTGCATCAATTCTTGTAAGCTCGCCTGTCTTAACATTCTTAACAGTCATGCCGGAAAGGATGCCGTCTCCGTGAAGCTCTTCCACAACTGTATCCCACATAAAGAACAGCTTAGGATTCTTGAACGCGCGCTCCTGGATGGATTTTGCCGCACGCAGTTCATCACGGCGATGGATAACAGTAACTTTTCTTGCAAACTTTGTCAGGTACATGGCTTCCTCAACAGCAGAGTCGCCGCCGCCAACTACGAATACTTCCAGATCCTCGAAGAAGGAAGCATCGCAGGTTGCGCAGTAGGAAACACCCTTGCCCATGAACTCGCCCTCGCCCTTGCAGCCGATAGGCCTTGGGAAAGCGCCGGTAGCAATGATCAGGGTACGTGCCTTATAAGTTCCGTTGCTTCCAACCAGTGTCTTTACCGGACCTTCGATATCAACGCTGACAATGGTATCGCTGACACGCTCAGCTCCAAACTTCTCTACCTGCTTGGTCATTCTTTCAATCAGGGAAGGACCGCTCTCGCCGTCTACCATCTGTCCGGGATAATTCTCAATCTCGTCTGTAATGGCAATCTGGCCACCGTCTTTACCTTTTTCAATGAGCAGCGTATCAAGACGCGCTCTTCCTGCATAGATTCCAGCTGCAAGTCCGCCAGGACCTGCACCCAGAATGATGACATCATAAATCTTGTCCATCAGAATATCTCCTTACACATCAATTGAATTTCAGGGTTCACAAAATGCCGCTTCAAATAACATTTTATCACTAAACAGACAGATTGCAAACTCTTTTTTGTGCAATTACACCATTTTCAGAACGTTGTTGAATCATACCATGGTAACTTTAGGCACCATTGGAAGGACCGGGCAATGTTCTTTTTACGGATTTCTTAATTACGGTTTACTCAAATACAGTCTGCTCTGTAACCGGAGTCTCCAGTGCTGTCAGAGCCTTGGTCAGTATATGTCTCCTGATTTCCTTCTCTTCTTCCATGGTCAATGCAGGATTGCCAAGAGGATGAGGAATAGCGATAGCAGGAACAATACGGTTAGCTCCTACTGTCAGTGAAATCGGAACTACAGTTGCAATATGAACTACAGGGATTCCTGCTCTTTCAATTTCTTTTACCATCGTTGCACCGCAACGTGTACAGGTACCTCAGGTAGAGGTCAGAATGACAGCATCTACCCCGTCATTCCTCAGCTCCTGTGCGAACTCTGCAGCGAATCTCTTGGAGTTAGCTACGGATGTACCGTTGCCAACTGTGGTATAGAAATATCTGTGCAGGCTGCCGATTTTTCCTTCTTTTTCAAATTCTCTTAAAACGTCAACAGGAAGGACTCTGTCTGCGTCTTCGTTTGCATATACCGGATCGTATCCGCCATGAGCAGTCTCATAGGTAGCTTCTGTCAGGTCCATGACACCGTCGATGTCATACTTGCCGTACTTGGAAGCACTGGAGGACTCGATGTGGTCCGGGTTGCCCTTTGGTACGATACCGCCGGAGGTAACCAGAGCGATTTTTGCATGAGCCATATCTTTAACAGCCGGATTCGGATCTACTCTGTCGAAGTCAGGCATTGGGAACTCGGTTGTGAATTCCTTGCCGGCCAGCTTCTTAATCAGCATCTCTACTGCTCTCTGAGAGCCTCTCTTGTCCTCAAAGAAGTTGACACGGATGCCGTTTGGCATATAGCCCTCTTCCTTGGAAGAACCAAGCTTCTCACCCTTGGCAAGCTTAAGTGCCAGAGGAGCCATGGTGGCAACTGCACTTCTCATGCCTGCTGCGCTGTTCTTGGTCTCAACCACATATACTTTGGTCTTGTACATGTCAGCGCCTGGGTTCTCTTTGTACATACCAGTCAGAACCGGAAGGTTTAACTCTTCCTTAACTGCCAGTGCAACAGTACCGCAGGCAACGCCGTAACGTCCTGCATTGAATGCCGGTCCGCAGATAACTGCGTCTGGCTTCTGGCTGCTGATCATATCCAGAATGGTCTTTTTAGCAGCTTCAACGTTCTCGTTGAAATAGGAGTCACCGCAGATAACGGTAGCTACGATTTCTGCTTCTTCTCCAAATGCCTGGTTGAACGCCATACCAGGGCCTACAATGCCTTCTCTTAATTCTGGCTGGTAATCAGCCTTTTCCTCGCCGCCGATGTTAGCGAAGAACTGGTTAATATAATGAACAATTCTTAACTTTGACATCTTATCCTCCTATCTGGCACTTAATTTATTGAAGCCCATCTCATTTGTTGCTCCTGTGATTACCTGAAGCTCAGCAACAATGGAACCGTCTTTCTGTAAGCTTCCGTCGAATCCGCCTGCAATGATATCAGCAACCTCAGGATAGCCGATTACTTTATCCATTGCCGGTAAGTTGATGACCATGTTTGCGTTTCCGCCTGTAACAACAGCATTAGCGCTTGCATCTGCATCTGCTAAGGACTGGGAAGCACCGTCGCGGCCTGCGTACTCATCTGTGATGATAACAGTCTTAACGCCTTTTGCTTCAATTTTCTTGCAGTTCATGATAAGGTCAGTATCAGGGTTACCGAAGCCCTCCTGGGAAACGATAGCGCCGTCAACACCTAAGAACTCGCAAAGTTTGGATGTCCAGTCAGAAGAACGCATCTTGTCAGCAAGGTATACGTTCTCGTTGGTGATAATTACACCTACAAAGTTCAGGGTCTTTCCGTGCTGTTCAAATAAGTCTGCGATAACAGGATTGTTAAGGTGATGATAGGTTGTGTTCTTATCGCATGCAGATACGCAGTTACCGCTTAAGATAGCGCCGTCCATTAATTCGGTTGGGCTTAAGATAGTTGGTAAGGACTGCTTCATATCTACGCCGTAAACATATGTATCATGCATCAGGCCCTGGCTCTGAAGCATAAGTACGTAAGCTACTCTTGGAAGCTCAGGATATTTTTCAATTCCCTCTTTAACGGAACAGGTCTCATATACCTTAACTTCATCAGGCTCTACGTCCTTAGCCAGCTTGCCGATGTAATCAGCAGCCTTCAGGCCTGCGAATCTGACAGCCTTCTCATGAGCATGCTTTGCAAGTCCGTCAATCGGCTCGCATACAACAACCAGGTTGTTTAACTGGGAGAATGGTGTGTACTTAGCTCCCTCGCCGCACATGTCGATGATACCTTCCTGGAAGCCAACAATCTTACCTGTGGTAACAACTGCGGAACCCTTTAATACGTTGGTCCTTCCGCTTCCCACTGTCTCCACCTTGGAAATAACGCCTGGGAATAAGTTTCCACCTCCGTTGACTTTTACACGTGGCTCGATCACGTCCTTTACTGGCATGATGCGGACACTCTCTCCTGGTTTTGCAATCTCCAGCTCAACAGACTTCAGGTTCTCATCTTCCAACAAAAGTGCCTTCAACTCTTCTGCATTAACATAAATAGTTCCGTTTTCCACTTTTGATTCCGATGCAAACTGAATGTCGTTAATCTGAACGCACCCCAACTCAAGTTTCATCTAATCACTCCTCCTTGTATATTATTTTTTTTACAGCTCCTTCAATCAAGGATAAATCCACGTCCCTGAAGTCTTCCAGTATATTTTCCGGCCAATCAGGAGTCCGCCTGTCCTTCATGAATTTCTCACAGGACTGAATACTGTTCTCCATCACCATCTCAAACTGGTAAAATTCTTCTTTTTCAACCTCAGAGTCGGAAATTATGATTGTTTTGTAAGGAATCTGGTTAGGCTTCAGGCTCCCTGCCATAGGATGGGTTTCCAGGCGATAACCTTTATGTATATAGTTTCTCACCTTGATTAACACATCAATGTAGGAACCGTTTTCCAGGAAGTCCACTTTTAATTTGTCCTGATATCTGTCCCTGCACTTCACGTTGTTTGTCACTACGATGTACATGATGTTTCACCCTTTAGATCTTTCTTATTTATTAGGCATAGGATTCCATTCCACATAATATTAGAGCAATTATCGTGCCAACTTTTTCTAAAGCGGGATTTTTTTTATTTTTTTACCTTTTAACCAACGGAAATACATTTTTTCTATCGGGTTTCCGTCCTTTATAGGTTTTCTATATTGTCTATTTTGTCATTCTTTTAACTTCTGGCCTTTTTAAATTTCCTTTTTTTCATGAACTATTTTTCTTGATAGTGAAATAAATTTCAGTTATAATAGGGGGTAGGGAGGGATTCTTTTTATTTTTTGCTTCCACATTTCCCTTCTTTTACAATTTTCATGTTAATTTTTTCTCAATTTTATGCATAATTAATAATTTTTTAAAAATCAAGTACAGGAGACACGCTTATGGACGAAAACGATATGAAAAAAAAGTTTTTTTTCAACACAAAATCCCCTGCCTACCGGAGGGCATTGGAAGACTGTGAACGTGTGGCAGCTTCCAATGTAAACGTCCTCCTTATCGGTGAATCCGGTTCCGGCAAGGATGTGGCCGCACAGTACATCCATGCCTGCAGCCGCCGTTCCGACATGCCGCTCATAGCGGTCAACTGTAATGCCTATACGGAATCCCTTCTGGAAGCAGAACTGTTCGGCCATGAACAGGGCGCGTTTACAGGCGCCATCAAGGGAAGGGCCGGAAAATTCGAGCTGGCTGATAAGAGTACCCTGTTCTTAGATGAAGTGGGTGACATCAACCTGACCACCCAGGTAAAGCTTCTGCGGGCCATTGAGACAAAGAGAATCGAGCGAATCGGCGGCAACAACAGCAAGCAGCTGGATTTCCGGCTGATAACCGCCACCAACCGCGATCTGGTGGCCAAGGTCCGCAACAGTACGTTCCGCGAAGATTTCTTTTACCGTATCAGTACCATTGTCATCCGCATCCCCGCCCTCAAAGAGAGGAAGGAGGACCTGGTGGACATGATTCACTTCTTCCTGGAGGAATCCCAGCGGGTAAACCAAATCAGAATCGACAGCATCGACGAGAAGGCCTGGGATTTTCTTATTAATTATGATTATCCGGGCAACATCAGGGAGCTGAGGAACCATGTGGACCGGATGGTGGTCCTCTCCAAGAACCATGTCATCACCACGGAAGGAATACCGATTCTCTATAATCTGAAGACAACAGATGACGACAGTCCCTCCACCGCCTTTACCCAGGCAGGAATCGTCCCCTGGCGCGAATTCAAGCGCCGCAGCGAGAGGGAGTACCTTCAGTGGGTACTTAACCAGATGGGATGGAACATATCAGCCACCGCCTATAAGCTGGGCATCAGCGCCAGACAGCTGTTTAATAAGATTAATGAATATAATCTGGAGAATCCCCAGACCGGAAGGCCCCAGAAGCCGGTGCACAGTATCTGAGGCCAGGTAACTCACTGATTTTTTACATAATAATTTTTTCTATACAAAAACGTGCTGCGAAAGCCCAATCCAGTTGGCATTCACAGCACGTATTTTATAGTGGCCGGTTTCAGGTGTGCTGAAACTCCGGCTGTCCTGCATTTTATTGCGTATGGCAAATCCTCTCAATCTCCTGCACAATTTCCCTGAGACAATCCTCCAGCACAACATTTTCATACATCCTTGTTATGTTGCTCTGTTCCAGATGGCTGGGGCTGAAATCCTCCTCATCTGCCAGAAAACGCCTGCACATTTCCTTATACTTAGGCACAGTCTGCTGCTGCTCCCGTTCCAGAGCCCGGCGCAGCCTCAATCCATCCTCTACATGAATATAGATGGGGACAAGAGCTTCCTCCCCATAATAAGCACGCATCTTCCCGTAGGATTCCAGGGTGCCCATAATCAGATAATTGCCTGTTTTCAAATCAATCTGCCCATCGTCCGCTGTAAAATAACTCCATGGGCCGTATACCGTGTCATATGTGCGGCATTCAATTAAAATACCATCTTTCCTGCACTGGTCCAGATAGGAGGGGTCCACAAAAAAATACTCCACCCCATTGTGTTCCCCGTCCCGTATGGGTCTGGTGGTATACATGGTAACTGTCTTAAGTTCCGGCATTCTGCTGTGAAGCTTCTTATATATGGTATCTTTTCCCGAGGCACTCTTGCCCATGACATAAAATATCTTTCCCATGATTCTCTCTGCACTTTCTATTCTCAGTCAGTTCTCATTCCGTCTTAATATAAAATCAATCCTTCTGCACAACCCGGATGGTCCTTAGGGATTGGTCCGCAGGCCCCTGCACCGGAAGCCCCTTATCCCTGTATTCCAGGATCACTTCCAGAATGGGTCTGCTGATCCATTCCCCGGGAGCCACAATGGGGATACCCGGCGGATAAATATAGACAAACTCCCCGGAAATACACCCTGCGCTGTCCTCCAGACCGACGGACGCCATTTTCTCCTCCATGGCTTCTCCCATGGACATGGCCGTGTCGCACCGCATACTGTATACACTTTTCTGGTTCCCGCTGCGCCCGTCTGGTTTATAACCGGCATCCGTCAGTTGGCTGTCAATCCTGGTCAATGCATCCCCCAGCCGCTCCAGGCCTTCCCCGCTGTCCATAACCGTGGTAATGGCTGTCACGTAATCTGCCCCGCACATCTCCATCTCCAGGTGATACTCTCTGCGCAGAATGTCATCCAGCTGCGCGCCTGTAAACCCGGTCAATCCATCTTCTGCCGGATACAGGCAGGTTCCCCTGGTAGACACCACGATTTTGGAGATATCCAGGTCCCTGATTCCGGCCTGTCCTATAAGCCCTGTATCCGCAAGACGAAGATGCCTCATCTGACCCAGTCTCCGGCGCAGCCTGTGAAGCTGTTTCCCATAGGGCGCCGTATCCGTCTGTTCCATCTGGTAAATACTGTTCTCTATACTGGCCATCAGAACATAAGAAGGACTGCTGCTCTGCACCATATGGATATACCGGTCAATCCGCTCCCGGTCTGCATAGCATCCTCCGTCCGGCCGGTTGCATTTAATATGGAGCAGGGCTGTCTGGGTCAGGCTGGGAAGGGTCTTGTGGACGCTCTGAATCACCACATCAGCTCCCAGGTCCAGGGCAGAAACAGGAAACATGGCGTCATACCGGAAATGGGCGCCGTGGGCCTCATCCACAATCAACGGAAGCCCGGCCCTGTGTACAATTCGGGCAATGGCCTCTATATCGGATACAATTCCGTCATAGGTCGGACATACGATAAGTACGGCCTGTGTATCCATATACCGGTTAAGCATCCTGTCCACATCTTCAGCCGTAATTCCTCCCTGTATCCCCAATCCTTCTATCTCCTGTGGATAAACATAAGAGGTTTTCAACTGATTGAGACAGATTCCGTGGTACACGGATTTATGGCAGTTCCTGCTCACCAGGATTCTCCCGCCTCTGGGAACGGATCCGCATACTGCTGCCAGTATCCCGCCGGTACTTCCATTAATCAGATAATAGGTCTGGTCCGCCCCGTAGACATCTGCCGCCCATTTCATGGAATCCTTTAAAATGCCCTCTGGATGGTGAAGATTATCAAACCCCTCAATCTCCGTTATATCCACTGCAAAGGGATTTGTAAAGGAGTCCGTGCAGGAGTTCATAAAGGATTCCTCCGGCCCCGTCCTGCGCTTATGCCCCGGCATATGGAAGGGATACATATCCGACCTGGCATATGCGGCCAGGCGGTTAATCAGAAGTTCTTCCTGTCTCATCCCAATGTCCTCTCACGGCTTCTCAATATCAGCCTTGTCATGCTGTCCTTTAGCTGTTTCCGGTTGCGGACCACCAGCGTCTTATGGGGATATCTGGCTTTAATGGACCGATAGCTGTGGTTCTCATCCCTTCCGTCACGGAGAATCCATTTTACAAAGTCCCAGTCAATCTTCTCCCGGCAGCCCTCTGCCATGCTCTCCCTGGTTTTATCCCTGTATTCCAGATACCGTTTCACCGCCTGCCACAGACAGATTCTTCTGGTATAGTCCATGAATACAATGAGATCTGCTTCCTCCAGACGCCGTTCCTGGCAGAATTTAGCGTAGTTTCCGTCAATAATCCAGCCCGTGTCCTGATTATCATTCAGAAATTCCTCTGCCATACGCTTTGCTTCTTCCCGGTTCCTCTCTTTCCATCCGGGCTCAAATTGTATCCTGTCCAAATACAGAACCGGGCAGTCGTATAGCCTGCCCAGTTTCTTAGCCAGTGTGGATTTCCCCGCACCGCTGTATCCCATCACTGCTATTTTCATATTGTCAGCTCCATATCATCCGCGTTTTTCTTTTCATAGTATACATGAAAAACCATGGGATTCATAGAGGAATTCTCAGAGTTTATTTCTGGCTTTCAGCACTGAAAAATTAAAGGTCCTGAGTCCCATGGGGTTCCCATCATCCCAAACCTCGTATCTTCCGGCATACCAGGACAGAAGGCGCTCCTTTATTTCGGAATCCTCCATTCCCTCCAGGGCCGGTGCGGCATCTGTGGAAAGGCGCATAAAATCCCTCTGCTCCACCCCGGCAATGCTGTCCTTGTGCGCCACATTATAGCGGGCTGTTATATAGTCCGGCCTCATCCAGGCAAATACCAGATAAAAGGAGGATACCACAGCCAGGCAGAACCGGAACAGAGGAAACTCATGATTGAAAATAAGAATTACCACCCCTGCCATGAGCACAAACAGCATGGCCAAAAACCATAGTACCAGGATTCTGAGAAAGGTCAGCTGGTACTGCTGTACGTAAAGCACCATTCTGTATGCCGCGGATGCCAGCATCACATAGGTACAGAGGCTGACCACAAGCAGAAACCCATTTAACAGCACATGTTCCCGAAAATACTTAAGACACATGAGCACCATCACAAGGTTCAGGACAGCCACAAAGAGAAGCTGGAAAAATCCCTGTCTGGCGTACTGGGAATAGGTCATCCCCTCCGGCAGGCTGCCCTTTCCCATAAAAAGATACACAATCTGGATGACACAGAATACCAGATAAACCAAACCCACCATGGCCATGAAGCTGACCGCTGCCACCGGCGAATGCCTGCGTACATTGACCATCCCGTCGCTGATGCTTCCTCCATAGGCGCTGCAGACCAGACAGTACATGGCCAGTGACCAGAATATGGTCTGGATCACCACCATGAACAGGGTAACCGGATTGAGGAACTTTGAAATGACAACTGACAGCATGTTCCTGAATACCATATCAGCCCCAGACAAGAGCACACACAGGAATATGACAGCCGGTACAGCCGCAAAGGCGCCTGCCAGCAGCCGGAACACATTCCGGCTCCGTTTATCCTTAAGGGACAGTATATATTCCCCTAAATGGCGGAAGGGGTAGAGAACCATCCCTACCGCCTGAGCCAGATACAGAACAATGGAAGCCATATATTTTCCTATATTCCACTTATTATCCTGATGGCACTGGTGAAGAATGAAAATACAGAACAGCAAAATCAGAGCCAGACGGTTCATATAATAACCAACTGCCATATTACCCGTAAAACAGGCGGAAAGCCCAATCAAAAGGGATACGGCTGCCAGCAAATAAGAATCCTTCTTGATGGGCACCCCCATTTTTCTGAATATCAGAAATGCAGCCCCATAGGTCACCGCCACAAACAAAGGGACTGTAATCCCCAGAGGATTCCGAAACAGGCAGAAGCTGGCGCTTACACCATAAAAAATGCTGAGAACGCCGAAAAATCCAAACTCCTTTCCAATCCGCTGCAGACGTGCGCTTAATTTCTCCTCTGCCCGTCCCCCTGTGCCCTTTACTTCCCCCTGGGCTGTTGCGGTCAAATACATCTTATCGTCCATTCTCATCCTCTCCTTCCTCTTGTTCATAACTTAATATATCGCCCGGCTGGCAGTCCAGAGCTTTACAGATCGCCTCCAGGGTGGAAAACCGGATTGCCTTTGCTTTATTATTTTTCAGGATGGACAGATTTGCCATGGTAATATCCACTTCCGCAGACAATTCCTTCAGGCCCTTTTTTCTCCTGGCCATCATCACATCCAGATTGATTACAATTCCCATGTCATTCCTCCCTGTCTATATGGTCAGGTCATTTTCCTGCTTGTAACGGATCGCCTGTTCAAATACCAGACAAAGCACAAAACAGAAAAGGCCTGCGATTGAAAACACAATAATAATCACTGCTGTGGCCGGAGTAAACGCCACAAAAAGGCGGAGAACAGACAGAACAGCTATGAGAAAGCTGCATTTCCCCATTCTTTTTAAGGATGCTGCATTTTCCATCACAAATGCGTCATCTGCCAGCACAGTTGCAAACATCCGCCGCAGCTCCAGCACCAGCAAAAGAGCCAGCACCCCGGACGCCATGTAAAGCGCACACTGAACCACGTAGTAGGTCCTGAATTTCTCTATATACATACCTACATAATGGAAAATAACCGGAATTGCCGCTGTTATAGCCATCCCCACATAAAACATGATGTCCAGAAGCCCTTTTGTAAACCTTACCAAACGCATATTCATACTAAATCCACCTTTCTGTATTGCTTATGTGCCCTGCAAAAGGGCTTGCGGGGCTTACGGGTTACCCTGGTAAAAGCCTCACCTGGAATTTCTTACTTGAGATTCCTTACTTGGAATATAACACCATTTATATTATTTTTCAATATCTTTTTATTGATATTCGATAAATTAATATTGATATATGATAAAATTTAAGAAGATTGTAAAGTACGGGGAAAGTAATAAATATCGGCAGCATAGGCAAAATCCAATTGACACAGTATATAGTTTGAATTATAATTATTAGCATTCTAATTATTTTGAAAGGTGGTCCGTATATTCATGACATTTCACTATCTTCTAATGGCAGGCCATGCCATATATCTGAAGCAACTCATGGCGGAGCTGAACCATACCGGGTTGACTCCCGGACAGCCCAAGGTCCTGGATTATCTCATGGAACACGATGGGGCAAACCAAAAGGAAATAGCAAATGCCTGCCATATAGAAGCCGCGACCCTCACCTCCGTACTCAACGGCATGGAGGCAAAATCACTTATTGAGCGCAGAAGAGCGGACGGCAACCGGCGATCTTTTTATGTCTTTCTGACTGACCGCGGAAGGGAAATGGGCAGAGAGGTAACGGAGGCTTTTGCCAGACTGGAGGAATATACTTTTCAGAATATCCCTCCTGAAAAGGTCGGTGAATTTATGGAAATGTTCCAGGAATTATATGAAAGAATGAAAAATCACGCTGATACCGGGGAACCAACAAAATAAACATTACATTAAAATCAAATAAGGAGACAAACGCCACATGCCATATGGAATCATAACCAACTGCGCTGCCGTATTTCTGGGAGGTATCCTGGGGGCAGTTTTAAAAAATTATTTTCCACAGAAATTAAAAGAGGCCCTGCCCAATATCTTTGGTCTGTCGGCCATCACCATGGGAATCAGCCTTATTATCATGTTAAAAAGTCTGTCAGCCGTGGTACTGGCCCTTATCGTGGGAACGGTCATAGGAGAACTTCTGAACCTGGAGGATAATCTGTTAAAGGGGCTTCTCAAGCTGGAGCAAAAACTTCCCGTAAACCTGGATGACGAACAGATGGATGTATTAATCAGCATGATTATCCTGTTCTGTTTCAGCGGCACCGGGGTATTCGGCGCCATGAACTCAGCCATGACCGGCGACCATTCCATCCTCTATGCCAAGGCTGTCATGGATTTCTTTACAGCCATCATCTTCGGAACCACCGCAGGCTATCTGGTAGGCTTTATCGCAGTTCCGCAATTTGCCGTGGGCATCCTTCTGTTTGGAGGAGCTTCCTACATACTCCCCCTGGTCACTGATACCATGCTGGCTAATTTTAAGGCCTGCGGCGGGATCATCACCCTGGCAGTGGGATTAAAAATTGCAGGCATCAAACGGACTAAGGTCTTAAATATCCTTCCGGCCATCGCCATTATCTTCCCGCTGTCATGCCTGCTTTAAAAAATGGTAAAAATCCACATATGAAATGTTGTTGTAACAACATACAATCCGTCGTCTCCATTGTATACTTCTATCATAACATCCATTGGCTAAAGTACTCATAACGAGGAGGATAAAAGAATGATCAGAAGAATTATTAAGATAAATGAAGACCTGTGCAACGGATGCGGCGCATGTGCTGACGCATGTCATGAAGGCGCCATTGCAATGGTAAATGGCAAAGCCAGGCTTATAAAGGACGATTACTGCGACGGCCTTGGCGACTGCCTGCCCACCTGCCCCACAGGGGCCATCACCTTTGAGGAAAGGGAGGCAGCTGCCTATGATGAGGCAGCCGTAAAAGCCCGTATGCACCAGAGCCGGAACTTGTCCCCTTCCGACGCCCCCCTTCACAGGGAATGTCCGGAAAGCCGGCTGACCCAGTGGCCTGTGCAGATTAAGCTGGCTCCTGTCCAAGCTCCCTATTTTAAGGATGCCCGCCTTTTGATAGCTGCTGACTGTACCGCCTTTGCCTATGGCAATTTCCACAATGACTTTATAGCCGGCCGCATCACACTCATCGGCTGTCCAAAACTGGATATGGTGGATTACTCTGAAAAGCTGACGGAAATCATCCGCCTCAATGATATCAGGGATGTCACCATTGTCCGCATGGAGGTTCCATGCTGCGGCGGTATTGAAAATGCCGCGAAACGCGCCCTCCAGGCCAGCGGGAAATTCATTCCGTGGCAGGTTGTGACCGTGAGGACGGATGGAAGCCTGGTACAGTAGCCTGGTATGGCAGACCATACGGTAACCTCTTATGGAAAATAAAAAATATGCCTGAAAACTAACCATCCATGACAGTGTCCTCATTAAACACCTTTCCTGTCTTATACTGCAATTACCCTAAGGATGCATGCAAACCAGAAAGCATACGCATAGGGATGTATTCAACCATTTTAGTATAAACAGGCGAAAGGAAGGTTAGGAAAATGAAACGTATTTCATATGAAAATTTGGAATCTGAAGGGTATCTGTTAAAGGAGGACGCAAAAAGTATTGAAGCATATGCCGGAAAGCATTCTGTCATGGTCAGCTTCCGCAATGCAGGTTCCGCCACATTAAAGCAGCTGAAAAAGGGAGCCGCCGCAAAGGGACATGATATCCTGGACAAAACCATAAAAAGTAAAACCCTGGGGCTTAAGACAGATGCTGGTCTGGCAGATTTAAATACGGCACTGCTGTCAGCCATGGAAGCGGACGCCAGTACCGCATCAACCCTTGACGCGTGGAACCTGCTGGGCGGTTTCGTGGCGTCCTGGAAGGGTAATGTTCCGGTGGGACTTTATCTAAGCAGGCTGGGATGCAGTGAAATCAAAAAAAAATTTCCCGGACAATGTACGGTTATTACTGACAGCAAAGGAATGAAACATGATGTCCTTCTCCTGAAAGGCTCCATGCCAGTCATCCATAAAGTGCTGGAAAATAATAAGGACACATTTCCGCGCTTTTTTTACACTGGCGACTATGATATGCATGACCTGGCCCTGACTATAGGGGCGGGGCGCAGTATCGTGCCATCAGAAAGCCCTGAGGAACTGCGTATTATCAGCGAGATGAACCATGCCATCTTCAATGCGCTGATATCAGATACGTCAGAACCCTATAACATAATTCGTTACAACTCCATGAATGTGACAATTAATAAGGAAAAGCGGGATGACCAGGAATATCAGGTGATCCGCCACGGCGCCCAGGTCAGTTATCTGGCTCATATGTTAGCAGAAGAAAAATCGGAAGCAATTATCTATACCGTGGCAGACAAGACACATAATGAGGAAATTGCAGTCTATTCTAAAACAGGCGGCTGGGAACTGCTGGACCCTGTTACGGAATTAAACTCATGGTATGAAAAAAACGGTGTGAAACTTAAAATAACCTGGAAAGATGATGTAAAACAAAAGGAGACCATTGCCAGAGGCATTGCAAACCAAATCTACCGTGAGATTCAGGCAGCCGGCAAAAACAAAGTATCACAAAACTGGCTCGTCAATGCAATACATGTCTGTATAAAAGCTGACAAATCTGTTGTGGATGATATTACAGCATTAACCATAGAAACACTTGCCGGGAATACATCCGGTGCTGTACTGCGCAAAACTGCGGATGGATATGAGCGGACTGTTCCCATGGCATAAGAAAACCTGCCTGTGATGGGCTGTGTATAAAGCACAAGGCGCTTAAGATACGGATATCTTAAGCGCCTTTGCTGTCACATCATTACTATTTCATTTTCCGCTCACATACCATCCTGCCTCTGGGTCTTCTGAAACCTCTCCAGCATAGCCCTCGGCGTGGCTGTCTTTCTCTCATACCGCGGACACTCCACCCCGTCAAAACCAGCCAGATACTTCGCAATCTTCTTAAGCTCCTCCAAATCATAACGGCTCATCAGAGTAATGGTTTCCATAAGCGGCGATCCGCCTCCGTGAACGCCGGCCACACACTGGGCTCCCTCAAAAGCGTCACAAAGTTTATCCTCCATCATACGCATTACCCGATGTGTCTCCTCGGCTGTATATTCAGGATTGCGCATGATATATTTATTGCACAATTCAGCTGTCTCCGGCGCAAAGAAGCTCTCCTCCGTGGGAAGGGATGCGCATACGCCTCCTGTCAGATCCGCCAGAATCTCATATTCATGGTAAATATTATGTCCGGCCAGACGCCGTCCCGCATTAGTAAGGATTTCATCCGGTACCCAGGAACCGTTAGGGAATCTGACTGACCGGTAAGCAGATGCCTGGCCTGCTGCAAACACCAGCTCAGCTGTTCCTATAATATCACAGATTTTCTCCCTCACATGTTCTGCCTTGGCTATATCGTTCACATCTGCCACCAATGCTGCCTGGGCGGCAATGATTTCGGATACGGCTGCCTTGCACCCGGTATAGGAATGTCTGTGGAAATGGGCAAACATAAGAGCCAGATATCCCGCATACTGAACCACGTCCGGATTATCATAACCGTTTAAAAACAGTCTGTCCTCAGGTACAAACACATCGTCAAATATGGTCAGGGATTCCACATCCCCTATTTTCGAGAATGGTGCCTCCAGGTGTTTCCTCTTATGGTGGAGTCCCGGAAGTGCCATTAATTTCACCCCATCCCAGTCAGCCGGGAGGGCAAATGACACGGCGTATCCCTCATCTCCCTTTCCCATAAATTTGGTTGGGTTCACGATGATTTCATCCACATAGGGCGCGTTGGAGTTGCAGATTTTAGCGCCGCGGACAATCACGCCCTTACAGGGCTTACCGTCCACACCAATCCCATCCACATCTGTCTTTATGATATGTACAAACATATCAGGGTCCGGCTGCTGGTGGGCGCGTTTATATTTGGAATTCCGGCTTCCCTTTACATCGGTCTGGGCGCAGTTGCACACCAGATCATTTTCCTGACAGTACCGCAGGTATTTGTTGAATCTCTCATAATAATTTGTTCCGGTTGCCTGGTCGCAGTCATAGGACACCACTGCAATGGCATTTAAGGCATCCGTACCCATGCATCTCTGCATGCATCCGCCTACCCTGTGGCAAATCAGACGTGTCATCAGCTGTTTCTTCAGCAGGTCGTCCTGTGACTGGTGGATATGGGTGCAGCGGTTTATGATTTCTCCTGTTAGATGTGATTTCACCGTACATACATCTGCAAATTTGGGGTCATTGGCCATGTCATAACACACCTTCATAACATAACATCCGCCCTCTATCCAGTCTCCGTTCCTGTCCACACATTTGCCGTCCAGGTATACATTTGGCTTCATTTTTGATAAGCGTTCACGATACGCTTCGTAAGTTCCTATTCCCATTTATTACCTCCCTGGCGGTTCGTCTGCCGGTCCATTTTACTGCCCCGTTTCTACTCAGCCGGCACTCCCGCATTCTCCTTGGCATCCTCTTCCTCAAACTGGTTCATCATCTTGTACATGGCCACGATCCGCCGGTTCCTCTTCTTCACATACGCATCCACGTCAGCCGGATATTTTCCCAGCATTCCCTCTCCTGCCCTGACTCCGGTTTTGCCCTCTGCAATAAGCTTATCACCATAGGGTATGGAATCTGTCCTGTTACACAAAGTAGGCATGACCCCGGCAGCCACTGTTATGGGTATCTCAAGTCCCACGAAATCCCACAACTCCAGAGGGCCTTCAAAGCTCCACCTCAGGCCGTCGGTGTATTTAAGCGCATTTTCAGCATCCTGAGGGCTGACCCATCCCTGCTCCACCATATAGTACAGTTCGCGGCATATGACTGTAGCCATCCTGTTCACAATGAAACCAGGCATGAACTTACCCAAAACTGCCGGTTTCTTGCCGCAGGCCTCCAAAAATTTTCTTACCTTATCCACAGTCTCATCTGAAGTTTTCGGTCCCTTCACCACCTCAATAATCTTCATCAGATGGGGAGGATTGAACCAATGGGTGATAATCAGACGTTCCGGATTCCGAAGGATATCCTCTGTCACGGAAAATACATCCATTCCCGATGTATTGCTGGCAAATATACAGTCCGGTCGGCAGTTATCCGATAGAACCTTATAAAGCTCATGCTTGGCGTCTTTATTCTCAAATATCACCACCACCACAAGGTCGAACCGGTCCGCTTTCTCCGGAATCTGACTGTTGAGAATAGTGATCAGATTTTCATGCACAGCCTTGCGGTAAGAGCCGTCAGCCAGATTCTCCTCTTCCATGCCGTCTATATTTGTTTCAATTCTCTTTAAAGCTGTTTCCAAAAACGCTTCTTTTAGATCAGCCATCACGGTCTTATACCCATTGGCCGCAAATACCTGTGAAATGGCAGAACCCATCACTCCTGCGCCCACCACTAAAATATTTTTTATCTCCTCAGCCATTTGATTCCCTCCAATTCATCAACAAGCTGTTCCCATTACTTTTGTGTCTTTTTAAACCGCTCCAGCATGGCTCTTGGCGTTGCAGTGGCCCTCTCATAGCGCGGACACTCCACACCATCAAACCCGGCCAGGTATTTGGCTATTTTCTTAAGTTCCTCCAAATCGTAGCGGCTCATCAGCGTAATGGTCTCCATCAGGGGTGATCCGCCTCCGTGGACACCGGCCACGCACTGGGCACCCTCAAAGGCATCGCACAGTTTATCTTCCATCATTCTCATGACGCGGTGTGTCTCCTCAGCCGTGTACTCCGGGTTGCGCATAATGTATTTATTACAGAGTTCAGCCGTTTCAGGCGCAAAGAAGCTCTCTTCCGTTGGCAGGGATGCACACACACCGCCTGTCAGGTCAGCCAGAATCTCATATTCATGGTAAATATTATGTCCTGCAAGCCTTCTGCCTGCATTGGTCAGGATTTCATCCGGCACCCAGGAACCATTGGGAAACTCCACTGCCCTGTATGCAGACGCCTGCCCCGCCGCAAAAACCAGCTCGGCTGTTCCGATAATATCGCAGATTTTTTCACGTACATGCTCGGCCTTTGCAATATCATTTACATCTGCCACCAGCGCTGCCTGGGAGGCGATAATTTCAGACACGGCTGTTTTGCATCCTGTATAGGAATGTCTGTGGAAATGGGCAAACATAAGAGCCAGATACCCTGCATACTGGACTGCATCCTCATTGTCATATCCGTTCAGAAAAATTCTTTCCTCAGGTACAAATACGTCGTCAAATATGGTCAGGGACTCATTATCCCCATTGCGGTTAAAGGGTGCTTCCAGATGTTTTCTCTTGTGGTGGAGTCCGGGCAGGGCCATCAGCTTGATTCCGTCCCAGTCAGCAGGGAGGGCAAAGGAAATGGCATACCCTTCATCACCCCTTCCCATGAATTTAGTGGGCGTAGCAATAATTTCATCCACATAAGGCGCACAGGAATTACATATTTTTGCGCCCCGCACAATTACGCCCTTACACGGCTTTCCGTCAATGCCCACTCCGTCCACATCTGTCTTTATAACATGCAGGAACATATCCGGGTCCGGCTGCTGATGCGCCCTCTTGTACTTGGAATTCCTGCTCCCCTTTACGTCTGTCTGCGCACAATTGCAGATCAGATCGTATTTCTGGCAATACTCCAGGTAACGGTTGAATCTTTCATGATATTTGGTTCCTGTGGCCTGGTCACAGTCATAGGACACCACCGCAATCGCATTTAAGGCGTCGGTTCCCATACATCTCTGCATGCATCCGCCCACCCGGTGGCAGACCAGACGGGTCATAAGCTGCTTCTTTAACAAATCATCCTGTGAATGGTGGATATGGGTACAGCGGTTGATGGTCTCCCCTGTGAGATGGGAGGTGGCTGTACAGACATCTGCATATTCCGGGTCATTGGCAATATCGTAGCACTGCTTCATAACCCAGAAACCGCCCTCATTCCACGGTCCCATCCTGTCCACGCATTTGCCGTCCAGATAAATGTTCGGCTTCATTTTTTTCATTCTCTCAATATATGCTTCGTATGTTCCTACACCCATGTGTCATTCCTCCTGTAATGGGATAAATTTTAATTGTGCAAAGTAAAGAGATTACATGCCATCTCATAGACTTCCGGGCTTACATCATCTGTCACACTTACCTTTTTTACAAAGGGAAATACGGCGCTGACCTTTTTCAGAATAACACCGTTAACTGTATCGTTCATGGACAGGCAGCCCCTGCACTCTCCAAGCATCCGGATAATCAGCTCATTTCCCATCAGATCCACCACTTCTGCTCCTCCTCCGTGTTCGCCTAAATATTGGTTGATATCCGCATCAAAAAATTGTGTGAATTTATCATATAATTCATCCGACATGCCGGTCTCCTTATTATTTCATCTGCATTTACTAATAAAGCTTCTGCAGCAGTTTATGGTCGTTTAGTTCCTTTGGCGGTTTTAGGGCGCTCCGGTCAATCTTATTGTTTATGTTTCTGGGAAGCTGATCCAGGCGTATGAAACAGGTGGGTACCATGTAATATGGAATGACAGATTTAAGTCTTTCCTTAAGAAGCTTGACATCTATTTCCCGGTCCGATACAAAATACCCGCATAGTATATTGCACCCGCCTGAGTCCATAAAAGCAGTAACCACGACCTCTTTTATTTCCGAACATTTTAATACCGCTGATTCCACTGCCCCGCTTTCCACACGGAATCCCCGGATTTTATACATATTGTCTTTCCTGGTTATGTACTGCAGGTTTCCATCCTCCAGCTGACGGACAATGTCCCTTGTCTTAAATATCCGCCCAAACCCTTCCTCATGGTCAAAGGGATTATCAATAAACTGCTCCCTGGTCCGCTCCGGGCGCTTAAAGTATCCCCTGGTTATCTGGGGTCCTGCAAGCCAGAGCTCCCCTTCTGTGCCTGGTTTTACCGGCTTTCCATCCTCATCCACAATATAGCCCTTCAGATTGGGATTCAATGTCCCAATGGGATAACATTTTTCATGGCTGTTGATATCATAGGCTGCTGCCAGGGAACATGTCTCTGAGGCAGCATACACATTAATAATTCTGTAGCTCTTCGGCTCCAGGTTGCGCACGGGTTCACTTCCCACCAGAAGGGCTCTTAAATTCAACCGGCTCTCATCGTACTTCATAAATTTCATGGCCATATGGGGCGGCAGAAAGGTGATGGTAATATGTTTCTCCTGATAAAACCGGACAATCAGGTCTATGTTTTTTCGTCTGTATTCCGGTATGATCTCCATGGTTGCACCGGTTGCCAGGGAACTGCAGGTGTCATAAACAGAAGCCACAAAGCTGAAGCTTGCAAAGAGACAGACCACATCCGATTCGTTAAACCCCAGTCTGTAGAAATTGCTGACAGATCCCGTGATATTCCTGTGCTCAATCATGACGCCCTTAGGCATGGACGTGGAGCCAGAGGTATACACCAGAATGGCCAGGTCCTCCCTGCGGGAGAGGTCCGTGTATTCATTGTCCGGTTCCATATGAAGGTTTGAGAAGTACTCGTCGGTAAGGATAATCCTGTAACCACATTCCTCCTGAATCTTGTGGTTCCTGGACTCCGGATAGCAGTCATCCAGGAACACATAGGCAGCACCTGCTTTCCATACTGCCAGAATCCCTATGACAGTCTTGACATGGCGCCCTGACTGGATGGCCACAATCTCTTCCCTCCTGACCCCCAGGCTTACCACGTGCTTTGCAAGGAAATTGCTGTACTCATCCAATTCCCGGTAGGTCAGGCTGCAGTTCTCGTCCGACACGGCTGTCTTATCAGGATATCTGAGTGCTGTACGATGGAAAATCTTACAGAATGTATTCTGGATAAACTCATCCCTATTGTTTTTCAATTCCTCTGAACGTAATATAGCCATGCTTCCCTCCTGCTCCATGAACCTTCAGGCGCCTCCCATAATAAGCGTTACGAAAACTAATCAATAATACCTTTACCTTTTAACGCATCAACTTCTTCAGGGGTATAATCAAGAAGTTTTGTCATGATTTCATCTGTATCCTGTCCCAGCCTTGGGGCTCCCCTCCATACTTCTCCGGGCGTTTCCGATAATTTAGGGGCAAACCCAAATGCCGTGATGTCTTTTTGGAGCGTCTGGTCCTCGTAGGTGACCCAGTCCTCCCTCGCCTTCCAGTGTTCATCTTCCATCACGTCTCCGCAGTCCTTAATGACAGCGGCCCCTATTCGGTTGTCAATCAGGATGTCAATAGCCTCCTGCGCCGTATGACTCATGAAGTAATCCGCAAACATCTGGTCCAGCTCCTTGCCAAGGTCACTCTGGAGCGCCTCAGCGCTTCCTCCTGCTGCCTCATAGGAATATTTCTCAAGGTCAAAACCAAATCCCTTCATGACCTTCTCATAGGATCCCTTTCCATATGCACCCAGATTAATGAACTTGCCGTCTTTTGTGGGGAATATGCCTGCGGGCTGGTAAGTGGACTGCTTGATTCCCTGGCGCTGCTTCTGGATTCCCGCCTCACCCCACAGGGTGAAGTTATCATCCATGACCCTCATATAGCTCTCACACAGCGTTGTATCAATAATCTGCCCTTGTCCCGTCTTATCCACATGACGGAGAGCCATCAGTATGCCGTTCACCGCGAACAGGCCTGACAGGTAATCACCTATGTACTGCTGCGCATAGTAAGGCGGTCTGTCCGGAAAGCCCTGAAGCAGACACCAGCCTGACTCAGCCTGGGCCAGAGGATCATAGCAGGCACGGTTTAAATGACGCTCCTGTCCTCCGAATTTCGGTGTGCCGAAGCCGCTGACATGACAGATAACCAGCCTGGGATTGACCTCCATAAGCATCTCATCCGTGATTCCCAGCTTCTCAATCCACACCATGTTCTCAATCCATACATCACAGTTTTTTATTAATGACAGGAAGATTTCCTTTGATTCCGGTATCTTATTGAAATTTGTCTCCAGTGTAAAACTTAATTTATTCCTGGCGTTCTGCATCCAGGAGCCGCTGATATGCTTTTCCCCGTCCTTTATCTGAGGCTGCTGGTGCCTGGCCGTGTCGCCGCCGATTTTTGGCCGCTCCAGTGCGATGACCTCTGCCCCAAAATCACTTAACATGGTAGCCGCAAAAGGCGCTGCCACAACAGAACCATTTAACAGTACCCTGATACCGTTTAAGGGGCCGAATTCCTTTGTAAAAAGAGGCGCTGGTTTTTTCTCTAATGTTTCCCATCTGCTCATATAATGTACCCTCCGCACTATTTCATTCGATTTGAAAGCCATTTCTATCAGTGTAACAGCAATCTCCTGCTTTGTGTGTTACATTTTATATATCTTTTAAAAGCTCTGTCAAAAATCAATGTCCAGACGCTTCCTAGCATTCAGCAGGCTCGTTCATGATCATTCTGCCCACGGTACCTCCTGTCACCTCAATAATGGCCCCGTTCACATAGGAAGAAAGGTCAGTGGCAAGGAATTCCACCACATTGGCGCAGTCCTCCACGGTGCCAAAACGCTTCATGGCAACATTGCGCAGGAAGGTTCCTTCTCCTGCCTTCTTATAATTCTCCACCAGACGGCCTGTTGCGATAAAACCAGGCGCAATGCAGTTAGCGGTTACGTTATAACGCCCTACCTCCTGGGCCAGCAGCTTGGTGTACTGGGCAATGGCTGCCTTGGCAGAAGCGTAATGTGCATAGCTTCCATCGCTGTTTGCCACCAGTCCGCCTACGGAAATGACATTGACCACCTTGCCGTATCCCCTCTTCTTCATGCCCGGAACCACTGCATTGCAGGTATACACGGTCCCGTAGTAATTCCGCTCAGTCACTGCATAAAACTGCTCCCAGTTAAGTTGGCTGGCCTTATTCCCATCGGGCGCGCCCATGCCGCCGCCCGCATTACAGACCACAATATCAATGGGGCCAAGCTCCTTCTCAATCTGTGCAACCGCCGCAAATACGGCTTCCCTGTTCGTAATATCTGCCTCTGCACCGGCTGATTTCACGCCAAGCGCCCTGCACTCATCCATGGTGGTCTCTGCTGTCAGCAGTTTTTCCTCCCCCTCAAATGCCTTGTAGGATTTGAGATCAATATCAATGACCCCCACAGCTGCTCCCAGCTCTGCCAGCCTCAGGGCATAAGCCCTCCCCAATCCCCTCGCCGCTCCTGTTACCAATGCAACCTTACCATCCAGTCTCTTCGGCATAATAAAATCTCCTTTCTCACATGTTTACTTTATCCATGTCATATATATTGTTATCAGTCTTTATCTCAGCCCCGCATTCTCAGGTTCCTATCCCCAGGCTTCCATAAGCTCCGGAATAACTTTGTATAAATCCCCTACAATTCCATAGTCCGCCACCTCAAAGATAGGCGCCAGCGGGCTCTTATTGATAGCTATTATAGTGTCGGAGGTCTGCATGCCTGCCAGGTGCTGGATGGCCCCGGATATACCGCATGCAATGTAAATCTTAGGCTTTACCGTGGTTCCGGTCTGCCCCACCTGATGGGAATGGTCAATCCAGCCGGCATCCACAGCTGCGCGTGAAGCGCCTACCACTCCTCCTATATGGTCTGCAAACTTCTTAATCAGTTCAAACCCGGATGCATCTCCCAAACCAGCTCCGCCGGATACAATAATTTCAGCATCGGTCAGGGATACCAGGTCCTTGGCAGTCTTTACAATTTCCAGTATTCTGGTGCGTATATGGGACTCAGACAGCTTCAGGGTAACCGGTATCACCTCCCCGGTCCTCCCTGCCTCTGCGGGCAGCTTATCCATTACCCCTGGTCTTACCGTAGACATCTGGGGACGGTGGTTGGGGCACTTGATGGTAGCCATCAGGTTCCCGCCAAAGGCCGGCCTGGTCTGAAGGATTCCCTTTGTCTCCGGGTCTATGTCCAGCCTCGTACAGTCTGCTGTCAGCCCTGTGTTGACCCTGGCCGCCACTCTGGGCGCCAGATCCCGCCCAATATGGGTCGCCCCATAGAGCACAATTTCCGGTTTGAACTCATGGATGGCGTCTGATATGACCTTTGTATATCCGTCTGCCGTATAATTTGCCAGCAGACTGCTCCCGGCCGTATACACCACCTCTGCTCCGGCTTCAAAAAGCTGCCTGGTCATGTCCTCCAGTTCATCCCCCAGGAGGATAGCGCAAAGTCTGGCATCCCCGATGTCAGCCGCCAGATCATGTCCCTTTCCCAACAGCTCAAAGACCACAGGCGTGATTACACCTGCCCTCTGCTCCGCAAAGACCCATACATCCTTGTAGGCAGAAAGGTCATTTTCCGATTCCTCCTCAACCTTTGTGATGGCACCGAATTTGCAGGATTCCACGCAAACCCCGCACATGGTGCATTTATCATTGATTACAGCCTTCCGGTTCGCCATATCAATGGCTCCAAAGGGACAGGCCTTAACACAAAGACTACAACCTTTACATTTATCCGCACTGATTTTTACAGCCATACTTTACCTCCTGCTCTACAGAACATGTTTTTTCTTCAATTCACCGATTACCTTTGCCGCTGCTTCCTTAGGAGTTCCTTCTATCATGATACCCTTCCCCTTTGGATCAGGTGTAAAGGAGCGGAATACCTTGGTAGGCGATGCGTTAATTCCAATCTCATCTGCCCGTACCGGAATGTCATTTTCATTCCACACAGTAATGTCCTTCTCATATGCTTCGTAGATACCCTTAACGCTCATATATCTCGGTTTATTCAGTTCCTTTACAACGGTAAGCAGACAGGGCATGGGTACCTGGATAACCTCATATCCATCCTCCAACTGGCGTCTGACCGTCACCTCTTTGCCATTACAGGATATGATACGCTCCACATACGTAACCTGGGGGATCCCCAGCTTCTCCGCAATCTGAGGTCCCACCTGGGCCGTATCCCCGTCAATGGCCTGTCGTCCCGCAAATATAATGTCATAATCAGCGATTCTCTTTATGGCTCCTGCAATGGTATTGGAGGTAGCCCAGGTATCTGCCCCGCCAAATGCCCGGCTGCTGAGTAAAACCGAATCATCCGCCCCCTTTGCCATACATTCCACCAGAACCTCTTTCGCCTGGGGCGGTCCCATGGTAATCACGGTAACAGTGGTATCCGCATTGCCGTCCTTCATCTGCAGGGCAGCCTCCAGAGCGTTATCATCATCGGGATTCAGTATGCTCTCCACCCCATCTCTTATGAGGGTTCCTGTCTTTGGATTTATCTTAACCTCGTTTGTATTGGGAACCTGCTTTACACACACTAAAATCTTCATTCCTACACCTCCACTATTTCAGTAAATTTCCGGATATGACAAGCTTCTGAATTTCCGAAGTCCCTTCATAGATAGATACGAGACGTGCCGCCCTGGTCATCCGTTCAATGGCATAATCCTGCATATACCCATATCCTCCATGAATCTGCAGCGCCTTGTAGGCCACACTGTTGCAGACCTCACCTGCCTTGTACTTGGCCATGGCAGCCTTCATGGTGACGCTCTCATGGCGGTCCAGTCTGTCCGCCGCGTCATAAACCAACAGCCGGGTGGCCTGTACCTCTGTAGCCATGTCTGCCAGTTTGAATGCCACATCCTGCAGCTTGCAGATAGGCTTTCCAAACTGTACCCTCTCCTTGGAATAGGCGATTGCCAGATCCAGACATCCCGCTGCAATTCCCAGTCCCTGGGCAGCAACGGTGACACGGCCTGCATCCAGGATTCCCATGGCAATCTTAAAGCCTTTTCCCTCCTCGCCCAGAAGGTTTTCTTTCGGCACCTTCACATTGTTGAATATAAGGTCAGAGGTCACAGATGCATGCATTCCCATCTTTTCCTCTGTCTTTCCCCTGGAAAATCCATCCCATGAGGCTTCCACAATAAACGCGGATATTCCCCTGGTCCCCGTTGCTGTCAAATCCGATTTGGCAAATACAACCGCATGGTCGCATATGGGTCCCATGGTGATAAAGCATTTACGTCCATTCAATATATAGCATCCCTGTTCCTCATCCCAGAGACAGGTGGTCTGGGTTGCCGCTGAATCGGAACCTGCCCCAGGCTCGGTAAGGGCAAATGAGCCTATCTTCTCTCCCAATACCATGGGCTTTAAATACTTCTGCTTCTGTTCCTCTGTTCCATAATACAGGTAAGGGGCCCCAGATAATGAATTACTCATCAGAAGCGAGGAAGCCGCCGCATCCTTTTTACAGAATTCCTCCACCACAATGGCTAACGACTTGTAATCTCCCCCGGCTCCTCCGTACTCCTTTGGTATAGTGATTCCCCCAAAGCCGTATTGGGCTGCCTTCTGCCACAGTTCAGGCGGATAACATCCATTCTTTTCCGCGTCGCCGGCAATGGGCTCAAGTTCCTTCTCTGCAAACTCTTTTGCCAGTTTTCTTAACATCTCGTGTTTCTGTTCAAACATAATTACCCTCCTCTAAATTCATTGCAGCTGCAAAAGCATCCTTTACCGCATCCGTTATTCTTCCCGGCCTTACCGCATCACCAATTACAGTGAGCCGTTCTCCCAACTCATCCTTTAAAGAGGCAGCCTGCATGTTGCCATGCCATCCTTCACTGACAATGACCATATCAGCCCGGACTGTTTTTTCCTGACCTTCTTCCAGATAAGTGACCCGGTCCGTTCCAATACACAGTATCTTTACCCCGGATACCACCCTGACGCCCTTCTGCTTTATATCATTTAACATAATCCAGCGGGTGCTGGCACCAAATCCTCCTCCTGCATTTTTACCGGGCGACAGCAGGGTCACCTTGGGCGGTTCCCACTTCATTATGTCTTTTATCTGCCCCAGGTCCTCAGGGGCATATTGCCTGAAAAAATCCTGCTCCCTCTCCCCTGTCTTATGGGCTGAAGCGCAGTACTGGGCTGTCTGAACCGCTTTATATCCGGAACCGATAACTGCGATATTCCGGCCCAGTAATCCCATGCCTGGTATACACTCTGCAGGAGCGAAAATATTGGCCCCTGACTCTGTCTCATACCCCGGCGCACTGTTCTTATCATCCGATCTGTCATTCATATAATCCAATGCATTATCCCGCCTGCAGCCAGATAAAACCATGGTGCCTCCTGCAGCCAGTATAACCCTGTCAAACCTGCCTCCGTCCATAACCTTTCTTATGTTTTCCCTGGTTCCCGCTTTCCCCCAGCAAAATGTGACTCCACTGGATACGCAGCGGCAAAACAGATACCGGATATAGATAAGGACATCCTCCCTGTAGGGTAATGCTCCCACGGTGCGTCCCGCTCCCCCGTAATCCATTTCCTTTTCCCATACAGTCACCCTGTTATTCTCTGCTGCCAGAGCTGCGTATACGAGTCCGCTGATTCCTGCTCCAATTACCAGAATCTCCTTCCCCGCATCCCTTGGCCTGAAGTGCAGATGCTCCCTTCCTGCCAGATAATTGACAGCACATTCCAGCCTCATCCCTTTAAATATCCGGTCCAGGCATTGTTGGTTACAGGCCAGGCATGGACGGATGGCTGATTCATCCTGTTCCATATATTTCTTTACCAGATAAGGGTCAGCAATCAGCCCTCTCAGCATCCCCGCCATATCACAATCCCTGTTTTGGATGGCCTCCGCAGCTTTATGTAAATCCAGCCGGTTGCATCCAATAACCGGAACCGATACCCTCTCCTTCATGGCTCTGGCCATATACAGATATGCCCCCCTGGGAACGTTATATGTAATCTGGGGTACGGCGGACTCATGCCATCCTCCGGTCACATCAATACCGTCCACCTGGTTTTCAATTATGCTTCCTATTTTCAGAAAATCCTCCAGTCCATTGCCTCCAGGCACAAAGTCACTTCCCGACAGCCTTACGATAACCTGGCAGTCCTTACCCACGGCTTTCCTGACCTCACCTATAATATCAAGCAGGAATTGAGTCCGTTTAGCCAACCCGCCTCCATATTGGTCCCAACGGCGGTTGGTAGCCGCGGACAGAAATTCCGAGATAAGGTACCCGGCGCTCCCCATGAGTTCGATTCCGTCAAATCCGGCTTTCCTTGCCCTGACAGCTCCTTCCTTAAAACAAGACACAATTTCTGCAATCTCCTGTTCTGTCAGTTCATGTGTCTCCTCTTTTGTAAAGCGGCACACATACCGTGAGGGAGCCGCTGCCTGCCTTCCCTGATGCTCACTCCGCCTTGCATAGGCCCCGGCATGCATGAGCTGGAGAAAAATCCTGGATCCTGCTTCATGGACAGCCTCTGTAAGCCGTTTCAGGGAATATATATAGGAGTCGTCGCAAATCTGCATCATGCCTGCTGTATTCATTCCCACAGGATCTACCCCTGCTGCCCCGGCTATGATAAGACCAGTCTTTCCCCGTGCTCTTTCCCGGTAAAATTCAATTACCTGGTCTGTCACATATCCGTCCCGGCAATATCCCAGATTTGCTGCTGTCATCACAAAACGGTTATTTATTTTACATGTTCCTATCATACATGGAGATAAAGCCGGCCTCACTGTCACATCCCCTTTCCTGTTCCCTCTCATTACCATCTATCAGATATAAAAGCAATTGTCGTGCCAACTCTCCTTTTAACCCAAATCCCACCCTTTTATAATGTTTTCAGGTGAAACCTGTCTTGATCGCCGGATAATGTGTTTGATTTTCGTACAGTCTGATTTTTAAGTTAAGGACTCAATAAAAAACATATGAACATAAAAAGCAGCACCCCGGAGCCGACGCTCCGGGGTGCTGCTTTCATTGGGCTTAGGGTATGGCACAGATTCAATCAATCCCCATACCATCCACATCAATCCCATATTTTTTTATTTTTTCATAAAAAGAACTTCTGGAAATACCAAGGGCATCTATGGCCTTTGATTTATTGGAAAACTTCCTCAGGGACTCCAAAATTAAGTGCTTTTCCAGGACAGCTGTCATCTCCTTTATATCATAGTTAACCTCTTCCCCGCGGGATACCTCCATGCTGTTCTTAGGCTGCATATACTGAGGCAGGGCGTAGATATCAATAATATCCTCATTGCGCATAATACAGGCATGCTCCAGCACATTCCTCAGCTCCCTTACATTTCCAGGCCAATCATAGGAATTAAAACAGTTCATCACCCTGGGGGAGACCATCACATGATCCCCGGCCAGCTTTTTCACAAGATGGTGTACCAGAACCGGTATATCCTCCCTCCTCTGCCTGAGGGGCGGAATCTTAATCTCAATCACATTCAGGCGGTAATACAGATCCTGACGGAATTTTCCCTCCTTAATCAAATCCTCCAAATTTTGGTTGGTGGCTGCCACAATCCGCACATCCAGGGGGATGGGTTTTGAACCGCCGATTCGCTCCACCTCTTTTTCCTGTATGACGCGCAGAAATTTCACCTGCATATTGATATCCATGTCGCCTATCTCGTCCAGGAAAATGGTTCCTCCCTGGGCCATCTCAAACTTTCCTGCCTTTCCCTCTTTCCTGGCGCCTGTAAAAGAGCCACCCACATAGCCAAAGAATTCGCTCTCCAGCAGGTTGTCCGGAATGGCCGCGCAGTTAACCTTGATAAAGGGACCGTCCGCCCTGGGGCTGTTGTCATGGATGATTTTTGCCATGACTTCCTTTCCGGTGCCGCTCTCTCCCCGAATCAGCACAGTTGCCTGGGATTTAGCCACCTTAACAGCCAATCCCAGTATTTGTTTCATATAGGCGTTTACCGTGATAAATTCCTTTGACCACTGGGCAATAGCAGGGTCATTTAACTGGTCCTGGAGAAACCGGGTCATCTCTTTGGTACGGTTCAGTCTGGATGCCAGCTCCACATACTTTGCCGTATTATTAAAGACGGAGACACCTCCCACAATCTCTCCGTCATATCTTAATGGAAATGAGATACCCACTGAATCCACGTTCAGGGATTTCAGATATTCTAACTGATGGACAATCGGCGTTCCCATCCTCATCACATTGATTGCCGTGGTATCGCCCTCTATATCGCTCAGCTTCTTGCCTATGATGTATCCTGTCTTGATTCCAAAGGACCTCTCATATGCCTGGTTGACATAAACAATATACGTTTCCCTGTCAATAATCATGACAACATCGTCTATATTGTCCATAATTTCCTGAAACAGTTTATTCTCAAACAACTTTTCGTATTCCCCAGGTATCATAACTTCCACCGCTCCTGTCACTGGCCTCATTCACACCCCAAACTGCCAATTGACTTAATTTTAACATAGCAGGAAAGTAATTTCAACAAAATAGATACCTATACATTTCCGCCCAGCGTAGCTCCCATATCAGCCACTATGTACTCGCCTGTCAGCATATTGCAGCAGTCTGAAGCCAGGAACAATGTAAGGGCGGCAATCTCCTGTACCGTACCAAACCGTCTCAACGGGATTCCTTTTAACACCTTATCTTTAAACTGGGGATTCTCCAGCTGCTCCGCATTCAGATCTGTTTTTACATAACCAGGGCAGATAGCATTTACATTAATTCCATACCGGCCCCATTCCCACGCCATAGATTTTGTCAGATTAATGGCCCCTGCCTTAGAAGCCCCATAGATGGACAGCTGGTTATTCCCCTTTATTCCGCCGATGGAGCACATGTTAATGATTTTACCGCCTTCTCCCTGGGCAATCATCTGTTTAGCTGCAATCTGGGCCCCGAAATATACACTCTTTAAATTGGAATCAATCACCCTTTCATAATCAGCCTCTGTCATGTCTGTCAAGCGCCTGGTCACTGCAACACCGGCATTGTTGACCATAATATCCAGCCTTCCATATTTTTCCACTGTTCTATCAACCAGGTTCTGGATTTCCTCCACATTCTGGACATCTGCTTTGATTCCCATGGCTTCGCCGCCCATAGCAGCCACTTCTGCTGCTACTACATCGCAGTCCTCCTGATGACGGCTGGTAATAACCACCTTTGCCCCATGATAGGCAAACACCATGACAATTCCATATCCCAGCCCCTTGGTACCTCCTGTCACAACCGCAACCTTACCGTTTAAATCAAATGACGGCATTGCAAATGGCAACTTCTCTGCGTTCATATTCAATGTCCTCCTTATAATATAATGACCTTCTGCCTGATTTTATAATAAGCATGAAACATGCCAACCGAGGATTCCCCGGCAATTTTCGCTGTATCCCGCCTATTATACATACATTATTTTACATTGTTGTTCTTTTATCAAACATCCGGTCTCAGATTTGTTTCTTTTCAGAACACTCCAATCCCCCATTCTCATAAAAAGCTGCTGTTTTACATCCTTATTCTCTTTTTTCAACTTGGTATAAATATTGCTCTATATAGAATTACAATAATGATTCTGCAGAAATCGGATTGGGAACAAGAAACTATCACTTAAGTAATGGAGAGGTATCGTATGAGTAAAAAGGCAGTCATTTTCTTCGCGGTCTGGACATCCTTCTGGTGTTCCGTATTTAACTATGTGTATGTAATGATTCCTGCTTTAAAAAGCCATCCCTGGATAATGTTTGTCTGTCTGGCTGTTTTCTTTGGCATGGGCTCCACGATAAAGGACGTTCCCCACCTCATGGCAAGCGCTGTGTGCGGTCCAATCTGGGGACAGCTTGACCTGCTGCTCATGACATTTGGCATATTCGGCTCAGCCCTTGCAGGTTTCGGCCCCATATTAGTGGGAACCACCATCACAATGATTATCCACATCGCATACCTGTGCAATACGCCACTCAGGGACGTTCCAATCATATTTGCAGGCGTAGCCCTGACCTTTGCCTGCGGAATCGGATTCCTGGATATGGAAAACATACTCGGACTCATCCTGAGCATGCTGTTCGGCCTTGTTTTATGCGGTGTCTGCGCCTGGGGTCAGGCATACGGAATGAAAAAGTATCCACAAACATCTTAACTATATTACAATATATCTATACAGAAAGGAAGGTAATATCATGGGGAAAATGATCAATACTGTATTAGGGCCAATAGAGGCAAAGGACTTGGGAAAAACTCTGATGCATGAACACCTTATCTATGGGTTCTGTGGTTTTCAGGGAGATTATACCCTGGGAGGATTTGATGAACTGCTGTGCATCAGGGAAAATATGAAATGGCTGACGCCGTTAAAGGAAAAATACGGATTCCGGACCATTGTGGACGCCACCAACAATGAATGCGGACGCGACCCTTTTTTTCTGGCAAAAATGGCTACCATTATGGACCTAAACATCATCTGTTCCACCGGATTCTACTACGAACCTGCCAGCGCATTTATGTACTGGAAATTCCGCAGCGGATTCGCTGATGTTGAGACAGAGATGTATGAAATGATGCGCACGGAACTGACAAAGGGAATCGGGAACACAGGTATTAAGGCCGGGGTCATCAAGCTGGCTTCCAGTGCCAATCAGATAACCCCCTTTGAAGAAAAGTTCTTCCGGGCAGCAGCCAGGAACAACCGGGAAACAGGCGCCACTATCATCACTCATACAGAAGCAGGTACCATGGGCCCTGAACAGGCAAAACTGCTCATTGATAACGGTGCTAACCCCAAAGATATTGCTATCGGCCATATGTGCGGAAATACCGACCTTGATTACCATGAAAGAGTTCTGCAGTACGGGGTATTTGATTCCTTTGACCGTTTCGGCCTGGAAGGCGACCTGTTTAACACTCCGACAGACGAAGAACGCTGTGATGTGATTGCCGCCCTTCTTGACAAAGGATATGAGGACCAGATTCTTATGAGCCATGATTCCGTGACCGTGGAGCTTGGACGTCCCCGTCCCGTACCAAAGGATGACCTGGACTTTATGGCCCATGCTAATATCCTCAATATTCCAGACAGGGTCATTCCAATGCTGAAAGAACGTGGAGTTACAGATGCCCAGCTTGACAAAATCTTTATTGCCAATCCCGCAAAGGTCCTTGGTTAACTCACAGGAGGTACATATGGACAATCAATACGAATCATTCGAGAAGAAGAAATTCTTATATTTTGTCACAGGACTGGTGGTGGTATTTATAGTGGGGCTGGGATATACATGGTCCATAGTGCAGACTCCTATTGTGCAGGCCATGGGCGGTGAATCCGTAACAGCCACTGTTGCTCTGTGCTACACAGTCACCGTCCTCTGTTCCACCATGTCCCCGACCCTGTTCGGAGGATTTACAAAACGTTTAAAACCAAATCAGATGGTTTTCATGGGAGGACTTTTATTTGGCCTTGGCTACCTTTTAAGCGGGCACATAGCCACTCTTCCCATGTTGTTTTTAACTTATGGTTTGGGAACCGGAATCGGATCCGGCCTGATTTATCCTACCATGATGGGGTATTCCGCATCCATTCTTCCGGAAAAACAGGGAATTTCATCTGGTCTCATGGCAGGCATCTATGGAGGGGCAGCCATTGTATGGTCCCCGATTCTGGCTGGCTCCATTGAAAACAAAGGACTTACCTCAACCTTTAACTTCATCGGACTTATCTGCCTGATTGTATTGCTTGGCGCCAGCTTCATCCTAAAACCAATACCGGAAGGATATGCGGATTTTAAAAAGGGCCAGTTAAAGGCTCTTAAGAAAAACCATTCAGAGAGCAGCTCCCGCCCGATAAACTCTGAGAAAAAGAAAAGTCCTTCCGTCAATCTGACAAGGGGGCAGATGGTCAAGACGAGTATGTTTTACGTTGCAGCTGTGGCCTTTGCCTTTGGACTGACCTCGGGCATGATGGTAATAAGCCAGGCATCCCAGATTCTGCAGAGCAGCCATAACCTTACACCCACACAGGCAGCCGCCTATGTATCCCTGCTCTCATTCATGAGTATGGCCGGGCGTATTCTGTGGGGCGCTGTAACTGACCACACGGACAAATACGTGACACTCTGCATTATCTGCGCCATTCCCATCATTACCATGGGCATACTGTCCTTATCCCCCAAAACCACTGCAGCCGTTGCATGTATGGCCTTTACTGCTCTTTGTTATGGCGGATTCGGCGGTACTATTACCCCCATTACCTCAGACCTCTTCGGCCCCAAATACATAACGGAAAATTATGGGGTCATGTATCTGATGTTCGGTATAGCAGGATTAATCGGTCCCCGCGCAGCTGTTAAACTAAATGTTGGCGGCGATTACTCCAAAGCTTTTATGGTAGGGTTCGTCATGTCGGTGGTATCCCTCGCAGCTGCTTTTGTTGTAAAGAAAAAGGTAGAGGTATCGCTGAAACAGGCTTAATCTCAACAGAAAAACTAAAACTATAAGAACACGCATAAATAGTAAAAACGTCCCTGCCCATTATATTATATATTCCGGGCAGGGACATCCTGTTATTTCTCTTTCGTCTCAATCATCTTTTTAATATCTTCAATAAACGCATCCAGTCCCGCAGCACCCAGGTCGCCCTTATCCCGGCTTCTCACCGTGATTGCTCCCTCTGCCGCTTCCTTCTCACCCAGAACCAGCATATAGGGAACCTTCTCCAGCTGTGCCTGGCGGATCTTGTATCCTACCTTCTCGTCCTTGTGATCCAGCTCTGTGCGGATGCCGGCAGCCTTTAATTTTTCATATACACCGGTTGCATAATCCATGGACTTCTCAGAAACAGGAATTACTTTAACCTGTACCGGAGCCAGCCATACCGGGAACTTACCTGCAAAGTGCTCAATCAGGATGCCGATGAAACGCTCAATGGATCCGAAGCATACGCGGTGAATCATAATTGGACGCTTCTTGGAACCATCCTCAGCCGTGTACTCCAGGTCAAACCTTTGAGGCATCTGGAAATCCAGCTGAATGGTACCGCACTGCCATGTCCTGCCCAGGGAATCCCTCAGGTGGAAGTCAATCTTAGGACCATAGAACGCGCCGTCGCCCTCGTTTACAATATAATCAAGGCCCATGTCCTCCAGCGCCTTCCTCAGGCCGTTTGTAGCCATCTCCCAATCCTCGTCAGAACCCATGGAATCCTCGGGCCTGGTGGACAGCTCCACAAAATACTCAAAGCCAAACTGTGTATACACTTCATTAATCAGTTTTGTTACGCCCTTAATCTGATCCTCAATCTGGTCGTCCCTCATAAAGATATGGGCATCATCCTGGGTAAAACAGCGCACGCGCATCAGACCGTGGAGCTGTCCGCTTTTCTCATGGCGGTGAACCAGTCCCAGCTCGCCTACCTTTAAAGGCAGGTCGCGGTAAGAGTGGGGCTGATTCTTATAAACCAGCATTCCTCCCGGACAGTTCATAGGCTTGACAGCATAGTCTTCCTCGTCAATGACCGTGGTGTACATATTGTCTTTGTAATGATCCCAGTGTCCTGAATTCTCCCACAGCTTACGGCTCAGAATAATAGGAGTGGAAACTTCCTGATAGCCGTCCCTGTAATGAATCTCACGCCAGTAATCAATCAGGGTATTCTTTAACGTCATTCCCTTTGGAAGGAAGAATGGGAACCCGGGTCCTTCCTCTGCAAACATGAACAGACCAAGCTCCTTGCCCAGTTTCCTGTGGTCACGCTTCTTTGCCTCCTCCATCATGGTCAGGTAGCTCTCCAGGTCTGTCTTATTGGCAAACGCGGTTCCGTAAATCCTGGTAAGCATCTTGTTCTTCTCGCTGCCTCGCCAGTACGCGCCTGCGATACTCGTAAGCTTAAATGCCTTTACACCCTTTGTATACATGATATGGGGTCCTGCGCAAAGGTCCACAAATTCGCCCTGCTGGTAAAAGCTTATGGTCTCCTCCTCAGGCAGGTCTTCGATAAGCTCTACCTTATACGGCTCGCCTTTTTCCTCCATGAATCTGACAGCCTCAGCCCTTGGAAGCACAAAAGGCTTAACCGGAAGATTTTCCTTTACAATCTTAGCCATCTCTGCCTCTAACTTCTCTAGGTCCTCAGGAGTGAAGCCTCCCTCCCTGTCAAAATCATAGTAAAAGCCGTCATCAATAGCCGGTCCAATGGCCAGCTTTGCATCCGGATACAATCTTTTCACTGCCTGTGCCAGCACATGGGATGCCGTATGGCGTATGGCCCTTAATTCATCCTCAGCTTCCTGTACACTTCCGTCTGGTAAAATGATCTTCATACGAATCTCCTTTCTTCTATGGGCCATTTAAGGCTCCATCTCTTTGGTGTTATTCTGATATGATGATTCCGGCTGTTCTGCTGAAAAACATTCCTTCTGAATATGTCCGCTGCCGGAATCCTGTGTAAAAAACGGGAAAATAAAAACCCCTGGACATATTCTTATGTCCAAGGGTGCATTCACACGGTTCCACCTTGATTTTCACTCATTTATCCCTTAACGCGGGGTACGGCGCCATTTCCCATCCTTCTTTGTGCTGTAACACATATCCGGACATCCCTGACGCGGCTCAGGACTGGTATTCGTCAATCTTTGGTATGCGGCCATTCCACCAACCGGCCTGCTCTCTGGATACTTCCCACTGACTACTGCTTCCCTCAATGCCTTTGCTGCTTATTGCTATTCTTGATTATATCACCTGACTCTGATTTGTCAAGACCGGCTTGCAAGGCTTTTTATTCCCATATAAGATTGTTCCACTCAT